>OGRY01000112.1_pt1 | contig 68572 bp, 62 predicted proteins | sample 1553551 | NCBI WGS metagenome assembly OGRY01 (sample SAMEA2580101, study PRJEB22360) | human gut metagenome | biome: human gut; feature: human-associated habitat; material: faeces | place: Denmark | collected 2008/2010
AAAGTAACCGGGTGGAGGCTCCGGTAGCAGCGGCTTCGGTAGTAGCGGCTTCGGTAGTAGCAGCCTCGGTGGTGGCAGCAGCGGTAGATTCAGCAGCAACGTCTGCATTGCTGTTTCCACATGCAGCGAGAGACAGAACCAGAGCCATAGCCATGGTTAATGCAAGTGTCTTCTTTTTCATAATAATCCTCCATTCCTGCGCTTGTGGCGCATATGGGTCTGTGCAGATACACAGACATCTCCTCAATTTATCCGGCGCATTCAGACACCGAACAGTTCCATTATACCTGAAATGCAAGATAAATCAAGATTTTTTGCAAAAAGAGCCCCATGCGCAGGATAATACCACCAGATATTATCTTACGAATGGGGCTGAAAAATTACTTCTTTCTGTTTTTTAAATATTCCCGCCCTACATACAGGAGGATCAGAACCCAGGTGACTGCAAGTGTGCTTAACAGGATCACGGAAGCCCGGGGCATGGCACCCAGTTCCTTTTTGCCGAAGGAGGCATCACTTCCCTGACCGAGACGGTACAGGCTTTCTACATCGCTGTAAAGCTTTTGCATGTAGGTATCATCCACAGTCTCTTTTCTGCGGGTGGACTTCACCACGTTTTCAATCAACTGTCCGGAGGCATCACGTAAGGATGCGGAACCGTTAAATACCGGTGTAACGAAGGTGTTGTCTACGTTGTTAAGCAACAGTTTGGAAGCCTCAATTTTCACCGCATAATGCGTACTGTTATCCGCACCGCATTCGGACAGATAATCCTGATACTCTGCGGAGTTCTGTGCCTTAGAGGTTACAGGTACATAGCCTTCTGTCTCGGAATAAGCAATCTGCACATCGTTGGTGAGCAGATACTGGGCAAACAGCCAGGATGCCAGTACTTCCTGAGAGTCTGATTTATTGAAGACGCAGACGGAAGGACCCTGAGAGATCATTTCGGGATGCTCCGGGTCAAACTGGGGAATCATCCGCACGGCGGTCTCAAACTGCACCAGAGAATCCTCGCTGATATCCGACAGCGGAGCGTCCGTACCCATCCAGGTGGCTCCGGCGGTGGAATCAATGGCGAAAATACATTGCCCGGCATTCAGGAAGTTCGCAGGATAACCGGAGATCTTGAAGGTGGAAAAGGCACCGCTTTTTACATGTCCGGCAATACCATACAGGAGATCCGTGGTAGTATCGTTGAAAAGTTCAATGCTGCCGTCAGCCGTGGAATATCCCGCATTCTTTTGCTTTAACATCTGGATCATCATGTTATCGGTGGACTTGTAGATAAATGGGATCAGTACATTCTGCCCGTTGACCACATAGGTGCCGTCCGCATTTTGGGCGGTGGCAGCCTCGGAGACTTCCCAAATGAAGTCCCAGGTCAGTACATCCGGCAGAGTATATCCAAGATTTTCCACGTAGGTCTTATTCACGTAGCAGGCCTCGGTGGAACGCATGTAAGGAACGGCATAGTAATGACCGTCGATGGAGCATTCATTCAAAAACTGAGGAATGACTTCTTCTCTGGCAGGACCGTCATAGGCAAGCTCCGTGCCGCCCAGACCGTATTTTTCATCGGCAAACAGGTCATCCAGAGGAACTACGGTATTCTGCCCGGTGAGGTAGGTGGCAATGTGATCCGGGTAGGTGATGCAGACATTGGGTGTCGTATTGGTGGAAATATTGGTAATGACATCGTTGTAAATTTTGCCGTAATCCGTGTATAGATTCAGGTTCACCGTGATATTGGGATACAGGGCTTCAAAATCCGCAATGGCTTTCTTGTAGATTTCCGTCTGGGTTTTGTTGGTATCATTTTTCGCCCAGAAGGTGATCTCATAGTTCCTGGAAGTATCGAAATCCTCAGGAACAGTGAATTCCGGCAGACCTTTCGAACCATGGCAGCCGGTCAGGGACAGAGACAGAGTGCCCACGGCACATAATAATGCCAGTTTTTTGCTGAATCGACTCATCCTTTGGTACCTCCTCTGGCAACGCCTGCCATGACTTTTTTACGGAATACGAGGAACAACACCACCAGAGGAACGGAAATCACGACCACCGCAGCCATCATGGCGGGGATGTTCTCTCTGCCGAAACCATTCTCACGGATCTCCTGGATGCCGTTGGATACCAGATAGTAATCCGGATCATCGGTGATCAGTCTGGGCCACACATAGGAGTTCCAGCATTCAATAACCTTCAGAATCACGATGGTGATCAGCGTGGGTTTGCAGATGGGCACCATGACCTTGCGCAGATATCGCAGATCGGAAGTACCGTCTACCTTGGCGGCATAATACAGCTCGTCCGGAATCTGTGCGAAATTCTCCCGCAGCAGATAGATATAAAATACGCTGGTCACGGAAGGCAGGATCAGACCGGTGAAGGTATTGCGCAGATCCAGATTCGTGATGGTGGTGAAATTCGTAATGACCACCAGTTCATTGGGAATCATCATCAGAGATAAAAATAACGTAAAGATCAGATCTTTTCCGGCAAAGTTCAACCTTGCAAAAGCGAAGGCTGCCAGGGTGATGACCACCAGCATGATGGCAGTGGTGACCACGGTGAAAAACAAAGTGTTCCACAGGTATCTTCCCAGAGAAACAGTGGTAAAAGCGTCCACGTAGTTCTGCAAAGTGGGAGACAGGGTGAAAAACTTCGGAATATATTCTGCATTATAGGAGCCGTAGCTTTTTACGGAGGTCAGTACCATCCAGTAAAAGGGGAACAGTACGATCAGCGCCCACAGACACAGAAAAAAGTAGATGACCCCATTGCGGATATTGCCGTGGATCCGGGTGCGTTTCTCGATTCTTTCATAATCAGATGTAACATCAGACATCACAAAGACCTCCTTTCCTATACATAGTGGACATGCTTTTTGCTGACCAGCAGATTGATGCAGGTGATGGTCAGGACGATGGCAAACAGCAGGATTGCCGCAGCGGAAGCATAGGAAGGATATCCGCCACTGTCGCCGTAGAGCATGTCGTAGACGTAGCCGACGATAGTATTCATCTCTGCGGCATTTAAGTTCGTGCCGAAGAGTGCCACGGCATCACTGTAGGCTTTGAATGCGCCGATAAAGCCGGTGATGATCAGGTAGAATACCATGGGGGAGATCATGGGCAGTGTGATCTTGGTGAACATCCGGAAACGGGAAGTGCCGTCCACTCTTGCCGCATTGTAGTATATGGGGTTCACACTGGCGAGAGCACTGGTCAGGATCAGGATCTTAAAGGGCATAACGATCCAGATGGTGTAAAAGCACAGCACGAACATTTTCGCCCAGTAGGGCCCGTCGATGAAATCCACGGAGCTGCCGCCGAAAAACTGGATCAGTAGATTGATCAGACCGTCGGAGTAAGGAGTCTTTTTGAAAAGAATCATGAAGACCAGACCGACCGCCAGAGTATTGGTCACATAGGGCAGGAAAAATATGGTCTGGAACAGATCCCGCAGCGGTTTGATGGAGCTTAAGGCGGCGGAGATCAAAAGCGCCAGTCCGGTGGAGACCGGAACGGTGATGATGACCAGAATAAAGGTATTTTTCAATGCCTGTAAAAAGTACGGATCGTGGAGCACATAGGAGTAATTGTACATGCCTATGCCGTAAAAGGTCTGGGATGCAGAATTGTAACCCTCTTCAAAGGAGTACACGAATACGTCGATAAGAGGATAGATCATAAAAGCACCCAGAAACAGGAATGCCGGCAATAGATAGAGCCAGGCTTTCATATTTTGTTTTTCCATAAGAAACCTCAATTCTTTCTGCAGCCCATGAATACCGCCGGACTGCAAAATCGGATAAAATATTAAAAACGGATGCGTTCTTCGGTGTCGGTGCAAAAGAGGAATACTTTTGCGGGCTTTAAGCCGAAATGCACTTTTCCGGTGGGAAGAGATTTCCCTTCGTCCGCATCAATGATGGAACGGATGGTAACATTCTGGGACTGCTCATGGGTGGAAACAATGCTCACATCCCGGCCCATGACCTCCAGACGTACCAGATCGCAGGAGAGCGGTCCGTCCTCTTTTAAGATGAAGCCTTCCGGGCGGATGCCGACATGCACGGGCTGATCCGATACTCCGGGAGTGGACAGGACAGCTTCGGAGCCAATATATAACTGCTCATTTTTTACCTCACCGGAAAATACATTGATGGGAGGTGTGCCGAGGAACTTTGCAACGAACAGATTCACGGGATCATCATATACGTTCTGGGGCTTGCCGATCTGCTGTACGATACCGTCCTTCATCACGACGATCATATCGGAGATGCTCATGGCTTCGTCCTGATCGTGGGTAACGAAGATGGTGGTGATCTGCGTCTCCTGCTGGATCCGGCGGATCTCTTCTCTGGTCTGGAGACGGAGTCTGGCATCCAGATTGGAGAGAGGCTCGTCCAAAAGAAGAACGCGAGGCAGCTTGACTAAGGCTCTGGCGATGGCAACACGCTGCTGCTGACCGCCGGAGAGCTCATTGGGTTTGCGCTCTAACAGGTGATCGATCTGTACCAGCTTTGCCGCTTCCAGCACGCGCTTACTCATCTCTTCTTTGGAAAGTTTGTCAGCACCCTTCAGATTCTCTAGAGGGAACTGAATGTTTTTTTCCACAGTGAGGTGGGGGTAGAGGGCATAGTTCTGGAACACCATGCCGACACCGCGGTTCTCGGGCGGAAGTCCGGTGACATCATCTTCGCCGAAAAAGATTTTGCCCTCGGTGGGTTTCAGCAGACCGCAGATCAGATTCAGGGCAGTACTTTTGCCACAGCCGGAGGGACCTAAGAGTCCGATCAGCTTGCCGTCGGGGATCTCGAAGTCGAAGTCATTCACGGCAATGACATCCTCGCGATTCTTCCTGCCGCGGACAGGACCGCGGGCGGGGAATTTCTTGGTCAGATGCTGTAATACGATTTTCATGTGTATATTTCCTTTCTTAATTAATGAATCTAAATCCCATAGGAGTCCTTCAAATCACTGGATATATGATCCAGGTCGGGGTATACGAAGCTTTCGGAGATGCCGAATACCCGCAGGCTTTCTATAAAGTATTGTTTCCGCCCGGAGGGAATAATGATCTTATACAGCATATTTTCATCGCAGATGTCTTCCAGACGTTCCAGAGAGTTATGTACGGTGAAGTTGGAGTACTGGGAATACATGCGGAGGTTGTTTTCTGTGGAGCTGCAAGCCAGGATCTTGTTTTTCAATTCCGGATTGTGGTGGTTGTGTTTGAAGGCGGGCAGCAGCATTTCCTGGGTGGTGTCCGCATCAATGGGATAGATGCAGTTGCCGAAGCCTTCCTTCTCGTTCAACAGACCCGGTGTCAGTACCCAGACGCAGGCATCGGTGTCTGGAGTCTCCCGGTAAGTCTCCGTGGCGAAAAATACGGCGATCAGGGGAGACTGGGTCCAGTCTAACATTCTCGTGGGCAGACCGTAGTGCTGCATCAGGGAGACCCAGCCGGCGTAATTGTGTTTGTCGGGAGGATTGTCCAGGATCTGTCTCGCCCGGATATAGAAATCATTGGCAATATAGCGTTCGGAGTCCAGTCTTTTCTGGCTTCGTTGGATGGAAGGGATCAGAGTCAGATCCGCGTTCTCTTCCCCGCGGAACCAGAGGCGGACGCCGTGCTTTTGGCGTAACGTACTGACGAACTGCAGGAGTTCATCGATGGTGCTTACTTTTTGTGTTAACATGATAGACCTCGTTCTTATTTTATCCTAGTTGGATGCCTGCGGATTGTTTTGTGCTATTCGCATATCGGGGCATCAAGCTACTTTATTATAGATGGTTTTTCTCAGTTGTACAAGTATCCATTCTGTGGTATGGTAAAAGAAAGAATAGGGAAAACGTTTTTATAATAAAAATAAAGCACACAGGAAGGAGTACACTATGGCAAAATGGCTTGATAATGCAATCTTTTATGAAATTTATCCCCAGTCTTTTCTGGATACCAATGGTGACGGTATCGGTGATTTTCAGGGTATCATAGAAAAACTGGATTATATTAAGGAACTGGGATGTAATGCGATCTGGATGAATCCCTGTTTTGCATCCCCCTTCGGAGACGCAGGCTATGATGTGGCGGACTACTATCAGGCAGCTCCCAGATACGGCACCAATGCGGACCTGAAGCGCCTGTTTAACGAAGTACACAAGCGGAATATGCATATCCTGTTAGACCTGGTGCCGGGACATACATCTGTGGCACATCCCTGGTTTAAGGAGTCCTGTAAGGCAGATCGTAATGAATTTACTGATCGTTATATCTGGACCGACAGCACCTGGGGACAGTTGGAGAATATGGGAAGTCTGTGCGGTATCTCCGAGAGAGAGGGCTCAGTGATCGTGAACTTTTTCGCACACCAGCCGGCACTCAATTACGGATTTTATAAAAAGACACAGGACTGGCAGCAGGATCCCGATGATCCGGGTCCTAAGGCAACACTTGCTGAGATGGAAAATGTCATGCGGTTCTGGATTGGCATGGGTTGTGACGGCTTCCGTGTGGATATGGCAGGTTCGCTGGTGAAAAACGATGAGGACGGCAAGGGAAACATCGCTCTGTGGAGAAAGGTAAGAGCGTTCCTGGATGCGGAGTTCCCCGACGCAGTGCTGGTATCCGAGTGGGGAGAACCGGACAAGTCCCTGCAGGGTGGCTTCCATATGGACTTTTTACTTCATTTCGGACCGTCTCATTATAACGATCTGTTCCGCTGCGAGGAGCCTTTCTTCTCCGGAAGAGGAAAAGGTGATGTGGCAGCCTTCGTGGAGAAATACAAGGAGAATTATGAAAAAGCGCAGCGGAAAGGTCTGATCTGCATTCCTTCCGGCAACCACGATATGGACCGTCTGGCGAGAAGTATTCATGGGGATGAGCTAAAGGTGGCATTTGCCTTCCTGCTGTCCATGCCCGGTGCCCCCTTCCTGTATTATGGGGATGAGATCGGTATGCGTTATGTGGAAAATCTGCATTCCGTAGAGGGCGGTTACGGACGTACCGGGTCCCGTTCTCCCATGCAGTGGGATCATAGCACCAACGCCGGTTTCAGTGCGGCACCGAAGGAAAAGCTTTATGTAAAACAGGACGAGGCTGCAGATCGTCCCACGGTAGAGGCCCAGATGGCAGATCCGGATTCCCTGTACCATGAGATCCGGAAACTGATCGATATCCGTCAGGCGCACAGCGCATTGCAGAGCCGTGGAGAGATCGAGTTCGTCTATGCGGAGGAAAAGCAGTATCCTCTGGCGTATCTGCGCAGCGACGACAAGGAGAAGATCCTTGTTATCATCAATCCGGCGGACAGAGAGGTCAGCTTTGACGGAGACTGTGCGGTGAAGGAAGCTCTGTATACCTTCGGCGACGAAGCAACATTTGCAGGTGGAAAGGTTACCGTGCCCGGGGGCAGCGCCGGATTTTATCTGTTGTAATTGTGTGAATGTGCCTTGTGAAAATGGATGATCTGTCCGGCATAGTGGATGATTTGCGTAAAAAATATTGCGGATTGTCCGGTGAAGTATGCTATAATGAGCGCAGGCAATGGGCACTGCGAGAGTATTGCCGGAAAGAGAACCGTATGAACCAGGTAAATTATCAGAAAGAATTAGAGAAAATTTTAAATACCTTACAGGAGAAGGGCGAGGCAGCGCCGGATTACCGGCCGCCCCGCCTGTTTCTGCATAGCTGCTGCGCACCCTGCAGCAGTTATTGTCTGGAATATCTGTGCCGTTATTTTTTGATTACGGTATTTTATTATAATCCCAATATTTCGTTTTCGGAAGAATATCAGAAGCGTGTGGCGGAGCAGAAGCGCCTGATCGCCGCTTATAATAAAGAAGAAAAAGGATGGCCCATCGACATCGTGGAGGGAGATTATGAACCGGAGCGTTTTTATGAGATGTCGAAGGGGTACGAGAACTGTCCCGAAGGAGGAGAGCGGTGTTTCCGCTGCTTCGATCTGCGACTGCGTAAGACCGCGGAACTGGCACAGGCCGGCGGATATGACTATTTTGCCACGACCCTGACTATCAGCCCCTTGAAAAATGCGGCGAAGATCAATGAGATCGGGCAGGCAATTTCCGGGGAATATGCGATTTCCTGGCTGCCTTCGGATTTCAAGAAAAAGAACGGTTATAAGAGATCCATCGAATTGTCCGCGGAGTATGAGCTGTACCGGCAGAATTACTGCGGTTGTGCCTTTTCCAAGGCGGAGCGGGAAGCACAGATCGCAAATGCGTAATTGCGTCTTGCGGGATGAGGAATTTTAGGATATAGTAGAAATATTGAAAACAGCGCAGAAGCGTGAGAGATAGAAATTGTGACTGCACAAGATATTCCGGTACATTACAGGAAGTAACGGAATACCAGCAGATTACTGAAAGGTATGAGGATTGACTGACATGAAGAAATTTTTAGAAATGCTGACAGAGGAAATGCAGCAGGCATTTACCGCAGCAGGCTATGACGGAAGCTTAGGAAAAGTAATGCTTTCCAACCGTCCTGACCTGTGCGAATATCAGTGTAACGGCGCCATGGCGGGAGCCAAGCTGTATAAAAAAGCCCCCATCATGATCGCAAACGACGTGGCAGAGCAGTTAAAAGACAGCAAGGTATTTTCCGAAGTGGTGGCAGTAGCCCCCGGATTCCTGAACCTGAAGGTCAGTGAGGCATTTTTGCTCACCTATTTACAGGGCATGGAGGCAAATGAAAAATTCGGTCTGGAGAAGCCCGAACATCCCAAGAAGATCATTATCGACTACGGCGGCCCCAACGTGGCAAAACCTCTGCATGTGGGACATTTACGTTCCGCAGTGATCGGTGAGAGCGTAAAACGCATCAGCCGCTATGTGGGACATGAGGTTATCGGTGATGTGCATCTGGGTGACTGGGGATTACAGATGGGTCTGGTCATCACCGGTTTACAGGAGAGACAGCCGGAACTGGTATATTTTGATGAGAACTACGCCGGGGAATATCCCGAGGAAGCTCCGTTTACCATCAGTGAACTGGAGGAAATCTATCCCGCAGCCAGCGCCAAGTCCAAGGAAGATCCCGAGTACAAGGCAAAGGCCATGGAAGCAACCTTCAAATTACAGAGCGGTGTCAGAGGATATCGTGCTCTGTGGAAGCACATTATCAATGTGTCTGTGAACGACCTGAAGAAGAATTATTCCAAATTAAACGTAGAATTCGATCTGTGGAAGGGAGAGAGCGATGTCCATGACATCATCCCGGAGATGGTCGCTTATATGAAGGACAACGGCTATGCACACTTAAGTGAGGGTGCGTTGGTAGTGGATGTCAAGGAAGATACCGACACCAAGGAGATCCCTCCCTGCATGATCTTAAAGTCCGACGGGGCCTCTCTGTACAATACCACAGACCTGGCTACTATTATGGAGCGTATGAAGCTGTATCATCCCGACGAGCTGATCTACGTGGTGGACAAGCGTCAGGAATTGTACTTCGAGCAGGTATTCCGCTGTGCCCGCAAGACGAAATTGGTAGAACCCGAGACCGAGCTGAAGTTCTTGGGCTTCGGTACCATGAACGGCAAGGATGGCAAACCCTTCAAGACCAGACAGGGCGGTGTTATGCGTCTCGAGAACCTGATCAAGGATACCCAGGATGAGATGTACAAAAAGATCAAGGAAGGCCGCGATATGGAAGATGCCGAGGCGAGAAAGGTAGCGGACGTGGTAGCTATCTCCGCGTTAAAATACGGTGATCTGTCCAATCAGGCATCCAAGGATTATGTTTTTGATATCGACCGTTTCACCTCCTTCGAGGGAGATACCGGCCCCTACATCCTGTATACCATTGTGCGAATCAAGTCTATTTTGAATAAATACAAGGAGCAGGGCGGAGACCTGACCGCTGTAAAATTACAGCAGCCCGGTAATGCGTCCGAGAAAGAGCTTGCCATGGAACTGGCACAGTTCAATACCATGATCGCTACCGCTGGAGAAGAACTGGCACCCCATAAGGTATGTGCCTATATTTACGATCTTGCCAATGCGTTCAACCACTTCTACCATGAGACCAAGATCTTAGGTGAAGAGAATGAGGAGCGTAAGCAGGGACTGGTAGCACTTTTAGTGCTGACCAGAGATATCCTGGAGACCTGTATTGATATGCTGGGATTCGAAGCTCCGGAGAAAATGTAATAAAAATAATATCTATTTAGTAAACCCGCTGAAAAACGGGGACACAAAGCCAGATGGGTCTAAGGTCTGAACATAGAGAAAAATCAGACTATGACAGCCGGTTGCAGCAGATTCCTGAGTGTAGGGGAGTATGTTTATCGTGAGCCGTCTGTCAGTGCACATTTTTGGCAGACGGCTTTTATTGTGCCGTAGAAGGGGAAAACGATGTCTTTAAACTATGAGCAGAACGAAAATGACATCCTGAATAAATTATTGCCGGAATATAGACAGCATTCTGTACAAAGAAAAAGCAATCCAGAAGCAGTTACAGGACACATTGGAGAAAGTGAAGCTGAGTAACGAGATCATTTCCTCCATCGCCAGAACTTACCAGTATATTTCACGGATCGATATTCAGGCAGATTATTTCGAAGAGATCAATAACCGGGATACCGAGCATCTGAAGTTCACGAAATCGGGAAAGCTGTCGGAAAGCAATGAAAAGGTATGCAGACAATACGTGGCGGAGGAGTATCAGGAGGCATTTTTCAAATTTGTGGATCTGAAGACCCTGCCGGAACGCATGAAGAATGAAGAGACGTTAGTCCTAGAATACCGGATGAAGGATGGCGACTGGCACAGACTCCGTTTTGTGGAAAAAAAGAGAGACGAAAACGGTGTACTGACCCATGTGCTCTGCCTGATCCGCAGCATCAGCGATACCAAGAAGTGGGAACATGAACTGATGTATCAGGTGGAGGAAGCCAGGAAGGCAGCAGCTTTGAAGGCCCGTTTCCTGTCAAATATGAGTCATGATATCCGGACACCCATGAATGGCATTATCGGCACGCTGAATCTGGCAAACCGTTATCCGGATGATCTGGAGGTACAGAGAAAGTGCCGGGAACAGATCATGACTTCATCGAAGTATCTGGTCTCTATCGTGAATGATATTCTGGATATGAACAAACTGGAGTCGGGAGGTGTAGTGGAACAGGAGATTCCGTTTAATCTGGCAGAACTGCTGAACCGGGTTAACCTCGGCAAGCAGAAGCAGGCGGCAGAAAAGAATGTGGAATATATTGTTGACTGGGAACAGAGTGATATCCGCCATATGGATCTGGCAGGGAATCCGATCTATGTGGAGAGACTGCTGACCAATATTTCTGATAATGCGGTTAAATTTACCGGACCGGGCGGCAGTGTGCGTGTCTGGTGTGCAGAAAAATATGCGGACGAGGAGCGGGTAGTCTATGAATTCGGCTGTGCCGATACTGGTATCGGCATGAGTGAAACCTTTCTGGAACATGCTTTTGAACCGTTCACGCAGGAGAATGAGACCAGCAGATCCAGGTACGAAGGCACAGGACTGGGACTTGCCATTGCAAAGAAAATCGTGGACAGGCTGGATGGAGACATTGCCATAGAGAGTAAAAAAGGCGTCGGAACTACTGTGACCATGACACTTCCGTTCAAAATCGGGGAACCGGTGGAGAAGGAGAAGAACGTAAACTATGAGGAAATCCCGGTGGAAGGTCTGCGGGCGCTGTTAGCAGAGGACAATGAACTCAACATGGAGATCGCAAAATTCATGCTGGAGGATTACGGGATCCACGTAGAGTGCGCTGCAGACGGAGAAGAGGCGGTACAAAAGTTCAAAAATCTGAGCTGGGATATTACGATGTGATCTTCATGGACATTATGATGCCGAAGCTAAATGGCTGGGATGCCACCCGCAGGATCCGGTCCATGAAACGGTCGGATGCCGGAAATGTCCCCATCATTGCCATGAGCGCCAATGCCTTTGCGGAAGACATTATCAACAGCCGATGGATGAAAAGAAGCTGTTGGAAACAGTGAAGGAATGCATTATGTTCCGGGACCATTCCTGAAGAAACAGCATAGAAACAGCCTAGAAAAGGGCAGAGGATATCCTCTGTCCTTTTCCTATATTAGGATGACTTATCGTGCAACATTACGTACTGAAAATGGTGGGACAACCGGATATAATAGCTACAAAGACAGGAGTTTTTTCTGTGAAGCATGTGGCCTACATTATGGAAAGGAGAAAAATTATGATTTCATTTATATTGTGTCTGTTGCTGTTAACCATTTTATTCGGAATCGCATATAAGATTACCGGGGCAATTTTAAAGGCCTGTGTGTGGCTGCTGATCCTGTTGCCCATCGGCCTCATCCTGTCGGGCGTGGGAGTGATCTTCTGCTGTACAATCATTTTAATACCGGTAGGGATCGGAATTATCAAGGCCGGGATCCGGATGATATTGCCGGGGTAAAGAAATAAAATGATAACAGACTGCCTGATGTGTGGTAAAATAAAGTTATCGCATATCAGGCAGTTTCATTATTATTGATATATAGTATTGATAAATCAGGAAAGGTGATGGCATATGGAGATCAAAAGTATACTGATCAAAGATACAACGAGAGAAGAGCGGATCCGCATTATACAGGAGGGTTTGAACCAGTGCGGTGGAGCCTGTGACTTCTGCAACGGTTGTGATAATCTGGGCGGTGGTTCCGTGGATACATTTTATGAACCGTACATTAACGGGGAGAAGGAACTGCGGCAGCTGAATGAGGAATACAGAAGCAACATGGGACTGGTGAGATAGGAGACGGGCTATGTTTTTCATACCGTGTATTAAGTGGAATAAGCACTATTATGTGCGGACAAGCTGCTGTAATACGCTGTATGAACTGGATCCGGAGATGGGAAAGGCCATTGCCCGGGGAGAGCAGGTACTGATTCGCCCGGAGCATTTGCAGAGAATTTCAAAAGTGACCTATGGGTATAACTATAAACATTGCAATTACTGTGGGTATGAGACAGCAGAAAATTTTGAGTATTGCCCAAAGTGCGGTAAGAAATTTTAAAAGCGAGAGGGGACGTGAATCTGTCTCGATTTCAAAAGGGAGTGTTACTCACAAGGACCATTGTCTTTCCAGGCACCTTTCCATTTTGGTTTTTCTGTGGAACGTTTTGGTAGATTCATAGTGTTCATCAGGCGGTCCACTCTGCCGAGACTGATGTTTATGCCATAATCACGTTCTAATACACGACGGATCTTGTAAGCACCAAGAGAGTTATCGTAATCAGTATAGATTTGTAAAAGGTGCTTACGAATCAACGGATTTTCTTTTGTACGAGGTGCTAAATCTGAATAAAAGTGCTTGTAATAAGTACTGCGATTTATGCGAAGAACTCGACAAAGAGTTTTGATATCGTATTGATGACGCAGCTTATGCACGGCATCTAATCGTTGCTTGAGTGTGGCGTGAATATGGCAATCGCTTTTTTTAGTATTTGGTTTTCTTCTTCCAGCTGAGCCATACGTTTTTGAAGCTCTTTCACCTGCTTTGCAGTAAGAACTTCACCGTCATCAGTTTCAACAGTTGAATACTGTTTGACCCATCTGGAAAGAGCAGTTTGAGATACGCCGTACTCTTTGATAAGAGAGGCCTGAGTTTTACCATTGTGGTAAAGCTCAACGAGGGTTCGTTTGAAATCCTCATCGTAATGTTGTTTTGTGGACATAAAAGATACCTCCTTTTGGTGTCTATGTTAATAGTAAGTCTATTTAACCAATGTGTCCACTTTTATAAGTATAATGCAGGTAGTACACATGATAAGAATTGCTGTTTGTGATGATGAAAATGTAATTGTGAATCAGATAGAGCATATAATTTCTGAAGTATGCAAGCGGGAAAGCATTCCCGTGAATATTGATGTTTTTTACAGTGGTAGGGAACTCAAAAGGCAGGTTACATCAGGAACAAAGTATGACATCATCTTTTTGGATATTCAGATGAAGGGTGGCGATGGCATCATTGCGGCTGAAAATATACGGAAGGTGGATGATAATGTACTTCTGATTTATGTATCAGGCTATGATAAATATATGATGGAATTGTTCCGGTTGGATGTATTTGGATTTATAAAGAAACCAATCGATGAGGAGATATTGACAAAGACATTTCTGGAAACTTATCAGAGAGTCTGCAGTAAAATGGTCTATTTTACCTTTTCTTATAAGCATGAAGAATATAAAATTCTATGTAAAGAGATTTTATACTTTGAAAGCAATGCCAGGAAAGTTACAATATATACGCAAAACGGGGAGCATTACACATTTAACGGGAAACTGTCAGAGATAGAACAAAAAATGTCAGATGGAAAAATACCTTTTTTGAGAGTACATCAGTCTTATCTGGTAAATTATTATTTGATTAGATCAAGGACAAAAATAGAAATAACGTTGGTAAATGGGAAGAAACTGCCTATAAGCGAAGAACGGCAGAAATACCTTAACCAACAATATAGCCATCTTCTGGGAGGGGAAATCAATGTATAATCAAATAGAAGATATTCTATTAAATATTTCTATTGTTATCGCAACCGTATGGATTGTAAAAAGATTTTGGGGAAGCTTTTTTGAAGAAAAGCAGAATAGTATACTTTCTGTTTCTCTGTGGATTGTTTATTGCATATTCCAATTTTTCTTTGGTTATCATAATGGGCGCCTGCAAATTTTTGCAACCATTCTGAACATTTTACTGATTCTGTCCATAGCGATGGTTGCCTACCAAAGCCGTGGAAAGGAAAAATACTTTTTATTGGCTACATTCTATGCAGGCTGGTCGTTGATTGAGGTCTTTGTCTTTTCCCTAATCAATAGCTTTGACATAGGGGAAAGCCAGCAAAGGGATATTATTGGGTTGGTATTATCGAACATCCTGATGATCCTTTCTGTATATGCACTGTCGATGGTGGCAGAAAAAAGAAAGGAGAGTCCGGTACCGGGAAAATATTATTTTTTTCTCCTGTTGGTGCCAGTGGGAAGCATAGTCATTGCGATCAATGAATTTTGCTCAGAAGGAAAGTCCTTTTTTGCTGTTATCACTATCAGCATTCTTATCTTATTTAATGTCATTATTTTTGAATTGTATGTAAAAATAAATAAAGTTTTTGCTTATGAAAAAGAACATACAGTTTATGCCCAGCAATTTGATATGATCGAAAAAATTACGGTATCGCAAAAAAAGATGTTGGAGGAATTTTATGAGGACAGGCACAATCTGCTGAATAAACTTATTGTTTTAAAAAACAGCGTTGAAAACAGTGATAAAGAGTCTGTAATCAGAAACCTGAATCAGATTATCAAAAACAGCAATATTTCCGAAAACATTTCCAATACCGGCAACAGTACCATTGATTGTCTGATTAATTTCAAATATGCCGTTGCTAAGGAATACGGGATTACATTTCAGTTAAAAATATTTATTCCAGAGGAGCTTTCCATGGAACCATGTGATATTGGCATAGCACTGGGAAATGCACTGGATAATGCAATAGAAGCTGTCCGGGACTGCAGGCAGCACCAAAAGGTGATAGAAATATCCATGGGAGTGAAAAAGCAGGCGCTGGTCATGCTGATAAAGAATCCATATGAGCATGTCTTAAAAAACGACAGAAGCGGAAAATATCAATCCACAAAAACAGAAAGCGGCAGACATGGATATGGATTAAATTCCATAGCAAGAATTGCAGAAAAGTACCAGGGCGAAATTCTAGTGGAAGCACAGGATTCTGTATTTTGCCTGACCGTTGTTATGAATTTGCCGGAAAATTGACAGCTATTGCCGTATTTTTGACATATTAGGGATTATTTTGAGGGGAATATGATACCTGACTTTGGGAGTTGAATCTTAAAATATGGTGCTAAGCCACGGATTAAAACCTGTGGCTTAGCATTTTTTCTGATGTCTCCGTCGTTTAAAAAGTAGGAACTTAACGGCAGGCCGATAAGTGCTGAAAATTCTTTTATAAATTTAGAACCCCGTGCAAGGTTGATATACTTTCGGTTTGATATTTTACAACTCGGAACTCATGGATAAAATTAAAGATATCCTAAAGACGGATGACCGTTGTCATGAATCTACTGGAAAATTGACAGCTATTGCCGTATTTTTGACATATTAGTGATTATCTTGCGGGGAATATGATATGATTACAAAAATAGTTCATTAAGGGGGTATACATAATGAAGAAAAATGAAAAGAAAACTGTATTAGCAAAAGCATTAACATCCGTTGCTGATGGAATGTTATCAAAAGCTGCAAACAGCAGATGTGCACTCATATACCATCAGCCTAAACAGCCGGAAGAAGTGAGGAAATTCAGGAAAAACAAATAAATGAGAAAAGTAGCAAAGTTGTTGACAGATTATGTTATCAAAAAGAGCATGGTTGATGAAGCAGATCGGGAAGTCTATGAATATGGATTTGTCATAACCTTGGAAGTTGGGTTATTTTTGGTTGCAAGCTTGTTCATCGCACTGAAACTCGATATGGTCTTAGAAGGGATATTTTTCTTTGTGATTTTCTCACCATTGCGTTCCTATGCAGGTGGTTTGCATTTGGAAAAATTCTGGATATGCTTTGTTTTGTCATGCTTAACATATATTACTACTCTGCTTGTAGTTAAGAATCTCTGTTTACATGAATTTGTTTCACTTATTGTATTATTCGCCCTGGAAGTATTTGTGTATGTGTTATATCCAGTTGAGAACAGAAACAGGGAGATAAACGAAGAAGAGAACAAGTGTTTTAAAATAAAGCTGATGAAATATTTATGCTTGGATTTTTTTATCGGAATAGTTTGCACTATATTTGAAAAGGATAGCTACTTCTTGGAGCTAAATATAATATTTTTAATAGTTGTAATCACAATGCTGATAGGGAAATGCAGAAATCATTTGAAAAATGTATGTAAAAGCTATGTTCCAGGAAAAGGTCTCTGGTAGCTGGGTCAATGTGGAATCATGGGAAGATTCGAGCAATACCATAACAGCATCTGGCTTGGAAATATATCTGGTTTCCAGAGGTACATATCGAGTTACAATGACGTGTAGTGTTAATGGAGAAATTAAAACGGCAACATCGGCAGAAAAGAATTATCAGTTTGTAGAAAAATGTAATGTGTATTGCAGGTGGGGAAATCTGCTTTGCAACTATGGATGGGAGTGGTGCCCATGAAGAGTCTATAATGGCGAGAAATTTGAGAAGTGAAACGGAGGAGATTTTGAATGAAAATATTGACAAAAGTTATGGATTTACTTGCATTATCGGTTATCTTGTCTTTTATGATTTTGATGTTTTCAGGATGCCAGATGGCTTCCGGTACTCTTTCCGAAAAGGAAATTACTGTGTTTAACACAGAATTTTTCAATGGTGACATAACGAACATGAACAATATGCTGTTATCCAGCGAGTATAGTCAACCAGATGAAATTAACTTGTTTGAGTTATTTTATAATGGCGTTGGAGGAGCGTTTGGCGAAGTATCGGAGGATGAACTGTCAATGCTGACAGAGTTATGTAGTGATGCCCCGTATTTGGATATCATAAAAATCACAGCAAATGAAATGGATGCTTTTTTGCAGGAAAAAATGGGAATAAGTCTGGCGGAGACAAAAAAGACAGGCTTGGACAGTTTCTATTATTTGGAGCAATATGACAGTTACTATCTGATTATGGGAGACTCGAATTTTGATTGGTGTATGGTTACTTCCGGAACTTGGGAGTCAAATAACAAACTCATACTGAAATACGAAAAAGAGTATGAGGGGGGGCAATGGGTGGTCATTTTACAAAAGACGGATGATGGTTATTTGTTTATTTCTAACCAGAAGGCAGATTAAACAAGTTCAGACGAGAAAGAGAGGTATTTTATGAAGAGAAAAGAGGAAGCAATGAAAAAGTATATTGCGAGTTTTTAGCTATTTGTATGATCTTTGTTATGGTTCCGATTTTGCCCGCAGAGGCGGCTGGCCTGGAAGATACAGAAAGGGTGGAGATACTTGAGTTGGTAGAAAGCTACATGGATAGTCGGGAAACAGCAGTCATGACCGGGGACACGGAAAGCTTGAGAACAGTGGCTGTCAACGGCATCGTGAACGATGAAAATGCTCACAGAATTACATTGTCCGAAAATAACGTCAGCGTTTCTGATATGTCTTTTCAAATTTCTGGGATTGACATAGAGGATACAATAACTTTTGTGACATTATATGAGAGCATGGAATATGTAGATGACGGTGTTGTGAAGACTGCAGACATTGAACACAACCTGACTATCATGTACGATGAGGCATATGATGTAGCCAAAGTAGTGTCTGACAGTTATAGGGAGACTGTGTCAGGATTCCAATCCTGTTCTTATGTTTCTGAAGAAATTCAAGCTGTTAGTGAAGCGTTATACAGCTTGAATTCCATAAATACTGATTATTGTGCTGAAATTGTCAGAGTTGCAGAATCCCAGGTTGGGTATAAAGAAAAGGCTTCCAATTCAGACTTGGATAGTTTCACAGCGAACGCCGGTTCTGCAAACTACACCAAATATGGTCAATGGTATGGGCTTAACCCCGCAGCATGGTGTGCAATATTTGTTAGTTGGTGCGCAAGTGAAGCGGGCGTATCAACATCCGTTATTCCTAAGTATTCTTCCTGCTCGACAGGAATGAAGAATTTCAAAGACATGGATTGTTTTTATTACAGTTCTGCTTATAACGGAAGCTATACACCTGAGGTCGGCGATATTTTCTTTACGGGCACGAGTACAACATCTAGTAGCCACACTGGCATTGTAGTTGAGGTGTCAAGCACACAGATTACTGTTGTGGATGGAAACTGGAGTGATAAGGTTTCGAGACATACGTACAATTTAACAGATAGCAGTCTTATAGGATTTGCAAGCCCGATTTATTAAACATAAATATTTGACATTAAAGTAGCACAAGGAGAAAGAACTTGGTTATATTGAGCAGATTATAAAAGGTAATGTAAACCGAATTATGAAAAAATCGTATTCCTTTCCATTGGGGTGAACGATTATATTTTGCTTACGAAAGCCCCGTCAAGGTTGAATTTAACGGCTTTCAGTCCGGTCTTGACTGATCTTCCGATGCAAAATTTTGGTCACCCAAGCCAAAGAAAGGGGAGGTAAAGGCACAGCCTTGGAACACTTGATTTTACTGGAGTTGGGGTGATTTTGAGCGTATAAAGTTGACACTACCTATAAAAAATGGGAGGGTGAAATATGAAGAAAAGAATAATATCTTTGGCAATTGCTGTTATGTTCGGATGCTCTATTTATACTTCTGCTATTACTACATATGCAGAAGAAGCATGTGGAGAAACGGATACTGTGAGCAAGGGAACTTTACTTTATGAGACAGAGGTAATAACACAAAAAGATTATGACGAAGGATTCCAAAATTATGCCCTTTCTGCAGCAACAGTAGACTTGGCAGTAAGTATGCACACTTTTTCCAACAATAATTTGGCAAATGTTGTCGGTGTTGTAAGAGATTATGATACAGAAGCCTTTATTCCAAATGCTACAATTTCTGTAGATGGGGAAGTTGCGGTCATTACGGGTGAAGATGGACGTTTTCAAATAAAAAATCTCCCTTCAGGAACATACGATTGGGAAATAAATGCAGCAGGGTATTTTGCGGCAAATTATAGTAATTATGATGTTGACAGTGCGGATGGAACTACAATTTTTACATTCTATATAAATGATGACTTTTCTGTTTCGCAGGATAGAGAAGAAATAATGCATGATATAGGAGGACAAACTGTACTGCCTTCTATTATAGATAGAGGAAATTTTGCAACATCATCTGTTGCCAGAGCAATGAGTTCTGTTCCGGATGTAAGCAATTCTATTGCGGTTTACTATAATAATCAAACAAAAACTGTTGATAGAGAGACATATATCTATACTGTATTATCTTCGGAACTTTACGGAAAAAGTTATTACACTGGTAAAGGACTAACTTCAACACAGGTTAGTGAATTGTATGAAGCACAGGCAGTGGCGGCAAACACCTTCTTAGAGTATGCGCTGAGTGTTTATTCGAATCATTCGGGTAAAGATTATAAGGTTTGCTCATCTTCTTGTTGTCAGGTATATGATCCTACTAAGGTTACCGAGGAGGCAATAGATGCAACGGCAAATATTTTTTATACTTCTGGAGGTAAATCTAAAACGGATATTGTAATGTATAAACCATCATCTACAACTTATGATTATATTGGGGGTGCCTTTTTCTCAAGCTGTAGTGGTAATGGAACAAAAGATCATTCTACGCAGCCTGCTTTGAAAGCTGTAAGTTGCACAGATATTGCAACTGGTGCGGGAGGACATCGTTACGGGCTATGTCAAATGGGTGCCGCATTGCGTGCAAAAAATGGTGATTCCGCATCGAATATTTTGTTGTATTATTACACTGATTGCAGGATCATATCCTGCACATTAAAATAGAAAATGTGCCAGAAAGAGATTAAGACGAGTATGGGTAAGATGAAAAATAAGGTTTTGCCGGTCTCTGTTCTTGTGTTGTTTATGCTGATGTGCATCAATGCGTGTGGAATATCGAAATCCAGGGATAGTGCTGATATGGTCTCAGAGCTTAATAACAGGATTATAGAAAAGGTAGCAGAGAATTACGAAGAAGGTAACATCAGTGCATTAGATATTGTTATAGTTCGGATTGATTTTGGTTCTTTCTCGCAAGATAATGCCAGTGAAATATTCGTGTTATGCAAGATTTTGAATACCCCTCATGTTGCAGGATTGGATAAAACGGTGGGTATCCTTTTAGATGCTGATTCATTAGAAATGGTAGCATATAAGGAGTTTGCGGCTGATAAAGTAGTTATAAACTGTATTCAAGCGAGTGACGGACAAAGCAGAATATTGGTATCAAAAACCACAACATATCAAGGAATATCAACACAGGAAATTCAGCTTTTAGCTGTCGAAGGCAGTCAATGGGTAGAAATTCCGATAGATGCGCTAAAGATCATTGGAGATGAATCTTTTTATTATATGGATATAGTAGATGATTTGATTATTGTGGCATCTGAGGATAAATTGATAAGTTCTGAAGAAATCGTAGCAGTATTAAAGTGGAACCCTGAGACAGAGCAGTTTGTTTTGGAACAGTAACGGGTTTGGCGGTGTGCAAGTCCAAATTATTAAATAACAATGTGCATAAAGAAAAGCGGAAATCTGGCTATATTAGATGAAATCACCATGACCACTAATTCCTTTGTCTATCAGAATGCTGAAAGCGGTGATGCTAAAGTTTAATTTTTATTTAAAACCGTATTTTCCAAAGAGGGAAGAAGTTCGGCAACCGTAACTTTTTCCACGGAGTCAGCTTTCGTACCTTTTGTTTTAGGCTTCTTAACCCTGGTTTTAAGAGGAGAAAACCGGCGCATTTTAAACTCTGGTTTAACCATTATCACCGTCAGAAATCCAGAAGTAAACAAAAGTAAACATATTATTTGATACTTTGAGAAATCAAAAAAATCGGAAACGCTGTATTTATCAGCATTTCCGACCCTTTTAACCTAATAGCGAGAGGGGGATTCGAACCCTCGACACTGCGGGTATGAACCGCATGCTCTAGCCAACTGAGCTATCTCGCCATATGACCAACCGAAGTTGGAATGGAACCTATAGGGCTCGAACCTATGACCCTCTGCTTGTAAGGCAGATGCTCTCCCAGCTGAGCTAAGATTCCATTTCGTTGCTCTCGCAACCGACTTGTTAAGTATACAATGGGCGTGCTACTTTGTCAACAAGTTTTTTGATATTTTTGTAAAAATTTTGTATGCAATTAACACAATAATAAAAGCCTCGTTATTACAGTGCTTTTTTCACGCTGATTGCTTTCATAGGACACATTTCCTGGCAACAAAAGCAGGAGATGCAGCCTTTCCTTTTAAATTTTGCCTTACGGTTCTCGATTTTGATCACATGTGCCGGACAGCTTTCCGCACATTTTCCGCATCCCACGCATTTCTCCGGGGTCAGCTGCGGATAGGATTTCAACAGTCGGGAAGCCACGAACATGAAAGGCTTGCGTAAAAATTTCGGCACACCGTTGGTAAAATCTAATTTTATGGTATCCGGCTTCTGAAAAGGAGATAAGCCTTCCGGAACCGGATCTCCCACAAGCGCCAACTCCTTAGGGCGAGCCAGACCTTTTTCCAGTGCCTGACGCAGCATGACGATCTCTGTAGGTTCTAATCCCATAAGTTTTGCGGCGAAGCAGTCCTGGGTATAGAAATCTTTTGCCGCCAGCAGCATATGCAAAGGATGCGAAGTGCCGCCGGTGGGACCGTTACCCTCCATGGCATCAATGGCGTCAATGACGGTTAGCTGTGGAGCCACAGTCTGAGCCAGCTCCAAGAGCATGTTGGAGAAATCTTCGATCTCTGGCCAGCGGTAGTGCATCTGGGGCTTTTCCAGACCGGGGATGGTGCCGAAGAGATTCTTGATGCCACCGGAATAGCCGGTCATGGCATGGGTCTTCAGCTTACAGATATTAATGATATAGTCAGCTTCCACGATGGGAGTGATCAGGTGGAAACTGTGATTTTTAAATCCTGCCGGACAATTCACGGTCTGTGCGGAAAAGTCCATGTTCAGTTCTGCACCTTCCCCAAGAGTATCCATGCCGCATACGTGATACACATGCCTCATGGCTTCGGCATTGTAGAGACCACCGGAGCTTTCCGCAATGATGATGTGCTGTATGCCCTGCTTGCGGAGCCACCGGATCACTGCTTTTACCACCAGCGGATGCGTGGTGGCGGGAAAATCCGGGGATTTCGCCATGACGAGGTTGGGCTTGATGACGATCTTCATCTCCGGGCGTAAATCTGCGGCGATGTGCAGCGCATCCATGCTTTTGCAGATGGCGGGATAGATCAGTTCTTCGTTATATTCCGGTACGATGTGTAATGTCTGTATCATAAAATCTCCATTCTGCCGCCGAACGGCATAAATAGTAATGCGAAATTTAGGTTATTCTGCTTTGGAAGCATTACTTTTTATTATATGGTAAACGAAATCACTTGTTTTTTCAATGCTTCCGTGCTATACTACGAAATGTTGTTGAGATTTGATGGAAGAAATCAGAAGCGCATCGCAATGATTTCTTTTTTTGTGCAACAATTCAGAACCAAGGTGATTTTCATGAAGATGCGATTTTGCGAATGAAGTTCTGAAGGTTGCCACGATTTTGAATTTAAAGGAGTATTTCGTGAGTTATTTTTTGGAAAATGAAGAAGTGAACGAAGCAGTAGAAGAAGTGAAAGCGCAGGACGGCATTGCCTCCATCGAGCCGTTGCTGGACAACCGTATCGTCCGTGCCATTCGTGAGATGGGATTTGAAAAGCTGTCTCCGATCCAGGAGCAGGCGATTCCTTATTTATTACAGGGTGAGGACATCATCGGACAGGCCCAGACCGGTACCGGTAAGACCGCGGCCTTCGGAATTCCGGCCATTCAGCACATCAATCCCGATGTGAAGAAGTTACAGACCATTATTTTATGTCCTACCAGAGAACTGGCAATCCAGGCTGCGGCAGAACTGCGGAAAATCGCTAAATACATGCACGGCATTAAGGTACTGCCGGTCTACGGCGGACAGGATATCAGCCGTCAGATCGCGGGACTGCGGGGCGTACAGATTATCGTGGGAACCCCGGGACGTGTCATGGACCATATGCGCAGACGCACCATTAAGCTGGATCTGGTGAACATGGTGGTACTGGATGAAGCGGATGAGATGCTCAACATGGGCTTCCGTGAGGATATGGAGCTGATCTTGGGACAGATTCCCGGAGAGCACCAGACCGCACTGTTCTCCGCTACCATGCCGAAGCCGATCCTGGAGATCACGGACCGGTTCCAGAAGGATGCAAAAATAGTAAAAGTAGCGGCAAAAGAACTGACGATTCCGTTGGTATCCCAGAAATTCTACCGTGTGAAAAATCAGGACAAGGATGCAGCCTGTGTAAGACTGTTAGAGTACTATCAGCCGAAGCTGACCCTGATCTTCTGTAATACGAAGAAAAAGGTGGACGAACTGGCGGATCTGTTGAAGCAGCAGGGCTTTCAGGCAGAAGGGCTGCATGGCGATCTGTCCCAGGCACAGCGTGATGTGGCCATGAACCGTTTCCGTAACGGCGGAGCCAGCATTCTGATCGCTACGGATGTGGCAGCCAGAGGGATTGACGTGGACGATGTGGAGGCGGTTATCAATTACGACATTCCGCAGGACATCGAATATTATGTGCACCGTATCGGCAGAACCGGCCGTGCCGGCAGAAAGGGCAGATCCTTTACCTTTGCCAACAGCAGGGAAATTGGCAAGATCCGTGAGATCGAGAGAGTCTGTCATACCACCATTACCGAGAAAAAGCTTCCCGGAGCTGCGAAGGTGCTGAAAGCGAAAGCAGACAAATATCTGAACAAGGCATGGGAACTGCATGAGCATGAAGACATCGAGCTGATGAAGAGCTTTTTACAGCGGAAAATGGAAGAAGAAGGCTGTGATGCACTGGAGTTGGCAGCTGCCATGCTGAAATTACAGGTCGGCGACAAGGGCGAGGAGATCGCCGCAGATGAATATACAAAGCGTGGCAATCGTTTCGGGGACAGAGGCCGATCCGGCAGAGACGGTGGTGAAGGCCGCAGTTTCGGCAGAGGCGATGGAAGACGGAAGTTTGGCCGTGAAGACGGGGACCGCAGAAGATTTGGCCGCAGTGACAGAGACCGTAGAGACGATGGCAGCACCGGTTCCGGCGAGAACAGAAGACACCGCAGAGACGAGAACCGCGAGGACGGAAGAAAATGGGGCGGCCGCGACAAAAAGGCAGCGGACCGTAAATACTCCGGGGACAGAGCGGAGAGAGAAGTAAAAAAGAGAAAGAAGCGGGAAGAGCCGGGCATCGGCAACAGCTTCCCCAAGAGAAAAAAATCTTAAGTAGATGAGGAATTTTATGTATTTGCCGCAAAAGCCGCAGTTGTGCTTTTGCGGCAAATCGTGTATAGTTAGGAAAGAATAGATAGGCATAATTCAGAAAGGTCTGCGGTATGAAAACACTGAAAAAACAGATACCTTATATCCTGTTGGGAGCCACACTTCTGCTACTTTTGGGACTTAATATTATCAGCCAGGATCACTGGCTGGATTCCGATATGGCGGCAGAGATGATCTTTTCCAGGATCCTTGCGGGGGAGCATCAGATGATTTCGACGACGAACTGGTATTATTCCACGGAGTTCCGTGTGCTGTATACACAGCTGATCATGGGACCGCTGTTACGGATCTGCAACAACTGGCATGTGATCCGCACAATCACGAATCTGGTGTTTTACGGGCTGATGCTGGCTTCCTATTATTATTTTATGAAGCCGTTAAAAGTATCGCGCGGGCTTACGGTGTTAAGCTCCTGTCTGTTGCTTCTGCCTTTTTCCGAGACCATGATGACACACATGCAAATGGGCAATACCTACATGTCCCATGTGATTCTGGTGTTGTGGTTCTTCGGTATGTACCTGCGGCTGTGCAGTGGAGAATACAGTACAAAACGCAAGGTCAGCCTGTGGATCTTCTATGTGCTGCTGGCTATTGTCTGTGGAATGTCCGGCGTACGTTACCTGCTGGCATTACAGTGCCCGTTGGTACTGACTTCTTTTTTCTATTTGTTGGGTGGAGAGGAGTTCCAGAGTTTCCGGGGAGAGATGACAAAGGCGCATTTTCGTGCCTTGCTGCCTACGACCCGGATGAAATATTTTCTCTACAGTGTAGTGGGAGCGTTTTTCGCAGTAGCGGGCTACGGCATTAATGTGGTATGGATCAGCCATAAATATGTGTTCCAGACCTACGGTGCCACGAATTTCATCGCTCTGTACCACGGGGTGCTGTTTGACCGGATCCAGAATGCGGTGGGGTGTCTGCTGATGCTTTTTGGCTATATTCCGGATAAGGGATTTTTATCCCTGCGGGGCGTTGTAACGATGGCAGCCTTCGTGATGCTTGGCATCTACGGATTCGTTACTGTTAAAAGCGGGAAAATGCAGCGCATTACGGGATTTCGCAGTCTGGTCACACTGTTTTTGAAGGTCAGTTTCGTACTGAATCTCTTTGTGTTTATTTTCACCACCAGTACCATGGTGCCGCGGTATTATATCACGATCTTCATTTTCGCCCTGCCGGTATTGTGTTTTTATCTGGAAGAGGAGAAAATGCCATTTGACCGTCTGGCGGTGACGGCGCTGCTTACAATCTGTCTGATCCTTGGAACGGGCAAAACGGTGATGTCTTTCCTGACAGTGGACAAGAATGAGACAAAGCGTTCCGTGGCGGAATTCCTTACGGAGAACGGGTATGATTTCGGATTCGCTACTTATAATAATGCCAATATCATTACAGAGCTTACCAATGGCGAAGTGGAGATCGGCAACATCGGAGATCCCGAACATCTGGAATATTTCAAGTGGTCTTCTCCCATGAAATATTATGAGGAAGGGTATCATACCGGGGAGACATTCCTGCTTCTGACGGCGGAAGAGTGTGCGGAATATGCAGAGGCTCCGGCATTAAAGCAGGGTGAAAAGGTATATGAGGACGGCAGTTATACGGTCTATGTATTCGACAGTACGGAGGATCTGATGGACTGTGCTGTGGCGAGAAAATAATGACAGAGATTTCGTATATTGCAGACGACATTGTTGGCACCCGGCACTGGCCGCAACGGGACAGAACGGTTTGGGGACTGGCTGGTTGGAGAATCTGGTGAGACACAGGGATGTCGATACTTTTTGAAAAAGGATAACGTCTGCGGAAAGGTTGTAAGTATGAGAATCGGAATGGGATATGATGTACATCGTCTGGTGGAGGGAAGAGACCTGATCATTGGCGGTGTGAAAATACCTTATGAAAAAGGACTTCTGGGACATTCGGATGCGGATGTCCTGCTCCATGCGATCATGGATGCACTGTTGGGTGCGGCAGCACTGGGAGATATAGGAAAACATTTCCCGGATACAGATCCAGCATACAAGGGTATTTCTTCCATAAAATTGCTGGAAAAAGTGGGCGAGCTGCTGGAAGAAAATCATGTGTTTATCGAAAATATTGATGCGACGATCATTGCACAGGCACCGAAGATGCGCCCACATATCGATACCATGCGGGAAAATATCGCGAAAGCCCTGCTGATCGATGTGGGACAGGTCAATGTGAAGGCTACCACGGAGGAAGGACTGGGATTCACCGGCAGCGGAGAGGGAATCTCCTCTCAGGCAATCTGTCTGGTGACTACGCCGTTTGATCTTACGGCACAGGCGATGCAGGGCGGCTGCGGAAGCTGCAGCGGATGCCCGAAGAGCTGATAATTTCGGAAAATAAGAACTTGACAAATGGGTCGATAGGATATAGACTTTAATTAGAACAAGGTCTGTATACTATCGACCTTTTACAATGTGATGAGTGCAAAAAAGCCAATAGGGTTGCATAATTGGCAAGGGCTGGATTAAGAAGGATACAAGGAGGAATGGGAATGTATCAGATGACGGAGACAGAATACAGATTTGCTGAGCTGATCTGGGAGGAGGAACCCATCGGTTCCGGAGAACTGGTAAAACAGTGCGCGGAGAAGTTCGGCTGGAAGAAATCCACTACCTATACGTTTATTAAAAAGCTTTGTGAGAACGGTATTTTCAAAAATGAGAATGCCATCGTATCTTCCGTATTGAATAAGGAGGAATACCACAGAGCCCAGGGGGAGGCTTTCGTGGAGAAGGCTTACGGCGGTTCGCTGCCGAAGATGATCGCCGCATTTATCCAGAGCAAGAAGCTCAGCGCAGCGCAGATCGCTGAGATTGAGGCTATGATTGAGGATTATAAGGGTTAGGGTATTCATATCGCTGTCATCAATATGGATAATGGGGGACAAGAACATATTTACAAATCATGGAAAGGTGTCTGGAAATTTTATTTGAAAAAGTTAAATTTCTCGTTTCAGAGTATAAGTATTTGTTGTAAAATGCCACAGGAAATCCTCCTCTCTTTTGTTTAGCACAGTTTTATTGTGGTGACCTAATTTTACATCAAAAAGGAATGGAATTCCTTATATTTTACACATTTTTTGAAAGTTGTTTATGGCAATATATAAAAATGTGTGCGGCGGTGGATAAAACCACGGAAATTTCACAGTCAATTAAAGCGTTCTCATCGAAATGTTTTGTGCTATACTGGACATGGCATAAATCTTCTCGTAAAAATGGTTTCTAGTCAATTCCATTATACCAAATGGAACAGATTTATGCCCTTTTTTATTGGCTGAAACATTGAATTTTCAAGGATCAACACACCTTATTGGTGTGGAAAGCTTTAGTAAATAAATTGAATGTATTTATAGGAAACTTATATTTACGAATAAGAAAAAACTTTATTAAAAAAGGATTGCAAATGAAAAGAAAACATTATACATTATATTTATCAGAAATAGTAAGCCTTTTTGAAAAAGTATTTTTGCGTAAGGAGGTTTTAAGATGTTAATTGAAACAGATACATCAATTTATGAAACCTTTTTCCATCATGCACAAATTGAGATAACTGGATGCTGTAATATGAATTGTGAGCATTGCAGAGCAAACATGGAAAAGAAAATATTTATGCCATTAGATAAAATTGAAAAAATATTACTTTTTTCTAAAAAAAATATGGGCGAAGAGTTTAATCTCACCGTATCAGGAGGCGAACCGCTATTACATCCCAAGGTGATTGAAATAGTAAAGATGGGTGTAGACTTTGGATGCAGTGAAATTGTGATTACAACAAATGGTTCTCTTGTTACGGATGAAATAGTTAATGAGATAGACAAATTTAGTGACGGTAAAGTGACTATACAGATTAGTATTGACAGTGTTGTTGCAAAAACGCATGATTCATTTCGTGGATATGAGGGGGCGTTTGATAAGGCTGTAAGAGGACTTGAGATAATAAAAAAATATAAACATGTGAATTCATCCATCAGAATGACGGTAAAGAGTGAAACTCGAAGCGAAATGGAAGATATGATAAAACTTGCTATTGAAAAAGGTTGCATTAGAATTGGTATTGGAAATATAATTCCAGCTGGATTGGGCGCTAATTCTAAATTTGTGCTTACTCCGGCGCAAAAGAAGGAATTTCTTGGAAATCTTGCCATTATGAACAGAAAATATTCGGAGTTTATTGACGTTACAACTGAGGATCCGTTGAAGTCTGTAATTGAAGATTCTCCATGGATTGATGAAGATATGCTTGAGAATGAAGGAGTAGATGGAGTTTTTGGTGGGTGTACAGCAGGTATAGACTGCTTCAACGTTGATACAGAATATAACTTTACACCGTGTTCAGTGTTTAGAAAAAAAATTGTAAATCTTAATGATTATGATAATATTTCGGATTTAGAAACTGCTTATGCTAATAGTGGAATCATAAAAGAAATGTGTAGTCGAGTATTTGAAGGAAAGTGTAATTCATGTAAGCACAAGCGTATATGCGGAGGTTGTAGAGCTACTGCAAGTTTCTTTGGGGATGGAGATTATTTTTGCTCTGATGGAACTTGTTGGATATAAAGAGAGGAGGCGAAACTTATGAAGAAAGTTGTTAAGGTAGTTATTGTTAAGAAGTCATGCGCAACAAGCGGAAGCTTCAAGTAAGAGATTGAAAATTTACAGGAGGGAGATATATTCCAATTAATATGGAATATATCTCTTTTTGTTAGAGACGGAGAGAAGTATGTTTGGAAATAGTGATGTTGAACAGGTTATAATCGGCAGAAAGAAATATATTAAGAAGAAATTGCTTAAAGATATAAATGCTGAAATGTGTACTAGCAAAAAGAAATTTGTCGATTTTCTGATAGATGCCGCGATACCAGCAGCTAGAATAGTAGGGTATGATGAATGCGATGGGAGAATTATTGAAACCCAGGAGTATATAGAAACGAAAAGCAAATTTTATGATCTGAAAGATTATATTGATTTGGTTGCAAAATTTCATAATGTTGCAAGATGCTACAATGGCGATATTATTCAAAAGAATGTGCTGCGTGATTTCGTTGAAATCGAATCTAGTTTACTAGAACAAATATTAATAGGGTTTGAGGAAAAATATTATTTATATGCAAAGAAATACCTATATGAGAGTAATCAATATTGTGATATAAAAAACAGTATCATTAGTATGCATGAAAAAATATATAAAACATTTATAGATAATTATGGGACGAAAAAAAGTATTATACATAATGATTTGACCCCGAATAATATTATATCGAATGATAGGTTATATCTTATCGACTTTGATTTTGTTGTAAAATCATCCGAGTACGTGGATGTTGTCGATATTATGTTCTCTAGAGAATTGGAAATATATGATTATTTGAAATATATGCAAGATGAGTTGCGCCTGAGTGCATGTGTTGATAATTATAATAAATTCAATTCAGATGAACCAATATGTGTGCATGGAGTAAAATTAATGGCAGCGTTAAAAATATATACGTATGTTATGTATATATTTTCTCGTAATAATATAATATCAAATGAATTATGTTCATATCTTTTGTCTGTAGGAAAGGAGGTAATTTAGTGGTAAAAATAGTAGCCGAACTTGATTGTCATGTACATTATTATGAAGGTGATAAAGAATTGCTAAAAACAACAATTGATAATTCACCATATGCATCAAAATATATGTGTTATCGTAGTGTTAATACTGAATTGCTAATGACGGAAAAGGATTTGGATAAAAATGTCAGATACTTTATGATTCCATTTGTATTAAAGGAAACGAATATAGAAAAAGCAAATAGGGGGCTGTTTAATTTTTCGGACGGAAAAAATGAAATAATTCAGTTTCCACTTTTAGGAGATAGCATTGAAGACTACGAACACTTTCATAATTTTGGGGGGATGAAAGAGCATTTTCTTATTCATGAGAGAGAAAAATATGAGGAAAGAGTTAGGTATTATGAGTATCTTGCAAATAAATGTAAGATTTTGCTATTACATTGTAAAGATAGTGGAAGGTTAGAGTACATAAAAAAATTAAGATTGGAATTTCCTTCCATGTATATACAGGTTGCACATTTAGGAGTGAACCGTAAAGATATATGGGAAACGATGAATCTTCTTAAGGAGTTTAGTGGTGATGATCATGTATATTATGATATATCAACAGTTTATGATTATGATTTTATTATAGAGTCATTTCCGATTGTTAAGAATCAGATTTTATACGGAACGGATATTCCATATGTGAAAATAGAAGATATAGAAAGACAAAGAAAATTCTATATGTCAAATAAGAATATACTAGATTGTATGAATGTCAACGCAAGAAGATTGCTATCAGTAATAAATTATGTGTAAATATGTAAAGAATATGCTTATGATTTTGTGGATATAAGAACTTTCTGTATAATTCAAATATGGGGAATTCCAAGAAAGAAGGTTGAGAAAAATACCTTAGTGTAAATAAGCTTACTGACTTTGGCGGTTAGTAAAAATCTTATCAAATAAGAGATATCTAAAATAAATTGTAACACACAAAATGCAAAAATTGCATCCATAACTGAAAAAACTTTAATAGAATAAATTTATCCGATATTCTATTGACAAGTTGAAAAAAAAATGATATCTTTTTAAAAAGCATTGAAGAAGAGAGTAGCTATATATGACGCTTAACAGAGAGAAAGGATGCTGAGATCTTTCATGATAGTGTATAGTGAAGACCACTTTGGAGCTGACCGTTTAGTAGGGAAACTTGAAATACGGTACGTTGACTGCGTGAAAGTCTTTTGAGTGAAAAACAAGGTGGAACCGTGCTCTGCACCCTTGGATGATAAATCCAGGGGTTTTATTTTTTTATAAATGACAAGGAGGATTTTAAATGAAATCTGAGAATTTTTCTGAAGTGTACAGACACTCTATGGCTCACATTCTTGCCAAAGCAATGGTGGAGATTTTTGGCAAAGAAAATGTCCAGCTTGCTATTGGACCACAGATTGATGATGGGTTTTATTATGATTTTTTGCTTCCCCGAACCCTTACACCTGAGGATTTTTCTGTTATTGAAAATAAAATGACAGAAATAATGAAGCGTAAAGAGACATTTGCGTATAGAGAAGTGAGTAAGGAAGATGCTCTTGCTGAATTTGAAGGGCAAAAATACAAGATTGAATTGATTAATGATTTGGGGAGCGATGAAACAATTAGCATTTATGATACTGGAGATGATTTTAAGGATTTGTGTCGGGGACCTCATGTCGCAAATTCATCTGAATTGCTTAGTTGTGCTTTTAAAATAAAATCCGTTTCCGCAGCATATTGGCGAGGTAGTGAAAAAAACGATATACTTCAGAGAATATATGTTATGGCGTTTGAAAACAAAGAGGATTTAAAGGCGCATTTAGCCTTTTTGCAGGAAGCAAAGGAACGCGATCACAAGGTGTTGGGTCCACAGCTTGATTTATTCTTTATGGATCCTACGGCTCCCGGAATGCCATATTGGCTGCCGAGAGGGTGGAAACTGTTCAATGTCATATTGGATTTTTGGAGAGAAGAACACGAAAAGAGGGGGTATCAAGAGATATCATCGCCTCAGATCAATCATAATTCGTTATGGGTTACATCTGGACACTGGGATCACTATCAGAATAATATGTTTACTATTGAAGTGGATGAAAATACGACATACGGTGTGAAACCGATGAATTGCCCTAACTCAATAGTTGTATATAAACGCAAGACTCATAGCTATCGTGATTTGCCATTAAGATTATCGGATTGTGATGTGCTCCATAGAAAAGAAAAGTCAGGTGAATTGAATGGCCTTCTTAGAGTACAGATGTTTAGGCAAGATGATTCACATAATTTTATCACAGAGAATCAGATTTTTGATGAAGTGAATGCTATCCTAGATATTGCTGATTTATTCTATGGAATATTTGGTCTGACGTATAGACCGGAACTTTCAACACGTCCAGAAAATTATATGGGAGATATTAGCCTGTGGGATAAAGCGGAAAGTGAATTGAAGCAAATTCTTGATGCAAGATATGGTGAGGAAGGTTATGATATCAATGAGGGCGATGGGGCGTTCTATGGACCAAAGATTGATATTATGATGCAAGATGCCTTGAAAAGACAGTGGCAAATGGGAACGATACAGCTTGATTTTCAGTTGCCGCGAAACTTTGATATTACGTATACGGATAAAGATGGTACGGAGAAAACTCCTGTTCTGATTCACAGAGTTATATATGGATCACTCGAAAGATTTATTGGAATCTTAATAGAAAACTTCAAAGGATCTTTTCCGTTTTGGATTTCTCCTGTTCAAGTTGGAATTGTTCCAATTGGGGAATCACATATAGAATATGCTAAGACTATTGAGGAACAATTGCGTGGTGTAAAAATCCGTTGTGAATGCGAGCTTTCTGATACACATTTGAATAAAAAGATAAAGTATTTTAGAAATTATCGTGTGCCTTATGTTGTTGTTGTGGGCGATAATGAGGTGGTAAATAATACTGTTTCTGTGAATATACGCGGCGGCAAGCAGATGAAGGATATACCCTTGGATGCATTTGTGAATTTGTGCAATAAACTCAACTCCACAAGAGCGTTGGAACTGATTTATGAAGCTAATGACATTAATGAATAGATAAATTTGTTATCCGTCAGGAAAAAGCTCGGAAAGGATTTCTGATGTATTACGTAAAAATATTACATCAGAAAGTTAGCTGTTCTACAGATTTTAACATATTTGGATCAGGTTATACTTGGAATGGAGTTGTTCTTTGCAAGTACAAATTACCTAAACAAACAATAGTTAAGATTGCTATGGATATAGAGGATAAAAACTATGCGCGAGTTCTCTTTTTATAAGTATAGTAGATCTTTCGTAGATACTCCATAGGTTTGCTATAGGACAATGAATATAAGGTTAGTCAAAGTTTTTGAGGGTTTTGCCTAAGACTCTCGCGAAAGTCTCTCAAAAACTTTGAATTTCCGAGTGTGTGAAGAAATCTCTTCTTCTATGATAATGAATTGGCGGAAGGCTTATTTTGAAGCTTTCCGCCTTGTCTTATATATAACAGCGAAATGATTGCATGTCAAGAACACAGGTCTGTTTCCCTGTGTTTCATGGTATTATTCCGGCAGGCGTCCCTCGTACATGATACTCAGTTCTCCATATACCTGCGCCCAGTTTCGAATCGTTGTAGTCCATTTCTTGGTAGCTTCAAAAGTAGACAGATACAATGCCTTTAACAGTGCAGTATCACTCGGAAATACGCTTCTCTGGCGGTTCAGTTTGCGGTATGTTGCATTCAACGATTCAATGGAATTCGTCGTGTAAATGACCTTTCGGACCGCTGCTGAAAACTTAAAAATAGGCGAAACAGCATCCCAGTTGTCGTACCAGCGTTTCATGGAGTTGGGGTATTTCGGAGACCATTTTTCATTGACTCTCTCCAGTGCCTCTCTGGCTTTCGATTCATCTGAAGCATGATAGATGGTTTTTAGGTCTGTGGCAAAAGCCTTCCTGTCTTTGTCAGGGACGTATTTCAGAGTGTTTCTTACCTGATGGACAATACACCGCTGGTATTCTGTCTTGGGGAATGCAGCAGCAATTGCTTCCTTGATTCCTGTAAGTCCATCAGCACAGAGAATAAGGATATCCCTTACTCCGCGATTTTTTAACTCATTTAAAACAGAAAGCCAGTACTTTGCACTTTCGTTATCGCCTACATTGATGGAAAGTACTTCCTTTTTTCCTTCTGTATTGATACCAAGAATGACATATGCAGCAAGTTTCCGAATCACCCCATTATCACGTACAGAATAATGGATTGCATCAATGTAGACGATCGGATAGATTTCATCCAGAGGGCGGTTCTGCCAGTCTTCAATCTGAGGCAACAGCTTGTCTGTCACGTCGGAAATAAACCCTTCTGACACGTCAAAACCATAGATATCTTCAATCGTTTCAGATATCTGTCTGGTAGTCATTCCTTTGGCATACATGGATATGATCTTACTGTCAATATCGGAAATATCTTTCTGACGCTTTTGAACAACCTTAGGCTCAAAAGAGGATCTGCGATCCTGTGGCACCTCAATCTCCATAGTGCCATAACTGCTGTTGACACGTTTGGTTTTGTAACCATTCCGGTAATCATCACTATCGGAACGCTGGGATTTTTCATATCCAAGGTGATCATCCATTTCGGCTTCCATCATTTCTTTGATTGTGCCACCCAGGAGATCTTTGAGAGCTTCCTGAATATCTTCAGCAGACTGGATATCGTATTCGTCCAAAAGCTGATGAATGATATTCCGTTTTCCTTCGGTCATTTGTACTTTGTGAACAGGTTTCTTTTCTCTTGCCATAATAATAGGCCTCCTATGATTTAGATTTTATCATAGAAGACCTATTAGCTAATACCTATTTACAGAAAAAGTTTCACAGACGAATTTCCCTTTTTTAGAAAAACAACTTATTTCCCAGACAAATATTTAATTAAATGATCCATAGCCTTGCTGGTCTTTACGTATTTGAACCAGCGCAGATTCGGTTCAACGGTTGGGTCAGTTTCAATGGTGATAACATCGCCTTCGGTAATTTTTTCATAATACTTACGCTGAGTCTTGTTTCCATCAACGGTAGCATAGGTGAAATGAAGACCAATTTCGGAGTGAATAGCAAAAGCAAAATCCAAGAAGGTTGCCCCTGCTTCGATATACATTGCGGATTTATCTCTACGGTAAACCTTGATTTTCTTTCCGTCAATGGCAGAACCAAAATCGGTCACATCTTCATCATCGATAATATGCCCCAACTTATAGCGCATATATTCGGTTTCCGATTTGATGAAGAGACGATAAAGATTGTCCATTTCGTCACAAAGAATATAATATCTTGAATCTTTGTAGGTTGTCTGCCCAAAGTCAATAATAGTGATCTCTTTATCGGCAAGAAAATTAGAATATAGTTTAAAAAATACATTTGTAGGTGTAGTGGATGTGTTGGAACAATAATCGTCACTTATGACCAGGGTGAGGTCATACATGGCGATATTTTTTTTGCACAAAAGCTTGGGAAGATCAGTTGCAATGTTGTTAGCTTGTGCATTAATCTGTCTGTAAACACTAATAGCAGAGCGAGGGTTGTAAGTAAACTCAACAATGCTGCCAAGTGCAGTACCGTATTCGTTGGTGTCTGCAGAAGTATTCGGAGAGAATACTTCTGAAAAGATTTTAAGTGTCTTTGATGTTGTATAAGCATTTCCATTGCGAAGAGCTGTATAAGAAGACTCAATTCTTGCATAACGCTCAGGGTGTTCAATCTGCAGACAAAGATTTTCCAGGACATCAATGAGCTGGTAAGCTTCTTCCTTCATCATCATGGGAATGATGATTTCACGAGTATGCTTCGCTTTTGCTATCTTTTTCTCCTCCGTAAATGGTGAAATAGTTCGAAGATTATCGATTCTATCGGCTACTTTGATGAAGAGAGCCTTTTCACTCATTTTTTCCTTGAGACGTCTGTCAGATAGTTCATCAATCTCTTCCTTTGTGAGATCTGTTTTGTCCTTAATCTCGTTATCGATTGCGGTGACAGCATCCACCATATCTGTAACCTTTTTCCCAAATAATGTTACAAGTTCATCATAGGTAGCATCAGTGTCCTCTAAAGTATCGTGAAGAAGTGCGGCGCAGATGGTGTCTGCTTCAAAACCCCACGATGCAACAAGATAGGCAACACGAAGAGGGTGCATGATGTAAGGTTCACCGGTCTTGCGGGGCTTCTGATCTTTATGCTTCTTGGTAGCATAATCGTAAGCGCTCTTGATAAGTCCCTTGTTTGTGACTTTGTGGTTCTTCTTTACTTCTCTGGTAATATCTTCGAAACAAATATCTAATGTATACATAACAATCACCCCCTAGTTATTTGAAGAATTGTCTGTTACATATTCATCTGTGATGGATACCTCCTTGAGAAGATCATACCAGGCACCATCATCACGCTCACTGATTTTAGCGTAGCGGAACATATTATTTTTAAGGCTTGTTTTCACATAGTGTTCCAGATTGACCTTGATGATGAGGGCTTTCTCGAGCTCTGTATGGATTTCTCCGTCCGGATCCGGCATCATATAGGTCTTCTTGAATAAGGAAATAAGTTCTTTGGCGTTGGCATCCGCTTTGTAGGTAGGATGGCTGAGGAGAAGCTGATGATGAATTTCTTCCGCGGAAAGACTAATAGGGTATCTGGAAAGAGCGATGTACTGCGCCGTCGGCATTGGCTCACGGCCTTTTGAGACAGAATTGATGGTTCCCATTCCGCCAATGTATTCCTTTTTATTACTGTTTACACGGTGGAGAATAATCAGAGCCTTGTCTTTTCTGTCGTGTGAAAGTGTCAGGAATGCGTGGTCAGCGGTCAACTCAAAGTCACCATAGTATGTTTTTTTAACTAGTTCTTCATCATCGGAAATATATTTTTCGATATCCGAGTATCGATGCATTGCGTTAATTGTCTTTTGGAGATTAGTTGCTACGGTACGAGATTTGAGTCCGAGAACTGCGATACAGCTGTAGGTTGGATCATCAATATTGGTTTTGTCTTCGGAAATAGTGAGTGTTCCGTAGAGTAAAGATTCTTCCGGGGTGTTCTTGTCTCTGCCCTTGTAATCACTTGTGTTAAGGTAGTACACGAGATAGGTTCCACAGAACTTATCACATAAAAGCTTTTCGGCTTGTTCAACAGCACTTAATGGCATCTGTGCATGAATATCTCCGCGTGTAATTTCTTTAAAGAGAAAATCATCAAATGAAATGCCAAATAAGGTTTTTAGCTGATAAAAGAAATCAATAGGAGGAAATTGTGTTCCAGCACGATACTTGGAAATCGCTGATTCACTATAGCCGGTCATTTCGTAAAGCTTTTTTGCACTAATGTTCTGAGTCTCCAGCAACGTGTTGAGATTAGCAGCAACGGTAGGAGTTAAGTCCTTGATGTTTTTGGATTCTGCAGTAGTACAGGTGTTGGGGATTACGATGGAATTGTTCATAGTTGAGTTATTCATAAGCCGTTCCTCCTTATATGTTATTTTCTACATTATAGTTCCGATTTCGACATATTACAATCGGTTTATTAGAAAATAATTTCCCTGCGAGAAACTTCTAACTTTACGGATTGACAAGAGGGAAACTATTTTGTCAATGACAGGGCTGATAAAAGCGAGTTAATAAATATCGACCAAAATATTTCCCACAAAGAAAGATTCGACTGTTTTATCCTTAATTAATAGAACATAAAAGTAAATAAGAATTTTTTATAATAATGTGCATGCCTAAAAATAGAATGGTCTTTATCTGTAGGAAAGAAATTAACGAATGCTCAATTGCATTTGATGCATAGTTCATTGCTTTATCTGCTTTTTGGTTATAGGTTTGTAGTAGAGCAAAGCTTCACCGCTTAATAAATGGAAAGGAGAAAAATGATATGGCAAAAGTTTATTATTGTGATCCGGAAGGCGTAGAGGTTGATTGCCCGGATTGCGGAGAAGACGCAATTGTTAACGATGATGGTCTCGTTTGCAGCAATCCTGACTGCCCTAACAGCTAAGCCCACCTGAACGAGCAACCAGATGACTACTGGTCGAAACGGGATTCTTGATGATTGCAAGAATCCCGTCGTGGGAAGTCAAAAGAGATAAGAGAAATGACAAAGGAATTTTTTAAAGGGGAGAGATACGGAATGAGACGGACAACAAGAAGGAAAGTAGATCATTCTACGATTGCAAAAGATGATTATATTATATTTTTGGAAGCTGTGGCTTATATAGGGTCGGTGGTAGTATATTTTGCAAATTTTTTTCTTGCAGGATGTATGTCTTCCAAACAAGAATATTTAACTGTAATGATATTTGTGTGGATAGCAGCCGGTCTTACCTATTTTTTGACTCGTAATTGTAGAACTCGAATGCAGGGATTTTCCGGTACTTTAATTGGTATTTCAGGTTATACGCTGTTCATTTATTGGGACAATTTTCCAAGGATGTGTGCAGCATTTGTACATATTTCTTTAATGATTATAGCTGTTGACATCATATTATATTTTATAGTTGGGAAAAGAAAGAAACAATCAATTCTTTCTTATTTTATTTCCAGGATTTTTGATAGCTTATATCTGAGTAGAATAATCATTGTGGGGATAGGACTTACAGCTTGCCTGGCGCTTCCGGTTTTTAACTATTTGCAAGTTAATTCACTTGATGGTATGGCGGAAAATTCTACGATAAGCAGTACTTTCTCTGAAGAAGAATATCGGGTGAATCCGATATATGGAGATGAGTATAGGCTTGGCTTAAATATAGACAGAATCAAACCGGCAGTGGATGAGGAAGAGTGGGAGAACCTTAGTTTGGCTGAGCGTCAGGATACTGTCGTGGCAATTATAGAATGCGAAGCCAGATACTTAGGCATTCCGTATAAGATAGATATTCAATTTAGTGATGATATGGATTACGAAAATAAGGGGTATTATTCTCACTCTGAGCATTTGATTTGTATCAATAATGATGGATTGAGAAAAGATGGTGGCGAAGCAGCAATGCTCACAGCAATTCATGAGGTAAGGCATTGTTACCAAGAGGCATTGTGTGAGACTTATGCAAAATTAACGCCGGAAGAACGGAATCTTTATTGTTTTTCCGGTGTAGATAAATGGTGCGAAAATATCAATAATTATGTAGATGCGGAAGAAAATTATTATGCTTACCGATACCAGGTTATGGAGGCTGACAGCAGAAGATATTCGCAGGAATCGAGCGCTGTTTATGTCAGGGAAATAGAGAATTTGCTTGGCCAAGAGGGACAATAAACAGTTGCTTATACGAGAGGAGAAAATGGATATGAAGAATGTGGAAGAAGGATTGAAGAAACCTAAGATCGCAGGAGTAGCATTTGGTGAAAATTACGCTAAACGAGCTGTTGAAGAAATGGAGAAACTTAGCACTTTGACGATAGAACCGGCGCTGCTTAGCGGCGCATCAGTTTTTGCTGCCGGGTTGCAGGAAGATGTATTAGATTGTGATTTGATCTATGTTGTAATGGAAGGATCAGAGGTTTCTCTTGAAAATCTTGGTCTCGTTGAACAGATAATCAATCGAAGTAGAGCGCTTGCCATAGGTATCTGTATCGGGGAGATTCCGACACAGAAAAGCGCAGATAAATTCGAAACAATAACGAAAGCCTTTTATTTCCGGGAAGAGAATGGAATTCATAAATATATTGCGTTACTTGCGAATATGATTGGAAAAGCAATTCAACCGGATACACTTGTTGGGATAGATTTAATTGATTTGCAGCAATGCCTTAGGGGAAATAGAAATTATGTTTGGATTTGGAAATCTTATGGAAAAGATAAAGGAAGTGATATTGCCAACCATTTTATGAAGTCAGACCGGTACAAGAAAATTCAGGAGGATAGTTGCAAAGCTATCTTAGTGATTATTACCGGTGATATTTCCCTATATGATGCGAATGAGGCTTTTTCACCCATTTCAGATAAGGTGACAAATAATTCGCATTCATTATTAGCTGTCGCATATGATGAGACAGTTTATGAGGAAATGTCGATGCTGGTGATAGATTCTGAATAAAGAGTTTGAAAGGGGAACGGATGTGAAATTGATTTTGAATACTTGATGTGAATGATTACGGAAATGGAGGATGAAGCAACATGAAGAATGAGAATCTTGAAAAAATTGATAAATTAAACGTTTCTAAGGAAGCTAAGAAAGTATTGGAACGGATTAATAAGGTGTCTGGTTCCGAAAATGTTGCTATGAAAAAATCCATAAAAAATCTCTTTATTACTTGCCCTCATGGAGCCGGATTGAGCGAATATGCAAGAGTCTATGAAGCTATTATTATCTCAAACGGAGTGTATCCGGTAAGAGGGAAGGGCTCTTATTTGGAACTTGCTTTTCCATACATGGGATCAAAAATGGATTATAGTGCTTTTTATAATTCACCAAGACTGGTAGCTGCAACACAAAATAATTATACCGGTGTTTTTTTGATCAGTTTTGAACAGTGGCATAATTTTAGTGAATTGAGTCGGGATGCGGTATTTGAAGAACTGTTAAATTATATAGATAAAAATAAAAGTAACATATCATTTGTATTTCATGTGCTGCCGGAATATGGTGAAGCTGATAAGCTTGCCAGAGCGTTAAACGGTCATGTAAATATTGAACAATTGCAGCTGTCAAAACCGAGATTGAAAGAAGCCAAGGAATATGTAACAAACGAAATGGAAAAAACAAAAATTTATTTTACAGATAGAGCAAAAGAACAACTTGAATTTTTGATTGAAACCAAGGTAAATACGGAATCGCAAGCATACTTGGGGTATGAGACTCTTAAAAGATTTACAGAGGATCTTGTTTATGAAGTTGCATGTATATGTGAGGCGGATTCGGCAGGAATCAGGAAAATAGATTCGAAAACGATGATAGATTTGTCTGGGACAATAGGATTTTCTTTGGATGAAAGGGAAGAAAAATCTAAATTGGGATTTATGGCGTAGGAGGTGTGAGAATGAGTTTTGATACAAAAATAAAACCTAATTATACGCAAGCTTCTTTTGCTACACAGGAGGAAATTTTTCTTAGATTTCCAAGGATTGATCTCAGAATGCCGGAAGCCGACAGGGGTGGAGGCATCGTGGTTCATTCAGATGGAACGATTGCGTACGTAGATGATAGTGATAATTCTTCTCTCACGATTGGCAGTATCGGAAGCAAAAAGTCAAGAGATGTCGTTATGCCACACATAGTATCTGCTGCAAAGGTAGGGACTTCCATGGTGATCCATGCTCCCAAGGCGGATATATTAAAAATGGTCAGAATATATTTGATGAAACAAGGATATAGAGTTATGGTTTTGGACTTTAGGGAGCCGGAACGCGGAGAACGTTATAATCCATTTGAACATGCTGCAAAATTGTATAAGAGCGGAAAAAAGAATAGAGCAAGGGAAATGTTTATGCATTTTGCCATGACGATATGTGAAGCTGTAAAAAGTGAAAAGGACAGCTTCTGGCATGTCACGTCGGCTCGTTATTTGGCAGGTTTAGCGGAATTGCTTTGTATCATAGGACCGGCAGAGGAAGTTACCATTGATAATATATATAATCTTCATTTGCAGGGAGATGCAAAAATCGGTTGTACGACGTATATGAAATCTTATTTTGATGAGTATCCGAACGAGAGATGCTGGAAATTAATATACCCTATTGTAACGGCACCTAATGAAACCAGGAATTCTCTGAATTCTGTGTTCACTTCAGCTATTGTTAATTTTATTCAAAATGATGCCATAGTTGATCAGACATCACATTCAACATTTCAGGCAGAAGAACTTCTGAAATCCAAGACAGCATTGTTTCTTATATCAAGAGATGAAGGTTCTGTTTACGATGCTATGATTACGGCCATAGTTGATCAGTTATATTCAATTTTAACAGATATCGCTGAAAGGCAGGGTGGGACTTTGGATAGAAAGGTGTCATTTATCCTTGATGAATTTGGAAATTTGGCAGCTTTATCAGACGTGCAGAAGAAGTTAACTCTTAGCAGGGCGAGGGGAATCACATGGCATTTTGTGGTGCAATCATTAGAACAGTTGTCACTGGTATACGGAGATAAGTGTGCGCAGATTATTATTGAAAATTGTAATAACATCATCTATCTTTATTCGCCGGACATCAAACTGGTTAAGCATATTTCTGAATTATGTGGTGAAAAAGAGGGAGAAAATAACCCGGATGTAAGAGTGCCATTGTGTCCTGTTGATATGTTAAAACATCTTGAAAAAGGGGAGGCTTTGATGCTGATTGATCGAATGCGCCCTTTCATTACTCGTTTACCCGATATTAGTCAGTATTATGGAATAGAACAAACTGTAAATGTTGATGTTAAGAAAAGAAAGCAACAAAATCTGAGGATAGTCGATTTTAAAAGTATAGTTGAAAAGATGAATGAAGACAAAATAAATAAGATAATGAACAGAAGGGAAGAAGAGTATGAACTTTGCCGGAAAAGAAATGTACAAAAGGCAAAACAGTCTCTGCCCCCGGATACAGAAAATGTTATTTCGATTATTAATAATGTAATATTTGAAATGATGGGAGGCTGATAGTATGCACAATAGGGAACATAACAATAAAAAAGTGGGTTCAGCTTTTAAATATGGAATGACGCAAGAACTTCCAGCGATTATTAGAAATAATGGTATGGGCAATGCGGTTCATCTATATGCAAGTTTGGTATACTTAAGCCTAAACAATATCGTTGATCCTAAAAAGATATCAATGCTTCCGAGAATGATTTTTGTGGAATCATCCGGTAAAGGGTCATTAAAAAAAGTCGTTGAAATCGTGAGTAATATAGTTGTCGACCAGGTGAAAGGAAAGTTTGATTTTACGAATTTTGAAGAGTTGCAGGATCAGCTGGATCAATATTCTATTCCTGACTGGTGCTTTACGTATGCGGAAGATTTTTTGATGCACTATATAGAGAATATGATATTTTTTCATAACGAATTATACTTTATTGGTAAAAGGGATTGTGATACAGAGAACTCCCTATTACGAATTAATGTAGGATATTTGGGAAAAAATCCAGAGCTGATTGAAAATGCTGAAATAGAAAGACTTGCCAGTGGCTTTAATGAGGTGCTGGGATTCGACGGTAAATTGCAAAGAATTTATTTAAAATTGTATAGCCAAAGGAATAGTTATGCTTATTATGACATCTTAACTGATAAAGTGGTTATTGGTAGAAACAGATTCCATTCTGTTGTATCAGGGAATTTGTTTGTAATAACACGGGATGATTATCTGGCAATGCTTATTGATGATACGGAATATTGCATTAGCAAGTACAAAGAATATGAGAATTATGAAGCAAGAGCTGATTATTTTATGGTAAAACCGAATAATTCAGGTGATAGATTTTTCTATCCTTATTATTTATATTTTGATGGAAGAAAAGTTACTGCGGAAAAATCAGAGTGTGAGAAGATTCTTTGGGAATATATGACACAAAGATTAAAGGAGCCTAAGCTTTCTTATTTTGACAACGGAGTTTCGAGTAAGAAAGCTGCATTGCCACACAAGTTTTCGATGAATGGTATCACTGAAACTTTAGATTTCATAATTCCCAAGGAGAAGCAGTGTAGGAGTAAGGACTTCGTTTTGATTAAAAACATATTTGGAATATTGGAACTGTATTTGGATAAAGATACAGATATTACCGGACTTCTCTATTCATTATGTGAAGCGAGTTCCGAACTCAATCCAAATATAGGATTTCCTTCTGAAAAACTCTATTGGAGATTAAAAGAACTGCAATTAGAAAATGAAGATGCAGATATGTCATTATCCATGCTGATTCCTGACCATAATTATGGGATGCTGATTAAGAAATTAACCAATGAAACATTTGATAATGAGAAAATTGAGCAGTCTGTTGAAAATAACAGTTCAGTGAAAAATATTACTTATGATCCATGGAAAAGTGAATACGAAAGAGATCATATTGATGGCAATGGTGGTATGATTGGTACTTTTTCGGTTTATGCAGATGGGCTTAAAACGTCGCCTGTTTCTTTGGAAGAAGGAATCTTTCTTGGAGACCAGATAATTCCAAGAGTGAATTTTCTTTATGAGACTGGGATTGTAACTTATGATGCAAGGACAAGAATGCACTATATAACATGTGAACACGATATAACATGTGAACAAAAGCTGCAGATCATAAAAGATTTTGATATTGATGAAGATATGGTCTCCGTTATAAAACAGGGGCTGTCCAGGACGAAGAGACGGAGAAAAACAGGATTAGAACAAAGAGAAAGCACATGTGCTGCAGGATAGCTCTTAATTTGCCATAAAACGACAAATATAGAAAACAAATGGGGTAAAACGATGGATAATATATTGATAACAAGGTTGAGATTTTTTGAAAAATAAAATACTATTGTGCATGCAAAAGTTCTATGCTAATATGATGGCATAGAACTTTTTCTATTATCTGATCTATTTTCTATAATATCCAATGTCGGAGATTTTCCCAATACATTGAAAACAAATAGAGAATAAATTTTCAATTTTATATTTGCAACTAAAAATGGTTGCAAAACGCTACGAAAAAAATATAATATAATTAAAGGGGTACAAATGGGACAAAAGGAAAAACTAATTGAACAGTTAAAGAGAAGACCAAAGACATTTACGTTTCATGATGCAGAAGTGCTATTAGACTACTTGGAATTTACAAAATCGAATAAAGGGAAAACCAGTGGTTCCAGAGTAATGTTTTCCAGTGAAGAACATGGAAACATATTACTGCATAAACCACATCCTCAAAAAGAATTGAAGGAATACCAGGTCAAACAATTACGTGAACTGTTAGAACAGGAGGGATTGATTTGAAAAATACAATGGAATATAAAGGATATATCGGAAGTGTAGAATTTTCAGAGGGAGATGGTATCTTTTTCGGAAAAGTAATGGGAATACGGTCTTTGATATCTTATGAAGGAACCGATGCCAAGAGTCTGGTAGAAGATTTTCATGGGGCGGTAGATGATTACTTGTTACTATGTGAAGAAAATGGGAAAATTCCGGAGAAGGCATATAAAGGTAGTTTTAATATTAGAATTGCGCCGGAAACACATAAAAAGTTAGTGATTCATGCGACCGCTTGTCAGATGTCCTTAAATGAATATGTGAAGGAAACACTGGAAAAGGCTGTAATGTAAAAACTTCACTCCGGGGTTGACAAACCCCTCATTTTTGCATATCTTATTTAGTAGGAAAATACATTATATCAAAGGCATAGAATAGGAAAAGTACTTTTCCGCAAGGTGTCAGAGAGAGGCTGCAAATGCTGTGAGCAGCTTTCACCGGAAGAAAAGGAAGTGCGCCTGTGAGCTGATCCGGGGAACGTTAACAAAAGTATCCGGATCCGGTGAGCACCCGTTATGTGCGTGACGCCATAGGCGTAAGAGTGAAGGGCATCGTCCCTTAAGTAGAGTGGAACCGCGGATAAATTCGTCTCTAAGAGAAGAGTTTGTCTGCGGTATTTTTTTGAGACGATTCAAATATCAATTTGCAAAAGATGTCTGAATAGTCGAAGTATATTTCGAGGTGAGAACATGGGCATCATCAAAAACTTAAAAGAAGAAGTCCGTATTATCAAGGAACGTGATCCAGCGATCCATTCCTCCATGGAGGTCCTTTTGTATCCCAGTTTCAAGGTCATGATCCATTACCGACTGGCTCACAAGCTATATGTGAGCGGGCATTATTTCTGGGCCAGATATATCTCCCAGCGGGGTGTGCGCAAGACCGGCATCGAGATCCATCCCGGTGCACAGATCGGCAAGGGATTTTTCATTGATCACGGCAACGGTGTCATCATTGGTGAGACTACCATTATCGGCGATAATGTGACCCTGTATCAGGGAGTGACACTGGGAGGAACCGGTAAGGAGCACGGCAAGCGTCATCCGACCATCGGCAACAACGTCATGATCAGTGCGGGTGCGAAAGTACTGGGTTCCTTTACCATCGGAGATAATTCGAAGATCGGTGCCGGAAGCGTGGTCTTAAGTGAAGTGCCTCCCGGATCTACGGTGGTAGGTGTACCGGGACGTGTGGTGAAGCGTAACAACGCAAGCCTCCCCCAGGAGACCATGAACCAGACAGATCTCCCCGATCCGGTGCGGGAAGACATCACGGTACTGCAGCGTGAGAACTCCGAACTGACCAACCGCGTGCTGGAGATGGAAGATGAATTAAAGCAGCTGCGCAGGCTGGTGGTAATGAGTGCGGAGACCGGGGAACAGCCCCAATCTGCAGAAAATGACAAGACAGTGTGATAAAATAAAGATATATCATTGCAAAAATCGCAATCAGGAAAGGATAAACAATGAGTATTCAAATCTACAACACTTTAAGCAAGAGAAAAGAAGAATTTAAGCCCCTGGAGCCGGGAAAGGTAAAAATGTATGTCTGCGGACCTACCGTATACAACCTGATCCACATCGGCAATGCCCGCCCCATGATCGTATTTGATACGGTGCGCCGTTACATGGAATACAAGGGTTACGAAGTAAACTATGTATCCAACTTCACAGACGTGGATGACAAGATCATCAAGAAGGCCAATGAAGAGGGTGTGGAGCCCAGCGTGATCTCCGAGCGCTATATCGCAGAGTGCAAAAAGGACATGGAGGGAATGAATATCAAGCCCGCTACCAAGAACCCTAAGGCTACCGAGGAGATCGGCGGCATGCTGGATATGATCCGGACTCTGATCGACAAGGGGCATGCGTATCCCGCAGCGGATGGTACGGTATATTTCCGGACCAGAAGCTTCAAGGACTACGGCAAGCTGTCTCACAAGAACCTGGACGATCTGCAGGGCGGTAACCGTTCCCTGTTAGTCTCCGGTGAAGATCAGAAGGAAGATCCCCTGGATTTCGTATTGTGGAAGCCGAAGAAAGAAGGCGAGCCTTACTGGGATTCCTGCTGGTGTCAGGGCCGTCCCGGCTGGCACATCGAGTGCTCTGTTATGAGTAAGCGTTATCTGGGTGAGGAGATAGATATTCATGCCGGTGGCGAAGATCTGATCTTCCCTCATCACGAGAATGAGATCGCACAGTCCGAGGCAGCCAATGACAAGCCTTTTGCAAGATACTGGATGCACAATGCCTTCCTGAACATTGACAATCGCAAGATGTCCAAGTCTCTGGGCAACTTCTTTACTGTTCGTGAGATCTCCGAAAAATATGATCTGCAGGTACTTCGTTTCTTCATGCTGTCCGCACATTACAGAAGCCCGCTGAATTTCAGTGCCGATCTGATGGAAGCAGCAAAGAACGGCTACGAGAGAATCGTTACCAGCGTGGATAACCTGAAGTTCCTGCTGGAAAAGGCAGCAGATGTCGAAATGTCCGAAGAAGAGAAGCAGTTAGTTACCGAGGCACAGGGCTTTGAAACCAAATTCGATGAAGCTATGGACGATGATTTCAACACTGCGGATGCGCTGGCAGCTATCTTCGAGCTGGTAAAATTCGTCAACTCCAATGCGAAAGCAGATAGCAGCAAGGCATTTCTGGAGGCTCTGAAACAGGAAATCGTGACTCTGTCCGATATCTGTGGACTGATCGTAGACAAGAAAGCGGAAATGTTGGACAGCGATATCGAGGCACTGATTGAAGAGCGTCAGGCAGCCAGAAAGGCGAAGAATTTCGCAAGAGCCGACGAGATCCGTGACGAGCTGTTAGCCAAAGGCATTGTGCTGGAAGATACCAGAGAGGGTGTAAAATGGAAGAGAGCATAACCCTTCTTACGAAAATAAAGGAAGCATTTGCCTGCGAAGGACAGGATGTCCGGGCGTATTCTCCGCTGACCCTGGCCTATATCGGAGACGGGATTTATGAGCTGGTGATCCGCAGCGTGGTGGTGGAGAGAGCTAACCGTTCCGCCAATGATCTGCATAAAAAGACGACACGTTATGTAAAGGCACCGGCGCAGTCTGCCATGATCGAGGCACTGCTTCCGGAACTGACGGAGGAAGAGGAAGCGGTGTACCGCAGAGGACGCAACGCCAAATCATACACCACCGCGAAAAACGCTTCCGTGGCAGATTACCGCAGAGCTACCGGTTTTGAAGCACTGATGGGCTATCTGTACCTGACGGGACAGATCGACCGGATGCTGCAGTTGATCAAAGACGGCATCCGTCTGGCAGGCATGGAACTGTAATAAAAATTCACAATAGAAAGGACAAACATGGGATATCAGGAATTTACCATAGAAGGCAGAAATGCCGTGATCGAGGCCTATCGTGCGGGCAAACCCATTGACAAGTTATTCATTCTGGATGGCTGTCAGGATGGCCCCATGATGACCATTAAAAGAGAAGCAAAAAAGCATGATACATTAGTAAAATATGTGACCAAGGAGCGTCTGGACCAGTTATCCGAGACCGGAAAGCATCAGGGAGTCATTGCCTATGCGGCAGCTTATGAATACGCGGAGGTGGATGATATTCTGGAAGGCGCAAGAAAAAAAGGGGAACCGCCTTTTATTTTCCTGTTGGATAACATTGAGGATCCCCACAATCTGGGAGCCATCATCCGTACCGCCAATCTGGCCGGAGCCCACGGTGTCATCATTCCGAAGAACCGCGCAGCAGGACTGACCGCGACGGTAGCCAGAACCTCCGCGGGAGCGCTGAACTATACGCCGGTAGCAAAGGTGACGAATCTGGCCAAGACCATTGAAGAACTGAAAAAGGAAGGACTGTGGTTCGTGTGCGCCGATATGGGCGGTACCACCATGTATGATCTGAATCTGAAAGGCCCGATCGGTCTGGTCATCGGTAACGAGGGCGAGGGCGTAGGACGTCTGGTGAAGGAAAAATGCGATATGGTGGCATCCATTCCCATGAAGGGGGATATCGATTCCCTCAATGCTTCCGTGGCAGCAGGCGTACTGGCTTATGAGATCGTGCGTCAGAGATTACAGGCGTAATATAGGAGTGGAAAAAAAGGGGAAAGCATGGCAGAGCATTTCAAATATGAAGAGATGACGGATGAAGAACTCATCGACCAGCTGCGGGAAGGTGACAGACAGGTGATGGATTACATCTGCGACAAGTATAAAAATCTGGTGCGAAGCAAGGCAAAATCCATGTATATTCTGGGCGGAGACAGCGAAGATCTGATCCAGGAAGGGATGATCGGGCTGTTCAAGGCAGTGCGGGATTATGACTGCGGCAGAGATGCCAGCTTTTATACCTTTGCAGATCTGTGTATCAGCAGACAGATGTACACGGCAGTGCAGGCTTCCAAGCGCCTGAAGCACTCACCGCTCAACAGCTATGTATCTCTGTATGAGCGAAGCAGCGAGGGCACGGACAATGAGGAGAAAAATCTTATTGAGGCTCTGGCAGCCAGAACCCAGATGAGTCCGGAGGAACTGTTCCTGGACAAGGAGCGGGTGGAAGATCTGGAGAGAGCTATTGAGACAGAACTCAGCAGCTTTGAAAAACAGGTGCTGGATTTGTACCTGACGGGAATGAGCTATACCCAGATCGCCAAGGTGCTGGGAAGAGACGAAAAGTCTACGGACAATGCCTTACAGCGTCTGAAGAGCAAAATCCGGAGACTGGTGTGATGCAAAATAATGAGAGAAGAGAACACATTCTTGAAAAAATTTTTCAGGAATGTGTTTTTTATAGTTTTTTAATAGAATCTGCAGAGTTGGAATATTGACTTAAAACCCGGCATAGGAGTATACTGCAAATGCTGACCGACCGGCCGGTCGGTTAATAAAGCAAATACATATTCATAACTATTCAGAACCACATTCGCAAAACCGCCTCTGCGAGGCTGTACTGAATAACATGCCTGCATGTTATTTGCTCATGGTGGTTACTTTCGGTGGTTACTTTCGCCCATTGGCTCTGAATAGTTACACATATTTCAGAAAGGCGAAAAGATCATGCACAATACATGGAAAAGAAATTGCAGTGTCGGAATGGCGTTGTTGATGGGAGGCAGTCTGTTGCTCGGAGGCTGCGGCAGCAATGGGGCACAGGATGCTGTGGAGACTTCTGCGGTAGTCGTGGATATGAAGCAGGCCCAGACCGGAAAACTGACCTTGCAGAACAGCTTTGTGGGAACGGTTTCTCCCCAGGAGATGGTCTATGTCATTCCCTTTGCTTCCGGTACAGTGACGGATACTTATTTTGAGGTGGGAGATCAGGTCAATGCCGGGGATGTTTTGTTCAAAATCGATGACTCTGCAGCAAAACTGCAGTTAGAACAGGCACAGCTCAGTGCGGCCAATGTAAGGCAGCAGGCAGACAGTGCCCTGACCACCCAGCAGGAATCCGCCAATATCCAGATGGATAGCAGCAGAGTGCAGGCACAGTCCGGGTATGATCAGGCACAGATCGCGTATGTCCAGGCGAAAAATACCTATGACCAGAACTATGATGATCTTTCAGATCAGATCGACGCATGCAATGCAAATATTACACAGCTGGAGAATGCCATAAAAGCAGCGTCATCCAGTGTGAGCGGCGGAAATGCGTCAAGTGTTGTGCAGATGAAGACGCAGATCGAGACACTGAAAGGAACGAAGAAACAGCTGGAGTCCAGCAGAAATTCTCTGGTGGCCGGATTACAGCAGGCGGAATCCGCTTACAATGCAGCAAAGAGCAGCATGAATATTGTGGATCGTTCCCAGGCATTGTCCCAGGGACAGGCACTGGAGGATACGAAGAAGCAGCTGTCCACCAGTGAACAGCTGGCAAATGTGGGCGTGGAAAGTGCGGAACTGGCATTATCCTACTACACTGTCAAGGCTCCCATCTCCGGTACAATCCAGAGCAAGGGAGTGGAAGTCAACGGCATTGCCGGAAGCAGCAATCCTGCGTACACCATTGCCAATGAAAATATGATGACTGTGACTTTTCAGGTCAGCGAAGCTGTGAAAAATACACTGACTATGGGACAGGAAGTGACTGTGGAGCGAGGAAATGCCAGCTATACCGGTAACATTACCGAGATTGGAGTGGCAGTGAACCAGCAGACCGGTCTGTTCCAGATCAAAGCAGCGGTAAATGCCGATGGCAGTGCATTGCCCAGCGGTGTATCCGTGAAACTGACGACCGATACCTATCATACGAACGACAGTGCGGTACTGATTCCTTATGATGCAGTGTACTATGATAATACCGGCTCTTATGTATATTTAAGTGTGGATGGCAAGGCCGTGAAGACCTATGTGACCACGGATCTGTTTGATGATACACAGATTTCTGTCATTGAAGGGGTACAGCCCGGAGATACCGTGATCACCAGCTGGTCTCCCAAGCTGATGAACGGTGTGGAAGTCACCGCACCGGTGAAGGCAGAAGAGTAGGGGAGGCAGCAGAATGAATTTGACAAAGCTAGCTCTGAAAAGACCGGTGTCCTGTTTCCTTGTGATCCTGGCACTGGCAGTATTCGGCATCAGCTCCATTTTTGGTTTCAAGATGGAACTGACGCCCGACATTGAGATGCCCATGCTCATTGTCATGGCTACCTATCCCGGCGCAGACCCGGAGAGCGTGGATGAACTCGTGGCATCCGTTATCGAAGATTCCGGTTCCACCCTGAGCGGTGTGGATTCCGTGAATTCCTATTCCTTTGAAAATTATTGTATGGTCTTGTTCACCTATGAATATGGTGTGGATATTGATGAATGCCACAATGATCTGCGTGCCGCCATGGAGACTGCAAAGTTGAGTCTGCCGGATGACGTGGATCAGCCTACTATCATCGAAATGAACATGAACAGTATGGATGTCATGACGATCTCTGCGGTGGAAAAGGGTGATGTGGACCTGTTAAAAGTAGTCAACGAAGCTGTGGTTCCGGAGCTGGAATCCCTGTCCAGTGTGGCACAGGTATCCGTCACCGGTGGTTCCGAGGATTATATCAAAGTAGAACTCAATGAGACCCTGATGAAGCAGTACGGTCTGAACATGTCCACGGTGGCACAGATGCTGGGAACCGTAGACTTTACTTATCCTGCAGGCAGCGTGACCCAGGGCAGTCAGGACATCAGCGTGGCGACGTCCATGGAGTACAATACCGTACAGAAGCTGCGTGAGATGCCACTGATGACCACCAAGGGACAGGTCATTACTTTGCAGGACATTGCAAATGTTACTACGGCATCCAAGGATGCCACCAGTATCAGCCGTTACAACGGACAGGACAATGTCAGCATCGGCATTAAGAACAAAAGTAGTGCCGGTACGGTAAATGCCTGCAAGGATGTGAAGGAAAAATTACAACAGATCCAGGCGGAGAACCCGGCCATCGAATTTGAAGTTACTTATGATGCCAGTTCCTCCATTATCAGCTCCCTGACCAGTGTAGCCGAGACCCTGTTATTGGGTGTTGTATTGACCATGGCGGTGCTGTTCCTATTCTTTGGCGATTTCAAGGCCAGCCTGATCGTCGGAGCCTCCATGCCCATTTCCCTGTTCCTGACTCTGATCCTTATGAGCATGATGGGATTCTCCATGAACATTGTAACACTGGGATCTCTGGTTATTGCCATCGGTATGATGGTAGACGCTTCCATCGTTGTGATCGAGAGCTGTTTCCGAAGACAGAAGAGTACACCGGATCTGAAACAGGCAGCCTTAGAGGGAACGAAGGAAGTGACGGCTTCTATTATCGCTTCCACCATCACCACCATCGTGGTATATCTGCCGCTGGACACTATGAAGGGCCTGTCCGGACAGATGTTTGAGCAGCTGGGATTCACCATTGTATTTGCCATGCTGGCATCCCTGATCGCAGCTATGATGCTGGTACCGTTGTTCTACACAGTATTTAAACCGAAGGAAAAAGAAAATCTGCCCATCGATAAGCTGTTGAAGAAATTTACCACATGGTATCAGAAGATCCTGCGGAAGCTGATGAAGCGCAGAAAGACTGTCGTTGGTGTGGCTGTGGCTCTGATGATCGGCACGGTTCTGCTGGCAGGAACGCTGGACATGGAGCTGATTCCTGCAGCGGATGAAGGAGTCGTGGCGGTTACGGTGAATTTCCGTTCCGGTACCACACTGGAAAAAGAGGATGAAGCACTGAAGCTGTGGGAACAGATCGCTGAAGAGGAACCGGATGTGGAATTCTATTCCGTATCCATCAGCGGCTCCAGTGCAACCCTTACCGCAGATCTCATCAAGAAGAGAACCCTGACTACAGCACAGATAGTAGATAAATGGAATGAGATTGCAGCCGGTATGACGGATATGGATGTTACGGTAACATCTTCCGGCAGCAGTATGAGCTCCATGATGAGCACCAGCAGCTATGAGATCGATTTACAGGGTAATGACAGGGCAGAACTGGCACAGGCCGCAGAAGACCTGCAGGCAGAGATCGAGAAGATTGACGGTGTCGTAAAGACAGAAAACTCTCTGGTCAACTCTACGACGTTGGCCAAGGTAGTGGTAGATCCTCTCAAGGCAATGCAGTACGGACTGACACCCATTCAGGTCGGCATGACTATCCATAATGTATTAAGCGGGATGAATCCGTTGACGATCACCAATGATGGTTCGGAGTATGCGGTATGGCTGGAATATCCGGAAGGAAGCTATGATGATCTGAACCTGCTGATGGATCTGGGACTGGATACTTCTTTTGGCACCGTGGTACCGTTAAGAGATATTGCAGAGATCAATTACGCACAGAGTCAGGAGACCATCATGAAGCAGGACGGTCTGTATCAGGTCAGCGTGACGTCCACTATGACCTCCGAGAAGATATTTGATGCCCAGAATGCTATCAACGATCTGGTGGATCACACGGTATTCCCGGATTCTGTAACCCCGGCAGACAGTATGATGACTGGAATGATGAACGATGAGTTGCAGGCATTGTTGCAGGCAATTCTGGTAGCTACATTCCTGGTATTCCTGGTGATGGCAATGCAGTTTGAATCCCCCAGATTCTCCTTCATGGTCATGATGTGTATTCCTTTTGCACTGATCGGATCCTTCCTGCTGTTGTTCATTACGCAAAGTACCATTAGTATGGTATCCCTGATGGGATTTCTGATGTTGATGGGTATTGTGGTAAATAACGGTATTCTGTTCGTGGATTCCGCAAATATGCTGCGGGAAGAGGGAATGTCCACTGAGGATGCGCTGGTGGCTTCCGGAAGTACCCGTCTGCGTCCTATCCTAATGACGACATTGACAACGATCCTGTCCATGATCCCCATGGGACTGGGACTGGGCGATAACGGTGTCATGATGCAGGGAATGGCACTGGTTATCATCGGCGGTCTGACGGCTTCCACGATCCTGACCCTGATCCTGATCCCGACCTTCTATCTGATCTTCGATAAGCGGAGCAGACAGGAGAGAAGAGCGGCTAAGAAGCTGGCAAAATCTCAAAGATCTGGAAAAACGGGGGATGCGGAAAATGAGTAAAATAACCGGATTGGAGGCACCGAACCAGGTGCCTCCCAAGGTGACCGCCATGTACCGGGCCGTCAGCACACTTTTGCGGGAGGACAAGGATATCTCGGAAATGAGCGTGTCCATGATCACCGGGCTGGCGGGCATTGGCAAGGGAACTGCTTATGAATATTTTGATTCCAAGGAAGAGATCATTGTCTGTGCCCTGTTGTATGAAATCCGTACAGTAACGGAGCAGGCTTCCCATCAGATTCAGACCTGTCCGGATCTGGAGACCCAGATCCACAGAATGCTTTTGCTGGTGGAAGAACATTCCCAGTGTGTGGATGCCATCATGGCGTTTCTGCATCTGCTGACGGATCATTCCAAGGAGGGAAATCTTCTGCGGCAACGGATAGCGGAACAGAAGGAAAACGGGCCCGTGGATCTTTTGGGCCGCCAGATCATAGACAGTGCACGGGCGAAAGGAGAACTGCGGGAGGACATTCCGCTGTCTTATATTACCAATGCGCTGTTAGCTCGGATGATTTCCTATCTGATGTACCAGTGCCACCATATCGGTAATGATATGCCCCCAGAAGAGATGCGCAGACTGGTCACCGAAAGCATAATGAATGAATTGTGTAAAAAAAATATATAATTTAAAATAATTCTATTGACAAAGTGAGATACCTTTGATAGAATGTAACACGGTGATTGCGTTAGCAGTCACGTGATGCTGCTGTGGCTCAGTCGGTAGAGCGTCGCATTGGTAGTGCGGAGGTCACGGGTCCGATTCCCGTCAGCAGCTCTTTTGAAAAGCGTGGAAACCTTGAAAATACATGGTTTCCACTTTTTTTGTGTGCCTAAAAGTTTACAGACGATGGTAGACAACCAGAATAAACCAGATGTACACTTGCACGGGCCAACGATTCAGCTTACAATATAAAATAGTAAATTTATGTTCGGACACAAACCAACCCGATCAGATGAGGAAAACGTATGGAGGAACTGCACAGAGTATGTAAAAATTTCACACGTCATGACAAGAAGACCCGTACGATCCTGCTGTGCGAGATGCTGGAGTACACGAATGTATTTTTGGAGGCGGCATTCCGGGCGGAGGGGTATTCCTTCGAGACTTTAAAGAACCCGGTGAAGGACCGCACTCTGGCACTTCGCTATATCAGTAACGACTATTGCTATCCGACGGTATTGATCCTTGCACAGTTCCTGGAATATCTGGAAAGCGGGGAGCGGGATCCGGGGGAGATCGCTTTTATGGAGCCGCAGGCGGGTGGTGCCTGCAGAGCCGGGAATATCTACAATCTGCTCCAGAGAGTGTTGTACCGCATGGCGGAGCAGGGGCAGACGGAGTATGCGCAGATCCCCGTGATTTCCTTAAATCTCATGGGAGAGGAAAAACATACCGGCTTTCGTATTACTCCGGGGCTGTTGTCCGGTGGGATCGCTGCCGGATGCTATGGCGATCTGATCATGTGCCTGTACCAGCAGGTGAAGCCCTACGAACAGAATCCGGGAGAGACGGACCGCATCCGCAGTCAGGTGGAAAAGAAACTGTGCGAGAGCATTCGGAGACACAGGAACGGACGGCACATCAGAGAGAAAAATTACCGGTATGCCTGCGAAGTATTTTCGAAGGTACCGGTGAAACCCGGGAAGAAAAAGAGAGTCGGCATCACCGGTGAGATCTATATGAAATATTCGAAACTGGGAAATGATGATATCGAAAGTTTTCTGCTCCGGCAGGGAATGGAGCCTTACAGTGGTGGTTTCGTCAACTACTGTCTGTATTTGGTGGATACAGAGCGGTATAAGGCAGAAAAGTACCAGCACAATCCCATCATGGCGAAAGCCTGTGCCTTTGTGCTCCACCGGTTGTGTGAGGCACAAAAACATCTGCTTACGGTGATCGGGGAGACAGACCGGTTCCAGACGGATCTGCCGTTCCCAGAACTGAAGGAGAAAGTGCAGGGGATTCTGGCGGAGGGCTGCAATACCGGTGACGGCTGGCTGATTGCCGCAGAGGTGATACAATATGTGGAAAAAGGCTGTGGCAGTGTGCTGATCCTGCATCCATTCGGATGTCTGGTCAGTCATGTCTGCGAGCGGGGGATTTTGCAGCGGCTGCATGCCCGTTTTCCGGATGTCAGTATCCAGACCATAGAGTATGATTACGACCAGAGCAAGACCCTCAGAGAAAGCCGCATTTTATTGGCAATTTCCTAGGTTGGCAGCAGGTGCAGAACGTGGTACAATAAAACAGAAACTATTGCAACGTGTATTTTCAGGAGGGGAACATGAAGATAAAATGCGACTGGTGTGGCAGCTGGATCAACGATTTTGATCAGGTCTGCCCGAACTGTGGCGGTGTCAACAACAATTACAACCGCCATGCCAACGGTGTACCACAGACGATCGAGGAACTGAAAGCCTGGGCGAAGGAGATGAATCTTCCGCTACAGGACATGCGGACCTTTATCGGAGAGGATTACAAGGGCGCGAAAGCCTTCGGTATTTACAAGGATGAGACCGATGGCACCTTCGTAGTCTATAAGAATAAAGAGGACGGTACCCGGGCAGTACGTTACAAGGGAACCGATGAAGCCTATGCGGTCAACGAACTTTACCAGAAGATGAAGGAAAGAGTAGCTGTACAGAAGGCACATCAGCAGCCGAAAACTGCGGCACCTGCCAGCCGCCCAACCAAAGATTACACCGCCTATAATAAGAAAAGAGCCCGGAGCAAAAAGATAGAAAAAACGGTTCTGACAATTTTCTGCCTGATCATGGCAGCATTGTCTCTGGTGGCGATTTTTACAGGCGCCTATTCTATCTGGCAGATTGACAACAGACCGGATAACGGCTATTACACCTATGAGGATCAGAACTATTACTATTATCATGGGAACTGGTACGAATGGGAGAATGATTCCTGGCGCTATGCACCGGATGAATCCTGGATGGAAAGTGATTACGAGAGTTACTATGATTCCTACAGCTATGACAGCGGTGCGGAATATGATAATTTTCAGGATTCTTCTTACTACAGTACCTATGATGACAGCAGTTATGACAGTGACTGGGACGATGACAGCTGGGATTCCGGATGGGATTCCAATGACAGTTGGGACTCAGGATACGATGACTGGGGCTCTGACTGGTAAAATGTGATTTAGAATACATACAAAGGAAGTCTTCGACAGACTTCCTTTGCTTTTTCTTTTTTATGGTTTTGAACAGGAGAGAATATGAGCAGTTTACCAGGCATTACGAGGCAGGATGAGGAAAAAAGATTACAGCATACGTTAGAGATCGCACAGCGCAAGGTGGATGCCAACAGGCAGAGTGTACAGGCTCTGGCGGAAGAACTGCATGCCATGCAGGAGGAATTCGACGAGAACGACAAGGAAGCCCAGACCCTGTGGCACAATGCGGATGCCCGCTTCAAGTTCGTGAATCAGGATCTGCGCCGGGCGGAACAGGCGAGGAAAAAGCCCTACTTTGGCAGAATCGATTTCCGGGACAAAAAACTGAAAAAAGACGAGGTCTACTATATCGGCAGAAGTGTCATTGCGGATAACCCGGCAGAACCGGAGGTCATCGACTGGAGAGCACCCATTGCCAGCGTATATTACGATGCCGATCTGGGGGATGTCTCTTATTCCGTAAAGGGGGAGGGAAAATACGACATCACCCTGTCGCGGAAGCGCACCTATGAGATCGAAAATGATGAGCTGAAGGACTTCTACGATTCGGATGTGGTGGCCAACGATGAACTGCTGACAAAATATCTGGCGCGGAACAAAAAGGCGGTGCTGGGCGAGATCATTGCCACAATCCAGCAGGAGCAGAACGAAGTCATCCGCAAAAAGCCCCAGCACAACATGATCGTACAGGGAGCGGCGGGCTCCGGCAAGACCACAGTGGCCATGCACCGTATTTCCTACATCCTGTACAACTACGAGCAGGAGTTTGCACCGGAAGATTTTTATATTGTGGGAAGCAATCAGGTGCTCTTAAACTATATAACGGGAGTGCTGCCGGAACTGAATGTTTACGGTGTCTCCCAGATGACCATGGAGCAGTTGTTCGTAAGGCTTTTGTACGAGGACTGGGACAAGTCCTGGCAGATCAAGCCGGTGGTAAAAGGTGTGACCCCGGCGGTGAAGGGAACTCTTGTCTGGTTTAAGGAGCTGGAGAATTTCTGCCTGCGTTACGAATACCGCGCGATACCCAGAGAGGACGTGGTGATCGAAAAGACTGGCAAAGTGCTGTTGGACCGGGCCACCATTGCACGCTTATTGAAAGAGACAAAGGATCTGTCCCGGGCGGACAAAATCAGCAGACTGACGGATTATCTGATGGCACGGCTGGAAAATGAGCTGAGCGGAAAATATTATTCCTATACCCAGCCGGAAAAGCAGAAGCTCAAGCATTATTATGAGACCTATTTCGGAAAAAGGGAATGGAAGGGCTCTGTGGCGGAACTCTACGAACAGTTCCTGAAGGAAGAGCAGGAGAAAGATTTCACGGTCGAGGTGCCGGAAGGTGGCTACGATGTCTATGATCTGGCGGCCATGGCCTACCTCTACAAGCGCCTCAAGGAGGACACGGTGATCCGGGAGGCGGGGCATGTGGTGATTGATGAAGCCCAGGATTTCGGCATGATGGCCTATGCGTCTTTAAAATATTGTCTGAGCAAATGTACCTATACGATCATGGGAGATGTGGCCCAGAATATTTCCGACCGCTACGGTCTCAACGACTGGACGGAACTGCGGAAATTGATGCTGCCTGGAGAGTTTGATTATTTCGGCATTTTGCAGAAAAGCTACCGTAACACGGTGGAAATCTCGGGGTTTGCTACGGACATCCTGTATCACGGAAGCTTTCCGGTCTATCCTGTGGAGCCCATCATCCGCCATGGGGAGTCTGTCACCGTGAAAACGTGCGTGGATTTTACGGATCAGGTGACACAGGCGGAGCAGACCATTAAGCAATGGCAGTGCAAGGGACTGGACACCATTGCCGTGGTCTGCATGGACGAAGCGGAGGCGGAAAAAGTAACGGCCGCTCTACAGGGCAGCGTGGAGCTGAATACCGGCGATGCGGGAAAATGGGAAATCGGCGAGGGCGTTATGGTACTTCCGTTAAAATACACCAAAGGTCTGGAATTCGATGCAGTACTGATCTTCAACGCTTCGGAGGAAGATTACCCGGTGGAAGACGGGTATGTGAAGCAGCTGTACGTGGCAGCCACCCGAGCCCTGCATGAACTGACGGTGCTGTACCGGGGGAAACTCACCGGACTGATCGCAGATCCGGTATCCCCGGAGCAGAAGAAGAGAATGCGCCTTGCCGCAGATGCCCAGAAAAAGCCGGTGAAAACGGTGGTAAAACAGGCAGAGCCGGAGAAGACAAAAGAAGAGATATACAGACAGAGGGCACAGGAAGCGGAAAAGGAACGTGTGGCCAGAGAGCGTTACGGCCCAAAGAAGATCATCGTGACAAGAAACAGTCAGGGGACAACAGACGGCGCCACACCGAAGAAAGCAGGACAGTCAGGGGGGCCTGAATCGAGGCGGACGGGACAGCCGTCACCTGCGAAAGTATACGGGGCAGGAAACGGCAATGCTGGCAGAGCAACCGGCAGACAGGAGCCGCGGATGGTAGAAAATAACGGCGAGTACGGCGATATGCCGGATGCCAAAACACTGATGCCCGCCGGACATTCCAGGATCGACTGCGCTGTGCGCATGGTCATGAAGGGCAAGGGCTATGTGGATCTTTTGAGTAGCTACGGAACCTTGCGGATCACACCCCTTGCGGTGGATCTGTTCCGGATTTGTTTTGCCAAAGGGCAGTGTCGTGAATTCCCGAAAGCGGCGGTGACGGCAGCAGGAGACCTCAGATGCACGGTGCGGGAGAATCCTTCCCTGGTGGAAATTACAGCGGGATATGCCCAGATCCGTGTGGATAAAAAGACGGGAGCATTGACATTTTTAAATACACAGGGTAAGATTCTGCTGACGGAACGAAGAAGAGAACCAAGGCAACTCGGAGAAAAAAAGAACTGGAGCTTTTTTGAATGGAAAAAGGACGAGGCTCTGATCGCCGGAGGGATTGGGGCACCGAAACCTTTGAAGATAGGTAATTCCGCTGCTTATTTTTCCTACGGAAGAGCGGATGACAGATATCCGGGGCTGGCTTCGTCCAAAGGATATGAGATGATCTTCCCTGCGGGAAGCAGGGTATTGTGCTGCAACATAGGCATGTACGGAACTTATATTTCCATGGAAGAGACAGATATCATCGATTACTATTTACGTGCAAAATGATGGGGATCATAGGTATGGGCAACAATCCGATGGTGCTCTGGATGTGAGGAGAATTATGAAGACAACAATAACCGCAGTGATATTTGATATGGACGGTGTCCTCTTTGATACCGAGAGGATGTATATGGAGTGCTGGAGAGAAGCGGCGGAGCCCAGGGGCCTTAAAAATGTGGACGAGATTTCCAAAGCCTGTATCGGAAGGACACTGCAGGGCACGAAGGAAGTGTTCGAGGCAGCGAAAGCAGAGCAGGGCATCGATGTGTCTTTTGAAGAATTGCATGAGGATTGCAGCCGGAGATTTAAGGAAAAGGAAGAACGGGAAGGCCTTCCCGAGAAGCCGGGCGTGCATGAGATCCTGGAATATCTGAAGGAGAACCGCATTCCAACAGCATTGGCATCCTCTACACGCAGGACCGCAGTTATGGAGCATCTGGACAGAGCGGGTATCACATCTTATTTTCAGAAAATTATCTGCGGCGACATGGTGGAGCATGGCAAGCCTGCACCCGATATTTATCTGAAGGCATGCGAGGAGCTTGGGGTTGCACCCGGACAGGCACTGGCGGTGGAGGATTCCTTCAACGGTATCCGGTCCGCCTATGCGGCAGGCTTATATACTGTGATGGTGCCGGACCAGCTGCCGCCCACAGAAGAGATTCTTGCGCTGGTAGACAAAAAGTGTGACAGCCTGACAGAGCTTCAGGCGCAGCTGACGGAGCTTCTGTCGGTATGTGGGGACTGAGGATCATTCTACTGCGGCATGGAACCATAGAACCTTACAGCAGTCATAGGAGGGATCCCGTCTGATCACATGATCCGTGTGAGCCGGTACCATAAAGGCGGTACCGGGCAGCAGAGGGATTTCTTCGCCATCGATGAGAGCATATCCTTTTCCGTCCAATACGAAGAAGCCTTCCTGATCGTCATGCTTTTGCGGCATGTGATATTCTGCGCTGCGATAGAAGGATACGCCCATACGACACCCTTTTACACACCCCTGGTCTTCATCTAACAGAGTGTGCCCGGTGCGTTCGGGCATTTGAGCTATAATGGAATCTAAAGTAGTATAAGGAATCATTTGTGTGCCTTTCTATGGATGTAATGTAACGATTCAGTTACCATATTTTTAATAACAGTGTAGCAGACTGAGAGAGGAAAAACAATAGACTGCCTGTTCGGGCAGAGTAAAGGAATATAAAAATGGAAGAAAAAGAGACAATACGGCCCATTGAGATCACATGGGAAGAACTACAGTCCCGGGACCTTGACCGATACATCCTGGTGGATACCAGAGGGGATGAAGCAGTAAACTATGGAATGATTCCCGGAGCCATTGCAATCCCCGAATGTGAACTTATAGACAGACTGGCGGCGGCAGCAGGGGATAAAAAAGTAATTTTGTATTGCAGCCGTGGACAGAACAGTAAGGTGTCTGCAGAGTATTTCAGAGAACAGGGAATGGAGGCCTACAGCTTACAGGGCGGCTATACCGGATGGCTGCTGAACCTGATGCAGAAGGAACAGCCCGGAGAAAAGGAAAATGAACGGGCAAGGGAAATTGAGAAGAGCATCCGCAAAAAGTTCCACAAAGTCCTGTTTTCCCGGTTTGCCAAAGCTATCAACGAATACGATATGATTCAGGAAAACGACAAGATCGCTGTATGCATTTCCGGCGGTAAAGATTCCATGCTGATGGCAAAACTGTTCCAGGAGCTGAAACGCCATAACAAGTTCCCCTTTGAACTGGTATTTTTAGTGATGGATCCCGGCTACAGCGAGGCAAACCGTAAGATCATTGAGAACAATGCGAAGCTGATGGATATTCCCATCACCATTTTTGAATCCCAGATATTTGATGCGGTGTATGACATAGAGGATTCCCCCTGCTATCTGTGTGCGAGAATGCGCAGAGGCTATCTGTACAGTCATGCGAAAGAGCTGGGCTGCAACAAGATCGCTCTGGGACATCATTACGATGACGTCATCGAGACGATCCTGATGGGAATGCTGTACGGTGGACAGGTACAGACCATGATGCCGAAGCTTCACAGTACGAATTTCGAGGGCATGGAGCTGATCCGCCCTATGTACCTGATCAGGGAGGATGACATCAAGCACTGGAGAGATTACAATGATCTGCATTTTATTCAGTGTGCCTGCCGGTTCACTGACACTTGTACCACTTGCCGTACCGATGGCAGCAGTCCCTCCAAGCGTATGGAGATTAAGAACCTGATCGCTTCGCTGAAACAGACGAACCCTTTTATCGAGGGGAATATTTTCAAGAGTGTGGAGAATGTAAACTTACGTACGATCATCGCCTACAAAGAGGATGGTGTGAAGCATCATTTTCTGGAGCATTACGACGAGTGGAAATAGTGTAAATAGGGCACCTGCACTTGACGGAAAGGGCATATTTATTCTATAATAGAATGAAAACCGTAAATTGCGGAAGGCATTACACGCCCTTACAACAGGAGAAGCTATGATCAAGAGTATGACGGGATTTGGCAGATGTGAAACTGCCGAGAATAACAGAAAGTTTACCGTAGAGATGAAGTCTGTGAATCATCGCTACCTTGATGTGAACATCAAAATGCCGAAGAAGTTGAATTTCTTTGAATCTGCGATCCGCAGTGAACTGAAGAATTATATTTCCAGAGGTAAAGTAGATCTGTTCATTACCTACGAGGATTTTTCCGAGAACACATCCAATGTCCGTTACAACAAGGAACTGGCGGCGGAGTATCTGGGATACCTGAAGCAGATGGCCAGTGATTTTGACTTAGACTGCGATATCCGAGTGTCCACTTTGTCCAAGTATCCGGATGTATTTGTGATGGAAGAACAGGACATCGATGAGGAAGAACTGTGGAAAGAACTGCAGAGAGCCCTGAAGGGTGCCTGCGAGATGTTTGTACAGACCAGGATCACCGAGGGCGAGCATTTAAGAGATGACTTAATTAGCAAGCTGGATGGCATGCTGAAGCTGGTGGATTTCATTACGGAACGTTCTCCCCAGATCATTGCTGAATACCGTCAGAAGCTGGAAGACCGTGTGAAGGAACTGCTGGGCGATACTACTGTAGATGAAGGAAGACTTCTGACCGAGGTGACGATCTTCGCAGATAAGGTATGCGTAGATGAGGAACTGGTGAGACTGCGCAGCCATATCGAGACCACGAAGAGTACGCTGATGGCCGGTGGCAGTATCGGAAGAAAGCTGGATTTTCTGGCACAGGAGATGAACCGCGAAGCCAACACCATCCTGTCCAAGTCCAACGATCTGGAGATCTCCAACTGTGCGATTGAGCTCAAGACCGAGATCGAAAAAGTCAGAGAGCAGATACAGAATATTGAATAACAAGCTGCGAAGCAGCGGGAAGCACGATATCGTGCGGTTATGCGAATGGGAACTGCATGGCTACGAAAGGTGATACCATGAACCGATTGATCCATATAGGATTTGGCAATATTGTAAATACAGATAAGATCATCGCCATCGTCAGCCCGGAGGCCGCACCCATCAAACGACTGGTGCAGAAGGCCAAGGAGACCGGACAGGCAATCGACGCCACACAGGGACGGAAGACGAAAGCGGTACTGGTCATGGAGAACAGTCAGGTCGTTCTGTCGGCACTGCTTCCCGAGACAATCGCGGGAAGAGCACAGGCGCTGTGGCCGGAAGAGGAAAAAGAGGACAGAGAAGATGCAGAATAAGGGAATATTGATGGTGATCTCCGGATTCTCCGGAGCCGGCAAAGGAACACTGGTGAAAAAGCTGTTATCGGAATATGACAATTATGCGTTGTCCATTTCCATGACTACCAGACAGCCCAGAGAAGGCGAGGAGGACGGAAGAGAATATTTCTTCCGTACCAGAGAACAATTTGAAGAAAATATTGCAAAAAACGGATTTATCGAGTATGCTCAGTATTGCGGCAATTATTACGGAACACCGAAAGCATATGTGGAAGAGCAGATGCAGGCAGGCAGGGATGTGATCTTAGAGATCGAGATCCAGGGAGCCATGAAGATCAAAGAGCAGTTCCCGGAGAGCCTGTTACTGTTTGTTACCCCTCCCAGTGCAGAAGAACTGCAGAAGAGGCTGGTGGGCAGAGGAACCGAGACAGCAGATGTCATTGCACAGAGACTGTCCCGGGCTTATGAGGAATCAGAAGGCATGGATGCCTATGATTATATAGTAGTGAACGATGATCTGGATGTGTGTGCCGCAGAAGTACAGAAGTTTGTGGAAGCGGCGAAAAATGAACCGTCCCGTCGTAGAGAATTTATCAAAGAGATCAGAGAGGAACTGAAAGGTTTCGCGAAAGGAGCAAAATAAAATGTTACATCCCTCTTATACCGATTTAATGAAAGTAGTAAACAGCGAGGTAGAACCCGGTGAAGCACCTGTAGTCAACAGCCGTTATTCTATTGTTATGGCAACTGCTAAGAGAGCAAGACAGATCATCGCAGGTGACGAGCCTCTGGTAACAGCCAAGGTGGATAAGCCCCTGTCTATCGCAGTAGAAGAGCTGAATCAGGGTAAGATTAAAATCCTTGGTGATGATGAGGAAGCATAAGACGCATGAAGATATTGTTTGTATCCCTGGGCTGTGACAAGAATCTTGTCGATTCCGAGAAGATGCTTGGCATGCTCCAGGAAAAAGGTTATACCTTCACGGACGATGAAGCAGAGGCAGATGTAGTAGTAGTAAACACCTGCTGCTTTATCGGTGATGCCAAGGAAGAAAGCATCAATACATTACTGCAGATGGGAGAACTGAAGGACAGCGGACAGGTCAAAGCACTGATCGCAGCAGGTTGTCTGGCACAGCGTTACCGTGAGGAAATCCAGAAGGAGATCCCGCAGGTGGATGCCATTATCGGAACCACTGCCATCGATGAGATCGTGGCCGCTCTGGAAGAGATTCTGGCAGGCCAGAAACAGAATCATTATGAAGATATCAATGCCGCCCCTGTGACAGAGACCAACCGTGTTGTCACTACAGGCGGACATTTTGAGTATCTGAAAATTGCAGAAGGCTGTGACAAACACTGCACCTACTGTATTATTCCGAAGGTCAGGGGCAATTACCGCAGCGTTCCCATGGAGAGTCTCATTAAGGAAGCCAAAGAGTTGGCGGACAAGAGCGTACGGGAGCTGATCCTGGTAGCACAGGAGACCACGCTGTACGGTATGGATCTGTACGGTAAAAAGGAACTGCCCAGACTTTTACATGAGCTGGCACAGATCCCCGGTATCTATTGGATCCGTATTTTATACTGTTATCCGGAGGAGATCACGGACGAGTTGATCGATGCTATTGCAGCAGAACCCAAGGTCTGCAACTATCTGGATATTCCCATTCAGCATGCTTCCGACAATGTGTTAAAGCGCATGGGAAGACGTACCGACCAGGCAGAACTTCGTGCTATCATCGGTAAGCTTCGGGAGAAGATTCCCGATATCTGTTTGAGAACGACTCTGATCAGCGGATTCCCTGGAGAGACTCAGGAGGATTTCGAGGAACTGTATCGCTTTGTTAACGAGATGGAATTCGATCGTCTGGGCGTATTCCCTTATTCTCAGGAGGAAGATACTCCCGCTGCAACTATGGAAGACCAGGTACCGCAGGAAGTCAAGGAATTCCGGAGAGATGAACTGATGGAATTACAGCAGGCAATCGCCTTTGACAAGGCGGAGGATATGGTAGGACACATCCTGACCGTAATGATCGAGGGCAAGGTTGCGGACGAAGAGACTTATGTTGCAAGAACCTACAGAGATGCCCCTAATGTGGACGGCTATCTGTTCGTGAATACTTCAGCGAATCTGATGACCGGAGATTTTGTCAAGGTTCTGGTCACCGGTTCCAATGAATATGATCTGATAGGAGAAATATATCATGAGTAAAATGAATCTGCCCAACAAGCTGACTATTTTTCGTGTGATCCTGATCGTACCGTTTATTATCCTGTTACTGGGAGGTCAGGCCGGATGGTTTGGCGAGAACACCTTTGTGACGGATATGATCGCACTGGCTATCTTCATCATTGCCAGCCTCACCGATCTGATCGACGGTAAGATTGCAAGAAAATATAATCTGATCACCGACTTCGGTAAGTTCATGGATCCCCTGGCGGATAAGCTGTTAGTATGTTCCGCCATGATCGCACTGATCGAGATGAACCGTATCCCTTCCTGGGTGGTCATCATCATCATCGCCAGAGAGTTTATCATCAGCGGCTTTCGTCTGATCGCTTCCGACAACGGTGTAGTCATCGCCGCAAGCTACTGGGGCAAGTTCAAGACCACCTTCCAGATGGTTATGATCTGCCTGATGATCGCCAACTTCCCGCAGCTGCAGATCCTTACCAATATCATTATGTGGATCGCACTGATCCTCACCGTAGTATCTCTGATCGATTATCTCGTGAAGAACAAATAAAATGTTTGACTTATTTTTTTTGTGATTATAACAAAGGGTGTACTCCTCCGATGACAAATTCACAAATTAAAGATATCGTTATACCCGCTATTTTTTCATATAGAAAGGTTGACATATCACTATCTATTAGCATATTAAGTGCCGTGTTGTAAGAAGAAAAAGATGATATTGTAATTACCCTAATAATTTTATGATATATGTTATGTACCCATTGTCATACTAACAATCCTAACAATGCAAATTATTGTTGTTCATGTGGTAAATCTTTAATGCAATTAGGATTGCGTCCTGTTGCTTGCAATGGGAAGTGGGGTTATGTAAATGAGAATGGGGACTTGATAATCCCATACAAATTTGATCAAGCAGGAGAATTTAATGATGGGATAGCTTCAGTTACAATGATAGAAGATAATATGTATTACGAGGATTATATAAATGAAGAAGGTGAACAAATCTTTGGATGGCATAATATTGCAGAAGGTGAAGACCTTGGAGCATATAGTGAAGGTTTGATTTATTTAGGAAATTGGTATTGGTGTGATTATTATAACTATTGTGATAAATACGGTAA
>OGRY01000115.1_pt1 | contig 67899 bp, 57 predicted proteins | sample 1553551 | NCBI WGS metagenome assembly OGRY01 (sample SAMEA2580101, study PRJEB22360) | human gut metagenome | biome: human gut; feature: human-associated habitat; material: faeces | place: Denmark | collected 2008/2010
GCTTGTTGCCTGCCATCTGCAGGCGCTTCATCAGGGTCAGGGCCATAAAGTGGCCTGCGGTCAGGCTGTCGGCAGTGCAGTCAAAGCCGATGTAAAAGGTAGCCTTGCCGTTGTTGATCATTTCACGGATCTCTTCCTCGTTGGTGACCTGTGCGATCAGGCCACGGGCCACCAGCTCTTCATAAATTCCCATAGTTGTTCTTTCCTTTCTCCTTTATGTGGGATGTGATCGGGCGCAGGGGGAAAAGAAAACGCCCCCTGTCCGCAGACAGAGGGCGATGTATCATCGCTGTACCACCTCAGCTTCGCCGCTCCCTCACGGAAGGCGGCCTCATGGAGTGCCATCACACTCCGCCGCTGTAACGGGCGGACCCGACCGTGCCTACTGGCCCCTGAAGGGCGTTGGGACGGCTGCTCCGGGATGTATTCCTGCTCTGCTTCTGTGCGCCTCTCACCGACCGGCTGCTCTCTGTCAGAAGTGGAGGAACAGTACTTCTTCCCTTCATCGCATTCTTCTTATCCTATGTTTGCGCTAAACATGACCTTATTATAGCCAGTCTGCGTTTTTCTGTCAACACTTAAAATTTTGCTGCTGGCAGGAGCCGCCTACGGGTCTATTCTTCCGGCCAAGGCAGGTGGGATACTTCCAGCTTCTTGTCACGAAGCATCAATTCTTTTACCGCCTGATCCGCGGGCTTACCATCAAAGAGCACTTCATTTACCTGCTCGATAATAGGCAGCTGAACATCATATTTTTTCGACAGTTCCATGGCCGCTTTAGCGGAATACACGCCCTCTACCACCATCTGTACTTCCTTCATGGCTTCCTCGTAGGTCTTGCCCTGTCCGATGAGGATACCGGCACGACGGTTGCGGGAATGCATGCTGGCGCAGGTCACGATCAGATCTCCGATACCGGTCAGACCGCAGAAGGTCTCAAAATTACCACCCATGGCAGTACCAAGTCTTGCGATTTCGGTAATGCCTCTGGTGATCAGCGCAGCCTTCGTATTATCTCCGTAGCCCAGTCCGTCTGCGATACCGGCAGCCAATGCCACTACATTTTTCAGTGCACCGCCCAGCTCAATTCCCAGTACATCGGGGCTGGTATAGACACGGAACACTTCGTTCATGAACAGATTCTGCACATATTCCGCGCAGCTTTTGCTCTTAGAACCCGCTACGATCGTTGTAGGAATCCCGCGGCTGACTTCCTCCGCGTGGGTCGGTCCGGACAGCACCGCTACCTGTGCCTGCGGAATCTCATCTTCGATGATCTGCGCCTGGGTCATCAGGGTATGCTCCTCGATTCCCTTGGAGACACTGACAATTTTCTGTCCCTGTGCCACCAGCGGGCTGATGCGGTGTGCTGTGCTTCTGGTATAGGAGCTTGCCACTGCCATGACCAACAGGTCCTTGCCCTCGATGGCCTGTTTATCATCCGTCGTAAAGATCATATCCTCCGGAAGCTTTACTCCCGGCAACATCTTATGCTCGTGATTCTCCTGAAGCATCTGAATCTCTGCGGGAACCGCAGACCATACCGTCACCTCATGTCCGTTTTTATGTAATACCACTGACAGGCCGATGCCCCAGCTTCCGCCACCCAATATACATACTTTTGCCATAGCTTATTTGTCCTCCCCTGAGATTTCTGTCTGCGCTTCGGCTGATTTCTTATTCTTGAACAGATAAGTCTTCCTCTCGTTCCCGTGGATCAGACGCACGATATTCTGTCTGTGTTTCCAGTATGCCATGACTGTTAAAAATGCGGTGATGGCGTACATTTCATATAGCTGTGACTGCGGCATGGTGCCGAACAGCCCCGTCTGTCCGCAGACCACCATCTGGATCATAAATCCTGCATATACCAATAATGATCCCAGAGACACATAATGGGTGGTCAGGAAGGTTCCGAAGAACAATACCACGCCCATCACGATAAAATAAGGATGGAACGACAGGATCAGTCCTGCTGTGGCAGCGATTCCTTTTCCTCCCTTGAATCCCATGTAAAACGGGAAGTTATGTCCGATGATGGCTCCTGCACCGGTGTACAGGCACAGCAGATAAATATTCTCCGGATGTCCGGTAGTGAACAATGCCTTGGTGATGCATACGGCAACAATACACTTTAAGCAGTCTCCCGCCAGTACGATCAGTCCTGCCTTGGTTCCCAGCACTCTCAGAGCATTGGTGGTACCGGCATTGCCACTTCCGTACTTACGGATATCGATTCCCTTTGCCTTTCCGTAAAAGTATGCGGTCTGAAACAGGCCGAACACATAACCGATGAGTAAACAGATAACACGTTCCATTATTGATCTTTTTCCTTTCGTTCTCTGATAATAAACCGGAGGGGCGTCCCCTTGAAACCAAAGGTCTCCCGGATCTGATTCTCAATATATCTGGTATAGGAGAAATGCATCAGCTCCTTATCATTTACGAAAATAACAAAGGTAGGGGGTTTTACCGCCACCTGAGTAATGTAGTACAGACGAAGTCTCTTACCCTTGTCGGAAGGTGGCTGCTGCATGGCCACGGCCTCTGCCATGATCTCATTCAGCACACCGGTAGCCACACGCATGGCGTGATTCTCACTGACGATATCGATAGTCTCGAACAGCTTGGGCAGTCTCTGTCCTGTTTTCGCAGAGACGAACAGAAGCTCTGCATAGGGCATGAAGGATAAGGTATTACGCACCTTTTCGGTAAATTTATAAATGGTCTTGTCATCCTTTTCGATAGCATCCCATTTGTTCACCACGATGATCGTAGCCTTTCCTCTCTCATGGGCGATTCCGGCGATCTTCGCATCCTGCTCCGTAACACCTTCCTCTGCATCGATCATCAGTACCACCACCTCGGCACGCTCTACGGCACTGACGGTACGGACGATCATATAACGCTCCAGTTCTTCCTTGATCTTGTTCTTCCGGCGAAGACCGGCAGTATCAATGAAGACATATTCTTTGCCGTTATAAGTGATCTCGGTATCCACCGCATCTCTGGTGGTACCCGCGATATCAGAAACGATCAGACGGTTCTCACCCAGCAGTTTGTTGATCAGGGAAGACTTGCCGACATTGGGCTTTCCGACGATGGCCACACGGGTGCGGTCATCCTCTTCTTCCTCTGCCTGTTCCTTATCAAAATATTCCGTTACGGCCTCCAGCATGTCACCGATTCCCAGACGATTCACCGCAGAGATCGGATGGGGATCGCCAATACCCAGATTGTAGAATTCGTAGACATCCGCCATATACTTCTGGAAGCTGTCCACCTTATTGACCACCAGTACCACGGGCTTGTGGGAACGGCGCAGCATGTCTGCCACCTTGGAATCCGCATCCACCAGTCCCTGCTTTACATCCACCAGGAAAATGATCACGTCTGCAGTCTCCATAGCGATCTCTGCCTGTTCCCGCATCTGGGACAGGATCACGTCCTTGCTGTCCGGCTCGATACCTCCGGTGTCGATCAGGGTAAATGTCATATCCAGCCAGTGGATATCCGCATAGATACGGTCTCTGGTAATACCGGGTGTATCTTTCACAATAGATATATTTTCGCCAGCCAGTGCATTGAACAGGGTGGACTTACCGACATTCGGGCGTCCCACCACCGCAACGATGGGCTTGGTTTTTCTCTTTGCCATAATTTCCTCCGTTTCTTATTTACCATCTTAAAATCTATTCAGATGCATCTTCTCCAAGCAGGGCATCCACAAGATCATATCCGCTTGATTTTACAATATTCACGGGCACTTGTAAAGCCCCCTCCACGTCTGCCAGCGTATAATCATCCAGGAACAGATCCGCTCCGCTTCTGAGTACATTCCGGGGAAGATACAATGCTTCTCCCAGATTTTTGTCCTTTAACTGCTTTACGATATCCTGTCCCGTCAGAAGTCCGGACACCGTGATCAGCTCTCCGAAAAATTCATTGATGACCTCATAGACATGTATCTGCAGGCCGGGGTATTCCGACATCATTTCTTCCGACATCTTCTTTAAATAAGGAAACGCCAGTCTTCCCGTAGCCAGAGAGATCTCTCTGGTGCCTTCCCAGGATGGCTTTTTTCCTGCTTCCTTTTCTGCGGTACGCCTCTTCAGTCCGTCGTGGAATTCATCCAATAGCAGGCGGATCATTCCAACACCGTTCTCCAACTGCAGATATCCGTCGTAACGTTCCTCTTCCGGCACCTCTCTGCCCGCCAGAATGTACCATTCATCACTGGCCTGGATAAAGTGTGTCCCATATTTTTCCATGCAGATCTTCTGGTATTTCTCGATCAGATCAATGACCTCACCGGCATCCTGCGCATTAAACGGCTCTAACGGATATAATCCCTCCCGGTACCTGGATAATCCTACCGGCACCACCGAGACACTTTCCACATTTGGCAGATATTCCATCAGCTTCCGGACGCTGTATTCCAGTTCCTTGCCATCGTTTACGCCCTTGCAGAGCACGATTTGTCCATTCATACGGATTCCGGCGGCATTGAGGATGTCCACTTTTTTCAGGGCATCCCCCGCAAAACGGTTGTTCAGCATTTTGCAGCGCAGTTCCGGATTCATGGTCTGGAAGGAGATATTGATCGGAGATAAATGGTATCTGCAGATCCGGTCAATATCATGATCCGACATATTGGTCAGCGTCACATAATTTCCCTGCAAAAAGGATAATCGGGAATCATCATCCTTAAAATAAAGAGTATTACGCATGCCCTTCGGCATCTGATCGATAAAGCAGAAAATGCATTTGTTATGGCAATGGCGGTATTCGTCCATCAGACCGTTCTCAAATTCGATGCCCATATCCTCATCAAATTCCTTGTCGATCTCTAAGAGCCACTGCTCTCCGTCCGGCTTCTCTACCAGCATCTCAATATAAGTATCCTGTGTCAGAAACTGATAATCAAAAATATCTTCGATCTCTGTATTATCTATGGCCAGTACTTTATCTCCGGGAGCGATCTCCAGTTCCTCCGCGATGCTTCCCGGCTTTACTGTTTTTACAATATGTTCTTTTTTCTTCATTCTAATTCACCTAACCATCTTTCTCCTACCCATTGTACAAGAAATTCCTTGACGTGTCACTAGCATAATGTTATAAATTAATTGTTATATTCAGAATAGTTCCGCAAAAATTAAGCATCGAAGATGCGCTTTTGCGAAGGAAGCTCTGCATATTTTTACGAACAATAAAGCTCGTCCGGGAGGGACATCATGCCTAATTTACACGAACTGGAAAATGCCATGCCCGTGGCTCCTTTGAAGATCATCGCTCTGCCTTCCGCAGAAAAAATGGGACGCCGCATCAATGACTACATGGTAGAATTCCGTAAGAGTATCCATAATGACAAAGTGAAAAACGATCCTGCCTTTCACGGCTATATCGAGAGCAACTATCTCGTAGACGTGGATGTGCCCCGTTTCGGAAGCGGTGAAGCCAAAGCGCAGATCAGCGAGACCATCCGCGGTAAGGATCTGTTCATTCTCACCGATGTATGCAATCATAGTATTACTTACAACATGAACGGCTATACCAACCACATGTCTCCTGATGACCACTACCAGGATCTGAAGCGTGTCATCGCCGCTTGCAACGGCAAAGCCAGACGTATCAACGTCATCATGCCTTTCCTCTATGAAGGCAGACAGCATCGCCGCAGCGGCAGAGAATCCCTGGACTGTGCTTATGCACTGGAAGAGTTACGGGATATGGGAATTGATAACTTCATCACTTTTGATGCCCATGATCCCAGAGTACAGAACTCCACTCCGCTGAACGGATTTGATAATTTTACCACCCCTTACCAGTTCATCAAGTCCTTGTTAAATTCCGAGGACGATATGATCGTGGACAAGGATCATCTGTTAGTCATCAGCCCGGATGAAGGAGCTCTGGATCGTGCCATTTATTTTGCCAGCGTTCTGGGTGTCGATACTGGTATGTTCTACAAGAGACGTGACTATTCCACCATCGTCAACGGCAAGAACCCTATCGTTGCTCACGAATTCTTAGGTGACAATATTGAAGGTAAGGATATCATCATCATCGATGACATGATCTCCTCCGGTGGAAGTATGCTGGATACTGCAAAACAGTTAAAGGCCATGAAAGCCAGACGCGTATATATCTGCTGTACTTTCGGCTTGTTCACCGACGGTCTGAAGAATTTCGACGCTGCTTACGAGCATGGTGATTTCGATAAGGTCATTACTACGAACCTTACCTATCTGCCGCCTGAGATCTACACCAGACCTTATTTCGTGGAAGCCGATATGAGCAAGTTCATTGCTTCCCTGATCGACTTTATGAACCATGACGCTTCTCTGTCCAATGTCATGGCTACCACCGAAAAGATCCACGGTATTGTAGAAGCCTACAACAATCGTACGGAAATGAGCGCATTTCATTTTTAATTTCCAACAGATCTGACAACGCATAAAAAAACGCAGAAGCCGTTATGGTTTCTGCGTTTTTCAGTTATATTGCTTATTTCAGTATTTCTTATTTCGCCATTTCTAAACCTCTTTCGACACGGTCTCCTTCAGCTGCTCAGTGGCGGGTTCTTCCGGCTTATGGTATTCCGGGAAATCCAATATAATCTTAAACAGATCTCCATCCAGCTGAATCTGGAATTCTCCGTGCTGTGCCTTGGTCAGATTTTTCGCAATATACAGACCCAGACCACTTCCCTCGGTAGTACGGGAAGCATCTCCCCGGATAAATCTCTCTGACAGTTCCTCACCCTTGAGATTCATGGGCCGGTCGGAAATATTTTTCAGAGAAGCGATGACTCTTCCGTCCTTTACCTGCATCTCCAGATAGACTCTGGTTCCCTCCAGGGCATACTTGCAGATATTCTGAAACAGATTTTCAATGATTCTCCACATCCTGCGGCTGTCGGCATAGATCATGCCGGCCACATCATTTCCGTCAAAGATCACCTGCAGCTTTTTCTCTTCCATTCTGTCGGAGAATTCTCCCACTGCCTGATTCAGCAGTTCCGTCAGGTTCAACTGTTCCAGATTCAGCACAATGTTACCGGAGGATATTTTCGAAGCCTCCACCAGATCATCCGTCAACTGTTTCAGTCTCTGGGATTTGCTGTCCAGCACCTCAATATAGCTTCTGGCCGGTTCTTCCGTGATCTTTAGGCGTTTCAACAGATCCACATAATTGATAATGGAAGTCAGCGGTGTCTTAATATCATGGGAGACATTGGTGATCAGATCCGATTTCATCTGCTCATCCTTCATGCTGGTGCTTACCGCCTTGCGGATACCCTCTCCGATGTTATTGACTGCATCCGCCATCTCACGGTTGTCCCCATGAAGAGATTCCACATCCAGCTTATAATCCACTTCTCCATCACGGATCCTGCGGATTCCTTCCACGATATCGATCTGCTCCGCTTTTTGCTTGAACCTTAGTACCCCCACAATGCCGTCCAACACAATAGCCCCCAGTGCCGGAAGCACCCACAGAGCGCTTTTTCCCCGTAGCAGATAAGCTCCGAAAATTCCTGCCAGATTCACCAGTAGAAACAGATTATACGGGATCAGTGAGCTGATGGCGGAATTTCTGTGGGAAACCACAAAATGTACCGCCTTACCGAAGCTTGTGACGATCCAGTGCAGGAAACTGTCACTCCACATATTGTGGGATTTGATCCTGCGGATCAGGCTGTACCAGAAAACATTGATTCCCATGCTTACGCAGAAGCCATACAGCGCAAAGACACCATAGGCTGTCAGCCGTGTGATCTCCCGCCCCTGGATCTCGGAATGGCTGAGATATACCTTATTGGCCACATTCATCAGATAATCGTATCCGATTCTTCCGCCATAGATAAATCCCACCAGCAAAAGCGCCATGAACTCGATCCAGACATGATCGATACCGTTCAGGTACAGAACCGGCTCATCCTCCTCATCGTAAGCCACGCCGGCCGTTACGGTAAGATAAATACCCACCAGCAGCCACAATACTGCCAGCAGGATCCCTCCGCCGATCAGATACCAGATATTCGGAACGATTCTCTGGAACACCACATTGGCATTGTAAAAGGAATCTCCCTCCACCGGATAATTGGTATCCACTGCGATCCAGATATGAGTCATATCCGGATGCACATAACCATACTCTTTCAGATACTGATAGATCTGGCCCTCAGTCATTCCTGTGTTGCCGGTAAATTCCAGACTGTCCGGATAATAGATCAGATACCGTCTGTACTCCGAAAAATAATCCGTAATGTCATTATCGGAACTGTTCTCAAGCTCCGATACATTCGTATAGGTTCTGCTAACTCCATCTGTTGTCATCATACGGACCACATATTTCAGATTGCCCGCATCTTCTTTATACAGATCATTACAGTTCTGATACTGCTCATAGTTGGCTGACAACGTCTGGATCGTCATCTCCAGATTGCTCTGCAGCGCAATATATTCGATCCAGTTGTCCGCACAGGCTGTCAGCTGCTTCTCTCCGTCTACGGTGGCATAACGGTTCACCAGCATCGGGAAATATACCGTCAGCGTACCATCGTCTTCTCTGGATACCCGGATATCCTGTACACTCTCTTTCACAATGTATGTGAAAGCCAGGTCTTCCAGCCGATCGGTTCTCTGACTCTCCGGAATTGCCTCGATTGCCTGTGCGACTGCTTCCTTCTGCTCCTCCGTCTGCTCTCCGCCTGCCACGAACACCAGCTGTCCGTCCGCATCCACGCGGAAGTTCGACTCCAGGTCTATCGGTCCGAAATAATTCACGAAGTCCGACATACTCATAATACGATCTGTATATTCCGCACCGTATTTTCCCCATTTGATCAGATCTTCCAGCTCATAAACTGCTGTTACAGGGCAATCTGCACCGCCGGTTTTCCCTGAAACAAATTCCGTGATATCAACATGCTTATGCGGATCAAAGCTTCCATTGGTCTCCATCTGTCCTTTGATCACCATAAGCTGGATAATATCCGATACCGAGCTCTGGAACAGATCATGGAAAATCACGGAATCTTCAAATTCCGTTTCCGCATCCAGAGGGGATAATTCATATACTTTTGTGCCATCCGCTGTGTCTACCGCCAGATAGGAATTGAACAAAACCGCCGCGATTGCCACCAGCAAAAGCAAAGCCGCCGTCTGCTGCACCAGTCCCAGCATCAGCCGTTTCAATGTAGGTCGTCTCATGCCTGCTCCTTGTCAATCTTATAGCCTACTCCCCATACCACTTTCAGATACCGGGGTTCCTTGGGATTGATCTCGATTTTTTCACGGATATGCCGGATGTGTACCGCCACGGTATTGTCCGCTCCGATGGCATCCTCATTCCAGATGCTTTCATAAATCTGATTGATGGAAAATACCCTGCCCTGGTTCTTCATCAAAAGTAATAAAATATTATATTCGATAGGTGTCATTTTTACCGGTTCATCGTCCACTGTCACCTGTTTGATATCATCATTGAGGATCAGTCCACCCACCTGATAGATTGCTTTGTTCTCACCGGTCAGGCTCCCCAGGGAGGTATATCTGCGCAAGTTGGATTTGACTCTCGCCACTAGTTCCAACGGATTAAAAGGCTTGCAGATATAATCATCCGCACCGATATTCAGCCCCAGGATCTTGTCCGTGTCTTCCGATTTGGCCGACAGGATAATAATGGGAATGCTGCTGTATTCCCGGATCTTCAATGTAGCCCGTATGCCATCCAGCCGGGGCATCATGATATCCATGATCAACAGATGGATATCCTCCTTGTCCAGGATCTGAATTGCCTGTTCCCCATCATATGCTTTATATATTTTATAGCCATCCTGACTCAGATAGATCTCGATGGCATCCACGATCTCTCTGTCATCATCACATACAAGAATATTTGCCATACTTCCCTCATTTCTCCGTTACTGCCCGGTTCCCCATCATTTTCGTTATTTCTATTTAAACATAATATTTTTAAATATTTTCGTGTTTTTTCTTAAATTTTCTTAATTCCCGTCAGGCACTCAGGAACTCAGGACTCCTTCAGCATTAAAAATGCCGCCAGATTTCCCCTCTGTCCGTGACTTGCCCGGTGGGAAAACAGATACTCCGGATTGTGGCAGGTACAGACGTTCGTTACCGCCATATGTTCCGGCGGGATCCCCACCCTTAACAGAATGCTCTGATTGGCTTTCCACAGATCAAGCTGATATTTACCCGGTGCTTTGCCCGGCTGCAACACATCCTCCGGAAAGCCTTCCCGAAACTGTTCCGCCACTTCTTCACTCACTTCATAACAATCCACACAGATGGACGGTCCGATGGCCGCCACCAGCTCCTCCGGGCGGCTGTTAAAATGTTCCTGCATATATCGTACCATACAAGCTCCCATTCCCGCTACCGTTCCTCTCCAGCCGGAATGCGCCAGTCCGATGGCCCTGTGTACCGGATCCACGAAATACAGAGGAACACAGTCTGCATAAAAAGTCACCAGTGCGATTCCGGGGATATCCGTAGCCAGACCGTCTATATCGTCATAGACCGATGGTCTGGTGATCCCATTTCCGGCATCTGCTTTCGTCACCAGATGAATATTCGTGGTATGGGTCTGTTTCGATGCCACCATATGTTCCGGGTCTGTTCCCAGTACTTCACCAATCCGTCTGTAATTCTCTCTGACACATTCCAGGTCATCTCCTCTGGAAAAACTCAGGTTCATAGTGGAATAGATTCCGTTGCTGACACCACCGGTCCTTGTGGTAAACAGATGTTCCACCACACCGGTCTCTTCCAGCTTCGGGAATACCAGATACTCCAGTTCCCCTTTTTGTCTCTGCTGTATACTGTCTGTGTCTCTGCTGTCTGTTCTGCTCAATGGATACATGTTTCTAACTCCTTGCACTATAATGATGCGGAAAAGCATTTGGAATCCAGTGAAGTGCCTCCCCCTGGATTGCCACCACATCATAGCGCACCCAGGTATCCTCCCCATAATGATGCAGATAACGGTAATAATCCGCAACTCTGCAGATGGTTCTCTGTTTCGCCGTTGTCACGGCCTCCGCCGCATTTCCCTTTTCATCACCGGAACGGTATTTCACTTCCACAAACACAAGATATTTTCCGTCTCTGCCGATAATGTCGATCTCACCGTTCCTGCCTCTGCGGAAATTCCGTTCCAGGATACGCATTCCCTGTTTCTCCAGATAGTCCGCAGCCATCTGCTCATATACATTCCCCGTCTGTCTGGTATTCAACCCTTATGTTTTCCCCCGTTTGCCACACTTTCCTTTACCATGCGGTGATCCACAGCATCCACAAATACCAGAATCTCCGCCACCACTTCATACAACTCCGGCGGGATCATCTCGCCGATGTCCAGCCGGGACAGTGTATCCGCCAGCTTGTCATCCCGATGGATCGGCACACTGCTCTCCTGGGCCTTCTCTATGATCTTCTCCGCCAGAATTCCCTTGCCGCTGGCTATGACTCTGGGTGCCTCATCCGAGGGATCGTATTCCAGTGCTATGGCCTGTTTTACTTTCTTTTTTTCGTCATCCATTCTGTTGTCCTCTATGCTCTTCTAACATATACGTTTTCTCCGTGCTGCGCACTCTCGAAATCGTAACAAACATTCGTATTCCGGACTATCGTCCTGCATACTCATGTTTGTCCGCTCCTCTCATAGGAAACATCCGCTGCCTGCTAGCAGTCACGTCTGTTCTTCATTCACCTTACAAAACATATACGTTTTCTCCGTGCTGCGCACTCTCGAAATCGTAACAATCATTCGTATTCCGGACTATCGTCCTGCATACTCATGTTTGTCCGCTCCTCTCATAGGAAACATCCGCTGCCTGCTAGCAGTCACGTCTGTTTCCTATGGATGAGCTATGTTCTCACATCAAAGGCATATTGTGCTACCGGAACACTTCCTTCTGTCTTAAGAAGCGGTGTCATGGCCTGCGCCGTCTGCTGTAATTCAGTATGCAGTGTTGTCTCACATTTACAATCATAGCCTCTTTTTTGCAGCCGCTCTGTCAGCACATCCATATTAGCCTCCAGGTAATCCAGGATTGCATCATTCTGTACATAAAATTTGGTGCTGACTTTGGTATCCTTCAGAGCCACATATACATCCAGTGGCCCCAGATGTTCCATATCCAGATGCAGCAGTGCGCTGACCTGTCCGTCTTTTCTGGCAAGATTTTTCTTGTTGGTATATACGAACAGTTCTCCCGTCTTATGCTCTCCCTGCCGTAGATGCAGCGGCAGCTGGATATAGGCATAGGTCTGGTTGATCTGTTGCAGGAAATCCACGTTCTGGCTTAAATTCGTCACGTTCTGATAAGCACTTGAACCACGCTGTCCGTTTTCTTCCAAAAGATTACTCAACCCCTTCAACTGTTTTCCCAGCTTCTGGTAAAGTTCCTCCACCTTCTCCGGAGATTCCACATCCTCTGGTTTTATGCTCCAACGATCCGCCAGAAGTTTTGCCGGAAGCTCTGCCACTTTGGAATTATGGAGAATACTGCGCAGCAAGGGAATATCTTTCGTCTCCAGCCCCTGCTTTAACAGTTTCTGCAGATTCTGCAGCTGTGGTGCCTCCTGTGTTTTTTCTGCACCGGGATTTTCTTTTATCGTCTGACCGTTGTCCGGTGCCGTCTCCGTCGGTTCCTCTATGATGGTCTTCTGCCCCGGCACAGCTTCCGGTGCTGTTGCCGAAGGCTTTACTGGCATCTGTTCTGCCTCTTCCGGAGTCACTGTCACATCCACGCCAGGCTCCGGCAGGGGTCCCTCGGTCTGTTGTTGTCCTGTTACCGTCTCTCCAGCCGCATCTTCGAAAGCCAACAGTTCCAGAACCTCACTGTAGATTGTGGCGGCCTGCTCTATGTCTCCGCTCTCTACCAGCCCCTGCAGCATATTTGTCAGACTTTCTCCGGTCTCTGCGATTCCTGCTGTCAGCTGATGTGTCAGATTGCGATAGGATGCCATCTGTGTGATATTTTCCTCCGTCACCGGAAGTTCCACTTTGTGAAGATTCACGAGATCCAGAATCTCCGCATCCGGGAACGCATTACTTTCATGCCAGATCTGCTGCAACGTATTCTTATCAATAGGAAGCCCCGCATCCATCAGTTGTTTTGTCATGGCTACCGTATTCTCGTTCACCGGCAGCGATGCCATATCCAACGCTTTCAGTACGGTTCCTTCTGTTGCCATATTGGTAAAAAGAGGACTCAGATTCAGTGTCTGCCCGTTATTTTTTACCTGAAAGGTAATGTTCTGCCCCAGTTCCAGACGGATATCCGCATCCACTTTTGCATCCACCAGGACATCCTGCAGCAGACGGATCTGCGCATTATTGCCCTCCCTGGAGACCACCTCTCCTCTGAGGGTCTGCCCGGGAACCAGTGCACGGATCTGCCGGTTTACCTGTTCGGTATTCGCATTATTTGGAGTCTGTACTCTGCTGTTATCCGCTATTTTATCCTGTGAGAACCATCCTGTCAGCTTCATATTTTCTCTCCCGGCACGCTAAAATGCCTTAAAATCCGAAATTTTTGATAAAGCTGTGTCTGTGGATCGGAGTCGGTCCATACTCCTTCAGTGCCGCAATATGTGCCGCACTGCCGTACCCTTTGTTGGATGCAAAATCATACTCCGGAAACACATCGGCATACTGCTCCATCAGACGGTCCCTGGTCACCTTGGCCACAATACTGGCCGCACCGATAGAAATGCTCTTGGCATCGCCCTTGATGATCGGCACCTGTCGGATCTCCACTCTGGGAATCGTCACAGCATCGTTCAACAACAGATCCGGTGCCGGATCCAGTTTGCCGACAGCCTCCCGCATGGCCTCATAGGTTGCCTGTAAAATATTGATCTCATCGATCCGCTCCGGAGAAGCATAGCCCACTGCCCAGGCCACCGCTTCCTTCGTGATCACATCGTACAGCTCTTCTCTCTTTTTTTCGGATAACTGCTTGGAATCATTAATGTATAAAATATCACAATCCTTCGGCAGAATGACAGCACCTGCCACTACCGGTCCCGCCAGAGGACCTCTTCCCACTTCGTCAATTCCGCAGATATAGGTATATTGTGCGTATTCTTTCTCGTATTTTTTCAGATTCTCGATCCGCTGACGTTCCTTTTCCAGAGCATCTATCTTTTTCTGTGCGCTAGACACCAGCTTCTGCACACCGCTTCTGGGATCATTCTCATATTCTGCTATAAATTCAGGCAGCTTTTCCATTGAAGCTGCCTGTAATATTTCCTTGATCTTTGCTGCACTTTCCATTTGTTTATCCCCATTTATGGTTATTGATGTTGTAATACACCGAAATCAGAAACCGGCCAGATCCGGAGCCAGGCTTTTCCGATGATATTTTCTCTTTTTATGTTACCCACCATATCCGTACGACTGTCGCTGGAATTGTTGCGGTTGTCTCCCATGACAAAATATTCATCATCCTCCAGTTCAATGGGTTCCGCCGCCCGGCCAATGGTCTCCGGTTTTATGACTTCCATGCCGTAGTTCTCTTCCAGCTTTTCCCCGTTGATGTAGATACTGCCATCATCCATGATCTGTACCGTCTCTCCCGGCAGTCCGATGATACGCTTGATATAATAGGTGTTGTCCTGGAATTGAAACGGGAAGACAATGATGTCAAAGCGTTCCGGATCATGAAAACGATAGCTTAACTTATCCACGATCAGATTATCCCCGTTGTGCAGGGTATTCTCCATGGAGGCTCCCTCCACTTCCGTACGCTGTCCTACAAAGGTGATCACCAGCCATACCGCTCCCAGTACACAGAGCAGGTAGATCGCTGTGTTTAATAATTCTCTCATGATTCTGTTCATCTGTCTATATCCTCTCCAGTGTTATTCGTCCCAGCTTGCCGCTCCGGAAATCATCGATCAGAAGTCCGGATGCCTTTACCAGGTCCAGCTGTTCTCCCTTCGAATAACATTTGCGGCTCTCTGCCACCGCTTCCAGTATTTCTATGGGGTTACCCGCAGAATCTGCCTCGTAGCGTTCCTGCAGTGCTTTCGGATACAGCTCTTTGATGGCTCCGATGAGATCACATGCCAGTTCATCGGGGATCAGGATTTCATCATTCATGGATCCGATAAATGCCAGACGCATTCCCACCTGCTGGTCCTCAAACTTCGGCCACAGGATACCGGGGGTATCCAGAAGTTCCAGTCCTTTATTCAGACGGATCCACTGTTTTCCCTTGGTCACACCGGGTTTATTTCCCGTCTTGGCGCAGGCTTTTCCCGCGAAGGAATTGATAAAAGTGGATTTTCCCACATTGGGGATTCCCACTACCATAGCACGTACCGGTCGATTTACGATGCCTCGCTTTCTGTCACGTTCAATCTTCTCCTTGCAGACTTCCTGTACCAGCCCCTGGATCGACTTGATTCCCATACCGGTACGGGAATTGATTTCCAGTACACCCATTCCCTGATTTGAAAAATACTCGACCCATTTCTTATTCCACACTGGATCTGCCAGATCTGATTTATTCAACAAAATGATACGGGATTTACCTTTTCCCAGTTCATCGATATCCGGATTTCTGCTGCTGATGGGGATTCTGGCATCTACAAGTTCAATCACCAGATCGATCAGCTTGATATTTTCCTGCATCATACGCCTTGCTTTGGTCATATGACCGGGATACCACTGATAATTCATTTTTCTATTCTCCTACCATACTTTCTATTTGATAAAGCCGATGCCATCCGTCCCGGATTTTAAGTGGAACCAGGCTTTGCCGATCATATCGCCCTCCTCCACCGGTCCGATATTGGCGGATCTGCTGTCTTCGCTGTTATTCGGGTTGTCCCCGATGCAGAAATACTCCTTGTTCCCAAGGATGATCTCATTTTCCGCTATACCCGCATCCAGGATCCGTTCCGTCACCCATTTGCTTTCCTGCCCGTTGACATACAGAGTTCCGTCCGCGATCCTTACCTTGTCTCCCGGCCCTGCCACAACACGCTTGACATAATAATGGGAATTTTCATTGCCATTCGGCAGAAATGCTACTACGTCTCCCGCCTTCGGAGAAGATAAAACATACAGAAAACGGTCAATAAATATCTGCTGTCCATTCTCCAGTGTCGGTTCCATGGACATGCCCACAACTCTGGTGGACTTTCCCAGAAAGATAACCACCACTGCAGCCAGAAAGACTGACAGTGCAATGCCGAAGATCCAGCTGAAAATTTCCCTGAGCAGTTCCTGACTGATCTTTTTCTTTTTTTTATAAAAACTTAGTCCCTTATTTCTCAATGTTCTGTCCTATCTCGCATAGTGTTTACAAGTCTCAGTGTACCATATCCGTATTCCTTTTTCAAATAAATATAAAAGGCAGCTGTCAGAAACAGCTGCCCCTCTCCGGTCAATGTAATTATTTAACTAATTCCTTAACCTTTGCCTTCTTACCAACACGATCTCTTAAGTAATTCAGCTTAGCACGTCTTACTTTACCTTTTCTTACAACTTCGATCTTCTCTACGTTGGGAGAATGTAAAGGCCAAGTCTTCTCTACGCCGATACCGTTGGAAGTCTTTCTAACAGTGAAAGTCTCTCTGTTGCTGCCGCCCTGTCTCTTCAGTACAACGCCTTCGAATACCTGGATTCTCTCACGGTTACCCTCTTTGATCTTGCCGTATACCTTAACGGTATCGCCGACTTCAAACTGATCAACGGTTGCTTTTAACTGTTCTGCTTCGATCTCTTTGATAATGTTACTCATAATGAGCCTCCTTCATAAAATGGATGTTCTTAATACCCTTATTGGTAGCAGAGGACCATCTCGTTTTCACAACATTCAGATTTTACCATAAAGCCATATAAAAAGCAAGCTTTTTTTAATTATACAGCCACCAGATCACGGGATCCGACAGATTCAGCCCCAACCGTTCCTGCAGTTGTATGGACGCTTCATTTCCATTCACAATATGGGCGTAGGGGATCATCCCCTGTTCTCTCTGTTTGTTGATCAGATAACCTTCCAGGGATGCTGCAAGTCCTTGTCTACGGTATGCATCCTCCACATACAGCATTCCCATGCTGCCGTCATTGTGGCATCCTATAAAACCACAGAGTTTTCCCTCGATATAGATGCCGAAGACATCTCCTGCTGCAATCCTCTCCCGGACATAAATCTCGTCTCCCAGGTGATAATGCTCCGCCACATAAGGAACCTCTTCCACTGTCAGCTGCCGGATGTCCTTGTGCCTCACCGGAAGTGGTTCCCCTCTGGTATAGCACGCCTGGGAACATAGCATACTGCCATGATACCCTAAAATTTCACTGACACGTTCATTCCACCGGTCTGTCACGGTCACGATACTATGCCCCGACACGGCTTTCGGAATGAGCGGCAGCATTTTCTCCAAATGCTCCTCATCCTCCGCATTCAGCATGGCATTGCCGATCTCCGGCAGATAGATCAGTACATTTTTCCCCTCCGCATAGAGAACTTCTCCCAATCCTCTGGACAGTGTCTCCATCATATGAATAAAAATACGTTTCTTCGCGGAAAGTTTTTTTATGACTTTCTGTTTTTCCTGATATTTTGCATAGAGATCCGGGCGGCGTTCTTCCGTCCGTCTCTCGGACTGTTCCAACCGCCAGGCATTGATCTTTTTATGATTGCCCGACAGAAGTACCTCCGGTACTTTCTTTCCGTGCCATTCCTCCGGGCGGGAATACTGGGGATATTCCAGCAGATCGTTATGGAAGCTCTCTGTCTCGGCAGATTCGTCGTTATTGAGTACCCCGGGCACCAGTCTGGCCACCGCGTCCACCACGACCATGGCTGCCAGTTCCCCACCGGTGAGGACATAATCGCCGATAGAAATATAATCCGTCACGACTTCTTCCAGAACTCTCTCATCAATTCCCTCATAATGTCCGCAGAGCAATACCAGTTCCTCTTCCCCGGACAGTTCTCTTGCTTTTTTCTGGGTAAAAGGGGCTCCCTGTGGTGTCAGATAGACACAGCGTACCTTTCTGTCTCCTGCCACCACCCGGTAGGCATCATAGACCGGCTGTGCCTGCATCAGCATTCCGGCGCCGCCGCCATAAGTATAATCATCTACTTTTCCATGCTTGTCCTGTGTGTAATCCCGGATATTCACCGCATCAATAGAGATCAGATCTTTCTCCGCGGCCCGTCCCAGGATGCTGGTCGCCAGCCCCTGCTGCACCATTTCGGGGAACAGGGTCAGAATATGAAACTTCATCATAAGTCAAGCAGTCCTTCCAGTACATGTACCTGCATTGTGCCATTTTCCACGTCCACATTCAGGATACACTGTTTGATAGCGGGCAGAAGCAGGCTCTTACCGTCTGCCATTTCCACCTCGTAGACATCATTGGCACCGGTCTCGATCACATCTTTTACCGTGCCCAGTTCCTTACCGTCTTCATCCTGCACCTTCAGTCCGATCAGATCGGCGATGAAATACTCGTCCCTTTGCAGACGCACTGCATTTTTGCGGGTCACGTACAGGCTCTTCTGACGATATTTTTCTATATCATTAATGTTGTCCAGCCCTTTAAATTTCAAAATCACAAACTGCTTAAAGAACTTGACACCCTCAATTTCCAGATTCATTTTTTCCTTGCCGGTATCCAGAACGACTTCCTTTAATCTGCGGAATCTTCTGGGATCATCCGTAGTAGGATATACCTTTATTTCTCCTCTCACCCCGTGGGTGGAAGTGATAATGCCGACCTGCAACAGATCTTCCATATAGTTTTACTCCATTCCAGCTTTTAGCCAAAAAACGGAGAAACACACGCCTGTATGTTTCTCCGCTCAACGTCAGGGATCTCTCAATTCGAAATTAAACGATCTCAACGTCCACTCTTGTGTTGTCTTTGGATGATGCTGCTTTCACAACGGAGCGGATTGCTTTTGCAATACGTCCCTGCTTACCGATCACCTTACCCATATCGGACGCAGCTACATGAAGTTCAAGGACGATATTTTTTCCTTCTGTCTTCTCAGTTACAACTACTTCATCCGGATTATCAACGAGTGCCTTTGCAACTACTTCTACTAGTTCCTTCATAATCCACCTCCGATGAATAGATATTTAGAACTTATTTCTCGATTCCTGCAACCTTGAAAATCTTAGCAACCTGCTCGGTAGGCTGAGCTCCGTTCTGTAACCACTTCTTAGCCAGCTCTTCATTGATCTTGAAAGTGGAAGGATCGGTGGAAGGATCGTAGGTACCGATCTCCTCGATGAATCTACCGTCTCTGGGGGAACGGGAATCTGCTACGATAATTCTGTAAAAAGGAGCCTTCTTCTGTCCCATTCTTCTTAATCTGATCTTTACTGCCATTTCTTTTTCCTCCATTAATTAAAAATAAAATAATTTATATGATAAGAACTGATTGTTCATATCGGACTTAAATTAAGTAAACAGTGCTAGAAAAATCTGCCGCCAATACCGGGAAATTTTCCGCCGCCGAACATACCACCCATGCCGCCGCGGCCCTTTTTGCCGCCGCCAAACTGCTTCATCATCTTCTGTGTCTGCTCGAACTGTTTGATAAAACGGTTCACCGTTGCAATATCCACACCGGCACCTTTTGCAATACGGTGTTTTCTCTGAGGGGTCAGGATCTTGGGATTCCTGCGTTCCTCTTTTGTCATGGATAATACGATGGCTTCCGTACGTTTCATCTGCGTCTCATCAATGGCACCTTCCAGATCCGATGCCTTGATACCCATTCCGGGAAGCATCCCTAAGATGCTGGACAGACCGCCCATATTACGCATCTGCTTCATGCTCTCCAGGTAATCCTCAAAATCGAACTTACCTTTCTTCATGCGGCCGGCCATATCACGGCTCTTCTCCTCATCGATATCGATGCTGGCCTGTGCCTTGTCAATGAGGGATAACACATCACCCATACCAAGGATACGGCTTGCCATACGATCGGGATAGAACTGCTCTAAATCGGACAATTTCTCTCCCATACTTACAAAAAGGATCGGCTTTCCGGTGACTGCTTTGATGGAAAGTGCTGCACCGCCTCTGGTATCGCCGTCCATCTTGGACAGGATCACACCGTCGACGCCTACCTTTTCATCAAATTCTTTTGCCACATTTACGGCATCCTGACCGGTCATGGCATCGACTACCAAAAGTGTCTGATGCACGGTCACGGTCTCCTTGATCTCCTGTAATTCCGCCATCATGTCTTCATCCACATGAAGTCGTCCGGCAGTATCGAGGATCACTACATTATGACCGTTTTTCTCCGCATACGCAATGGCTTCCTTCGCAATCTCGGCAGGTTTATGATCCGTTCCCATGGAGAACACATCAACTTCCTGCTTCTTTCCATTGATCTGTAACTGTTCAATGGCTGCGGGACGGTAAATATCGCAGGCTACCAGCAAGGGCTTCTTGCCCTTGAGCTTCAGCTTACCGGCGATCTTGGCCGTTGCGGTGGTCTTACCTGCACCCTGAAGACCTGCCATCATGATAACGGTAATGGCTTTGCCGGGCTGCATGGCAATCTCTGTGGTCTCACTGCCCATGAGATTTACCATCTCTTCATTTACGATCTTGATCACCATCTGTCCGGGATTCAGACCGTTCATGACGTCCTGGCCAATGGCACGTTCTTCCACTGCCTTCACGAACTGCTTGACTACCTTGAAGTTAACATCGGCCTCCAACAGTGCCATCTTGACTTCCTTCAGTGCAGACTTGACATCCTCTTCCGTCAGGCGGCCCTTGCTTCTTAAGTTTTTAAAAACATTCTGGAGTTTGTCTGTTAAACTTTCAAATGCCATTTGCTGCTCCTTACCATTCCTTTAAAAGGGATCTGGATAATTCCCGGATGCGTTCCATCCGTTCTCCGGGATCCGTATCATTCTCTGCCGTCAGCTGTTCGATCTCACCGATCTTCTCCTTGGCCGCCATGAAACGTTCCACCAGATGAAGCTTGCTCTCGTAATCCTGCAGGATCCGGTCACAGCGCTTGATCAGATCATGGACGCCCTGTCTGCTGATGCCCTGTTCTCCCGCGATCTCACTGAGAGACATATCATTATATACTGCATCCTCATACACTCTCTGCTGATGCTCGGTGAGAAGTTCACCGTAGAAATCATATAACAGATTCTGTTCCAAAATCCTGTCCATCTTATCCAGTGCCTTTCTATAGGTCATGCGATATGCACCTTGGCTATCATACTATAGAAAAGTATAGGTGTCAAGTATTTTTTCTTTACACCTTTTTATGTAAATTGAGAGTTAGTAAAGAAATGCTATCAAATCCCCGTAGCCCTTGGCAGGGTATAAGAAACGCGGCACGCTCGCGCTCTGTCGCAGAGCGTAGCGGTACATAAGCGGTCACAATACGACCGCTAAGTACCGACGTCTGCTTACGGCACTGCTTATTCTTATACCCAGCCGGGGCTACTGTTTTTTTAAAACTTTCCAAAATGCAGAACGCCCATGGCGGACGTGGATTTGTTTCACTAACTTTCAATTCTACAAACTTTAGTAGACCCGGATTATGCCTGAGATTTCTCTCACAACAGACATGCCTTCCATGATGCGGATGGCGTCGTTGAAATGTCTCTCGGTCACAAGATCGGTGATGACCACGATCTCGGCAATACCGTCGTGGCTGCGTTTCTGTACCATCTGGGCGATGCTGACATCGTTGTTACCAAGAACTCCGGCGATATTGGCCAATGCTCCGGCACGGTTCTCTACCTGCAGGCGCAGGAAGAAACGGCTCTTCGTCTCCTCCACATCCAGTACGAGAAGTTTCTTGTGGCTGTCACTGCCAATCTTGCCGCAACTTCCATGGATAATATTACGCATCACATCGATGACATCTCCCAATACCGCACTGGCAGTGGGCATCTGTCCGGCGCCCCGTCCCATGAACATGGCATCATCACAAGCCTGACCATGAACAAATACGGCATTGAAGGAATCTCTGACCGTGGCAAGAGGATGGCTGTCCGGGATCAATGTGGGATGTACTTTTACTTCAATTCCTTTACCTGTAAGCTTTGTAATACCCAACAGTTTAATCACATAGCCGAATTCTTTCGCATACCGGATATCCTCTGCTGTAATCTTCGTGATGCCTTCCGTATAAACCTGAGGGAACGTCACGCGGGAGCTGAAAGCGATGGATGCCATAATGGCGATCTTGCGTCCCGCATCATAGCCTTCCACGTCTGCTGTGGGATCTGCTTCCGCATAGCCCAGTCTCGTAGCCATATCCAGAGCTTCTTGATACCCCATACCTTCCTCGGACATTTTGGTCAAAATATAGTTTGTCGTACCGTTGACGATTCCCATGATCTCCGTCAATTGGCTTCCCGCCAGGCTCTGCCGCAAAGGGCGGATGATGGGAATGGCGCCTGCTACTGCCGCCTCGAATTGTAAGTCGCATTTATTCTCCGTGGCGATCTCAAACAACGGATCCCCATATTCCGCCAGCAGATCCTTGTTGGCGGTGACCACCTGTTTGCCGGCCTTCATTGCTTCTTCCACATAGGTTCTGGCCGGTTCGATGCCGCCCATGACTTCGATGACGATCTGAATCTCAGGATCTTCTAAAATCTCCTGCCAGCTATCTGTGAATAGTTCCTGTGGGATTCCCTCTCTTACCTTTCCCGGATTCCGCACCAGGATCTTTTTGATCTCTAGCTGTGCTCCTGTTTTCAGGCAGATATCTTCTTCCTGCATTCCTGCCAGCTTATACACACCGCTGCCCACGGTTCCTGCTCCCAATAATGCTGCATATATCTTACGGTTCTCGCCCATGATTTCTCCTCTCGTTCTGTAAATACTATCTGGGAAATACAACTATGTATCATTATAACAGACCTGTCTGCCAACACAAGATTTTGCTTACATTGTTTTCAATTTATTTGTTAAATAGTGTATCTTCTGGTAAACATCCTGTCGGATCTGTTCTTTTTCTTCTTCCTCTGTTATTCCCATGAATGTCACTACATCTGTTGGTCCGGCATGCTGTGGCGAAGCAAATTTTTCATCCAGCTTCTGACACATTTCTCTGATCAACTCTCTGTCTGTATAAGGCATAAATTCCTTAACAAGTGTTCTTACGCCTCCCTCATATTTGTCAACCATGTAATATATATCATACGCATCCTTCGGTTTTCCCCTCCCCAGTGCTGCTGTCTTCATGACCAGATAAGGCACCACAGAAATCACTTTCACATGTCCACTGTCCTTTGCTCCATCCTCCCGCATATATTCTATTTTCACATCCGTTGGCGGAAAATCAAATGCAAAATTTCCTCCCGTAGCCGGTAAGGTTTTAATACCATCCACATGTTTGCTTACATTTCCGCCATCGCCGCCATATTTTCCGGACAGGAAATCCACGTCTACGTCATAGGAAACTCCATCTAAAACTATTGTTTTTATAAATGTAAAATATTTTTCTTCATGTCTTCTATACCCATTTTGTGTCAGTATCCGTTTAATCGTCCGATAGCTTTCTGCCTTTTTGATCTCCAGTTGATTCAGCAGAACATCTACATCAATAGAACCTATATGACCACCGTCCGGGTATAAAAGTGTCGGAACCCATCCTCCTATGATTCTGATATTATCTGAAAACTCATTCAAAAGATTTACGATCTCTCCGAGTACCATGTATGCGGCTGTCTTTTGTCCCTCTGAATAGTCAGTTGCCTTTTTCAGTTCTTCTTTCATCCTCCGTCCTCTCCGGGTATTCTCTGCGCAGGATCGCCTCCGCAGCCTCTTCCCCTCTTCCGGCATCCCCCAGCAGATCAATTACCGTTTGTGCCGGAGAAGTTACTAATGTATCATGAACAGGCTTTGCGTACATACAGGGGGTTTCGTCATGCGGTATCGTTATCACAACATTTCCTCCGGTGTTGACCGGCTGCAATTCCAGATCTTTTACAAATTCCTGAACAAATTGAGGTTCTACATATATTTCGGCTTTTTGATAACGTACTGTCGGCGCATATCGTGCCGCAGCCGAAAAGCCACCTAATATAGCTCCATTATCATGTGTTTTACTCCATTCAGCGGCTGATTGTTCTATCTCCGGAACCGTATCCAAAGAATAAAACTGTAATTTTCTCGCTTCTTTTTGATGATAATCCTTTGCCCATGTATAAAACAGTTCCCTAATGTTCTGCAAACGGAATTCCGTAGTACTCTTATCTATCCAGTCTCTGGCAAGCAAAAAACTTTTCACATTAGATACTGTTCCCAATGCCGTATTGCTCTCCTGAGCCAGCGTTTTCACCTGCCATTTTCGCTCCGGTTCATTCAGCATGGTACGAATAATTGCTGATGCAGCACTTGACGATTTGGATAAGTAATTTTTCTTTTCCCTGTGGGTTATGAACTTGTTATCCTGTCCACTGACATAGAGCAGAAATCTTTTCGTTAAGATATAACAATTTCCGGACAGATCCATATAACTGCATTTTTCCTCTTTCATTGCTCTGGCTGACTGCTCCGAAATATATGGTGCCATAAAAATATAATGCGTTTTATCATCCTGCCGCATCACGATTTCCATAAAATGATTAACGAATCTCTTTTCTCCGTTAGACCTGACTTCAATCACAAATAAAAGAGGCTCATCGCTGTCCTCCAAATACACCTTTGCCTTGAAATCCCCCAACGGTGCATTCTTCTTTTCCAAAAACACCTCGATATCCGAAACAAACGGAATTTCTTTCAGCCGGTTGCAAAATTGTTCTCTGGCCAGTTGCTCATATTGTATTTGTGACAAATTTTGTTTCATCAATTCACCCCTTTTCACCGTTTCGATGAAATAATTATATTTTATGAATCTTACATTGTCAACGGTTTCATCACATATAGAAACACCGCCTTTTTACAAGACGGTGTTTACGTTCTCTACTTTCTTTTCCTATCCCAGAGCCTTTTCCAGTTCGGCAATGACAATCTTCAATGCTTTGATCCGGGCATATTTTTTGTCTACGGATTCCAGAATATGCCAGGGTGCATACTCCGTGCTGGTCTTCTGGAGCATTTCGTTTACGGCATCTTCATACTGATCCCATTTATCCCGGTTGCGCCAGTCTTCGTCCGTGATCTTCCACTGCTTCTCCGGGGTGTTCTGCCGTTCCGTAAAGCGTTCCAGCTGGGTGTCCTTGTCGATCTGCACCCAGAATTTGATGATCACCGCACCCCACTGGGACAATTCCTTCTCGAACTCATTGATCTCATTGTAAGCCCGCTGCCAGTCGTTGGTACTACAGAAGCCTTCCAGCCGTTCTACCATGACGCGTCCGTACCAGGTACGATCAAAAATGGCAATATGTCCGGTCTTAGGAAGTCTCGTCCAGAATCGCCAAAGATAATGTCTCGCTTTCTCGTGTGGTTCCGGGCTGGCGATGGGGTGTACCTCGTAGCCTCTGGGATCCAGTGCTCCCGCGATCCGCTTGATATTGCCGCCCTTGCCTGCGGCATCCCAGCCTTCGTAGGCGATGACTACCGGAATCTTTTTCCGATAAAGGCGGTAATGCAGGGCATTCAGCTTCTTCTGCAGATGACGCAGTTCTTTCTTGTATTCTTCCTCGGAGATTTCCTTGTCCAGTTCCACCTCGGACAGCCTCGGCATCTTCACCAGTGGGAATACATTCTGCAAAATAGGCACAGCAAGGCTCTCATTCTGCATGGCCACATGGATACCGCTGCATAATGTCTCCAGCACTTGTAATTCCGCCCACTTTTTGTCCCCGGAGTCGATAATGTACCACGGAGCTACGGAAGCGTTAGTATCTGTGAGATATTTGTCGAAGACTTCCTCACATTTGTCATAATGCTTGTTCTGCCACCAGTCGTTCTCGCCCACACGCCATGCAGTGTCCTTGTTGCCTTCCAGTTCTTCCAGCCGCTTCTTCTGTTCCTTTTTTCCAATCTGGAAAAAGAGCTTCAACACCAGATAACCGTTGTCCGTCAACTGTCGTTCAAAACGTTTAATGCTCTCGATACGCTCCGCGTACTGCTTATCCGACAATTCACCCCGAAGTCTTCCCTTCGTCACCTCATCCATCCAGCCGGAATCCAGAAATTCGAACTTCCCGGCTTCCGGAATTTTTACAAAATAACGATACAGGAAAGGTTTCCGCTTCTCTTCCTCTGTCGGTGCAGACATGGAAGCCACCTTGAAAAATCGCGGATCGATATTTTTAATAATTCCGCCGATGGTACTGCCCTTGCCGGCCGCACCCCAGCCCTCGATCAGCACCAGCACCGGGAGCTTATGCTCCTTGATCTGCATCTGGAGTCTACCAAGCTCCTCCTGCGCCGCATTCAGTCGTTTTTCCAGTTCCTCTTTTTCCGGCTTCACCGCCGGAATCCACTGTTTCAGCATACTGTAACCACCCTTTCCCGAAATCCTCGTTTACTAACTTACATAAGTTTAGTGTATACCATTTTTAAAAAATATAAAAGCAATTGGGAAATATATTTACAAATATTATTTTTCCATCCGTTCTCTGATATTATTGTAGATTTCCCATGTCTGCGCATCATCTGCACCGTTTAGAATAACGGTGCTCCCCTCTACTTCCATGACTACATAAGTGTCACAGTCGTTATGAGTATAGCGGATGTAATCTGCGTGGATTTCATCGCGAAAATGTCCCATGGAGTATTTCAAGTTGCCAAAACCGTTCGTCCGGATTGTATTCGTATCCCGGAACATATTCTCTTCGTAAGCAATGCTTTCGATAGCGTCATATTTCACTGTGTAATCCTGCCAGCCCTCCGCCTGAACAGTAAATTCATTTTCTCCGTAACAGATCTCGATTTTTCCCGTATATAACGTCCATACCGTAAATAGCACACATGCGAGCATTATAAACACATAGACCGCAACCACTTTATGGTTGTAGTGTACTGCCAGCTCTTTTCCGGTGCGCAACTTCTTTCTATAATAGAGATAAGAATACAGGATGCTGCCAAAAGCTGCTGCCGTGATAGCGACAATAAACAAAAATAATGCAGCCATGCTGTCACTGAACAGTCCACAGCTCATACTCAACAGTCCTGCTGCCACCCATATTTTTCCACTGAAGCGGTGCGTGGCATTCCAGTTCTCCTCATCCTGCAATGCCCATACGACGCGGATGCCGATGGTGCGGTTCGGTTTCACCTTGGGCAGATAATTGCCCACAATAACAAATAGCAATCCCATTCCGACATACAAAATTACCATGAACAGATTCTCTTTCCTTACACCCATATCAATCCATCTGGCGATGCCGTTATAGAGCAATGTCATTCCCGGCACGATCCACGTAACCATTCTTATGACCTTGTCACTCTGCTGCCTGTTTCTGTTGTCGTAAAAAGTTACTGCCATTGCTACCACATAAGTCACTGCAAAAGTGCCGTTTACCCACAGACTGTTCTCACAGGTATATCCCAATATCATTCCTATGCACATAACAAATGCCGAGCAGATCAGCCTGCCTTTATTTTTCTGTATCATTTCCTTCATTATCCGATGCTCCTTTCAAATCTGTGATCCATAACATGATTTCTTCCAGCACGGAAGCATTCAGTTCATAATAAATAAACTTTCCTTCCCGCTTGTCCCGGATCAGATCTGCCTCCTTCAACACCGACAGATGCCTTGATATGGAAGCCCCCGTCACCGGAAAATGTTCGCAGATCTCTCCTGCCGACAATCGACCGTTTTTCAGAAGATTTAGTATTTCACGCCTTATAGGATCTGCCAGCGCTTTCAATGTATCCTGTATTCCCAAAAATGAATCACATCCTTTCATCCAAACGTTTAACATTTAGCCTAATTGTTAAATGTATCGTATCATGCGGATTATTTAATGTCAACAGCTTCACAGATCAAGGCAGATACTTATTCCTGCGTATGGATACATCTGTACATAAAAATCCCTCCGTCTTATGACGAAGGGATCTCATTCTTCTCTATACTTCCGTACCATCTTCCGGCAGTCCCCTTAAGAACACCACTGCCACCGGCAATGACAAAACCGCAGATAAAATATCGGACACCGGCTGTGACCACTGGATGCCCCGAATTCCCCAGAACGCCGTCAGGATCAGCAGTGCCGGAATGTAGATAGTGCCACTTCGGAAGGAGGCTAAGATCGTCGCCCTGCCGCCCTTCCCGATAGACTGGAACAGCATATTGCCGCAGATACATACCGGAATAAACGGCAGCGTCAGACATTGGATCTGCAACGCATAAAATGCAATCTCATAGGCATCCATATCCGTAAGGAATTCCAGCAACAGCTCTCTGCGGAACACATACACCACCCCTGCAAACACTGCCATGGTCACCAGGCTGGCGCACAGGGTGAACCAGAACGCTTTCCTTACACGGGAATACTTCTTTGCCCCATAATTGAAGGAGGATACCGGCTGGAAGCCCTGACCGATACCCAGGGCCACACTGAATACGAAATTGAAAATACGGGATACCACGCTCATGGCAGCAATGGCAATATCTCCGTAGACTGCCGCCTGCGCATTCAGCACCATGGTTGACACGCTGGCCAGTCCCTGCCGCATCATACTGGGGAAGCCTGCTGTAAGAATGTTCTTATGTACCGCAAATTCCCAGGTAAAATATTTCGGTGTCAGGCTGCTCTGAGTCTTTCCACGCAGGAAAAAGCATAACAGGATTCCAAAGGATATGTACTGGGAGATCATAGTGGAAAGTGCCGCTCCCCGGATGCCAAGATTTAAGCCCCACATAAGGATGGCATCTCCCGCCATATTTAAGATACCGCCGGAGACCAGTCCCACCATCGCAAGATTGGCATAGCCTTCATACCGGAGCACATTGTTCATCACACAGCTGGATGCCATTGCCGGTGCCGACACCAGAATATAGAAAGCATAGATTCTCGCATAGGGAAGGATGGTCTCCGTACTTCCAAGCAATCTGCACAATCCGTTCAGATCCAAAATACCGATAATTGCGATCAACACTCCGGCTCCCACCGCCAGATAAAATCCCGTTGCGGAAAAAGCTTTCGCCCGCTCCTTTTCATGAGCTCCTAATAACCGGCTGATATTGCTTCCAGCGCCATGACCGAACATGAATCCGAACGCCTGAATAATTGCCATCAAGCCAAACACCACGCCTACCGCTCCGGTGGCACTGGTGCCTAACTGGCTTACGAACCAGGTATCCACCATATTATACAGATTCGTGATCAGCATACTGATGGTAGTCGGCAGTCCCAGTTCCAGGACCAACCGTGCTACCGGTTCCCCGGTGAGCCGTTTATATTGTTTCTCCTCTTTTGACAATGTTGTATCACTCATATCACATAGCTCCTATATCATTACCACAGTTTCCATTCGGTTCTCTCTATGGTTTTACACTATTCTATGCCACAGTAATCCGCAGGCTGCTTCTGCCCGGTTTGAAATCATAATCCGTACCCATTCATCGTATCCCCAAAATAGCGTCTGTCCGTTCGGACACGACGCTATTATAGAAGATTCTTTTAAAAAATGTAAGCCCTTTCAAAATTTTTTCCTGAAATTTAATAATTGACCTTTTACAGTTTCTCACTAAAATAGCTCTTATAGCCCTCCCCGAAGATCTCCGTGGCACTGGTGACGATCATAAATGCCAGGGGATCCTCTTCCTTTACGATCTCTTCCGCCTTGGGAGAAATGTTTTTCTTCATGGCACACATGATGACGCTCTTCTCCTTGCCGCTGTAGGCACCACTGCCCTGTACATAAGTTACACCAATGTCCAGCTCCTCCAAAAGTCTCCCTGCGATTTTTTCCGCATGGTCGCTGATAATATAGATCAGCTTCGCCTCATCACGACCGTACAATACCACATCCAGCACCACTGATGTGATAATGACCACGATACCGGCATACAATGCCTTGTCAATGTTCCGGAATACAAACGCCGATGCTATGACGATAACCACATCTGTCAGGAAAAACAATGCTCCTGTCTTGAGGTACGGGAACTTTAGTCGCAGCAGCTTGATAATAATATCTGTTCCTCCCGTAGTGGATCCGGCCTTGAACACCCAGCCCATGGATACTGCCATCAGGGCACTTCCGGTCAGAGAGGCAAGCAAAGGATCTGTGGTCACTGCTCCTACCGGTGTCAGCAGGTTCGTAAACAGAGAGGTCATTGCCGTACAATAGATTGTAGACAGAATAAACCGCAGTCCGAATTTCCAGATACCGATCAAAAGGATCGGTATATTGATGAGCAGCATCCAGGTACCGGTCTCAATGCCGAACAGACGATTTAAGATAATAGCGATACCGGTGATTCCACCGGGTGCCAGGGAGTTCGGATCCAAAAATAAGCTGACGGATACCGCATAGACAAAGGATGCCACCGTGATCATCACATAATCCCAGAGCATCTGTAAGGGTGTCTTTTTGTCCAGTCTCTGTATTTCCAGTTCTTTTTCTGTCTTCTTTGCCATAACTTTTTTCTCCATTCCATACAAAAGCCGCATATCTATAATATGCGGCTTTTATCGGTGATACATTCACTTCTTTTCAAATCTTAAAACTTAGATATTGGCTCTTACCACTTTGGGCTGATAGCCTTCTTTTTCCAGAGCGGCAATGATCTCATTCTTATGCTCGGTGCCGAATGCTTCCAGTGTGATACGCAGCTCCACAGCAGCACTGCGGTTGATGGATACAAACTGGTTGTGCTCCAGCTTGATGACATTACCGTTGACTCCGGCAATAATACCGGATACTCTGCACAGCTCACCGGGCTTGTCGGGAAGCAGTACGGATACGGTGAAGATACGGTCTCTTAAGATCAGACCCTGCTGTACTACGGAAGACATGGTGATGACATCCATGTTACCGCCACTCAGGATAGATACAATACGCTTATCCTTCACATTTAACTGCTTTAAGGCTGCTACCGTCAGCAGACCGGAATTCTCCACGATCATCTTGTGATTCTCTACCATATCCAGAAAAGCTACTACCAGATCCTCATCCTCTACGGTAATCACATCGTCCAGATTCTTCTGTAAGTACGGGAAGATCTTGCTGCCAGGAGTCTTTACCGCGGTACCGTCTGCGATGGTGTTGACCTTGGGCAATGTGGTAACCTTGCCGTTCTTTAAGGATACCTGCATGCAGTTAGCTCCTGCGGGCTCTACGCCGATGACCTTGATCTTCGGATTCAGCAGTTTTGCCAGTGTGGAAACACCGGTTGCCAGTCCGCCGCCACCGATAGGAACCAGAATGTAATCTACCAGCGGAAGCTCTTTGAAGATCTCCATGGCAATGGTACCCTGACCGGTAGCTACGGTCAGATCATCAAAAGGATGGATGAAAGTATATCCGTGCTCTTCTGCCAGCTCATATGCCTTTGCGCAGGCCTCATCATAGACATCGCCATGCAGTACTACCTCTGCTCCATAGCCTCTGGTACGGTTTACCTTGATCAGAGGTGTCGTGGTGGGCATTACGATGGTTGCCTTGCTTCCATAGCATTTTGCCGCATAAGCCACGCCCTGGGCATGGTTGCCTGCAGAGGCGGTGATCAGTCCCTTGGCGCGCTCTTCATCGGTCAGAGTGCTCATTTTGTAATAAGCGCCTCTTAACTTGTAAGCACCGGTAAACTGTAAGTTCTCGGGCTTTAAGTATACGCGGTTGCCGGTCTGGGCACTGAAATAATCACTGTATACCAGTTTGGTCTCTAAAGTAACTTTTTTAACGATCTCACTTGCTTCTTCAAATTTCTCTAAAGTCAACATTTCTTCCTGCATTTTTCTTCCCATGCCTTTCTGTCACACTTTCTTTGGTCTGCCTGTTTATTATTCTTCCGCGTCTGTCTCTCCAGCTTCTTCCTCCGGCAGATGCAGTTCTCCGATGTCATCCATATTCACATCAAACAACGCATTTACAAATTCATCGGAATTGAATTTCTGGAGATCCTCGATGGATTCTCCCACACCGATATATTTTACCGGAACCTTCAGTTCGGACTGGATGGCCACAGCGATACCGCCCTTGGCCGTTCCGTCCATCTTGGTCAGGATGATACCCGTAAGATCCGCCACCTCACCGAATTCTCTTGCCTGCACCAGAGCATTCTGTCCCGTGGTGCCGTCCAGCACGATCAGATTCTCTCTGTGGGCATTGGGGAATTCCTTGTCGATGATACGGTTCATCTTACGAAGTTCTTCCATCAGGTTCTTTTTATTGTGCAGTCTGCCGGCGGTATCTACAAGAAGCACATCCACGCCTCGTGCCTTCGCCGCATTCACGGCATCAAACACCACGCTGGCGGGATCCGCACCTTCTTTTCCGCCGATCATGGGAACATCCGCCCGGGATGCCCACTCTGCCAGCTGGTCTCCCGCTGCGGCACGGAAAGTATCCGCTGCGGCAATAAGGACTTTCCTGCCCTCATCCTTTAATTTACCGGCCAGCTTGCCGACGGAAGTGGTCTTCCCCACACCGTTGACACCGATGACCATGATCACGGACTGTTCCTTCTCAAAATTATAGGCAGTCTCATCCACCTGCATCTGCTCCTTGATACTTTCAATCAGAAGCTGTTTGCATTCGGAAGGTTCCTTGATATGTTTTTCCTTCACCTGCTGTTTCAGTCTCTCCACGATAGCGGTGGTGGCATTCACACCGATATCTCCCATAATGAGGATTTCTTCCAGTTCTTCATAGAAATCATCATCAATAGCTGAGAAGCCGCTGAAGACCGAATCAATTCCCCGTACAATGTTGTCACGGGTCTTGGTCAGTCCTTCTTTTAACCGGGCAAAAAAGCCTTTCTTTTCCTCACTCATCCGATTTCCTCCAATCAGCATTCTATCCAGAAAAACGCTTGCGTTTTTCTTGTATGAAACTTAGAACTTCCTCACGAAAGAGCCTTTGCTCTGAGTGATTAGAAGTTCTTTTCATACTCTAATCATCCAGATCTTTATCAATGAGGTTAACACTGACTAAAGTAGATACACCCTTCTCCTGCATGGTGATACCATACAGTCTGTCCACCTGTTCCATCGTACCGCGTCTGTGGGTAATGACAATGAACTGAGTGTTCTTGGTCAGCTTATGTAAATACTTAGCGAAACGGCCTACGTTGGAGTCATCCAACGCTGCCTCGATCTCGTCCAACAGACAGAACGGAGAGGGCTTTAAGTTCTGGATGGCAAACAACAGGGAAATAGCGGACAATGCCTTTTCTCCACCGGAGAGCTGCATCATGTTCTGAAGCTTCTTTCCGGGGGGCTGTGCGATGATGCGGATGCCTGCTTCCAGAATATCCTCATCCTCCATCAGTTCCAGGGTTCCCTTACCACCACCAAAGAGTTCTTTGAATACTTTATCGAACTCTCTGCTGATCTCCGCAAATTTCTCCGTGAACTGTTTGCGCATGGCAGTATCAAGTTCCTCGATAATGCCTTCCAGGGTCTTCTCCGCCTCTACCAGATCATCATGCTGGGTCTTCATAAAGGTATAACGCTCCATCAGATTCCTATAATCCTCAATGGCGTTGACATTGACATTACCTAACTTCCGGATCTCATCTTTCAGACCGCTGATCTCACGCTTCATGGCGGGCAGATCATTCATCTCTTCATTGCGAAGGCCTGCCGCATCACTCAGGGTAATCTCATACTCATCCCACATGTAATTGATCTGGCCTTCGATATTGTCTTCCAGCTTTTTCTTCTGTTCACTCAGGCGATAGACTTCTTTGTCCAGAGCATTCATGCGCTCTGACATTTCTTCTCTGCTCTGGAAGAAGCCTTTCTGCTTTGCAGACAGTTCTTCTTTCTTTGCAATATCCTCGTCCAGCTTTTTCTTGGAAGCATCCTGATTCTCATGGGAAGCCGCGATGGTCTTCTCAATCTCCAGAATGTTGTTTTTCTTGCGTTCCACTTCCTGTGCGTTTTCAGTCAGTGCCTGTAAGATCTCATTCAGTTCTGCCTGTGCACGCTCCAGTTCGCCGCCTATACGGTCTACATTGGCCTGTTTGTAATCCAGAGCCTGACGCATCTTCTCGACTTTTACTTCCCATTCTCCAGCATGGGCGGAAGCTTCACTCTCTTCCAGTCTGCAGCCTTCCAGTTCCTTCTGGAAGACAAGAATCTGTTCCTGAGTGGTTTTCTCCAGTTCTTCACTTGCAGCCAGTTCCTGTACGATTGATTCCTTGCTGGAACGGATCTCGAAGATCTTGGTCTCGATCTCCTGTTCCTCCAGCTTCAGGGACTGTGCACTCTCTGCCTCTTCTTCCATACGTTCTCTGGCCTGGGAAATATTTAATCTTGCGGTATTCTGCTCAATGGACTTGCGCTGCATCTCGGTCTTCAGTGCTTCCAGATCCATACGAAGTTTATTTCTCTTACTCTTGGTGTCTTCGATCTTCTGATTGTAAGTCGTGATATCCTCAGAGAGCTTTTTCACCTTTTTCTCCAGTTCGTCCATCTCACGACGTCTTCCCAGGAGATTGCTGTTGTTTTTAAAAGCACCGCCGCTGATGGCACCACCGGGAACTAAGAGTTCACCTTCCAAAGTGACCATGCGGATGCCGTAATCGAATTTTCTTGCGATCTTCACGGCATTGTCCACATTGTCTACGACCACGATACGTCCCAGCATGGCCTTGGCCACATTGCGGTATTCTTTTTCCGTATTTACCAGTTCATCCGCCATACCGATGACACCTTTTTCCTTCAGGGCCTCCGGATTCTTGAATTCCTGGGGCTTGGTGATACTGGTCAGAGGCAGGAATGTGGCTCTTCCGAGACGGTTCTGCTTTAAGAAGCCGATCATATGCTTGGCGGTTTCTTCGTTATCCGTTACGATATTCTGGATATTACCGCCCAGCGCAGTCTCGATGGCGGTCTCGTATTTTGCCTCCACCTGAATGATGTCCGCTACGACACCGATGATGCCCTTTTCTTTTTCCTTCTGCTCCATGACCTTTTTGACGCTACCGCCATAACCATCATAGCGCTCGGTAATATTAGTCAGGGCTTCTAACTTGGACTGTTCCTGATGGAAACGGTTCTGTGTCTCCCGCAGCTTCGCATCCAGTCCGGTGAGATTCTCTCGGATATTGCCAAGCTCCAGTTCGGATGCCGCTTCCTGTTCCGTCATCTGACGCAGTTCCTCAGTCACGGTCTCAAAAGTCTCTTCCAGCTTCTTCACCGTTTCTTCTCTGGCTGCCTCATCGGATTTAGCACGTAACAGTCTGGAATTTAACTCTGCCTTCCGGATATTAATCTGCTCCATCATGGTATCGAAGCGACCCATCTTGGACTTGATGGTAGCCCGCTGGTTCAGCTCGCCGATGATGGTATTTTTCCCGGCCTCAATATTATTATTGAGTTCGGTGATCTTGTTCTGGATAGCTTCCAGGTCGGCCTTTGCCATGGCTGCCGCCTCTGCGATCTCCTGTACCTGAGTATCCGTATCCTTTTTATCGGTTAAAATATCCTGTTTTTCTTTTTCTTTGCCGGCGATTTCTTCTTCCAGGGCTGCCTTACGGTTGTTCAGATGGTTCTCACTGCCGTGGGCGGAATTGATCTGCTCCTTTAAGACGTTGATCTCACCTTCTAACTTACCGCGCATCAGACCGGTATCCGTCAGCTGTTCCCTGGCGGCTTCGATAGCGACATCCAGACTTTCGATCTCCTGCTGGATCCGCTCGTATTCTTCCTTGATACCTTCGTACTTTTCACTGGTCTCGTTCAGTTCATTGCTGGCCAGATTATATTTTTCTTCCATGGAAGACAGCTGTTCTCTGAGTTTCTTATTTTCCAATAAGAAGACATTGATATCCAGAGTCTTTAATTCTTCCTTTTTCCTCAGATAGACCTTAGCCACCTCGGATTGCTTCTCCAGAGGGCCTACCTGCTTTTCCAGTTCGGACAGAATATCATTCACACGCACCAGATTCTGTTTTTCGTTCTCCAGCTTTGTCTGGGCTGCTGCTTTTCTGCGCTTGAATTTCACGATTCCAGCAGCCTCGTCGAACAGTTCACGCCGTTCCTCGGGTTTACCGCTTAAGATCTTGTCGATCTGGCCCTGTCCGATAATGGAATAGCCCTCCTTACCGATACCGGTATCATAGAACAGCTCATTGACATCCTTTAATCTGCAGGGAGTACCATTGATCAGATATTCACTTTCTCCGGAACGGTAGATCCGTCTCGCCACTGTAACTTCGTCATAGTCGATCGCCAGCTGGTGATCGCTGTTGTCCAGAGTAATGGCAACATAAGCATAGCTCAACGGCTTTCTGGTCTCTGTTCCCGAGAAAATAACATCCTGCATACTGGCACCACGCAGCTGTTTGATGCGTTGTTCTCCCAGCACCCATCTTACCGCGTCCGCAACGTTACTCTTACCGCTGCCGTTAGGTCCTACGATACCGGTGATTCCGTTGTGGAACTGAAATACGATCTTATTGGCAAATGATTTGAACCCGTGGATCTCAATACTTTTTAAATACATATCCTCTATCCCTCAATAGCAGAAGCGCCTCATAAGCTGCCTGCTGTTCTGCCGCTTTTTTTGTTCTTCCCTGCCCACGGCCAAGGCATTCTCCCTCCATGTCGATCTCTACCACGAAGGTTTTGTCGTGTTCCGGTCCGCTCTCCTCTAACAGCCGGTACTCGAACTCTTTTTTGAGTTTTCCTTGGATCAATTCCTGGAGATTGCTCTTACTGTCATAGAAAAGACGCTTGTCCTCTAAATCCGACAGAATAAAGCGGTCAATAAAAGCCTTGGCAGGCTGCATGCCACCATCCAGATAAATGGCACCAATCATGGCTTCCATACCGTCAGAGGTGATGCTGTCTCTGCGTCTGCCGCCGGTATTCTCTTCGCCCTTTCCCAAAAGCATAAACTGTCCCAGTTCCAGGTCTCTGGCACAGAATGCCAGGGAAGGCTCGCACACCATGGAGGCACGCATCTTGGTCAGCTCGCCCTCGGGAACATCCGGGTGTTCCCGAAACAGGAAGTCGCTGGATACCAGCTCCAGTACAGCATCTCCCAGGAATTCGATGCGCTCATAGTTCTCTGTCTTGTTGATCTTTTGTTCATTGGTATAGGAGCTGTGGGTCAGAGCCTGCTTCAGCAATGCTTTGTTGTGAAAGCAATAGCCGATGCGCTGTTCCAGCACGTCCATTGTATAACCATCCAACATTTTCTTGTCCTCACTATATTCCGTAGTCCCGGCTATGGTAAGAAACGCGGCACGCTCGTACTTTAGTACGATGCACTCATGTCGCAGAGCGTAACGGTACATAGGCGTGGAAAATACCCACGCAATGCGTCCCTTGGGACGCTATGGTACCGACGTCTGCTTACGGCGCGCTTATTCTTAACCATAGCCGTGCCTACTGGACTACATAATTACCCTCACCATGCCTATTCATAAATGGCTGTCAAGTGTGTCCCGTTTTACGGAACACATCGTATAAAAACAGAGGGGAATGACCTCTTGTGCGAGCAAGCTCTCACCGGAGTCATTCCCTCTATTTTTGCATGGCTCGTAGCTTTACTAGTTCACTGCGTTCTTGATCATCTCTACTGCTTCTTCTACAGTAGTAACCTGCTCTGCAGACTCTGCAGGGATCTCGATATCGAACTCTTCCTCGATACCCATGATGATCTGGTATACATCCAGGGAATCAGCACCCAGGTCATCCTGGAAGGTGGTCTCCATGGTGATCTCATCGGGATCTACATTTAATACCTCAGCAATAATTTTCTTTAACTTTTCGAATTCCATAACAGTTCCTTCTTTCCAAATATTTTGTAATTTTAATTATTTTCTGCAGCCTTATCTTCCAGACCGATCTGCTCTTTGATCTTTTCGCTGATCTTCTCTTCCTTAAATGCGATGCATTGCAGGATGGAGTTCTTCACTTCCACAGCCTTGCTGCTTCCGTGGGTCTTCACTACCAGACCGTTTAAGCCAAGCAGCGGAGCTCCTCCGTACTGGGAGGTATCGAAGCTCTTCAAGGTCTTCTTCAGCGCGGGCTTTACTAACAGTGCGCCGATCTTACTGCGCAGTGTGGACATCATTCCCTGCTTTACCTGATGCAGCAGTGCGGAGCTGACGCCCTCGTACATTTTCAGTACCACATTGCCGACAAACGCTTCACAGACGATGACATCTGCCACACCTGCCGGAATATCTCTGGCTTCTACGCTTCCAATAAAGTTGATCTCGGGACAATTCTTCAACAGAGGGAAAGTCTCCTTGACCAGCGCATTACCCTTCTCTTCCTCAGCACCGATATTCACAATACCGACTTTGGGATTCTTAACGCCCATAACGCTTTCCATATAGACACTGCCCATCTTGGCAAACTGTACTAACATGGAAGGTCTTGCGTCCACATTGGCACCACAGTCCAGCAAAAGGCTGACACCGTTCTCCGTAGGGATCAGGGGAGCCAAAGGAGGTCTCTCCACGCCACGGATACGGCCTACGATCACCTGTCCGCCTACCAGTACTGCACCGGTACTTCCTGCGGATACGAAAGCATCGCATTCACCGTTCTTCACCATATACATGGCTTTGACAATGGAAGAATCCTTCTTACGGCGGATCGCCATAACCGGAGGTTCTGCAGTCTCGATGACTTCTTCGGCATGTACGACTTCCAGCTGTTCTGCATCGTAGGTATATGCCTTTAATTCTTCCCGGATCACCGGCTCCTTACCTACCAGAAATACTTTGACACGTTTGTCCGCATTGACAGCCTCTACAGCGCCCTTTACGATCTCGGTGGGAGCATTATCTCCTCCCATCGCATCTACAGCAACATTTACACATTCTGCCATTTCGTCGTTCCTTTACCTGTTTGTGTTTATCCGCTTATCATCAAACCGCTCCGTGGATCGCACCAAACAGTTTGATGATGGCAGATTCATTCTTACTATACTAAAGGCGTATATAAAAAGCAAGTGATTTTTTTGTGAAAGCAAAAGGAGACTCCTTTCGGAATCTCCTCTTTTCTTTTCACTTAATTTCGCTTCATTGATTTATAAATTAATCAACGCTTACGACCTGCTTCTTATTGTAAGAACCGCAAGCCTTGCAAACTCTGTGAGGCATCATCAGTGCACCACATTTGCTGCACTTTACCAATGTAGGAGCGCTCATTTTCCAGTTTGCTCTTCTCTTATCTCTTCTACCTTTGGAAGATTTATTCTTAGGACAAATAGACATCGTTACACCTCCTTATTCGCGTTGAAGATATCTTGGATTGCTGCCATACGAGGATCCGGTACGAAAGTATCGCAACCACATTCCTTCAGATTCCTGTTCTGACCACATACAGGGCAAATACCCTTGCAGTCTTCCTTACACAGGATCTTTGCCGGCCAATTCACCAGAATTTCATCGTACACAAAAGCCTCTACATCCAGCTGCCATCCATCCATAAAGCTCTGCTCGGTATCTTCTTCCTCACTTACTTCCGCTTCCGGAGAATAAACGATTCTGTCAAACTTAAGCTTCATTGCTGTAGGTACTTCAGTAAGGCACCTGTCACATTTCGTGTCAAAGGTAAGCTCTGCAGTGCCGGTTACTTTTGCCTTGTTCACACCGATGTTGGTAAAAGTAAGATTAATGGGTGTCTTCTCCGTAATGGGGAATTCTCCCTGGCGGCTCTTAAAGCTTGTCATCTCAAGCGGAATGGCAACAGTCTCTACCTTGCCTTCGGATGTTAATACATCAGATAAACTTACTAACATAGCGACTCCTATGCAATATGTTGCGTAGAAAACACAAGTCTCCTACGATGTGTTGATTCACACACTGACTTATTATACATAGGCAATACTGTTTTGTCAACAAAATTTTGTAGGATTTTCATACAATTTTTGTATCCTATGTCCGCCTACTTTTCCAGTCCGTAACTGCGGATCGTCCATCCCATCTCATCATATCCAAATGTCATAAACAGATAAGATAATGAGTCCTCCTGTGCCGGCCGGAACTCTACTTCCACCGTACAGTTACCCTTGCTGTCCGTATCCACCCCGGAGAGTCCCTTGATGCCCATGATCTCAACTTCGCCTGTGTATTCCTCCTGAAAATATGTATTTGTGAAATCCTTTGCGATCCGGTACACAGCCATTCTGTCTGCTGTTCTCTCCACTTCATCCAGTATTTTCAGGTCATCGTCACCGTTCATAAGACCGTATCTCAGATTTAAGAAATAATATATTTCTATGTCATCAGGCCTTTTTCCCTCTTCCGACCATTTCACATACTGCTCCGCCTGTTCATCGGAGACATCTTCCTGATTGGTAAATACGATCATGATAAGTGACATTCCCTGATCAATCTCTTTCTTTTCGATAATATTCAGGGAATGAAAATACATTTCCTTATAGTCTTCCTCTGCAGTCCCGGCATCCACATCGCCCCTAAGCATATAATAGGTACTTCCGTCAAATTCAATATAAGAAAGGATCCATTTTTCATTATAGAGGTAATTTGCCATCAATAATTGTGTCGGGTTCCCCTGTGTGGACTGCTCATAGAATTCCGTCAGCAGTTCTGCCCCGCTGCACTCCTCGAATTGATCACTTAGCACATACACCGGATAGGCTTTCAGTTCTTCTATATTTAACGGAAGTTCAGACAGTTCCTGTAAGATCACCTGCGGATCTCTATTCCCCTTCAAATTTTCCAGAATGGCATCGGTCTGCACAATATTTTCCGCTTCCCGCGTTGCCTCCTGTGTCTGTTCGTCTGTCTGCTCGATGGTACCGGTACTTACCGTTATGCTTTCCTGTGTGACATTTTTGCTCTCAGTTTCCCGCGTTTCTCCGCCGCAGGCCGTAAGAAATATACATACCAGAATTACCCCGGTGAGACTTTTCATCCGCCAACTTTTTTCACACATCTTCATGTCCCGTTCCCTCCCACAGTCTACGATGATTGTTTTATCAAATTATAACATATAATAACACACCATTGCATCATACTTTCATCATTTTCCCGTCCCTTTATTATTTTCGGACACACAAAAAACCGGAGCAGTCTTCCTACCACTCCGGTTTTCCATCATTTTCTTATGTTCTTTTCTTATTTTCTCAGGCTTCTGCCACAGCCTCTTTCATGCTCTTCACATATTCTCCGATGTAAGGAGTTGCATCTTTGCCGTACTTTGCGATGATCTTTACAATGGCGCTTCCGACGATGGCTCCGTCGGAGATGGTTGCCATAGCCTTTGCCTGTTCGGGTGTACTGATACCGAAGCCGATGGCACAGGGAACGTCGGTCACGGTGCGGATGCTTTCCACGATAGCGGGCAGATCGGTCTTGATCTCACTGCGCACGCCGGTGACACCCATGGAGCTTACCACATAGATAAAGCCTTCTGCCTCCGATGCGATCTGGCGAATACGGCTCTCGGAAGTGGGTGCGATCATGGAGATCACCTTCACACCATGGGCTTTGGCGGAAGCCTCCACCTCCGCCTTCTCTTCATAAGGCACATCTGGAATAATGATGGCGCTGATACCCAGTTCTTCACATTTGGTAAAAAATTTCTCATATCCGTAATGGAATACCGGATTCACATACGTCATAAATGCCAGCGGAATCTGTGACTGCTCCCGTACTCTCTTCACAATTTCGAACACGCCGTCCGTGGTCATGCCGTTACCAAGAGAGCGGATATTTGCTTCCTGGATCACCACACCTTCTGCTGTAGGATCGGAAAAGGGAATACCGATCTCTATGAGATCCGCTCCTGCTTTCTCCATCTCCAGGATGAATTGTACAGTGCTGTCCGCATCCGGGTCTCCTGCGGTAAGGAAGCCGATGAATGCTTTTTTATTGGGTGTATCAAATACTTTTTCTAATTTACTCATCGTATCTGTCTCCATTTCTTCTATCTCTTCTATTCTAATTTCTTCTATCTTTCCTGTTTTCATCTTCTGTCTGCAGGAGACCGGACTGCCCAAAGCATTTCACAGCCCCTGCACGTAAGCCGGTCATCAGTCATGAATATCCACACCGCGGTATCTCGCAATAGCGGCCACATCCTTGTCGCCTCTTCCGGACAGACATACGACAATGCTCTGATCCGGGCTGTAATTCTTCGCGATCTTACGTACCTGTGCTACCGCATGGGCACTCTCAATAGCGCAGATGATTCCTTCAGTTCTTGCCAGATATTCAAAAGCATCCACTGCCTCATCATCCGTGATAGGCACATACTGTGCTCTGCCGATGTCATGCAGATAAGCATGCTCCGGTCCGATGCCGGGATAATCCAGCCCTGCGGAAATGGAATATACGGGAGCGATCTGTCCGTACTCATCCTGACAGAAATAGGATTTCATGCCATGGAAGATTCCTAAGGAGCCCGTTGCAATAGTTGCTGCGGTCAGTGCTGTATCCACGCCTTTGCCTGCTGCCTCACAGCCGATGAGTTCTACATCCTTATCCTCAATAAAGTTGTAAAACGCACCCATGGCATTGCTGCCGCCGCCCACACAGGCTACCACGGCTGTTGGAAGCTTTCCTTCTGCCTTCAGGATCTGTTCTTTTGCTTCCTGACTGATGACACTCTGAAAATCTCTTACGATCATGGGGAAAGGATGCGGTCCCATAACAGATCCCAGTACATAATGGGTGTCCGCTACGCGATTGGACCATTCTCTCATGGTCTCATTGACAGCATCCTTCAGGGTCATGGTACCGGAGGTTACGGGATGCACCTTGGCTCCGAGGAGTTCCATACGATAGACATTCAGTGCCTGCCTGTCGGTATCTTCTTTTCCCATAAAAATTTCGCATTCCATGCCAAGGAACGCTGCTGCCGTAGCGGTAGCAACACCGTGCTGTCCGGCACCTGTCTCTGCAATCAGACGGGTCTTGCCCATTTTCTTGGCAAGCAGTGCCTGTCCCAAGGCATTATTGATCTTGTGGGAACCGGTGTGGTTTAAGTCCTCTCTCTTTAAATAGATCTTCGCGCCGCCCAGATCCTTCGTCATCTTCTCCGCATAGTACAGCAGAGAGGGGCGTCCCGCATATTCATTTAACAGCTTATTTAATTCCGCATTGAATTCCGGATCCTTTTTATAATGCTCATAGCACTCCTCCAGATGGATCAGTTCATTCATCAATGTCTCGGAGATATATTGTCCTCCGTGGATTCCGTAACGTCCTTTGCTCATTTGTTCGTCCTCTTTTCTTTATTCCTGATTTTTAATTCTTCTTTTATTCTGTATTTTCAATCTGTATTGTTCCGATACTGTTCTACCAGTTCCATAATCCGGCGCATTTTCTCCGGATTTTTTTTCCGGTCACTCTCGATGCCGGAGCTTAAGTCCACCGCGTAGGGGCTTACCGCTTCCATGGCTTCGGTGAGATTCTCCGCCTGCAATCCTCCTGCCAGGAAAAATTCTCTGTCGATTCCGCCAAGGACACTCCAGTCAAACGCCTGCCCAGATCCCATTCCGTTGTCGAATAACAGATAGTCCGCGCTGCTGTCCAGCCAGGCTTCCACATCATACCGGTCTCTTACTTTGACCGCCTTGATCACCGGTTTGTGGCAGACCGCCTGCAGATACTGGATATCCTCCTCTGTCTCATCTCCGTGGAGCTGCGCCACGTCCAGAATGCCTTCCTCCAGCAATTCTATGATGGTCTTCGGATCCTCATTCACGAATACCCCAACTGTCCGGATTCCAGGTGAAAGCTTCTTACGGTATTCCGCTGCCTGCTCCTTTGTAACCGCCCGATGGCTCTTTTCGTAAAATACAAATCCCACATAGTCCGGCTGCACCTCATTGGCATAATCAATGTCCTCCGGACGATAGAGACCGCACATTTTTACTTTCATAATAATTTACGACCTTTCTATAGACTGCAAACTTTCAGGTACTTTAGTACCTTGCCGCAGGCACAAAGTTGCGTGTGAAAAATTTATTTTTACACTATCCGCGGAGTTCCTGCAAAGCCGCTTTCTTATCTGCACTACGCATCAATGTCTCTCCGATGAGTACGGCATTGGTACCGTTCTGCTCCAACCGCTCGATATCCTGTCTCGTCTTCATACCACTTTCGGATACGAAGAGAATATTCTCCGGCACCATTTCCCTCAACCGCACGGAGTTATTGATATCCACCGTAAAGTCTTTCAGATTCCGGTTATTGACACCAACGATCCTGGCACCGGCTTTCAATGCCATCTCTACTTCCTTCTCATCATGGGCTTCCACCAGTGCCGACAGTCCAAGTTCTCCTGCGATTCCCGCATACTCTGACAACTGCATCGGTGACAGGATGGCACAGATTAAAAGCACTGCATTTGCTCCGATATTTTTTGCCTCGTAGATCATGTATTCGTCCACTGTGAAATCTTTCCTAAGCAGCGGGAGCTTCACCGCCTGACGGATCTCCGTCAGATATTCATTCTTCCCTTGAAAGTACGCCGGTTCCGTCAGTACGGAAATTGCATCCGCTCCTGCTGCTTCGTATTCCCTCGCAATCTGCACATAGGGAAATTCCGCTGCGATCAGTCCCTTGGAGGGCGATGCTTTTTTCACCTCACAGATAAAGCTCATCCCCGGCTTCGTCAGTGCCTGTTCAAAGGGAAATCTCGTGTTGCTGTCCAAATCTCTTGCTCTGGCAATCTGTTCTGCAAGGGGCAGTGCTTCTTTTGCTGCATCCACCCGCTCCTTTGCAGAGGCTGCTATAGTATCCAGTATCATCCCTTCATCCTGCCTTTCCGTTTCATAATCTAAATCTAGTATCCTTGCGCCGCAGGTCAAAATAACTCATAGCACTTTATCATGCATTGCTCTGTTGGATAAAACGCTCCAGCTGTGCCTTTGCCAGGCCTGTGTCGATGACCTTCTCTGCCAGCTTCACGCCGTCTGCCATACTGTCTGCCTTGCCTGCCACATATAGGGCTGCTGCTGCATTCAGCAGTACCGCATTGCGCTTGGGACCTTTTTCCCCATTTAAGATAGCTCTGGTGATTTCTGCGTTCTCCTGGGGAGTTCCGCCTACCAGATCCTCCTTCGTGCATCTTACCAGCCCAAAATCTTCCGGTGTGATCACATAATTTTTAAAGGTGCCGTTGTCGATCTCACAGACTGCGGTAGGTGCACTGGCGGAGATCTCGTCCAGTCTGTCCTGTCCGTAGACTACCATGCCACGTTTTACACCCAGATTGGACAATACCTTTGCCATAGAGGGCAGCAGGCTTTCATCGTACACACCCATGATCTGATATACCGGTCCTGCGGGGTTTGCCAGAGGTCCTAAAATATTGAAAATAGTACGGATGCCCAACTCCCTGCGGATGGGTCCCACATATTTCATAGCGGTATGATATTTCTGTGCGAAAAGGAAGCAGATGCCGATCTCTTCCAACAACGTCTTGCTCTGTTCTGGCTCTATGGTGATATTTACGCCCAGAGCTTCCAGACAGTCTGCTGCACCGGATTTGGAGCTGGCTGCGCGGTTGCCGTGCTTGGCTACCGGTACGCCTGCCGCAGAGATCACGATAGATGCCGTAGTGGAGATATTGAAAGAATTAGATCCGTCACCGCCGGTTCCCACAATCTCTAAAGCTTCCACGTCCGCTCCAAGTTTTCTGCCGAACTTTCGCATTTCTTCTGCGGAGCCTGTGATCTCTTCGATGGTCTCACCCTTCTGGCTTAATGCTGTCAGATAAGCGCTCTTTAAAATATCGCTGGCCTCACCGCTCATGATCTCATCCATAACGGTTTTTGCCATATCGTATCCGATGTCCTCATTCTTTACCAACTTAGCAATCGCTTCTTTAATCATGTTTCTGCCTGCTCCTTTCTGTGTCTGTAAGAAATTAACAATGATCTGTCGTCCATCCGGTGTCAGTACCGATTCCGGATGGAACTGTACTCCGTAGATCTGCTTTTCTGTCTGTTCTACCGCCATGACTTCGCCATCTTCGGTAACTGCGGTAACTTTCAATTCTGCGGGAATCGTCTGCGGATCCGCTACCAGTGAATGATATCTTGCCACAGTGATCACTTTTTTCATACCCCGGAACAATACGCTATCTGTATCCAAGGTTGCCAGGGACTGTTTCCCATGCATCAGGTGGGATGCGTAGGTAACGGTAGCCCCCGCCACTTCGCAGATCGCCTGATGCCCGAGACAGATTCCCAAAATAGGTATCCTGCCCCCCAGTTCCCGGATCACATTTTCACAGACACCCGCTTTGTCCGGTCTGCCGGGCCCCGGCGATAAAATAATGTGGGAAGGATTCATGGCCCGGATTTCTTCCACACTGCATTCATCATTGCGAATCACCCGAATATCCGGATTTACGCTTCCTACCAGCTGATATACGTTATAGGAAAAACTGTCATAATTGTCGATCAGTAATATCATGCTTCCATTCCCTCCTGTGCTTTCTGTAGTGCCTGTCTTACAGCTGCTGCCTTCTGAATGCATTCCCTGTATTCCTTCTCCGGTACACTGTCCGCCACAATACCGGCACCGGATCTTACGAATACTTTTCCATTCTTGGAAAAAGCAAGTCTGATGGCAATGCAGGTATCCAGGTTTCCGGTAAAGGAGATATAGCCAATGGCTCCTCCATAGATGCCTCTCTTATTGTCTTCCAGTTCGTTGATGATCTCACAGGCCCGAAGCTTCGGTGCTCCCGACAGGGTTCCTGCGGGCAGGATGGCATCCACCGCATCCAGAGCATCCGCATCCTCTCTGATCACTCCTCTTACCGTGGATCCGATGTGCATGACATGAGAATATCTCTCGATGGACATATACTTTTCCACTTCCACGGTGCCGATCCGGCTGATCTTGCCGATATCGTTTCGTCCCAGATCCACCAGCATATTGTGTTCGGAGCGTTCCTTCTCATCTGCTAAAAGCTCTGCCTCCAGCGCCTTGTCCGCTTCCTCGGTAGCTCCTCTGGGTCTCGTTCCGGCTAAAGGGAAGGTATGTAATACGCCGTCCTCTAACTTTACTAATGTCTCCGGGCTGGCTCCCACGATCTCACCATCACTTCCAGAGAAATAGAACATGTACGGAGAAGGATTTGTTGTGCGGAGTACCCGGTAAGCATCTAAGAGGCTTCCTTCCATCTCCGCCTCCAGGCGATTGGATAATACCACCTGGAAGATATCTCCCTCTCTGATGTAATGCTTGGCTTTCTCCACCATGTTGCAATAGGCTGCTTCGTTGAACAGTGGTTGAAAATCCGTCCGGAGCTTACAGGGAATATGCTCTGCCTTTTCTCCATTCAGCAAGAGTTCCTTCATGTTGTTCAGTTCCCGCTCCGCTCTATGATAATTGATCTCCAGATCATCGGTCTTGATATTCAGGATCAGGATCAGCTTCTGTCTGTAATTGTCAAAAGCGATGACTTTGTGGAACAGCATCAGGTTCACATCCTGGAAGCCTTCCTCGTCCTTCGCATCCAGCCGCAGGGTCGGTTCGCTGTATTTGATATAGTCATAGGAAAAATATCCTACCAGACCTCCGGTAAAGGAAGGCAGTCCCGGAAGCTTGGGACTTTTATTCTCTTCCATGACGTTGCGGATGATCCCTCTGACATCTCCGGAATCCGTTCGGCTGGTCAGTTCCGATTTTATTGTAGTCATACCGTTATAACAGGTGATCTCAAGCAATGGATCATAGCCTAAAAAGGAATATCGTCCCCATCGCTTATCCGCCTCCGCGCTTTCCAGCAGATAGACATGACCGCTGACCTTTTTTAAGATGCGCAGCACTTCGATGGGTGTGGTCATATCTGCATACATCTCTGTGCTGATGGGAATCACTCCGTAGCTTTCTTCCGCTGCGATCTTTTTACATTCTTCCAGTGTGGGTGTGATCTTCATTCCGGTACTCCTCCTTAAAATTATTTCTTTCCACACCTTTTCAGCGCCTCCATTCGTAAAATCGCCTCTTTGAGGCTTCCTTTTACTCATTGAGGCTATCTCGCCATAGGCTCTGAAAAGGTTACAAAAAAACCGCCCATGACAGAATCTTCTTCTGTCAAGGACGGGTCATATACATTTCCCGCGGTGCCACCTTGCTTCACAATTTCTTGTGCTCTTACAGGATACCAACATATCCCCGGCAACTGACGTATGCCCTCACGTCGCAGAATACTTGAGGTCTTAAAATTCTGTGTGTCCTCTTTGACTGCGCCCTCCGTGGTCCATTTAACAACCTGCGTTCCAACCTTTCTCAGCATCCGGTCTCTCTGTAAGTGCACGAACTGTTTTTATCTCCACATCAATGGTTTCTTACCGCTGTATTTAATTTTTATTTATATTACTGCTTTAGTGTGGTAACGTCAAGTAGTGATTTTAATCTTTTTTGTAAAAAATCTTTGCGTATTTTATTTTTCTATCTTCCTACTTTGAGGAAAAGCTCACGAATTCCTTCATAGTAACCAATGGTCACCGTGGTACTGTCTTCCTCCTCCCCCGGGAAAGTATACTTGGCAAAATACGGCGTCGTCTCCAACAGCGGATTTTGATCCTCATATTTTTCAAGACCAGTCAGTTCCAGATATTCCGCATACCGGCCAATCATGGCATCCGTATCGATGTCTTCCCATTGCTGTCCGATCCGGACATAGAATTCATAAATTTTGCCGGTATCCGCATCCAGATAAATATCCAGAAAACGGTTACTCTTATCCGCATTCCTTACATCCGTAGACAGGCTGATTTTCCATACGGAGAGATTATTTCTCGGCTCCAAAACATCGATAGCAGAACAGATCACCGCTTCGTAAGAGTCTTCCGAAACTTCCTTTACTTCGCCGGGAAGAATTCCCTGCTCCTTCAGGATCTGAATCTCTCTGTTACATGCCTCATATACCGCTTCCTCCTGAATCTGTCCCTCTCCCGGTTGCTGACGATTCTCTACAAACGCATAGGTACCCGTCATTTCTCCGTAGTTTCCTGCCTCACTGTCCACTCTGGTCAAAAAACGCAGTTCACTCTCCGGCAGGGTCTGACTGCTCAGACATCTCCCCAAAAGATATAGTTTCTGATTGCTGCTCATGCGGTAACGGTATCCTTCCGCACCTTCCACCGCCTCTGTGGTAATACTGTTTAAGAGTCTCTCATCACTTTTGGCCGCGATCCATTCCGGTCCCCACAGAGCCGCAAGAATGACCACAACTGATACCGCAAAGCCCAAAGAACAGCTCTTCCATCTATTCATCCGACTTCACCCCCTCATCCGGAATCAGAAAACTCATGCAGCTTCCAAAACCCTGTGTACTCTCGATCTTCAGGCTGCTGTGATGCAATTCCAGTATGCCGGTACAGAGTGCCAGCCCCAGCCCCGCTCCGTTATGGGCTCTGGATCTGGATTTGTCCACCATGTAAAAGGCCTCGGTGATCTTATGACATTCCTCCTCAGGAATACCGATACCTTCATCCCGTACCTGAAAATAATACCCGTTCTCCCGACGGCTTCCCGTGACCTCCACCGTCTGTCCAGCCTCCGAGGCCTTGATGGCATTGTCGATCAGATTGATCAATACGGTCTTCAGCAGATTCTCATCGGCATAGAGTTCTCCTTTTTCCCAACGAATGTCAACTTTTACCCTGCTGTCCTCCGGTTTTTCCTTATCCACATAGATTTCCTGCAGATACGCAAAAATACCGGTGGCATTGGTATTCTTCCGTTCAATCTCTTCCCGCCTGGTCACAATAATATCTAACAGGCGCAGTGCCATGGTCTCCAGACGTTTGCCCTCTGTATAAATATAATTGGCACAGAGAAAATGCTTCTCCTCGTCCAGTTTGCGGGAACGCAGCATATCCGCATAACCGATAATGGCAGTCAATGGTGTCTTCAGTTCATGGGAAAATGCGGCAATAAAATCTTCTCTGGCTCTGACTTCATTTTCCAAATTCTGAATATTCTGCTCCAGTGCTTCTGCCATATGGTTGAAATCCGCAGTCAGCTGTCCCATTTCATCATTACTGATCTGCTCCGCGCGATAGCTGTATTCTCCCTCCGCCATTTTGCCGGTGGCACGGGTTAAAAGTCTGATAGGCCTGGTCAGCCAACAGGCAATCAGCGTCATGACCGCTCCACTGCATAACAATACGATCACCGTAACCTGACGATACATCCGAAATCCTTCCGTCCTCTCCGTATATACCGCAGTTACATTTTTCATGGTCTCTAACGTCAGCAGACGGTCGGACACATTGATCCTTGTCTGTGTCTGGATATAATAGGAATCCCCCGACTGCACTACCCGGTACACTCTCGTATTTTCTCCGCGTTCTTCCCACAGAGAAGTATCCCCGGTAAACCCTTCGCTGACATACAGCACCTTACCGTTCTCATCGCTGATCCGCAGCAATCTATTGCCGTGCTGTCCACTGTTCTCCAGGTATACTCCGATCTGTTCCACCGTTCCGTCCGGAAGTACATCATATTTGGACGGAATATTTAAAGCTGCCGTCTCAAAAGCGAACCTCAAAATACTACTTTCATCCATTGCCTGTCTGGTCTCACGCTCCATGGAGGTCTGAAACACATAATTTACAAAAAAATAACCGCTTGCTCCGCATGCCGCTGCCATGATCAGCATGGTGCACAGCAGAATTTTCCAGGAAAATTTCATTCTTTTCTCCTCTTGTCCACTTTCCTACAAGAATTCCTCGTTCTCAGGCAATCTCCAGCCGGTATCCTACCTTATATACCGCTACCAGCTGATTCTCCCATCCCATTTTTTTGCGCAGGCGCTGCACATGCAGCTCCAGAGTCCTGCTGTCCCCGTCATATTCTTCTCCCCATACCTTTTCGTACAGGCTTTCCTTGAATAAGGCAATATTTTTATTCTGAATAAATAACACCAGAAGTCCGTATTCCTTGTTGGTAAGTACCACAGGTACGCCCGCTTTCGTCACCATTCTGGCTTCCATATCCACCACTACATCTCCTGCGGACAGCTGCGCTCCCCGTTTGTGGAATCTGCGCAGTACCACTTCTACCCTTGCCAGCAGTTCCACCACATCAAAGGGCTTCACCAGATAATCCTCCGCCCCCAGACGCAAGCCTTTTACCCGGTCCTTTACATCTCCCTTGGCGGTAATGAAGATCACCGGGATCTTTAAAGGTCTGATATATTCCATAATATCAAAACCGTCCACTCCCGGAAGCATAATATCCAGTAAGATCAGATCAAAGGTTTCCTTCTCGATCAGTTCAATGGCTTTCATGCCATCCTGTACACTTTTGCAAAAATATCCTGCTGCCGACAGATTCAGGTCGATCAGGTCACAGATTGGCTTTTCATCATCCACGATCAATATTTTTATCATTATGTCTGCCACCCCCAATAGGCACGGATCTTCGTCACCAGTGCCTCCAGAGTATCCTCCTCCGTACATTCATAATTTTCTGTAAAATCAGTATCCTTCTCAAATCCGGCCGTCCGTTGGTAATAAATGGTGCACACGGTGTCCACCAGCAATTCCCCGTTTTCTCCTTCATAGCTGTATTTTGCAAACACCACCAGATCCTTCAGGCCGTCACCGTCCAGGTCCTTTCCCTGGATTCCCTTCAGCGCATAGAGATTGTCGTAATCCTCCATGGGTTGAAAACTCCACACAATATTTCCCTGTTCATCGATCAGATAGATCATGAACACGTCATATTCCGCCATCCGGTAGGTGCCCGGAACCACCTTTAATTTTCCCAGCTTTTCAAAATTACGGGTATAAGACTGTTCCTCGATGACATTGAAATTGTGGTTCAGAAGATCTGCCAGTGTCTCCGCCGTATAGAGGAATTCCGTAGAACGCCCGTCTCTTACAAAATTTAAAATACAGGCAGGGTTCTTGTTCATATCAAAGCGGTTGATCTTGTCTGAGATCCGATAATCACGGTAAAAGTTTCCATCGTCCTGGAACAGAACATCTCCTACTTTGTAGGATTCTTCCTGATAATCCCCCCTGTCATTATGGCACTGGACGATCAGGATGATATCCGTATCTCTGTCATTGTCTACATCCTGAAAAGAAACCGAAGCCAGTTTTTTCACCGGCTGCCGCATTTCTCCCGGATAGCAGTAATTTGCTTCCAGCTGGTCCGTCTTGTACAGAATCTGCCCGGAAGCATCTGCGATAAATACCGCCAGTCTGTGGTACCTTGTATCCAGTGCCGCATAGAACCAGACTTCATCCCCGGGTTCCTCTGTCGTATCTATGGCTTCCTCCGGAAGTTTTTGCAACGGCATCGCAAAGATCTGATCCTCCAGCAGGCGGAATCCCTGGTTCTCCAAATCTCCAATCTTTTCTATCCTGTCAAAGCGTTCCCGGTATCGTTCGTACTCCTCCGCCACCAGTTCTCCGTGTTCCCCGGCCGCAGTCACAGAAAAAGAAAAGGCGGAAAGCTGCGCAGATAAAACTACAAAAAGCACAATACTCACTATGCTGAGCATGATTCTTCTCTTCCTGTGTTTCGGCATCTTTCCACCTCCTTTGTATCGTTATTTGATTTGTTGTTTTATTCCATTTTCTTTTACAGATCGTCAATAATAATGTGTCTGGGTTGTCCTGTGATCATGATCGGAGTCAGCTCCGCCTGGATCAAAGGTTCGATATAATTTTTCATATCTTCCGTCACATAATCGCCTGCTTCGTTGATCCAGGAACGAGGCACCTTTTTCTCCAGATTGGCTACTTTGTGTACATCATAGAGATCCGTAGTGCAAATATAGGGATCCTGAGATACTCTCTTTAAGATCACCATCTGACCGGTCTTGCCTTCAAAAGCTGCCTTTACCGCAGTTCCACCTACCTGATAAGCCTCGGTGATATCCACGCGGGAGGTCAGATGTCCGGCACAGCGCTGCAGAGTAGACAGTTCAATAGCTCTGGATTTGCAGCCCAACTTTTCAATGATCAGGTCAGACAAATATTTGCCCGTACCGGATAACTGTACATGGCCGAAAGAATCCGTCTTGTCGGAAGGTGCAGACAATTCGCAGACATATCTTCCGTCTGCCGTCTTGATTCCTTCGGACACTGCAATGACAATGGACTGTTTCTCGCTGACCAGTTTCTTGACCTTTTTCAGAAAATCATCCACATCAAAGGCTACTTCCGGCAGGTAGATCAGATCCGGGCCTTCACAGTCTTCACTCTTGGCCAGTACTGCTGCTCCGGTGAGCCATCCGGCATTTCTTCCCATGATCTCGATGACAGTCACACTCTGCATCTCATAGATCAGGCCGTCACGTACCAGCTCCTTGGTAACGGTAGCAATATATTTTGCCGCACTTCCGTAACCAGGCGTATGATCCGTACCCTCTAAGTCGTTATCAATGGTCTTGGGTACGCCGATAAAACGGATCGGGTTGCCCACTGTCTCTGCATAATCGGAAAGCTTTTTGATGGTATCCATGGAGTCATTGCCGCCGATATAGAAAAATGCCATGATCTCCAGTTCTTCCAGAATTGCAAATATTTTCTCGTAAATAGCTTTATCTTCACTGATCTCCGGCAGCTTATAGCGGCAGGATCCCAGAAAGGAAGCCGGTGTTCTCTTCAAAAGTTCCACATCCATGTCGTTGCGGATCTTTTCCCCCAGATCCACGATCTTTTTCTCCAACAAACCCTGAATGCCATAGCGCATACCGTATATGGTATCCGCTCCCATATCCTTTGCTGTCTTGTAGACACCTGCCAGACTGGCATTGATCACCGCTGTGGGGCCTCCGGACTGTCCTACGATCACATTTTTTTTCATAATTTTTCTCCCTCTGTTGATTCGTTACCATACATCGACGGGGATTTCTCATGCTCGATTTGCATACGTAAAACACCCACCAATCGGATCCTCCGGTTGATGGGTGTTCTCATTCTTAAGGTTCCGTCGAACCTATTTTACCAAACTTACAGTCTCTCTGGCAATAGCAAGTTCCTCATTCGTAGGAATTACCATAACAGTGGTCTTGCTGTCAGGAGTGGAAATAGCAATCTCCTCGCCACGCTTGTGGTTCGCCTCCTCATCGATGGATACTCCCAAGAAGCCCAAATGCTCGCATACCAGGGAACGAACTAAAGGTGCGTTCTCGCCGATACCTGCGGTAAAGCAGATCACATCTACACCGTTCATGGCTGCTACATAAGAGCCGATATATTTTGCCACACGGTAGCAGTAAGTGTTCATGGTACGGATGCAGTGTGCATCGCCGTTGTTGTAACCTGCTTCCAGATCACGGAAATCGGAAGACAGATTGTTGGACAGACCATATACACCGGACTTCTTGTTCAGAACGGTCATGATCTCGTCGATGTTCTTGCCCTCTTTGTGAGCGATGAACTCCATGATGGCAGGATCGATATCACCGGAACGGGTTCCCATGATCAGACCTTCCAGAGGTGTCAGACCCATGGAGGTGTCTACACACTTGCCGTTCTTAACAGCGGATACGCTGGCACCATTGCCCAGGTGGCAAACGATGATCTTCAGATCTTCGTACTTTTTGCCCAGAACCTCAGCAGCCTTCTTGGATACATAAGAGTGGCTGGTTCCGTGAAAGCCGTAACGTCTGATCTTGTATTTCTCATAATACTCGTAAGGCAGACCGTACATATAAGCTTCCTCAGGCATGGTCTGATGGAAAGCGGTGTCAAATACAGCTACCATGGGAGTGGTGGGCATCAGCTTCTTGCATGCATTGATACCGATCAGGTTAGCAGGGTTATGTAAAGGAGCCAGGTCGTTGCATTCCTCGATGGCTTTCATAACTTCATCGGTGATAATGGTGGATGCTGCGAACTTCTCGCCGCCGTGTACAATACGATGTCCTACGGCACCGATCTCATCCAGACTCTTTACCACACCTGTCTTTTCATTGGTCAGAGCTTCCAGTACCAGACGGATAGCTTCGGTATGATCCGGCATGGGAGTTACAGTCTGCTCTTTCTCACCACCATCGGGGGTATAGGTAATCTGGCTTCCTTCGATACCGATTCTCTCACAAAGACCCTTTGCGATGCATTTCTCGGTCTCGGAATCAATGAGCTGGAACTTCAGGGAAGAGCTTCCGCAGTTAATAACTAAAATATTCATGATGAATTCCTTTCTTTCAAATCTGTTACTCTATGGGGTCATGTTACCCGTGCGGGCAATACATGAATACGGTGCGGGACAGATATCCCGCACACGTTTATGTTCGTTACCAGTGATTATACTAACTGTGCCTGTACAGCGGTCAGTGCTACGACACCGACGATATCCTGCCAGGAACATCCTCTGGACAGATCGTTAACAGGCTTTGCGATACCCTGTAACATAGGGCCGTAAGCTTCTGCTCCACCCAGTCTCTGTACTAGCTTGTAACCGATGTTACCTGCATCCAGGTTCGGGAAGATCAGGACATTGGCATGTCCGTTTACAGGGCTTCCGGGAGCCTTGGACTTGGCAACGCTGGGAACCAGAGCTGCATCCAACTGCAGTTCGCCGTCCAGAGTCAGATGAGGATACTCCTCATGTGCGATACGGGTAGCTTCTACTACTTTGTCAACCAGTGCGTGCTTTGCACTTCCCTTGGTGGAGTGGCTCAGCATGGCGATCACGGGCTTAGGTCCGATCAGAGACTTGAAGCTTCTGGAAGAAGTATCTGCGATAGCAGCCAGTTCTTCGGGAGTAGGATCCTGGTTCAGACCACAGTCAGCGAACAGGAAGGTTCCGTTCTCACCCTGATCCTTGAATACGGTATCCATAACGAAGAATGCGGATACCAGTTTAACGCCGGGTGCAGTCTTCAGGATCTGCAGTGCAGGTCTTAAAGTATCTGCGGTAGAGTGGCATGCACCTGCTACCATACCGTCTGCATCATTAGCCTTAACCATTACGATACCGAAGGTCAGGTAATCATTCAGCAGGATCTCTCTTGCCTTCTCGGGGGTCATTCCCTTTGCTTTTCTGGTTTCATATAATAAATTCACATAGTCATCCAACTTGGGAGTTGTTTTAGGGTTAACTACCTTAACTTTGGACAGGTCAACTTCCAGCCAGCCTGCACCATCCATGATCTTCTCTTCATCACCGATCATAATGATGTCTGCGATGCCCTCTTCCACGATACGGGCAGCAGCCAGTAATGTTCTCTTATCATTAGATTCCGGTAATACAATAGTCTTTTTGTCGAGTCTTGCTCTCTCTTTAATCATGTCAATGTATGACATATCCATTCTCCTTTCCGGCGGGGGATACCCGCTTCCTCCCAAATAACTTCTGTAAAGTTTTGGTTTTATCTTAACAAACCGATGTATTTATATTATACTAAATACATCTGGAGTACACAAGGGCATAATGTTCGCAAAATTGTATATTTTCAGATACAACCACTATTTTTTCAGAATAAAATAAGCTGATAACCATGCATATGTAAACGCTTTCAGTGTATGTTATTTTTTTCACATTCCTTGTCAGGGTTTGTGTTCGTTATAACGTATATTTCTTTTCACGAAAGGAGCCACATTATGAAGGTCAATGGTATTGTCGCAGAGTATAATCCCTTCCATAATGGTCATGCTTACCAGTTACAGCATGCCAAAGAGGCCAATGATGCCGATTATACGATCATTGTCATGAGCGGTAATTTCATGCAGCGGGGTGCTCCTGCCCTCTTAGATAAGTTCACCCGTACAAAAATGGCTCTGGAGAACGGTGCAGATCTGGTGCTGGAACTGCCCACCCGCTATGCTGCCTCCAGTGCGGAATTTTTTGCCAAGGGCTCGGTTGCCTTGTTCGACAAACTGGGAGTGACCACAAATCTGTGCTTTGGCAGTGAGTGCGGCAACATTGAAGTCTTGTCACGGATCGCTGAGATTTTCTATACGGAACCGGAACCTTACGTGGAATCCTTGCGCTGCAATATGCGTAAGGGAATGTCCTTCCCCATCGCCAGGACCTGGGCGTTATTGCAATACGCGCCTTCCTTAAGCGATGATAAGGACGTTCTTTCCTCTCCTAATAATATATTGGGAATTGAATATCTCAAAGCTCTGATGTCCAGAAACAGCAAGATCTCACCGTTCACTACCACCAGAGTCGGTGCGGATTATCACGACAAACGTCTCGGCACCAATCAGTGTTCCGCCATTGCTATCCGCCAGTCGGTGGCCGCCGGGCATGATCTATCCTATCTGGCTGCCCAGATGCCGGAAAGTGCCTATGCATTGATGACGGATTCTCTGTCTCACAAAAAGCCTCTGTTTGCCGATGATTTTTCCGCAGCACTGCAATACAAGCTACTGACGGAATACTCTGTGGGCTACGACAAGTATCAGGATATTTCTTCGGATCTGTCCGACCGGATCCGCAATACCCTGCCTTCCTTCGCAGGTTACACTTCTTTCTGTGATCTGCTCAAGAGTAAGGATATGACCTACACCCGCATCAGCAGATGTCTGCTTCATATTTTGCTGAATATGACCAAGGAAGAATTCGAGACCTGCAAGTCGGAAGACTATATCTCTTACGCCAGAGTGTTGGGTTTCCGCAAGAATGCGACGCCACTGCTTGCCGAGATCAAAAAGAACAGTTCCATTCCTCTCGTCACCAGCCTGGCTGATGCCAGACAGACGCTTTCTCCCGAATCTCTGCGGATGCTGGATCTGGATATCCTCCGCAATCAGATCTATCTGGGGAATCTGGCCTTAAAGAACCAGACGGAAATGGTGAATGAATATCGGACGCCGATTGTGATTGTATAAATAGAAAGTTAATGAAATAAATACTCCCTTTTCGGAATTGTGTGTCTGAATGAAAAACATGTATAAATCTACATTAAGGTTAATTTAAAAACGAATTTGTTTGAAGTTTCACCAAATCAATAGAGGTGTTTGATTATGAAAAAAAGAATAATTGCAGTAATTGTAATTTTAGCTGTATTAGTAGCTCTATTCTTTATTGGCACAGGTTTTCAAAAAAGAATGGATGTCGTATTAGTTGATTACTCTGTATCAGAGGATGGAACGGAGATCACGCTTGATGTAGGAATTCCAACATCTACAGGATATATCAGAGGATTTAAAGACAATGGCGGTGGAGTAAAACCACATTATCTTACATTTTTTTCGACATTTGGTGGAATAAACAGTCCGATTGGAGCAGAGCATAGCTTCCAATTAGAGCTTACTTCGGATGATACAGAAATTTATTTTAACAGACCGGAGGGAGGTTACGAGTTGATTTTAGTGAAAGATGAAGAAACAGGTCAATGGCTCAGACCAAGTGGAATAGGTGAAGAAAATAACACTATTTTTGAAGCAACCATTCTTGAAATTCGTGATAATTATTTTTTAGTAGAACCAGTAGAGGGTAGTCAAGAATTAAACAATGCAGATCTGATTACAGTACCAATGAAAAACATAGGTACTGCTCCACAACCAAATGTTGGTGACATTATTGAAATAGCATATAACGGAGAAATTGCAGAAAGTTATCCAGCACAGATAACAGAGGTTTACGGTATCAAAGTTGTCAAAGAAGCAGAACAATGGGATTTAATTCCTATGGTCATGGTAAATGGCGAGTTATATATTGACACAGGTCATGAAAGTACAGTAGAAGCCCGTTGTGGTGTTATGGATGGAGAGATTACGTCAGAAGTAGACGGAAGTGAAAAGCCAACAAAAGACAATCAATCTAACTTTGGTACAGGCTATGGATATCAATATGGTTCACAAGAAGGCATAATCGAGATTAATATGAATGAAAAATGGTGGGTTTTTGCAACAGAAAAAGTCCTGGCCAGTAGTGAACTTATGATAGACCCAGTTGCAGTAGTAAGTATTCATAATGTTTTCACAGGAGAAAATGCGAACATCACTGAAAATGAGGATATCAGAACTATATCTAATATATTATGTGGTGATGCATGGAATACAGAAGGTACAACTGATTGTTTAAGCAACATTGAAATTACAATCAACGAAGAAACATACAAATATCATTCCGATTGTGGTACATTCAACGATAATGTAAATCAGAACTATTTATCACTGGATGACGAAAGGAAAGCTGTGGTAAATGCCATTTTTTCAGAGTATATATCACTCACAACCACAGAAGTTCCAGCAGAATAAATTTTACAAAGGCTACCCGGTCAAAAAGATTGGATAGCTTTTATTATGTTTTAAACCTAAACTCAATTTCAATCCAGTCAGCAAAACTAATCTTTATTATATCCAAGCAAATCAATAGCTCAAATTGCATTAACTTCTTAAAATGTATAAATAACAGGATAGTTTGGGCTAAGTAATATCAGAAACACTTTTCCGAAAAGGGAGAATAAATATTGGCAAACCAGACGAACTCCCGAAGCGGCAGAAGGTCCTCAGGCAGATATCGGTCTCCGAGTGTGAATTTTCTAAAGCAGTGGATAAAGTGTATCTCATCCGAACGGGCACGGCTCTAGGCGACATCCATGTCGCCGGCCGCCTGTCGCAAACATCGTGTTTGCTTCACCCTGATGGCTCACCACTGCTTAAGAAAATATCAACACGCTCCGACAGACATCTGCCTGAGGACCTTCTGCTACTCCGGGAGTTCTGTTTGTATTTAAAACGCCAATTTCTGCGAAAAAAATACAAAAATATGAAATTTTGATATGTAAAAAGTCTCTATTTTCGCTGCATAAGCAAAATAAAGAAATTCCGTACAAAAATTCCTGATTTAGGAACTTTTTTTGTACGGAATTCATCGTTTTTGGACTATTTACACCAAACTAACTTTCCAGTTAGTTCTTAAAGCTATGAATAGGTGCGGGGATGCGGCCGCCGCGGTTGACGAAAGCATCACAGGAGAAGGTATTCACGGGCATGATGGGTGCATAACCTAACAGGCCGCCGAACTCCACGGTCTCTCCCACGCCTTTTCCGATTACGGGGATGATTCTGACTGCGGTGGTCTTCTGGTTCACCATACCGATGGCCATTTCATCCGCAATGATACCGGAAATGGTGGTTGCCTTGGTGTCTCCGGGAATGGCGATCATATCCAGACCTACGGAGCAGACACAAGTCATGGCTTCCAGCTTCTCGATGGTGAGGGCTCCGGCATTCACGGCATCGATCATTCCCTGATCTTCACTGACAGGAATGAATGCACCACTTAAACCGCCGACGTAGGAAGATGCCATAACACCGCCCTTTTTCACCTGATCATTCAACAACGCCAGGGCTGCAGTGGTTCCGGGAGCTCCGGCATGTTCCAGACCGATCTCACACAGGATATCCGCTACGCTGTCGCCGATGGCCGGGGTCGGTGCCAGAGACAGATCCACGATGCCAAAGGGAACATTTAGCATCCGGGATGCCTCCTGTGCTACCAGCTGACCTACACGGGTTACCTTAAAAGCAGTCTTCTTGATAGTCTCACAGAGAACCTCGAAGTTCTCGCCGCGCACCTTTTCCAGTGCGGTCTTTACAACGCCGGGGCCGCTGACACCGACATTGATGATCTTGTCTGCTTCGGTCACACCATGAAAGGCACCTGCCATGAAAGGATTATCATCCGGTGCATTACAGAATACTACCAGCTTTGCACAGCCCAGGGAATCATCTTCCTTGGTATACTCTGCAGTCTCCCTGACCATCTCACCCATCAGCTTTACGGCATCCATGTTGATACCGGTCTTGGTGGAGCCCAGGTTCACAGAGCTGCACACACGCTCTGTGGTAGACAGCGCCAGAGGAATGGAACGGATCAGCAGTTCGTCCGCCGGGGTCATTCCCTTGCTGACCAATGCGGAATAACCGCCCAGGAAGTTCACACCAACCTCATGTGCTACCTTATCCAATGTCTTTGCAATACTTGCAAAGTCTTCTATCGTATGACATGCCGCACCACCGATCAGTGCAATGGGAGTTACGGAAATTCTCTTATTTACAATGGGGATGCCAAATTCTCTGGAGATCTCCTCTCCGGTCTTCACCAGATCCTTGGCTGCTTCGTAGATTTTGTTATAAATCTTCTCATTTAATCTGTCCAGATCGGAATCGATACAGTCTAACAGGCTGATACCCAGTGTGATGGTACGCACGTCCAGGTTCTCTTCCTCGATCATTTTGTTGGTCTCTGTTACTTCATATAAATTGATCATTACGGCTCCTATCTGCCCCTTCGGGTCTTATTTATTTCGAAATCGTGGGGCTTATCAGATGCGGTGCATCTTGTCAAAGATCTCTTCCTTCTGGCACTTGATCACTACGCCAATTTCTTCTCCGAGAGCAGCCAGTTCATCTGCCATATCACCAAAAGTTTTCTGCATCTGATTGGTGTCAACGATCATCATCATGTTAAAATATCCCTGTACGATGGTCTGGGAAATATCCAGGATATTGATGCCGTTTTCCGCAAGATAGGTACATACCTTTGCGATAATGCCTACTGTGTCCTTACCAACTACCGTAATAATTGTTCTTTTCATAATCGCCCTCATTTTCTGCATGAAATCATGCTATTATTTTTATCTATTAAACTACACTTTACTACAATTTGCAACCTCAAGTTCAGCCTATGAACATATTCAGACACAGAAATCATACTTGCATCATTTTGTGAGCGAATATGTTTCAGGCACCGAGCGCCAAACTATGGAGCAAAGCTAGTCATGAAATGACGCAAAAGCGTGCTATGATGCGGCTCCAACGAATAATGCTGGCTGATGCGCTGCGCATCCGCTACGCAATATTGATCACCGGAGATACATTGCTCCTGTCTGCCACCATCATCCGGAAGTCTTCCGCCCGGTAAGGGTTCTCTCCCATGGTGATTTCCATCCGGACCGCTTCATAGGCCAGCTCCGGAAGATTATTCTCCTTGCTGAGATGTCCCAGCACGATAGCCTGCAGCTTGTCATGCAGGATTCGACAGAGCAGCTTGCCGGAATTTTCATTGGAAAGGTGTCCTCTGTCCCCCAGAATTCTCTGTTTGAGATAATAGGGATAAGGTCCTACCTGCAACATCTTCACATCATGATTCGCTTCCAGCAGCAAGGCATCCATTCCCTTCAGGCACTCCACGGTGTAATCATTATAGACTCCTAAATCCGTACAGATTCCTACCTTTTTATCTCCGTAAGCAATACGATAGCCCACCGGCTGTGCCGCATCATGGGAGATTTTCATGGGATTGACAGTCAGATCCTTGATAGTCAGTTTCACATCTTCCTTCACTTCCCGAAACAGGGCTGGATCGATCTTGCCCAGATTCCCCATCTTCTGGATTTCTTCCAGGGTTCCCGTTGTGGCATAGATCGGCACTTCATATTTTCTCGCCATGACACCCAGTCCCGCCACATGATCCATATGTTCGTGGGTCACCAGGATGCCATCCAGATCTCTTCCGGTGAGTCCCAGACTGTTCAGCCCGGCCTCCGCCTTTTTGCCGCTGATTCCCACGTCCACCAGCAGATGCGTGGCCTCTGATCCCACATAAATACAGTTGCCGCTGCTGCCGCTGGCAATACTACATAATCTCATAACTTCTTAATCTCTTTTCTATCTTACTTCTGTCTTACTCTTTGCCGTTTTCCATCTTCGGCATTAATGCATACTAGTGCATGCTTTTCCAGTAGATCTCGATCACATCTCCCTCTTTCAAAGGTTCCATGAACTGTGCCGGGCGTCCATTTAAGTTCGTCACAATGGATCTGCCTGCGGATGCGGAGGATCCCAGATCAAAATCAATATAATCAAACACATCCACAAATACATAGGAAGCCTTACCCTGCATGGTGATGGGGGAATGGTTCACGATCACTGTTAATGGATGCGGTCCCTGTGGTGACACGCTTTGGCTCTGTGCCGTCTGTTCCACGCTTTCGTACTTTTCGTCCTGCTTCCCGGAAGTCCCCTGCGTTGTCACGGAAGCCGTCCCGTTTTCTGCTGCAGTCTCTGTCCCCTGTGTCATCGCCGCTTCTCCTGCCACAGCCTCTGCCTTCTGCATCACAGGCCCTTCTCCATAAACAGGCTCTTCTCTATAGGCATCCTCTTCTGTGTCCTCATCCGGCAGGTCTGCATAACTCCCTTCCGGCAGCGGGTTCTTCATATCCCAGCTTACGGTGAAATGCTCATAAACTCTGGTATCCGGCTGTGCCGCTGTATCATTGACCCTGATATCCGCACCGAGAGGCACATCCAGAAATTCTGCGATTTCCTTTACAGTATAAGAATTCCGAATCCGAATATCATCGTTCTGGCCGATCCGGTAGAATTCATTCTCTCTGTGACCGTTGACTTCCGCTGTCTTCGGCAGACTGATCCGTTTACCGTTCACATAGACCTGCAGTGCATCCCCCAGTTCAGAGAGTTTTCCCAGCTCCAACACCGCCGGTTCGCCCTCCGTGGAAGGTGTTACCACAATGCGGTCCCCATTATGTACCTGGGTATACATATCCGCCTCGTCTCCGTTGACCCGGATGACTGCTGCCTCTCCCTGTTCGCCCCGCACCATACGGGTCTTACCATTGACAGTAAACAGAAGGGCTTCCCCTTTTCTGGGGAACAGCTGGTCATTGGGGAACTGCATCTGCATAGCGGCATCTGTCACGGATAATTTGCCGTTATCATAGAGCTTTACCCGCTCTCCGTTGAATTCCACGAAAATAAAATTATTGCTCTGTACATAATAGCTTAAACAGATACCGATAGGTGTTACCATCATGGCATCCTTTCTGGCATTTTCCAGTTCAAATGTAATGGTCTGCATGACTTCCTGTCCCCGGATTGCCACACGTTCCTTCACGATGCCCAGCTTTTCTGCCAGCTTCTCCGTGTAACCGGGCACCATTCCACCGCCGCCTACCACGAACACGGCACTGACCGGTTTGTCCCCGTTCAGTTCTTTGATGGTATCGGATACCAGCTGGGTCATACGTTCGATCTCCGGATCCAGCAGTTCCAGCACTTCGCTGGCTTTGATGGTCTGGGGCAGTCCCATGATATCTTCGTATTCGATAGTCTCCTGGGTTCTGCATTTTCTCTTGATCTGCTCGGCCACCTCGAATTCCACGAGACAATGCTGTACCAGAATATCCGTCAGGCTGTCTCCTGCTACGGGGATCATGCCATAGGCTGTGATGGTTCCCTCTTTGGTAATGGAAATATCACTGGTGCCTGCACCCACGTCCACCAATGCCATATTTAACATACGGAACTTCTCCGGAATTGCTACCTGAATGGCAGCAATAGGCTCCAGTGTCAGATTCGCCACATGCAGGCCCGCCAGTTCTACTGCCTTATACAGACCGTCCACTACATCATCCGGCAGAAACGTGGCGATCAGATCCACTGCAATGTTTTTTGCCTTATGTCCCTCCAGATTACCCATCTGGTAGCCATTCATGTAATACCGCATGGCCGTATAACCCACACAGTAGAATTTCATATCTGTATCCGTATTGCTGTTCTGGAATTCCTCGTAAGCCTTCTCCACGCCCATGGTACACAAGGAATACACATCTTCCTGCGTGATCTCCCGGTCACTCTCAAAGCTGTGCTCCACATAGGTAGTGACGGTACGCAACACACGGCCTGCAGCTGCGATACATACTTCCGTAAGTTCTCTGCCCAGATCCGCTTCCAGCTGTTCCTTTACCTGGGAAATAGTCTCTCCCACCTTGCCGATGTCATGGATCTGTCCGTCCAGCATGGCTCTGGTCTCATGCTCCTTGGAGCGCTGTGCCAGCACATGGAACTTCCCGCCATTTAAGTATCCTACCGTACCTACGATGCTTCTCGTACCGATATCCAGTCCGAATACCAGCTGTCCCTGTTTTTCTTTTACTCCTTCCATGAATATGCCTCCAGTTTCTGTCTGATCTGTCTGTAGCTGTCTTCCAGACTGTCACTGTTATCAATGACAAAATCACAATGCTGCCGGAATTCTTCCTCCGAAAGCTGTGATGCTATGATCTTTTCTATCTTCTCCGGTGTGTAACCGCGGCTTTCCGAAAGTCTTCTTCTGCGTACATCTTCTCTGGCGTAGATATACCACATTTCATCCACTATATGTTCATACCCGCTCTCGATCAAAAGTGCCGCTTCCACAAAAAACAGTTCCACATCGCCCTTATTCTTTGCCTCTGCCAGACGATCCGCCAGATATTTTTTTACCGCAGGATGAATGATGGCATTCACCTGCTCCAACAGTGTCGGATCTGCAAAAATCTTTGCCGCCATTGCCGGCTTATCGATCTGTCCGTCCGGTGCAAGGATTCCGTCTCCCATCAGCGCTACCAGCGCATGATAGCCTTCGGTTCCCGGTTCCTTGACTTTATGCCCGATCTCATCCGCCAGATAGATCTCACATTTATAATGCTGTCCGATATATTTTAAAATCTCTGTTTTTCCGGCACCCACACCGCCGGTAATACCTATAAAACGCATTTATTTCGCCTCATACCAGTTATTGCCCGTGTGCAGATCGATTTCCAGCGTCACCGCCAGATCTGCCGCGGACTTCATATTTTCCGTAAGGATCTCACGGACTCTTGCCTCTTCCTCCCGTGCGGTCTCGACCAACAGTTCGTCATGCACCTGCAGGATCAGACGGGATTTTAACCCTTCCTCTTTCAATGCTTTCCATACCTTGATCATGGCGATCTTGATAATATCCGCCGCCGTTCCCTGAATAGGGGCATTCATGGCCACTCGCTCGCCGAAGGACCGTTGCATGAAATTGGAGGATGACAGTTCCGGGATAGGGCGTCTTCTGCCAAACATGGTCTCCGTATAGCCCTTTTCCTTTGCATCCGCCACCAGTTTGTCGATGAATTCCTTCACCTTCGGGTAAGTGGCAAAATACTGTTCAATGTACTGTGCCGCTTCCTTTTTGCTGATACTCAGATCCTGACTCAGTCCAAAGGAACTGATACCGTAGACGATACCGAAATTGACTGCCTTGGCATTCCGGCGCTGCAGATCCGTGACTTGCTCGAAAGGAGTATGGAATACCTTGGATGCCGTGATCCGGTGAATATCCTCTTCCTGTCTGTAAGCATCAATCAGCTGTTCGTCTCCGGACATATGAGCCAGCACACGCAGTTCGATCTGGGAATAGTCCGCATCCATGAATTCATAGCCTTCTCTGGGGATAAATACCTTGCGGATCTGTCTGCCCAGTTCCATACGCATGGGAATGTTCTGCAGATTCGGCTCTGTAGAGCTGATACGCCCCGTGGCAGTAATGGTCTGATTGAAATTCGTATGGATCCTGCCGTCCTCTTCAATAAAAGCTGCCAGTCCGTCTGCATAGGTGGACTTTAATTTGGTAAGTCCGCGGTATTCCAAAATATGTTTTACCACCGGATATTCTCCGGATAACTTTTCAAGAACATCTGCTGCCGTGGAATAGCCGGTTTTCGTTTTCTTCCCACCCGGAAGTCCCATCTTTTCAAACAGAATCTCCCCTAACTGCTTCGGTGAATTAATGTTGAATTCACATCCTGCCTCGCTGTAAATCTCCTGCTCCAATTCGGTGATTTTACCCGAAAGAGCTTCTCCGTAATCCTTCAACGCTTCCGGATTCACGCGGATTCCTTCCTCCTCCATGGAAAAAAGCACCAGGGTGAGCGGCATCTCAATTTCACGCATCAGTCGGTCCATCTGTGTCTCTTCCAGCTTCTGCTGTAAACAAACGGCTGCCTGTGCACACACATAAGCTTCAAAACAGCAGTATTTCAAAAAATCTTCCGGCTTTTCATTCAGCGCATCCTTAAAGGACAGTCTGCCAAATGCCTGTCCTTTCTCCGGAAGCATCAGGTTCAGATATTCATTGGCAATATCCTCTACCGTATAATCATTCTTAAGCGGATTCAACAGGTAGGCAGCCAGAATCACATCAAAGAACCGGTCTGTATCCTGTGCCTGCAAATAAGCATATTCACTCTTGATATCCGCAGTTGCAATCCGGCACTGTGCACCCAGAAGCGCTATTTTTTCTTTCAGATAGTCTTCGGTAAGAAAGCCCTGCTTCAAAACAAGGAAGCTTCCTTCTTCCTGAAGATGAAGTGCCACACCCAGCAGTTCTCCGTGCCGTCCGGCTTCCTTCACTACCTTCAGACCAATCTGCCTGTCCTTGTCAGACAATACCCTTGTAAAAAGTGCCTCCACCTCTGCAAGGTTCTCTACCAGATGAAACGAAGCAGATATTTCTTCGTTAGAAACACCCTTTTCAAATTTATTGAGTAAATTCTTAAATTCCAGCTTTTTAAATAATATATAAGAAGCTTCATTAAAAAAGTTTCCTACCCTTGCTTCTTCCAGGGAATAAGTAAGGGGGCTGTCAAGCTTAATCGTTGCAAGCTCCCTGCTTAAATAGGCGAGGTCTTTATTCTGAATCAGGGACTCCTTGACAGACTTCTTCGTCACCTCGTCGATATGCTCATAAATTCCATCCAGGGAACCAAACTGCACCATCAGATCCGTTGCTGTCTTCTCTCCTACCTTGGGAACACCCGGTATGTTATCTGCAGTATCTCCCATCAATGCCTTTAAGTCGATAAACTGAACCGGATTTACCTGATACTTTGCTTCCACATCGGCTGCATAGTAATTCTCGATTTCTGTTCTGCCACCCTTTGTCTTCGGAATGCGGATCCTGATCCTGTCCGTTGCAATCTGTAACAGATCCCGGTCACCGGAAACCAGGGAAACATCAATCCCCTCTGCTTCTGCACGCTTGGCAATCGTTCCTAAAAGATCATCCGCTTCATAACCTGCCTGCTCAATGATCCGGATTCCCATAGCCTGCAAAAC
>OGRY01000123.1_pt1 | contig 65996 bp, 53 predicted proteins | sample 1553551 | NCBI WGS metagenome assembly OGRY01 (sample SAMEA2580101, study PRJEB22360) | human gut metagenome | biome: human gut; feature: human-associated habitat; material: faeces | place: Denmark | collected 2008/2010
GGGCCGGAGCGGGTGCAGGTGCAGGTGCAGGGGCCGTCGCTGCTACGGGAGTTTGAGCGGGAGCAGCCGCAGCAGCTGCGTTCATCACCGCAGGAGCAGGCGCGATGGCCTTGCGCATCTTGTAGATGAACACCGCCATGAGCACGAAGAGCACGATATTAACGATGCCGCCCACGACCAAGCTCGCAACTGCTGCGATGATCGCAAGCACGAAGAGGGTCTTGAGCTTCGCCGTGTCCTTATGCTTCAGAAAGATGAAGATCGACACGAAGAGCTGGAAGCCGCCAGAGATGACCGCGAGGATCGCAAGCACGACCATGGCAGTCGCAGCAAACGACATTGCAGCAAGTTCATCAGGGTCAACATAATAATAGTTGTAATAATAACTGCTCGAATATTGTGCAACAGTCTCGTTCACATAAGCGAGCGTGGCCGAAGCCGTGAAGACCATCACCAGGCTAAAGATGATCGCCAGCGCCGAAATCACGATCGCGGCAATGCTCAGGCCTTTGACGACCTTTTGATTTTGCGCAAGAGTGTTCATTTCAATCTCCTTATCATCTGCTCACAAGCTTATAGCAGAAATGCGGCTTGCAGGCTTTCGTCAACAAGCTGTTTCTTCACCCTGCATCGCGAGAACGCTGCCGCTCTTTCTCGAACGAAGTGCGCTCGATAGTGCATGCCGTGAAGAGGTTTCTCTAGTATAGCGTTGTGATCTTCAAATCAAGATCAGATGCCTCGATCTGTTCCTTGCCACCGAAGACGCAAACGACCTCATGCTCCTTCAAGCGTTCGAGCGCCGTGCCGCGCGCGCGAAGATCTTCGATGGTGGTCGAGAGCATCTCGGCACGCAAGCGCGCACGATAATCCGCTGGTAAGCTGGCGAAATAGTGATTGTCCTGGCGCTGCGCGAGAGCGCGTGGTTTGAGCGGGGCGTCGTAGCCCGCAACCGCACTGATGATATAACCGCGCAGTTCCGCTTCGCTGGGATCGAAATCGGCAAGCCATGCGCCCGAGCCGTTATAGACCTCCACCGTATGATCGAGATACGGGTCGCGGAACGAATAGAGCATGACCGTGCCCGTACGCGTTGCCTTGAAGCCCGCACCATACGCGCCGCCCTTCACGCGCACCTCGTTCCAGAGATAGTCGTACGAGAGCACGCGCGTGACGATATTGGTCGTCCCGTCGAAGGGAAGCGCCTCGATCGCCGTGCGGTTCGTACCTGCGCCCACATAGCAAACGTCACTCGGAACGATGAAGGCTTCGTTTTGCGCCACCGGATCCGGGACAACGAGCGTTCGTTTGCGACCAGCAAACCCCTCTTCAAGATCGAAGGTTCCGCCCGCTTCCCACACGCGCACCAGGTCTTCTTGCGCACCGGTGAAGCTTAAGACCACATCGTCGGTGAACACGCGCTTCGCCACCGCTTCGAGCTTCTCGATGAGGCCCTCCGCGCGTTCGTCGAAGTGCGCGAGCAGATCGCACAGGAACTGATAGAAATCGATGCCAGCGAGCTGATCGAGCAGCTTGCCTGCAGGGGTAAGACCAGCGGCAACACGCGCCAGCGCACTCGTGTGACCCATAGCCTGGAAATTCTGCTCCATGGAAATGCGCTGCTGTTGCAAGATGGTCTTGATGCGCTCGGGATCGTTGAAGTGCGTGTGCGCCCAGATCTCTTTCGGCAACATGATGGCATGATCGAGATTCTTCGACAGCACGCTTGCGGAAACGATGAACTTCGGCGCGATGCCTTGGGCAAGCGTCTCGTTCTCATAGGTGGTGGCGGAAAAACGCAAACGCCCCAGGTAGAGCTGCGAGAGCGTATCGATCTCGGAAGCGGTGTAGTGTTCAGTATCGAGCTTGCCGAGCAAGTTCGCGAGCAGCGTGACGTAGGGCAGTTCGCCATACGTAACGTGATCGAGCGAGAAGTAGTAGGACAGATAGTCGATGCCATGCGTGGGCACTTCATGGACGATGCTGGGCAACGGCGTGCCTGCCTCGAAGTGCCAATCTGGCTCCGCAGGCGTCTCAGCGATGTCGGAGAGCTCGAGCAGCGGAAGCGTGGCGAGCGCTTCGGGGCTATCAGGCTCCATCTGAATGCGGTGAAGTTCCTCGGCCTCAGCCATGATAGCTTCGAGCTGTGCGCTGTTGAGCGTCTGCTTGATGGCGGCAAGGCGCTCTGCCTCTTCGCTCGACTCCTTGGCGGTGGGCACCACTTCAACGAAGGCGCGATGGTCGTTCTCGAGCAGCACTTCTGCGAGCAGACCTTCGAAGTAATCGGTCTCGAGCTTCTCGCGCAGCGCGGCGAACGTGGTTTCGTAACGCAGCGGGTCTATGGCCTGCGCATCATCGTAGAGCCAGGCAGAAAGCGCATTCACCGCCAGGATCACGCCCGTTGATGTGCCGAAATCGCCTTCGCGCATCACGAATTCCGCATGCGCGATCGCCCCTTCGATCAGCTGCTTATCGATGCCGCCCTCCACGAGCTTGCGCACTTCGCGCTCGAGGCATTCCTTGAACACGTGCGCTTTTTGGGCCTCGATGCCCTTCGCTTCGATCAGAACGAAGGGCTGCAGGATCGATTTGTTCATGTAGTCGAACACATCACCTGCGAACCCTGCCTCGAGCAGCGCTTTCTTCAGCGGTGCCTCGTTCGAACCCATAAGGGCATCCATGAGGATGTCGACAGCGATGATGCGTTCATTGTCTGCCGCCGTGCCGATCACATAGCCGAGCCCAGCGCACGCGTTTTCGGGCGAGGTGTTCATCTCGACCACCACATCGAGCGCTTCAACCGGGTCTTGGACCATGAGCGGGTTCGGCGCGCCTGCAGGTTCTGGCGCTTTGTTCGCAGAAAGGTAGTTCATGTTCAGGAACTCGAGCATCTTGTCAATGTCGAGGTTGCCATAGAGCGTGATGTAGCTGTTGCTCAGCTGATAGTGACGCGCGTGGTTGTCGAGGAAGTCTTCGTAGGTGAGGTTCGGGATCGCGCTCGGCAGGCCGCCCGACTCGAAACGATAGGCGGTATCGGGAAAGAGCGCCGCTTGGAGCGCGTCGAAGAGCACGTTGTCAGGATCGGACATGACGCCCTTCATCTCGTTGAACACCACGCCGTTATACGTGAGCGGCGCGTCGGCGATCTCGAGCTCGTAGTGCCAACCCTCCTGTTCGAAGATCTCTTTGCGCTTGTAGATGGCAGGATGGAGCACCGCATCGAGATAGACATCCATAAGGTTCATCAGGTCTTTCTCGTTCGTGCTCGAAACGGGATAGACTGTCTTGTCTGCGAAGGTCATGGCGTTCAAGAACGTTTGCATCGAGCTCTTGAGCAGGTTCACGAACGGCTCCTTCACCGGGAACTTGTCCGAGCCGCACAACACCGAATGCTCCAGGATGTGGAAGACGCCCGTATCGTTCACCGGTGGTGTCTTGAAGCCAATGGAGAAGGCTTTGTCGTTGTCTTCGTTTGCCAGATAGAGCAGGCGCGCGCCGCTTTCGTGACGCATAAGGGTTGCGGCGCCGTCGATCTCGGGCAATTCTTCATGTGTTTCGACCGTGAAGCCGTAGGCTTTCGCTCCAGGAGTAAGATCCATCTTCCATCCTTCGTACTGCGCAGGTGTGCGCTCTTATCGCGCCTTCATTTCTCATACTCGATTATAAATCACCGCCACCTCGCAGGCATCGTTTTACACTCGATCAGTGGAGAGGGTAAGACACGAGGTTCCCCGTTCATTGCCACAAGGGGCTTACGCCTGAGGGGTGGTTGGGTCGACCCGCTTACGTTGCTCGATAGCCTGCAATATCTTGCAGGCTATCTCGTGCACTTCGCTCCTTCGAACAGCCTATTACTATTTACAAGTGCGGACTCAGAGTCGTCCAACCACCCCACAGGCTCCGCCCCTTATGACAGCGACAACCCCGAAAGACTAGTCTCTTATCTGTATCAGCGAAAAGGGTGAGGCAGCGAGGTGACTCTTCGCCGACTAAATTCATTAGTAATAAAACCCGAGCGAAGCAGCGACGCATGAGCGCCTCTGCGAAGCAGATGCGCGAACAGGGAAGCGGGTCACCCTCGTGTCTCGCCCGATTCGCTGATATAGATAGATGTCGAACGACCGGGTAGTTTGTCACCTTAAAGCAAGAAGGGGGCGAGGGCGCGGTTGGCGATGCCTGCGAAGTGCGCCAACACCATGCCGTAGTTCGCGATAGGCACGCCTGCCCGTTCACACGCTTGGATGCGCGAGAGCATCACTCGCCTGCTGAACATGCATGCTCCACAATGGATCACCAAATCGTAGCTTGAAAGATCGTTCGGAAAGTCCTTGCCCTGAACATGGTCGATCGTGATGCCTTCGCCCAGGTTCTTGCGCAACAAACGCGGGATCTTCACCGTGCCGATGTCCTCCGAGATCGGATGGTGCGTGCACGCTTCAGCAATAAGAATGCGCGCGTCTTCACCCAACTGCGCAAGCACCTGAAGCGCCGCGGCTTGCGCATGGATGTCCCCCTTTGCGCGCGCCATTATCACGGAAAAGCCCGTGAGCGGAACCTCCTCGGGGACGATCTCGGCCACCTGATGGAACACCTGCGAATCGGTGATGACAAGCGCGGGCGGCTCTTTGAGCGAAGCGAGCGCGGCAGCCAGCTCGGTATCGCGCACCAAATACGGCAGCGCTCCCCCATCGAGCAAATCGCGGGCTGTTTGCACTTGAGGCAAGATCAGCCTACCCTTGGGCGCTTCCTTGTCGATCGGAACGACGAGCACGACCGTATCTCCCGAATTGACCAGGTCACGCGCAAGCGGCGGATCCTCAAGCAGGCTTTCAGGGGCGGCATCGATGATCACTTGGAGCAGTTCGCCCATGCCCGTGCGCTCACTTGCCGAAACGCGCACCGCTTGATCGAAATCGCTCGCAGCCCTATCGTTCGCAGCCCCCTCGCCTGCAAGGTCGATCTTGTTCGCCACGACCACTGCAGGGATCGCTTCTCGCTCAAGATCCGCCAGTAGATCGCGCTCCACCTCTCCCCACCTACCCTGCTCATACACGAGCAAGGCCAGATCGCAGCCCTTCATCGCTTTGCGCGTAGTCTCAGCGCGCAACTGCCCCACCACTTCGGCATCGTCGTCAATACCCGCAGTATCCACGAAGAGCACGGGGCCGAGCGGCAGAAGCTCCATCGCTCGCTCGACCGGATCGGTCGTGGTACCTGGCACTTCGCTCACGATGCTCACCGGCTGGCGCGCGAGCGCATTCACCACACTGCTCTTGCCCGCATTGCGCCTGCCGAACAGCCCGATCGTGATGCGCATCCCCTTCGGCGTGGCCGAAAGCGCATCACGCTGTTCAAGATCGAGCGAAGGGGTCGAAACGTTGTGTTCAGAGACCATGGATTCTTTCCTTAGAGTTCACAGAAACATCGCACGGCGTGCGTGTTTGCTGGTATCCTTTACGCATTCGTATTATATTCCTCGATTATGAAAAACCCGTTACGCACGATCGGAACGAAAGAACCCATGACCATTACTATTCCGCCCTATGATCCTGCCTCTCCCCGCGCGGAGGAATTCATCAACCACGAAGAGATCCTTGCGACCCTTGAAGCTGCTCGCGCTGATGCCGCCGATCTTGCGCTCGTCGATCGCATCCTCGAGAAAGCCGCTGAAGGGAACGGGCTCACCCACCGCGAAGCGAGCGTTCTTCTGGCCTGCGAAGACAAAGAGCGCATCGAGCGCATCTTCGCGCTGGCCCATGCGATCAAGGACGACCATTATGGCAATCGCATCGTGCTCTTCGCGCCGCTCTATCTGTCGAATTACTGCATGAACGGCTGCGTGTATTGCCCTTACCATCTGCAGAACAAGACGATCCCGCGCAAGAAGCTCACTCAAGAAGAGATCGCCGCCGAAGTGATCGCGCTGCAAGACCAGGGCCACAAGCGCCTCGCGATCGAGCTGGGCGAAGACCCGATCAACAACCCGATCGAGTACGTGCTCGAGAGCCTTCAGACCATCTACTCGATCAAGCACAAGAACGGCGCGATCCGTCGCGCGAACGTGAACATCGCAGCTACCACGGTCGAGAACTACCGCAAGCTCAAGGAAGCCGAGATCGGCACCTATATCCTGTTCCAGGAGACCTATCACAAAAAGCGCTATGAAGAACTCCACCCCACCGGCCCAAAGAGCAACTACGCCTACCACACCGAAGCGCACGACCGCGCGATGGAAGCGGGCATCGACGATGTGGGCCTGGGCGTTCTCTTCGGCCTGGAGGGCTATGCCTACGAATTCGCTGGGCTGCTCATGCATGCCGAACATCTCGAAGCGGTGTTCGGCGTAGGTCCGCACACGATCAGCGTGCCGCGCGTGCGCCCGGCGGACGATATCGATCCCGACACTTTCGACAACGGCGTGCCCGACGATGTGTTCGCGAAGATCGTCGCATGTATCCGCATCGCCGTTCCCTACACCGGTCTCATCATCTCGACGCGCGAGCCACAAGCCATGCGCGAACAGCTTCTTGAGCTGGGCGTATCGCAGATATCGGGCGGATCGCGCACGAGCGTGGGTGGATACGTGAGCGAGGAGGACGAAGAGGCGAGCACCGCGCAGTTCAACGTCTACGACAACCGCAGCTTGGACGAAGTGGTCAGCTGGCTCATGGAGCTTGGCTATATTCCCAGCTTCTGCACGGCGTGCTATCGCGCAGGACGCCAGGGTGATCGCTTCATGGAGCTTTGCAAGAACGAACAGATCGCAGGCTTCTGCCACCCGAATGCACTCATGACGCTCGAAGAATACCTGCTCGACTACGCCTCGCCCGAAGCTCGAGCGCTTGGCGAAGCACTCATCGATGCCGAGATGGCAAACGAAGACTTCAAGCGCGCGCCGGTCTATGCCGTGCTCGAGAAGAATCTTGCGGCCATCAAAGAAGGTAAGCGCGACCTGCGGTTCTAGTGTGCGTGCACATGCAGGAGCTCTTCGGCGCGCTCTGAGCCTGGTTCGCCGAAGTATTCCGCATAGATCGTCTCGATGACGGGATTCTCATGCGAGAAACGCACGGGCGCGTCGGTATCGAGCGTATGCAGCACCGCGCCGCGCGCAAAGCCCAGTTCGCGGTCGCTGCCATCGATCGGCTGACCACCACCGCCAGCGCATCCTGAAGGACAGGCCATCACTTCGATGAAGTCGTAGTCCACCGTGCCCGCATCGAGCGCCGCAATAAGCTGGTCAGTGTTCGCCAGCCCATGCACGACCGCACAGCGGATCGGCGTCCCTGCCAAGTCGAACACCGCTTCCTTCCAGGGGCCTTCGGCGGCAGGAGCGAACTCGAAGCCGGTGGGTTCAGGGTTCGAGCCGGTCATGATCGCGGCTGCAGTGCGGAGCGCCGCGGTCATCACGCCACCGGTCGTGCCGAAGATCACACCTGCACCCGTGCCCTTATCGAGAGGATCATCGAGCGGCGCATCTTCGAGCGCTTCAACGTCGATCTCGCTCTGGGCGATCATGCGTGCGAATTCGCGGGTAGTGAGCGAGGCGTCCATATCAGGCACGCCAGGATTCGAGGACATGCCCGGCAACGCGACCTCGACCTTCTTCGCGGTGCACGGCATGAGCGCGACCGAGAAGATCTTCTCTGGCGCAAGGCCGTTCTTCTCCGCGAACCAGGTCTTTACCACGGCACCGAACATCTGCATCGGACTCTTCGCCGACGAAAGGTGCTGGGCGACGGATTCGGGGTAGCGCGTGCGCGCGAAATTCACCCAACCAGGGCAGCATGAGGTGAACAGCGGCAAGCGATCGATCTCGCCCGCTTTCACGATGTTCAAGAGTTCGGTACCCTCTTCCATGATGGCGAGGTCGGCGGCGAACACCGTGTCGAACACATAGTCCACACCCATCTCCTTGAGCACAGCGCACATGCGCTCCACGCCCAGTTCACCGTCTTGCTTGCCGAACGAAGAGGCCCACGCCGTGCGCGTTGCAGGCGCGATCTGCACCACCGTGGTTACCTCGGGGTCGGCGATCGCCGCATGCAGGCGGGCGATATCGTCGCGCTCGGAAAGTGCGCCGACCGGGCAGTGGGTGATGCACTGGCCGCATGCCACGCAGCCGGCTTCGCGCATCGTGCGATTATCGGCCACCCCAATGCTCGAGCGCGAGCCCGTGCCGATGAATTCCCACACGCCGATACCCTGCAGCTTCTTGCAGGCAGCCACACAGCGGCCACATTGAATGCAGCGGCTCGCGTTGCGCTGGATGATCGCGTGCGGATCCCACTCGGCACGCTTGCCGCGCGGGAGCTCGTTCGCGTAAATCGCCGGCGTGGCATCGGGGCCAGCCAGGCCATAGGATTTCAGCAGATACTGCAAGCGACACGTGCCAAAGCGCACGCAATTGCGACAATCAAGATCGTGGCGCGAGCGGATGAGCTCGAGATTCGTCTTGCGCGCTGCTTCTGCACGGTCAGAATGCGTACGAACCACCATGCCTTCTGGGGCTGGCGTGTTGCATGCGGCGCTCAGGCGTTCATCGCCTTCAACCTCCACGCAGCACACGCGGCAAGCGCCAATATCGCACAGTCCCTCGAAGTAACACAGCGTCGGAATGCTGATGTTCGCCGCCTTGGCAGCATCGAGGATGGTGGCACCGTCTTCAACGGTTACGGAAGTGTCGTCTATCGTGAGCGTTACCATACCAGTGCTTCCTTTCCGCAAACTTTGCCAAAGCCGTGATGGTCGCAACGCAGGCAGCGGCTCGTTTCCTGCTCGACCTCGTCTTTCTTCATGCCGTTCTTCGCAATGTCGAAGTCTTTGATCGCCTCGGCGAACCGGCGGTTCGTCTGTTCGACGCGCCCGGTTGCCGGTCGCGTGGTGAGCGGGGCGGGAATCGTGACTTCATCGTGCACGTTATGGTGAAAGCCGAGCGCTTCGTCGATGTTGGCAGCAGCAACCTTGCCTGCTGCGATCGCGCGAATGACCGTTGCCGGTCCGGTAACCGCATCGCCACCTGCGAACAGGCCTTCACGATCGGCAAGGGCGCCCTGATCGTTCGCCAGAATGCGTCCGCGTTCCGTGGCGATCACATGCGCGAACGCATCGGTGTTGATCTTCTGACCGATGGCCACGATGATCACATCGCAGGGAATCTCCACTTCGGCAACGTTCGCTGCCTGAGGCTTCGGACGGCCATCTGCCCCCACTGCGCCGATGTACTGCGGTTGCACCACGAGCGCGCGCACCGCGCCAGTCGCATTCGCTTCGATGCGGATCGGCGCCATGAGCTCGGAGATCTGGCAGCCTTCGGCCATCGCTTCTTCGATCTCTTCAGGAAGCGCAGTCATGTCCGCGATGCGTCGGCGATAGACGCATTCAACGCTTGCCGCACCCAGACGACGCGCCGTACGCGTGCAGTCCATCGCAACATTGCCGCCACCAACGACGACCACGCGCTTGTCCGTAAGATCGGGGGCGAGGCCATCGCCTGCGGCACGCAAGAACCGTACCGCCGAAAGCACGTTTTCGGCGTCCTCGCCCGGGCAACCGAGCTTGTTCTCGTCGTGCGCGCCCACCGAAAGATAGATCGCATCGAAATCGTTCGCGAGGTCCTCATAGGTGAGGTCGGTGCCGATCGTGGTATTGGTGAATGCCTTTACGCCTGTTGAAAGGATGAAATCGATGTCTTGATCGAGCTTTTCCTGCGGCAGGCGATAGTCGGGGATGCCGTAACGCACCATGCCGCCAAGCTTGGAGCGCTGATCGTAAACGGAAACGTCGTGGCCCATCAGCTGCAGGTAATACGCTGCCGAAAGACCCGCTGGGCCGCCGCCGATCACGGCGATCTTCTTGCCCGTGGGTGCGAGGTTTTGCTGAGGCTGGTAGGGCGCGGCGTGGTCGGCCGCGTAGCGCTTGATGCCGCAGATGTTCACCGCATCGTCCACGAGACTCCGGCGGCAGGTGAATTCGCAGGGATGTTCGCACACATACCCACAGACCGTAGGCAGCGGATTATCGTTGCGGATCACGCGCAGGGCATCTTCGTACTGACCCGCGTTCACCAGCGCGATGTAACCGGGGATGTCGATATGCGCAGGACAGGTGCCCTGGCAGGGAACATAGGCGTTGCGCTCGGCGGAGCAGAGGTCAGCTTCAGCATGCGAGCGATAATCCTCTTCGAAGGAGCGCAGGCTTTTGAGTACCATACGGGCTGCTTCGTGGCCGATCGCGCAATCGGCGCTGTCCAGGATTCCCTGCGCCGTGGTGGCAATGAGCTCGACCGTTTCGGTGGTGCCCACACCATCGAGCACCTCTTGCTGAAGTTGGACCAGTTGCGCAAGGCCGATGCGACAAGGCGTGCATTTGCCGCACGATTCCGAAAGGAACAGGCGAGTGAGCGATTGCGTGAATTCGACCGGACATTGGTCCGCTGGCATCGCGACGATGCGCCGCGCCGCCTCTTGCGATAGTTGCTTGAAGCCCGCTTCAGCAGCGGATGCTTCTTCGATGATAAGTCGAGCCATTAAGCCTCCTCGAACTCGTGACTTGAGCCTTATCGGTAACGCCGCAATTTGGTGCGGCCCCTCTCATGCATAAGTGCACAAAGTATAACGTGTTTTTGGAGCGTGCGTTTGCTCGAGTCTGTTCGAGATGAGGAAAAGCGGTCTGAATGGTTGGTCTTGATGCGTTGAACGACGATTGCGCTGCGATCTAACAGCGATCTAACAGCGATCTAACGACGAGCGAATCGCCGCGCGATGATTCGACCGAATACCCCTGTGCGGAAAGAATGGCTTCGAGCTCATCGTGCTGTTCGACTGCCTCAAGCCCGGTAGCGAGCTTATTGTTGTAGAGCGCGTAGTCGCCGCGATAGGATGCGGGCGTAAGATTCGGCATGATCACGTTCGCTCCCGCTTCAAGGCCAGCCATACGCCCTTTTGGGTCGATCGTGGCGAGCGCGGTCGTTGCGGGAAGAAGCGCACGTGGATGAGCCAGCCGTAAGCACGCGAGCAAGAAGAGGGTCTCTTCCATCGTGGCGGGCGGTTTGCTGGCGAACGGCGTGCTGCTATGCGGAATGAAGGGACCGATGCCGATCATGTGCGGATCGAGCTCGTGCAAGAACGCGAAGTTCGCCGCCATCGATTCGGTCGTTTGCCCTGGTGCGCCTACCAGAAATCCACTCCCCACCTGAAACCCGATCTCGCGCAGGGTGAACAGGCAGGCCTTGCGCTCCTCGAGGCTCATGGATGCAGGATGAAGCTTGCCATAGTGGCGAGGATCGGCTGTTTCATGGCGCAAGAGATACCGGTCTGCCCCCGCGTCGAAGAGCTGCTGGTAGACCTCGCGCGGCAATTCGCCCGCCGAGACCGTGATCGCGCAATCGGGAAAGCGCGCGCGCAGTGCGCCGACGATATCTACGAGCGAAACCTTCGGGTCTTCCCCGCCCTGCAGAACGAACGTGCGATAGCCCAGGTCGTAGCCCTGTTCGCAACAAGCAAGGATCTCTTCGGGACTCAGGCGATAGCGGCGCAGATGCGCATTGGATGCTCGGATCCCACAGTAATAGCAATCGTTCTTGCAATAGTTGGAATACTCGATGAGGCCCCGCAGAAATACCTGGCGGCCATAGTGCTCGTCGCGCACCGCACGTGCACGCTCGAACAGATGAGCTCGCAGCGCCGGATCGTGCTGCGCGGCGAAGAGTGCGACCCATTCTTCGCGCTGGAGCGTCTGCTCTGCCTCGAGCTTTTCGATCAAACGCATCGCGTCGTGTGCGCGCGCTTCAGGTATGACTCGTTCGTTCGTCATCAGGCATCCGATTATACCCTGCCGTGCTTGTTCTTGATGGTGAATCATGGTATGTTGAATTCAGATTGACGCGCAAGCATCATGAAGGGGCTCACCACCTTCGGTGGGGTTTCTTCGTGGTGCTTTTTTATTGGACGCAAAGGAGGCATGCATGATCATCGTCAATGGCGAAGAGTTCGAGATAGCCAGCGGTTGGAGCGTTGCGAAGCTCGTCGAAGAACGCGGCCTGGACCGCAGCCGCGTCGCGGTCGAACTGAACGGCGAGATCGTCCCGCGCGGCACCTTCGATGACACCTTGCTTCACGATGGCGACAAGGTCGAGATCGTTCACTTCGTGGGAGGCGGCTAATGAGGACGCCTGCCGCACACGCTTCGCCAGCTCTTTCACGGGAGGCTTACTTCGCCGCCCTTGCGAAACGCCATGGAGCCGAAAACCAGCAGAAGCTCGCGCGCGCACGAGTAGGCATCGCCGGGCTTGGCGGATTGGGCTCTGCTGCTGCGTGCCATCTGGCGCGTCTTGGCGTGGGTACGCTCGTGCTCGTCGACTTCGATGTGGTGGACGTGTCGAACCTGCACCGCCAGCAGTACACCTGCGCGCAAGTTGGCATGAAGAAGACCGAGGCGCTCGCAGAGACGCTGCGTGCGATCAATCCTTTCGTTGAGCTGGAGCTGCACTCAGTGAAGGTCACCGCTGAAAACGCGTCCACACTCTTCGCGGGTTGCCCGATCGTGTGCGAAGCGTTCGACGAACCCGACCAAAAGGCTCTGCTCGTCGAGACCTTGCTTGTCACCCGCCCCGATACCACGATCGTGAGCGGATCGGGCATGGCTGGGATGAGGTCTGCGAACACGATTCGCACGCGCAAAGCGCTCGAGCGTCTCTATCTTTGCGGCGATGGCTGCACCGATGTCGCAGCAGAAGGGAGCCTTGCGAGCCCTCGTGTTGGTGTTTGTGCAGGCCACCAGGCGAACATGGTCCTGCGGCTGATACTTGGCGAGACCGAACCCTGAGTTCGGTACGCCCTCAACGATAAACGAACTGCGCTTTTTCGCGCTTATACGAAAGGAAGACTATGAGCATTGAAGATCCCCTGGTTCTCGGTGGGAAATCCTTCGACTCCCGCTTCATCTTGGGCTCGGGCAAGTATTCGCTCGATCTGGTAGAAGCGGCGGTCGAACATGCGGGCGCGCAGATCATCACGCTCGCGCTGCGCCGCGCCAACTCGGAGACTGACTCCATCCTCGCGCATATTCCCAAAAGCGTTACGCTCTTGCCGAACACTTCAGGCGCGCGCACTGCAGAGGAAGCCGTGCGCATAGCGCGCCTGGCGCGGGAACTTGGCTGCGGCGACTTCGTGAAGATCGAGATCATGCGTGATTCGAAGTATCTTCTGCCCGACAACTACGAAACCATCAAGGCCACCGAAGTGCTCGCGAACGAAGGGTTCGTCGTGCTTCCCTACATGTATCCCGATCTGAATGTCGCGCGCGATCTGGTGAGCGCCGGTGCCGCAGCGGTCATGCCACTCGGTGCGCCCATCGGATCGAACAAGGGGCTCGCCACGAAGGACTTCATCCAGATCCTGATCGACGAGATCGACCTGCCCATCATCGTGGATGCGGGCATCGGGCGTCCTTCGCAAGCTGCGGAAGCCATGGAGATGGGGGCGGCTGCTGTTATGGCGAATACCGCGATCGCAACCGCCAGCGATGTTGCCTCTATGGCGCACGCGTTCAAGCTCGCCATCGAAGCCGGTCGTGAAGCGTATCTTGCTGGGCTCGGACGCGTGATCGACAAAGGTGCGGTGGCATCTTCGCCCCTTACCGGCTTCTTGTCGGACTAGGCAAGCAGCACGCCCATGGGGCACTTGTAATTACCCGCTTATCAGCACCAGTAGAGAGGGCGGCATGCGCAAAGAAGAAACAACTGGAGGTTGTGAATGAGTAAGAAAATCGCAGAACATCAGCCGATGGAAGGGATAACGGTGTTCGAGGTCGAGAACAAGATCGACCACCTCACCTATCTGCCCGACATGGAGCAGATCGACCCTTCCGTTCGCCTTCAGGTTGAAGAGGCGTTCACCGCATACGACCCCGCAAGCTTCACCGAAGCCGATGTGCGCGCCGCGCTGGAAGCCGATACGCTCACGCCGCACGACTTCGGTGCGCTGCTCTCCCCCGCAGCCGAACCGTTCCTCGAGGAAATGGCACAACGAGCGCGCAGCGAGAAGCGCCGTTTCTTCGGCGATAACGTCTACCTGTTCACCCCCATCTATTTGGCGAACTACTGCGAGAACTACTGCATCTATTGCGGTTTCAACTGTCACAACAAGATCCGTCGCGCACAGCTCGACACCGAACAGATCGAGGCAGAGATGGCAGCCATCGCCCAAACAGGACTTGAAGAAGTGCTCATCCTCACCGGCGAAAGCCGCACCAAGAGCACCGTGGAATACATCGGTGAAGCCTGCAAGATCGCCTCGCGGTATTTCAAGAATGTGGGCCTTGAGGTCTATCCTATGAACTCCGATGAATACGCCTACCTGCAGGGATGCGGCGCCGACTACGTGACCGTATTCCAGGAGACCTACGACGCAGGCCGCTACGAAGAGCTCCACCTTGCTGGGCACAAGCGCGTGTTCCCCTATCGCATGGAAGCGCAGGAGCGCGCGCTCATGGGTGGCATGCGCGGCGTTGCGTTCGCTGCGCTGCTCGGGCTGGCCGATTTCCGTAAGGATGCCTTCGCCACCGGCATGCACGCCTACCTGCTGCAGAAGAAATATCCGCATGCAGAGATCTCCTTCTCGTGCCCGCGCTTGCGCCCCATCACGAACAACAGCGAGATCAACCCCCACGATGTGCATGAACGCCAGCTTTTGCAGGTCATGTGCGCCTATCGCATCTTCATGCCGTTCGCTGGCATGACCATCTCGACGCGTGAATGCGAACGCTTCCGCAACAACGTGGTCGACATCGCGGCGACGAAGATATCGGCGGGGGTCTCGACGGGTATCGGCGGACACGAAGGTGAAGAGCAGGGCGACGACCAATTCGAGATCGCCGATGGTCGCAGCGTGGAAGAGGTCGTTGCTGCGCTCACTGCGCGCGGTTTACAGCCGGTCATGAACGATTACATTTATGTATAGGAGCACCATGGCTTTTCAGATCATCGCTATAACTAACCGCGCGCTTTGCGCCCAGCCACTTGAGGTGAGGGTCGCTGCCCTGTGCGATGCGGGGGTCGATCGCGTGATCGTGCGGGAGAAAGATCTTACTGAACGCGAATTCGGTGCACTGCTCGACCGCATCGAAGCGTTGCTCCTGCCTGATCAGCGCCATCGCATCACGGTGAACACCTTCGTCGACCTCGCAGCAGCAAAGGGCTTTCCCTCGATCCAGATGAGCTACGATGAATTCGAGCGTCACCCCGATTTCGCACGCGAGTTTCAGGAGGTGGGCGTATCGGTGCATGGGGTCAATGAGGCCGAGCACACCGAACGACAGGGAGCTGATTTCTGCATCGCTGGCCACATCTTCACCACCCAATGCAAGCCTGGCGTGGAGCCACGCGGTCTTGATTTCCTCAGGCGCATCACTTCGAACGCAGCCATTCCCGTCTATGCGATCGGCGGTATTAACGCGCACAATATCGCTTCGGTGCGCGACGCTGGTGCGGATGGCGCATGCTTGATGAGCGCGCTCATGACCTGCGACAACGTTGCAGAAATGATCGACGAGCTCAGGTCAGCTCTTTCTTAGCAGAATATCTTACGCACATTGCGCGTGATAGCATCGAGCGCATCTTCCCCACGCAACGTGACGATTTCCCGATAGGCTTCTTCGAGCATCGATGCATAGCGCGCTTCAACCGCTTCGGTAGCCTGCTTGCACGTTTGCGAGCCCTCTGCGCATGCGTCGATGGAGGTCTCTTCGGGCAAATCGGTCTCGATGAGCAAGCGATCTAGCGGAATGGCTTTCGCATATTCTCGTCCGCGCTTCGTCTGGAGCATGAACGCGTTGACCGAGAAGAAGCAACCCAGATCGCGCGCGCGTTTCAGCTGAGCGCTCGAGCCCGAAAACCAATGGAAGATGATCGTATTGTCTTCCAGCAGCTCGTATTCCTCGAGCATATCTATGACCACATCGGCGCCTCGCACGGCGTGGAACGAGAAGACGCGTCCACCCTTAGCTTCGCCAGCTTCTTTGGCGCCTTCGATGTCTTCGCTAACTGAAGGCGCGGGGCTCTTCTTTGCGGCAGCGAAGATCATGCGCAGCACTTCGATCTGCGCCTGCTTGGTCTGATCGTCGGTCGCAAAAACGCTCTTGGCAAGCCCATTCTTGCCGAAGTCAAGCCCGACCTCACCGATGTAACGCGCGTTGGCAACGAGGCCAGGAAGGAGCGCCTTGTCCTCATCGGAGATCTTGCCCTGCGCGACCCACCAAGGGTGAGCGCCCACGCCCACTTTTATCTTCGGGAATGAGACAAGTGTCTGCTGTGCGAAACGATAGTCGGCAGGACTCACCGTCGTAGAGAAAGCGCCCGCGAAACACTCGGTGAACCATGAGGCGAACGAGGTGACATCTGGCGCAAAGCTCATATGCGCATGCGCGTCGAAAAACTCATTGCTTTCTGCCATGTCTCTCCTTTATCTGCACCAAAAGATGACAAACTACCCGGTCGTTCGTCACCTTCCAAGGTCGCGGAGGACTTCGCCGGCGATCATCTGGCCGAAGATCGGCGGTACGAACGATGCCGTGCCCAAGTCCTTGCGCTCAGCGCGCTCCCAATCGCTACCCATATTGGTGTCGACTGGCTGTTCGCACGAGTAGATGACCTTCAGCTGCTTGATGCCACGCTTGCGCCCCTCTTTGCGCATGATGCGACAGAGCGGGCAGTTCACCGTGTCATACAGATCGGCGATCTTGAAGCATTCGGGATGGATCTTGTTCGCCCCACCCATGCTACTGATCAGCTTGAACGAGTAGTTCGGCGCAAGTTCAGCCAATTTGAGCTTCGCCGAGATCGTGTCGATCGCATCGACCACATAGTCCACATCGCGCGCATACTCATCAAGGAAGCTCTTCATCTCCTCCTGACGCAAGAAGCCGAATACCTTCTTGACCTGCGCTTCGGGGTTGATATCCTTGATCATCGCCTCCATCACATCCACCTTGCGCTTGCCGAGCGTGGAATAGAACGCGATGGACTGGCGATTGATATTGCTCTCCTCCACCACATCGCGGTCGAGGATCGTCAGCTTGCCCACACCCCCGCGCGCAAGCGCCTCGATACAATTCGATCCCACGCCGCCAATGCCGAGCACGAGCACGTGCGCATTCACGATCGCGCGCAAGGCATCTTCGCCCCACAGGGTCTTGAGCTTCTCATAGCGAGCAGGTAATTCCTTGTAGTGCGCTTGCGACGTTTCAGGTTGCACGGATGAGCCTTTCATTCGATCTTCCTCTCATTATAGCGAGCGTGCACGCACCTATGCCGAAGGTCAAGTTGCAAGCGGAAAACTAGAACTTAACAGGTTTCTGTCAAAACCCACGCGCTTCCCAGCTGCGCATTCGCTCATGTTAGGTTAAAGACGCGCCGAAAACACAGCAATTCGGCTCATGCTGTGGTCTTGGCGTTCGAACGTATCCGCTGCAACAAGGAGGCTTCATCATGCGCCCCATTCATCACACTAAAGATACCGTCATGATCTTGGACGATATTTCTGAGCTCACTACACCGGCTGAAGGCCCGGTCGTCTCACTCTACCTGCCCACCGAATACAAACGTCTGCGCACCAATAAAGAGCGCATCGAGATGAAAGACCTCATGAAGGAGGCCAAGCATGAGATCGATGCGAACTACGCCATCCAGCCGAACAACAAGATCCTCGTTCACCTTGAAGATGTGATCAACGCTCCCGATGAAGAGATCTGGCTGAACGCAGAGGCTAGTGTAGCGCTCTTCGCCGACAAGGATCATGTCTATATCGCGAACCTCTATCACAAGGTCGATCCGCAGGTGTTCGTCGGCGATAACTGGGAGCTTTCCCCGCTCAAGGGTGATGAATTCCAGCAGTCCAAGTACTACATCTTGGCTGTTTCTGCCGATCGCTTCGGGCTTATCAAGGGGCTCGGCAACTGCCTTAACCGCATCGATGTTGAAGATGAGGGCGTTGCGAAGCAGTTCGGCGAACTCATGCACGATTTCAGCGATGCGCCCGCGCTCGATCACCACATGCTCATGAAGCACCTCAATCCGTATCACGATTATCGCTCGCGCAACGAAGTGTCCAAGATCGAGGCCGAGAAGTTCTACCGCTACATCAACAAAGTGGTCCAGGATACCTTGCTTCCGGACAATCCCGATCCTGTCATCCTTGCCTGCTTGCCTGAGCATGAGGCTGAATTCCGTAAGATCGCGACCATTCCGCATCTGATGGATAAGGGCATCGAGAAAGATCCGGGCAGCATGGATTCGAAGGAGCTCGCCATCGCCGCATGCAAGATCCTCGAAGCGTAACTGCGCGTCATATGCGCTAACGAGAGCCCTCCCCCGAGGGCTCTTTTTTTGCCTGGTGACAAACTACCCGGTCGTTCGACATCTTAAAAGAGGTACTTCTCGGCCAGGCGAGCGCGCTTTTCGGGGGTGATGCCGAGTCCTTCTTCCAGGTAAGAATCGAGCGAGCCGTACTTTTTCTCGGCTGCTTCGCAGGCTGCATTGAGATACCCAGGCTCAGCGGTCAAGAAAGCGAGCAGCGCCTCATCGCCTTTCTTCAGCAGATGCAAGCGCTCGAAATCGCTCGCAGCACGGCGAAGCTTCTTGCGCGCGAAGATGTTCGTAGCAAGATAGTCTTCCATGATCGTCTCGGGCGGCACACCCAGCGCATGCAAGATGAGCAAGCTCGCCAAACCGGTACGATCCTTCCCCTCTGAGCAGTGCCACAGGATCGAGCCCTCTTCCTGCTCAAGCAAGATATCGAAGAACTGCTTATACGCCTTTACTGCCTCATCTCCCAAAAGCGCCACCGGGTAGATATCGCGCACGACTTTATAGGGGTCTTCCTTCATCTGGCTGAATTCTTTCATGAGCGAACGAATGTCGTGCTCATGCGTGATGCCGATCGCGCCTTCAGTGAACACCGGAAGATTCACGAACTTCACCTCGGGCATGCGCGAGGTAGGATCAGGCGACAGCTCACGTTCCTTGTCGGTACGCAGGTCGATCACCGTACGCAGCTCGTATTCATCGACAAGCACATGGATATCGTGATCGGTGAGCTTCTCGAGCTTGTCGGAACGAATGAGCTTTCTTGAGCGCACGCGCTGGCCCGTAACCGTTTCCATGCCGCCCTGATCGCGGGTGTTCTCGCTACCCGAAAGCTCGATCAGGCCGTAATCGGTCATGCCATCTGCTGGTTTAGTTACTTCCGATTCCATTATTTCCCCTCTTCCTTGCGCTTTTGCGTCGAAGCATCTTCGCCTTTCGCGATGACCTCCAGGTATCCTTCTTCATCATAGGGAGCAGCGGACTCGTTCGTACCCATCTCCTTTTCTGCCTGCTCTGCTTCAGCAACGATCCTCTTAAGTTGATCCTTGCTCAAGCTCTTCGTCTCTCGATAGCGATCGCGCACTTCCTGAATGAAATAGCGCACATCACGATCGTCGCTGTCTTCATCGTTATGCGCAAGCTGCGCGAGCAGCGGCTCGATCCGCGCCGCAAGATCGGGATCGTTCTTATCGATGAGACCACGCGCCTTCGCCAGTAAACGTACCAGTTCAGCACGGCTCTTGATGATCGTAGAGAGATCGGCCGGCTTGCTCGAAACCTCATGAGCAAGGTCGACCAGGTGCGTGTCGGAGATGCGAATGGTGATCGACGCGAGCGCCGGCATGAGGAACACCGTCACCGCGCCCGCACACACGAGCACCGAAGCGATCTCGTTGCTCATCGCACCCGATTGCTGCGCCACCATCGTGACCGCCACGATGATCGGCAGCGCCGTAGTGCAATAGAGCGCCACCGTGATACGCGCGCTGCGGCTCAGATCGCGCTTGTGCTTGCCCGTAGAAAGCGCGATGAAAACGGGAAGCGCGCGAATGAGCAGGAGCAACACGATGAAGAACACGAGCAGAAGGGGCCTGTCGCCCACCGCGTGGATGTCGATATTGCTCCCGGAGACGATGAAGAAGAGCGGGATGAAGAAGCCGAACGCGAGGCCATCGAGCTTGGTCTCGAGGCTCTTGCTCCCCTGCGGAATGATGTAGCGCAAGATAAAGCCTGCCGCGAACGCGCCGAGCACGATATCGAGATTGAACACCGCCGAGAGCGCGGTGAGCGTGACCATGAGCAGCACCGTCGCACGCACCACGGTCTGCTGAGTGGTTTCAGCCCCTTCCTGAACCGCCGATGAAATGCGATCCCACTTCTTCAGGCGCGAAGAAAGGATCGCGACCGCCACCGCGATGAGCGCGAACATCACCAGGATGATCACGCTCTGAATGGTCGTGCGCGTTGAAAGGAGCAGCGCCATAGCAATGACCGGGCATAATTCACCCCAGGTGCCATACGAGAGCACCGCATTGCCAATGGGGGTATCCATGAGATTGCGCTCTTTCAGGATGGGAAGCAACGTGCCGAGTGCGGTTGTGGTGAGCGCGATGACCACCGCAAGCCCATCGATGCCATCGAGCGAGAACTCCGGCCACGCCCATACTACCAACACCGCGATCGCGAACGTGAAGATCCAGGTAACGAACCCCCGTTTTCCCTGATAGTTCGAAAGATTCTTCGGATCGATCTCGTAGCCAGCGAGCAAGAACAGAAACCCGAGCCCCAGATCGGAAAGGAGCGAGACCGCATCGCCCACCTGTATCCATCCGAGCAGATGCGGACCGCAGATAACGCCAGCGAACAGTAAGAACACCGTTTCAGGGATAAGCTTGTGCGGAATCGCACGCGCCAGCAAGGGCGTGATGCAGGCAAGGAGCGCGATGACTGCAAGCGATATGAGCTCGGTTTCCATCTTCGTCCTTCCCTCGTGAAGTTCCATTGTAATCGAGCACGTGTGAAATGTCGGTTCGAGCTGGCGTGAAAAAACATCCGTAACGCAATTGATGCCGAGTTGTGAGGTTGTCATGGTTTACGCGGTGCAGAAGAACTGTCACGATTGAATCATGCTCGTTCAGTCTGCCTTCAACGAGGTCTTCGCATGTCATGGCTTTCCAACATAGATAAGAAGCAACTAGCGCTCCACGTGTTCTTCATCTGCCTGGTGGGCGTGGTCTCGGCCTTCACCTCGATCGTGCTGTGCATCTGCGTCAATACATCCTATCGCCTGAACCAAGAGTACTCGTGGCTCGTGTTCTTACTCCCCGTGCTCGGCATCGCCACGCTCGCATTCTATAAAGCGATGAAACTCTCATACTTCTACTCGACTGACGACATGGTCATGGAGATGCGCGAGAACAAACCCGTTTCCCCCACGCTTGCGCCCGCTATTCTCGTGGGAACCTGCCTCTCGACGCTCGGCGGCGGTGCGGTCGGTAAGGAATCGAGTGCGTTTCAGATGGGCGCCTCGATCGGCGAGACCTTAAGTCGCGCCTTCAAGCTCAAGAACGTCTTCAAGAACAAGCAGGACCGCAACGTCTATGGCTATGCTGCGCTCATGGGCATGTCGGCCACCTTCAGCGCGCTGTTCTTCGCGCCGCTTGGTGCGGTGTTCCTCGTCTTCGAGCTCACGCACTTCAAGACCTTCAGCCCTGCGCGCTTCATCGCGCTGCTCGTTTCGGCGTTCATCGCCGCTTCGATCGCCTACCCGTTCGGCATCGGCGATATCATTCCCCGCGTTGCCATCCCCGGCGTTACCCCTGATCTTATGCTGCAGGTCGTGCTCATCGGCACGCTCGGTGGCATCCTGGGGCGCTTCTTCGGCGCAAGCCTCGCCGCGGTGCGCGCATGGGAACGCAAGCGTTTGAACCACCCCTATATCTCCGTATTCGTTGTCGGCATCGGCATCACGATCCTCGTCGTCGCTTTCGGCCTGCAGAGCTTCGAAGGCGGCGGCATGAACCTCCTGATGCAAGCTGCATCGGGATCGATCGGCACATGGGATTTCGCCATCAAAGCGGGGCTCGTGTTCCTTGCGCTCGGCTCGGGCTTCAAGGGGGGCGAGATCATGCCTACCCTCGTTATCGGCGGTTTGCTCGGGTGCTCGCTCGGACAGCTCATCAATGTCGATCCCGCCTTCGCGACCGCTATCGGAGTCATGACGTTCTTCGCCGGCATGACGCGCTGCCCTATCGCTGCCTTCTTCCTTGGCTTCGAGGTGTTCGGTGTCGAGATCATTCCGTTCTTAGCGGTGAGCCTCATCTTCGCCTACGGAGCAAGCCACGATTCCGGCTACTACGGCAAGGGCATCAGGCTCAACTTCCACAGCGCACGCCGCAGGCAGCGTCTCGCGAAGCAGTTCATCGAGAACGCGGGCGATGTCGATTCAGCCCTAGCAAAACTAGAGGAACAGGCGAACGAGTTCGCTACCGAAAAAGAGCAGGCCGCGCGCAAAGAGGCGCAAGGCAGCGCGCAAGCGAGCGATACCACCAGCAAACCGCCTAACGATGCAGCACCTCATTCATGATCGTTTTCAGCTTGCCCTAGAATGGTACGCATTGAGCACCCATCCCTTCCAAGGAACCCGACAAGAAAGGAAGCTCCTATGACCACCCTTTTCGTCAATGCCTGCGCTCACGACGAATCGCGCACGCTCTCTCTTTGCCGCGCCTATCTTGAAGGCAATCCCGCCGTTGAAGAAGTGCGTCTCTTCGAACGCAACCTTGCACCTTTCGACTGGAAGATGGTCGAGCAGCGGGTAGCGCTCATAGAGAAAGCCGATTGGGGCGATTCTATGTTCGACCTCGCGAAACAGTTCGCCGCCGCAGACGAGATCGTTATCGGTACGCCCTATTGGGACCTTTCGTTTCCCGCCGTCCTGAAGATCTACATCGAGCACGTGACCGTCAATGGCATCGTGTTCCACTACACCGAAGAGGGAAGGCCCGAAGGACTCTGCAAAGCGAAGCGTCTTGTGTATATCACCACGTCAGGCGGTCCTTGCTCGTTCGCGAACTACGGGTTCGAATACCTTCAGGGCATCGCGCACATGTTCGGCATCCCTGAAACGCACTTCATCTCCGCCGAATTGCTCGATGTGATCGGACAAGATGTCGATGCGATCATGAACGATGCGCTCGCTCGCGTGCGCGACCTCAAGGAAACGCTTCCCGCACTGTAGACTAGCGCACTTAGCCGTCCCAAGGGGCTCTCGCCTGTGAGGCGTTTGGGCCGATCCGCTTTCGCTGTTCGCTTGCCTTAATGAGGCAAGCTCATGCGCTTCGCTCCTTCGGACAGCCTAATACTAATCAAGTATGCGGACTCAGAATCGCCAAACACCTCGCAGGCTGCGCCCCTTGGGGCAGCACCAACTCCGAAAGACTGGCCTCTTATCTGCATCAGCGGAGAGGGCAAGGCAACGAGGTGACTCTTCGCCGACTAAATTCGTTTTAATAAAACCCGAGCGAAGCAGCGACGCATGAGCGAAGCAGCATAAGCTGATTCGCGAACAGGGAAGCGGGGAACCTCGTGCCTTACCCTTTCCGCTAGTGTAGATAAGTGGCTCGCGATCTTCGCTGGTTGGATATTTCGGTTGGCTGTTTGTCCTCTAGACGCGACTGGATTGTGAAGGATCCATCGACATGGTTTGGAAGCGATGCTCCATGTAGGCGTTGTCGTAGTGCTTGTTGAAGAACTCTTCGAGCGGAGTGTTCGGCGCATGTCCTGCTTCACGCAAGTACCAGCAGTCGATCGTTTGCACGGTGAGCACCACATCCACCACCATGAACACGAAGCACACAACGGTGAGCGTATAGCGCAGCTTCCACGGAATCTTGTTGATCAGCCAAAGCAAGATCGGCAACAAGAACTTCACCCACATCACACCGAGTACGCCCCAGAAGCACATGAACATGAAGTTCGTGCGACCATCGATAGAAAGGAACGTTCCCGAATAATCCCAGGCCACAATTCCGAATGCACTTTGCATGATCCAGCTGACCGTGAACTCGAACGCACCACCGATCAACGCCGAGATCAAGAAGATCACTGGGATCGGCTTATCGTGGAAACGGTTGAGTGCAACGGTCATGAACAAGCCACCGAACCCATAGATCGGCGAGAACGGTCCATAAAGCAGTCCTGCGCGATCTTGGTAGGCATGATAAAAAGCAAGATGGAACACGGTTTCGATCGCTAGCCCCAGGATGCTGCACACCACGAATATCCAGAACAGGTTGAAGAAGTTCAGCGTGATGTAGCCCTTCAAAGGCTTTCGGCTATCGACCTTCTTCTCGAACTGAGCACGCTTTTGCGGATCCATCGTGCGCGCTTCTTTTGAAAGATAGCGCTCTTCGGCCAGTTCAGGATCCATATACACCGTAACGACCGCCAGAAAGACCAGTTCGGCCACGTAAACAATATGGAACAGGCTCAAGCCGTAGAGCATCATCATCGCAAGGAACGCGCCTAAGATGAGCGCAATGGTGGTGATGGCGAAGCGTTCCCCATTGAGCGTGTTGTTCTTGATGAATCGCATGCCCATGGCAACGAAGAGAACGATAGCGGTGATGGCGAGCAGGACGATGCCGATCGCCAGGAGCATACTCTCGGGTCTTTCATGGTGGTTGATATCGCCCACTGCATGAGCTGCGAATACGCCGATCAAGCACAGCGAGGCCAGTGCGCAGATTATGCTCATTACGCCGAATGCCTTGATGACCTTAGGCGAAAACCCTTGATGAGGAAAATCGTCTTGGTTGGTAGGGATCTCGATCTTCCCCCATATATCTTTGAAGCGCATCAAGACCACCTCCTCATTCTCATGCATGATCAACTCCTCAACTCTACCACAGGTCAAATCGGGCTTTTCAGGCAGGCATCTTCCCTCGTGGTTTTGTTACCAAATCGCTTAATGCCTGTTCACTTGCCTTGACTACAAACATTTGTTCGTATAGGATGGAACAAGGCGAATCGAACAGGTGTACGATGGATATCACGGATAAACTCGAACTTCTTGCAGATGCTGCAAAATACGATGTTGCCTGCACCTCATCGGGCGTAGGGCGCGCTGGGCAAAAGGGGAAGCTCGGCAACACGTCTGCTGCCGGGATCTGCCACAGCTTCACGGCCGATGGCCGCTGCATCACGCTGCTGAAGGTCCTGCTCAGCAATGCGTGCATCTATAACTGCGCCTACTGCGTCAATCGCATCAGCAACGAAGGCACCCGCACCACGTTCAACCCGCGCGAATTAGCGGACCTTACCATCAGCTTCTATCGTCGTAACTACATCGAAGGACTATTCTTAAGTTCAGGCGTTGTCCGGAGCCCCGATTTCACTACCGAACTCATGATCGAAGCGCTGAGCATCTTGCGCGAAGAATACGGCTTCCGCGGCTACATCCATGCGAAGGCCATTCCTGGCACTTCGCCTGAATTGCTCGATCAGCTCGGGAGGCTTGCCGACCGCATGAGCGTCAATCTTGAGCTTCCTTCGCAGAAAAGCCTGCAGTTGCTCGCACCAGATAAGAGCAAGCACGATATCCTCCATCCCATGCGCTTCATCAAGAACGGCATCGAAGAAGCCCGCGACGTCCGCGCTCTTGCCGAAAAGAATACGGTCTATTTGAGTAAACGCGATCGATCGCTCGCACGACCCGTCGATAAGGAGCGGAGCTTCGTTCCCGCTGGTCAATCAACGCAAATGATCATCGGCGCCACCCCCGAAAGCGATTACCAGATCCTTAATCTCTCTTCAGCGCTCTATCAGAAGTTCTCGCTCAAGCGCGTATTCTTCAGCGCGTACCTGCCCGTGAACAACGACAAGCGCCTTCCTGCAGGAGATGGCGTTGCGCTCAATCGCGAACACCGCCTGTATCAAGCCGATTGGCTCATGCGGTTCTATCGTTTCGATGTGAACGAGATCATCAATGAAGAAGCACCCTTCCTCGACTTGGAGGTCGACCCCAAAGCGAATTGGGCGCTCAACCATCTCGATTTCTTCCCTGTTGAGGTGAACAAGGCACCTTATGCAACCCTTTTGCGCGTCCCCGGCATCGGTGTTCGAGGGGCGAAGCTCATCATGAATGCGCGCAAGACCCATGTGTTGCGCGAGGACGAATTGCGCAAGCTCGGCATCGCCTTCAAGCGCGCCCGTTTCTTCATCACGTGTCAGGGGAAGTACCAGGGCGGCACCATTCCGTTCAAGCGGCAATCGTTGCGTGCTCAACTTGCCGCGCCGATCGACGGCGGCCGCCACGGAAGACGTGCCGCAAAAGTTGCCACTGGGCAGATGAGCCTCTTCGATATGGCGCCCACCCAGAAACTTGCAGGACACCCTGCATCAAGCGGAAAAGACGCGCTGGCCAGCGGTCAGAAAGCACTGCACGCAACAAGCCGACCTTATTCCCCTGAGCGCGATCTGGGCTGGCGCGCGCTCGATGCTGCCTCGTAGCGAAAGGCCGTGCTATGGACCCCACGCCCGATAACATCGCATATCTCTACGATGGCAGTGTCGAAGGTCTCTTCACTGCCGTGTTCTTAACGTATGCGAACAAGGAGCACCCGCTCGATATCTGTCCGGGCGAACACTATCAGCCCCGTATCGGACAAACCACACGCCAGATCGAGACCGATTTCTCGCTCGCACTTCGCGTTCAGAAGGGCGTGAGCAAGCGCGCGGGTTATAGCGTTGCGAATATCATCAAGACTGCCGCTCTTGCCGATGATCCTCACACCGGAATCTCGATCTATCGTTTCATCCGCTACTGCATGGATCCGCAAAACGCTCATTTCTTCCGACAGAACAAAAAAGGAGAGCGCAGTGTCCAGCAGAGATTCACTGGTGCTGGATGCGGACCTGCTTTGCTGAAAGGCTCAGCAGTGCCTGCTGTTCTCGACTCCGTGGTCGAGCCCGTTCTGAAGCTTGAACGCTTCGTGCAGAATGAGCGCCATCATATCCTTGAATTCTTGCGCTTCGAAGAACTTGAAGGTGGTCTTTGGTGTGCGCGCTGCAACCCAAAAGCCTCGGTCGTGCCGCTCATCATGGATTGGTTCGCGGATCGCTTCAATACGCAACCTTTCATCATCTACGATGAGAACCACCGTATCGCGGGTGTGTACGAAGGAAGCGATTGGCACCTTATCAAGACCGATTCGTTCACGCCACCCGCACCAACCGCAAATGAACTCAAGATGCAAGAAGCATGGAAACGCTTCTACCACACGCTCAATATCGAAGCTCGCTACCATCCCGAGCTTCGTCGGCAATTCATGCCCAAGCGGTTTTGGAAAAATATCACCGAGGTCAGGGATATGTCACCCGCCTAACGAATCTTAGTGCTTTATCTAAGCAAAGTGGCACGGTTTGACGTATCATGCTCTAATCACGAAAACCAGGCGGGCATCCTGCTCGCCTTTGTTTATTCGGTATATGAAAAGGGAGTAACTATGTCACGCGTTTACAACTTCTCTGCTGGCCCGGCAGTGCTGCCCGAAGAAGTGCTTCAGGAAGCCGCCGATGAAATGCTCGATTACCGCGGGTGCGGCATGTCAGTCATGGAGATGAGTCATCGCTCGAAGACGTTCGCCCAGATCATCGAAGAGGCCGAGAGCGATCTGCGCGATCTCTTAAGCATCCCTGATGAATACGCCGTGCTCTTCTTGCAGGGCGGTGCTTCTCAGCAGTTCGCGGCTATCCCCATGAACATGATGCTCGATGGCAAGGCAGACTACATCGTTTCTGGCTCTTGGTCGAAGAAGGCATTCAAGGAGGCTCAGCTCTTCGGCGATGCGCAGTGCATCGCATCGAGTGAAGACGGCAACTTCTCCTACATTCCCGATTGCTCCGATCTTCCCATCCGAGAAGACGCCGACTACGTCTACATCTGCGAGAACGAAACCATCTACGGTACGAAATACCATGAGCTGCCCAACACAAAAGGCAAAGTGCTCGTTGCTGATGTTTCTTCCTGCTTCCTTTCTGAACCTGCCGATATCACCAAATACGGCGTGATGTATGGCGGCGTACAGAAGAACATCGGCCCAGCTGGTGTTGCGATCGATATCATCCGCAAGGACCTGATCAAGGAAGAGACGCTTCCGAACACGCCCACCATGCTGAAGTGGAAGACCCAATACGATAACGATTCGCTCTACAATACCCCGCCCGCTTATGGCATCTATATCTGCGGCAAAGTGTTCAAGTGGATCAAGAAGATGGGTGGCCTTGAGGTAATGGGTGAGCGCAATCGTGAAAAAGCGCAGATCCTCTACGATTTCCTCGATCAGTCCGATCTGTTCATGGGCACTGCGCGCCGCGAAGATCGCTCCATCATGAACGTTCCGTTCATCACAGGCGATCCGAAGCTCGATGAGCTCTTCGTTGCCGAAGCGAAGAAGCACGGCATCGAGAGCATCAAGGGTCACCGCACGGTAGGCGGCATGCGTGCGAGCATCTACAACGCCATGCCGAAAGCAGGCGTTGAAGCCCTCGTTGCCTTCATGAAGGAGTTCGAGCTCGAACACAAATAAGCATCAAGTTGCTTAGATACGAACGAAGGCCGGCTGCATTTGCAGTCGGCCTTCTTGTAAGATGACAAACTACCCGGTCGTTCGACACCTTTAGCGGTTGCGGTTTCTGCGGTAGATGTCGATGGCGATCCAGAGCGAAAGAATGATCGCGATAACGAATTCGATGAAGGCGAGGATGGGCATGCCGAAGATGTGAGATTCGTCGATCGCGAACGTGAGCAATGCCGCACTGATCAAAAGACCGGCGATGATCAAGCCGATGGTCAAGCGATTCAAGATGCGCGATATCTTCATCATGGGCTCAGCCGAGCCGAGCATCTCCATGTTCACCTTCAGTTGACCACGCGAAAGCAACTGCATGGTATCGCCTGCGTATTCTGCTGCACGCAGCGCTCCGCGACTCGCACCATTCACGGCAACGAGCAATTCTTTCACGGTGTCCTTAAGGTCGTCGGATGTTTCCCTTGTGCGCTTGATGTGCTTGTTGATGATGTCGACCATGTTGAACGAACCCACGTATTCGAGCAGCGTGCCCTCCATGGTCACAAGACCGCGTGAAACCATGGTCACCGACGAAGGCAACGTTACCTTCGTTTGACGCGTTACATTCAGGATGTCTCCCAAGAACTGCCCGATATCGATGCTCTCAACTTCGGCGGTGCCATACCGGTCCAAGATGACATCGAGCTCTGCAAGCAGATGAGGCTGATCGATCGCAGCAAGATCGCGTGCGATCGAAAACGACATGAGCGCATCCATGAGAGCGCTTGCGCTCCGTAACCCTACCGCTTCGACGGCCTTTTCGAAGCCCAAACGATCACGCGTGCTCAAACGTCCCATCAGCCCTAGGTCAAGATACACGATCTGTCCGCCATAGATAACGATATTGCCTGGATGCGGATCGGCATGGAAGAAGCCGTCTTGCAATATCTGCTTGGCATAGTTCTCGAGCATCTTGTCGCCGATCTCATCGAGATCGTAGCCTTGTTCAAGGAGCTTGTTCGTATTGCGGATAGAGATGCCGTCGACATACTCCATGACGAGCACCTCTTCACGGCAGTATTGCATGTAGGGCTTCGGTGCCCGCACATAGACGATGTCGGCATTGAGCCGGTTGAATTCATCGAGGTTGCGCGCTTCATTCAAAAAGTCGGTCTCTTCGAGGAAAGTGACCCACAGCTCCTCGACCACATCGCGCAGGTCGACCATCTGGGCGTCCTTCATATAATGCGAAAGGCGACGAGCCAGGCTGCGCATCACATCGATATCCTGCGCCATGGTGGCGCGCACGCCAGGACGCTGCACCTTAATGGCAACCTCCTCGCCCGTGGTGAGCGTTGCGCGATGAACTTGCGCCAACGAAGCGCTGCCGAGCGGACGCGGATCGATCGAGGCGAATATCTTCTCCCGGTCGATCCCATAGATCGCATCGAGCGCAATGAGCACCGTTTCGAACGGCATGGGTTCACATTCCTGCTGAAGCTGAGAGAGCGCCTTACAATAGGCATGGGGCAGGATCTCGGAACGCGTCGAGAGGGTTTGCCCAACCTTGATGAAGCTCGGGCCAAGATCTTCGAAGAGCGCACGCAATTCTTCGGGGGTGAACCCTTGCAAGAAATTATGCTTGCGCAGAATATGAACGATCTCGTGGACGCGTTTCACGCGCACACTGCGACTGAGGCCAAACTGGTCTTCGGGATCAACATCAGCTCGTGCCGTAAGAAAATGCCGCAGAAACGTGTTTTCTGTCACCACGATCCCCCTTCTTCTTCCTGCTGTTATTGTAGCGCGAATGAAACACGTGCGCTTTTAGATTGCAAACTCGTAAGCAAGCAGGGCACGAACCAACGATCGGCCCAAAATGAAAAGCGTATGAACCGTTCGATCCATACGCTTTTCTCCTGCACGCTTCGCTGGCGCCCCCGCGCCTCACGTGCTGGTTTTAGCATGAGCAGCACTTTCGAATGCCCTTCGCGCACCTGCCCCCACAGATACGCGAACACTCGATAGCGTGCTATTCGGCGGCGTCCTTAACTGCTGCTGCTGCGGCATCATCGGTAACCTTGTTCGCAAGCTCGTTGACCTTTGCAACAAAGTCTGCACGCTGTTCAGGGGTCATTGCTTGAAGCTGCGCAGCTAATGCTTCATCACGCATCTGGCCAAAGGCATCATTCGCCTTATGCTTGAGCTCGGTATTGAGCTCTTTCCCCTGCTCAACCGTAAGCTCCCCTTTTTCGATGAGATTGTTCACGAGCTCGTTGGCACGCTCGCCACCATAGGCCAGTGCACCCACACCCGCGAGAAAAATATCTTTGAACCCATCACGAATATCTGCCATGAGAGGCACCACCCTTCTTTTCCTGTGATCACTTGCATTTCCTGCGCATATTAGTGTAGCGGCTTTTCAGCCCCGCGCTTCAGGCTTTGCTAGAAATGAGCAAACCGTAACCGGTGTGTAATTTTATCGCCTCCGAACATGCAACCCTTTAGCGGAATAAAGTGCCCTTCTGACGCTTAACTGCCCACTTCGAAGTTCGCACGCGATCGAGTTTTAATAGACTCGACCTAGTTGAGATTTTCGAACCTCGGCTCGTTATTCATCTTTTTGGGATAGGAGAAGGTCCATGGGATTTCTCGAAGGTAAGACCGCTATCATCACCGGCGGCGGTCGCGCTGTCTTGAAGGACGGTTCATGCGGATCGATCGGCTATGGCATTGCTACCGCATACGCGAAAGAAGGCGCGAATCTAGTCATCACCGGGCGTAACGTTCAGAAGCTCGAAGATGCGAAAGAGGAGCTCGAGCGCCTCTACGGCATCAAGGTGCTTCCGATCCAAGCAGACGTGAGCGCTGGTAACGACAACGCCGCCACCGTGCAGAACGTCATCGATAAGACCATCGAAGAATTCGGCCGCATCGATGTGCTCATCAACAACGCGCAAGCTTCGGCTTCTGGTGTTTCCCTTGCGGAACACACGACCGACCAGTTCGATCTGGCGATCTATTCCGGCCTCTATGCTGCGTTCTACTACATGCAGGCATGCTATCCGCACCTGAAAGAAACCAAGGGCACCGTTATCAACTTCGCCTCTGGAGCAGGGCTCTTCGGCAACGTCGGCCAGTGTTCCTACGCCGCTGCAAAAGAAGGCATTCGTGGCCTCACGCGCGTCGCGGCCAATGAATGGGGCGCCGATGACATCAATGTGAACGTTATCTGCCCACTCGCTTGGACTGCGCAACTCGAGAACTTCGCTGAGGCTTATCCCGATGCGTTCGAAGCGAACGTCCACATGCCTCCGATGGGCCACTATGGCAACGTCGAGACCGAGATCGGTCGCCCGTGCGTTCAGCTCGCATCGCCCGACTTCAAGTTCATGTCCGGCGAGACCATCACGTTGGAAGGCGGCATGGGCCTGCGCCCCTAGTTCGCGCTGACAACTCCGCTTCATCGAGCCCGATGTGCCTTGCATGTCGGGCTCTTTGTTTCAGCCGTTTTACAATTTGCGAGCTTCACGTATTTCGATGCTATCGTTATGCCACTTGCAAAAAATATCTGATCGAAAGAGGTCTTCTATGGGAAAGCTCGAAGAGAAAGTCGCTATCGTAACGGGCGGCACGCGTGGCATCGGATTCGGCATCGTGGAGAAATTCCTTGCTGAAGGCGCGAAGGTCGCACTGTTCGGATCACGCCAAGAAACCGTTGATACAGCGCTCGAAAAGATCAAGCAGAACGATCCTGAGGCTCCGGTTATGGGCCTTCATCCTGCCCTTACCGATCCTGATGAGATCGCAGCTGCCTTCAAGAGCGTGGTCGATACGTTCGGTTCGCTCGACATCCTGGCGAACAATGCTGGCACCGATTCACGCACCAAGTTGGTCGATTACACGCTCGAAGAATTTCAGAAGGTCATGCGCCTCAATGTTGAAGCGACCTTCGTGTGCTCGCAGGCTGCTGCTCGCATCATGATCGAACAAGGAACGGGTGGCGCGATCATCAATACTTCTTCGATGGTGAGCATCTACGGTCAGCCTGCTGGATGTGCTTATCCCACCTCGAAGTTCGCAGTGAATGGCCTCACCAAGTCGCTCGCGCGCGAACTCGCACCGCACAAGATTCGTGTGAATGCAGTAGCCCCTGGCGTTACGCATACCGATATGGTCGATGCACTGCCTCGCGAGGTCATCGAGCCGCTCATCAAGACCATCCCGCTCGGACGCATGGGCGAGCCTGAGGATATCGCGAACGCGTTTGCCTTCCTTGCATCCGACGAGGCAAGCTACATTTCTGGCGATGTGCTTTCCGTGGACGGCCTTTCTCGCTCGTAGCCCAAAGCACAACCTATCATAGCCACAGAGGCGGGTGCAGCACGAAGCTGTCCCGCTTCTTTTGTTGTACGCCAAAAAGATGACAAACTACCCGGTCGTTCGTCATCTTTAGGTATAGTAAAAGCAAGCTACTGAAGGAGTTCGAACATGCAAGATGTTTTTACACTGAAAAATGGTGTGACCATGCCGCGCATCGGATTTGGCACCTACAACACCCCAGACGACGAAGCATGCCGCGTGGTGTGCGATGCTGTTGAGGTTGGCTATCGCCTGATCGATACCGCCGCCATCTACGAGAACGAAGCCGGCATCGGGCGCGCGCTTGCAACGTGCGGCGTGCCGCGCGAAGAGCTCTTCATCACCTCGAAAGTTTGGAACACGCACCGCGGATACGCCAAGACCATGGAGTCGTTCAACACATCGTGCGAACGCTTGGGCGTGGATTATCTCGACCTGTTCTTGATCCACTGGCCCGCGAACGAAAAGCAGTTCGGCACTGAAGCTGAAGCGATCAATGCGGATACCTGGCGCGCTCTCGAGGATCTCTACAAGAACGGCGCTGTGCGTGCGATCGGGCTCTCGAACTTCAAACCGCATCATATCGAAGCGCTCTTGAAGCATGCCGAGATCGAACCGATGGTCGATCAGATCGAGTTCTATCCTGGGCGCATTCAAACAGAAACGCTCGAGTACTGCCTTGAGCGCGACCTGGTAGTTGAAGCGTGGAGCCCACTTGGACGCGGCAAGACCCTTACGAACGAAGCGATCGCGGAGATCGGTGCACGTTATGGAAAATCGAACGCGCAGGTGTGCTTGCGGTGGCTCATCCAGCTGAGCATGCTTCCCCTTCCGAAGTCAGGAAACATTGAGCGCATGAAACAGAACCTTGAGGTCTTCGACTTCGAACTCACACCTGAAGAAATGGCGGTAATCTCCGCACAGAAGAACCCCACCGGGCGCTTCTGGGATGCGGATGAGATCGACTTCTAGGTCGTTCGTTTAGAACGCACTGTCCAACACACGAGAATCGTTGGACCGCATCCAAGACATTTGCTTCACTTCATCGTTCTTCCAGATCAGCGGGTGAGGCAAAAGAATTGAGAGCAACTACTACCCGCCTCTTACGTAAAAAAGCCCGGGCATAATGCTCGGGCTTTTTCGGTCATGACCTTCGCTAGAAAGCGCAGGCTGTTTCCTTGGAATCGACTCCTAGTAGCCTGACGTCAAGCTTGAAGGAAAGATTGCCTCTTGCAGAACTTGACCAGAATCGTCAGCCAGCTGCCATTTGCCATTCTTCTTCTCGACCTCGAAATCAACGACATCGGTTTCCGTGGTAGGAAGCGCCTTGATGGTATCGATGACCAACTGACCGATCTTCTCATTCATCTGCGATTGAGACAAGCCCGTCAGCGATCCATCTGTGCTTGCCTGCTGCGCTGCTGCAACCAGAGCGCTCTGGAACTGTCCCAGATCCTTTGAGGTGAATTTAACGCTTACCGTTGCTTTGTCGCCGTCAACCTTCACTCCCTCGATCTGATAATCAAAATCGCTGAAGATCGCTTCGTAGGCATCATTCGCCGTGATGCCGTATGCGCCCAATGCCTGGAATTCAGCTGATCCACCCGCAATCTCTTCAATCGCCGCAGCATCAATATTCTTGATCTGGTCGAGTTCGCTCGTGACTGCGTTACGCGCAGCCTCTTCGCTGTTCTCAGCACAACCAGACAAGAGCATGCAACAGCACGCAACAACGAACGCGAATACCGCAATTGCTGCTTTGTGCACCCATGACCAAGTGGTTCTTTCCATGTGGTCTCCTCTCGTTCTTTATCAGATGCCCTCATTGTAGCAACACTTCAGGTGATGAATGGCATGATAGTCCAACAAACCCATTGTCTTTTCGTAGCTATTCCAGAGACATCTTCTCTTGACAGCAATAGACTCTCGCGCTCTTTTAGCGAACGAGCTTCCATTCTTTATTCAGAGCGAACGCTTCGATGCCTTCGAGATACGATCTCTCATTTGCGGGCAGCGCGGCTCGCGCAAGGTCGAAGAGCAATTCGATCCAAGCACGCAAGCTCTTTGTCTTCTCGCTGTAGAAACGCGCTTCATACCCGCACGAGCGAATCGCGTCGATCGCGTCTTCGACCGCTCGCTCATCAAGCGGCCAAATATCTTCGCCTTGAGCACCTTTCTTAACGCCGAGCTCATGCTCAAGCGTACGCATGCTCTCTTCGCTATAAAAGAGCCCCTTTATAAGTGCGGCATAGCCAGTGAGATACTCCTGCGGCAATGAATCAGCTGGACGTATCTCGACAAAACGCTTCAAGCGCACATCGGGCCAGAACATGGAAATAAGATGCTCGATATCAGCCTTCGTCATGGCGGTATTCTCGTAAATCTCGCCCGCGCTGCGCGTAGACTCCGCCTGTTCCACAGTAGTCCCATCAGGCTGTTTCGCGTTGATAAAAATAGGCGAGGTTGAAAGCAGCCAATCGGCATACGCTCCGAACCCGAATCCTGGCTTGAAAACGCCTGGCACCACACCACAGCGGTCGTCATCGACATTGCGCCATACTGCTAAGCGAACGAGCGGGTAGGCACCTACCTCGCGCTCGTAGACGGCCACGTTGTCTGCTATCGCGCCAAGGATCGGAGCGAGGGCACTTGCGATGCGCATCTTGCGTACGGCATCTGCTTCGTTGATGTAATCGATCGAAACCTGCGTGGAAGCCGAGGCGCGCATCATGCGCAAACCGAGCGTACCCAGGTCTGAAAAATGCTTGTCCATCAGGCGATACCGTTCTTTAGGAATGAGAGTGAGCTCTTCTGCTTTACGCGTAGGATGATACCCTGCATTCACCAACTTCGCCCCATGCGCGCACAGGAACGGATCGATCGCAGCGCGAAAATGCTCGTAGGCAGCTTCTATCCGCGCAACTTCGGAAAACGGTGCGATCGAGATCTCTATCTGAGAAGAGGGTTCAAGGGTGATCGACGCTTCTTCATTGGCGCAACCGATCAGTTCGCCTTCTGAATTCTGATAGATGATCGGATAGGTAGAAAGCAGATGTTCGAGCACCTCATGCACCCCAGGAATGGAGCCTTGAGCTGCATAGGTGAAAGGGGTCCCGTCGCTGGTCATAATTATGAAATGCTCGACTTCAACGCCGAGTTTCCGATCGTTATCCTTCGATCCCGATTCAAAATATGCGATGAGCGATGAGCGATTCTTTTCAGCTTCCGTCATGGTTTCCCCTTACGCAATTCAGAAAAAGTTCAAATTTTTGTAAGTTAGCTCTTCATATTACATCAGATATTTTTCAAGTTTTATTGAGGTTCGGCTTTCACACTAAAGCGTAAACAAGCATTCCGCCCTGAGTGAAGGAAGTTCTTATGCCTCATTTTGGTTCGCCTCTCCAGCTCCGCACCTTCTTGCGACCATCTGCGCAAACGCAGATCGCTTCTCGCTGCCATCCGCAAGCTGAGCGCAACGAACGCCCCTGGCGAACAAAACGATTCGTGGGCCTTTTCGTAGCGCTCTGCCTAGGAGCGTGCCTTGCCTGCCTAGCCTTACCAGGAATCGCGTCACCCGCGGAGGCCGATGAAGCGCACCCTCCTGCGGCTCGCATACTCTATCATTTCGCCGAACCCGATCAGGTAGAGCCAAGCGTGCCCTTCGCTGATCGGACCATAGACCTTACCTCTGTGAGCTCAGGCGAGCGGTGGTGCGATAGCGAGCATACCTATATCCGCGCGAATTGCCATCCTGCGCTTTTAGCCACGTCGAGCGATGAAGGGCGCTTTCGTGTGCTCAAAGACTATGCGAGCACAAGTGAAATGGGAAAAGGCACGCAGGATATCACAGCCGAGGCAAACTATAACGCCGAAGAGGGCATCGTAGAGCTTCCCGCTCACTATGCCAAAGACGATCTCACCGTTGCATGGTATGTGCCGATCGATCAAAAGCACACCGAGCTTCCCGTAAGCGTAAAGATCACCAAATCGCTCGATGGCGTTGCTTCCGAGAAGATCCTCGAACAGGTTTTCAGCGCCGATACTCCTACGATCAACCTCAAGCTCTTCGATGACGAAGAGAGAGCCTCGCGCGCCGAGACCATTCGCGTTACGCAAGGAGGCAGCGAGATTTCACAATATGTCTATCAAAACGGCTCGATCTGCATAAGCGCTTCACCGCTTGGAGGAGCGATCGAAATAGCGCTGGATGATGGAAACGAAACGCAAACGCAAAGCGAAGATCAGGAAAGTACTTTCAATACCGAACCTCCCCTGTTCAGCCTTTTCAGTGCCGCGAACCCGGTGGTGGGAGAACGCTTTTCAATCGATGCAGATTCAGCCTTCATCCGCACCTGCGAACCTGGTGGGAACATGGCAACGGTTATGGGCTGGCCCGAGAAGAGCAGCACCTATGGATTCGCCGTTCATTTCACCCATTGCGCGAACCCTGAAGTGCTGAACGCCGACCAAAGGCATGTTGCACCTGGCGGAGTCGTTCACACTCCAGGAGGAGGCACCTACGATTACACCTATGTGAAGGGTTGGCATTTCGCCTGGGGCGAATGCGAAGGAAACGTTGACGACAACGGCACAGGAGAGCCGAAGGTGCAGAGCGGTTGGGTCGAGGTGACCGCAGTCGATTATGCCACCCAAACGGTGAGCTATCGATTCTTCTTGGATGTTTGCTCCGATATCGATGGGCACAACATGCAGAATATCGTGGGCACCTTTCAAGTTCACGAAGACCTTGTTGGATATCTCAAATTGAACAAACAAAGCATACTGCCTGACATTTCAGACAATAATCCTTGCTATCCGCTTGCGGGAGCAAAGTACGGTGTCTATGCAGATGAAGCATGCACCGATCTCAAGCAAACGCTCACTACCGATGCGCACGGATGCGCACGGTCGAAAGCCTTGCCTGTTGGCACCTATTACGTAAAAGAGCTCTCATCTCCTACCGGCTTCGCACTCGACACCGTCCCTCATGAAGCGATCGTTTCAGCTGGAAAGACGAACGAAGTATCGCTCGATGAGGTCCCACAAAACGATCCAACCCCTATCCTGCTTGCCAAACACGACTCTGACTACACCTACAACGACAACTACAACAACATTCAAGGAGGCGCAAATTCGTTCGCAGGCGCAGAATTCACGATTCGCTTCTTCCCCACACTTGAGAGCGACTATGGCAAGGTCGATCCGCAGCGCACGTGGGTCGTCACAACCGACGAGCGCGGCATCATCGATCTTCGTAAAGGGGATGGCTGCAAGATCGGCGGCGATGATTTCTTCTATGACACAACAGGCGCGATTACACTGCCGATAGGCACGTATGAGATCCGCGAAACAAAAGCGCCCACGGGTTACAAGATCAATGAGTCGGCCGTCGTGAAGACGGTTACGGGATGCGCCAACAGCGTGGAGGCGGTCTCGAGCTACAACACCCCGATCATCGTCGACAGCATCATGCGCAGTGGAATTGAACTTGAAAAGCGCGATGCGGAATCGGGACTACAAAGCGCCCTCGGCTCAGGCACATTGGACAGCACCACCTTCATCATCACCAACAACAATAGCCACGAAGTGAAAGTCGATGGCATCTTCTACCAGCCAGGAGAAGTATGCGCCACGCTCGTGGCGAAGGAGGGCAAAGCGTCGCTCGCACCTACCACCCTGCCCTACGGCGACTACACGCTCACCGAAGTAAGTGCAGGTGATGGCTACAACCTTTCGGATAGCGCTCCGCGGTCGTTCAGTATAAGTGCAGACGGACAGATCGTTCGGTTTTCCGATAGTGCTGAAGGCGCGCATGAAGGCGCATTCAAGAATTTCGTGAAGCGGGGCGACCTCAATTTCATCAAAGTTCGTGAAACGAACAATGAACGCCTGGTCGGCGTGCCATTCAAGATAACGTCGCAAACTACCGGTGAAGCGCACGTGGTCATCACCGATGCCAACGGCGAGGTCGATACCTCTTCTGCTTTCGCAAAGCACACGCACGAGACCAACACGAACGACGAAGAGGAAGGGCGCAAAGCTGGCCGTGGCATATGGTTCGGCAAAGCGAGCGATACCTACACTACCGACGCGCGTGACGACCTAGGCGCTCTCCCCTACGACACCTACACGCTTGAAGAGCTTCCCTGCGCTGCCAACGAAGGGCTTGAACTCGTAACCACCACGTTTTCGATCTATCGCGAAAAGCAGCGCCTCGATTTCGGCGTGATCGAAAATCACGATCCCGCCGAGCCCTGGATCGTCACCACCGCTTCCGACGCTAACGATCACGACAAGCTCGTAAGCATCGCACAAGAAGGAGCGATCAACGATCACGTACGCTATGGAAACCTAGAAGCAAATAACACATACACCCTGCGAGCAACGCTCGTGGACCCCGAAACAGGAAACCAACTTGAAGGTGCTACGGGCGAAACAGTGTTCACTCCGAACGCATCGAGCGGCACGACCGAGGTGAAGATCCCTCTCGATGGTCTTGCAGAGGCACCTCAGGATGTTGTCGTATACGAGACGCTCCTGAAAGGCGACGCGCTCATCCTCGAACACCATGAAAGAGATAACAGCGAACAAACCGTATCGACCACAAAGCCGCGCATCGCAACGACCGCGCTCGATGAGAGCGATGGCGATCACGAGATATTGAATGACGCCGAAGTGCATGTGATCGACGCCGTAGCGTTCGACAACCTGAGCACGAACAGACAATACCGCGTTATGGGAACCCTCATGAAGAAGGAGATTGACGAGCAAGGCGAGGTCCAGGCCACCCCGCTAACCGACGATGCGGGAGCTGCTATCTCAAATGAGACCACCTTCACCCCGCAGGCAGAGCACGGTTCGATCGAGGTCTCTTTCAGCTTCAACGCAAGCGCACTTGAACCAGGAACGGAACTGGTCGTCTATGAAAAACTCATGTGCGATGAAGCTGAGATCGCCACGCATGAAAATCCTGAGGACGAGAATCAGACCGTGCGCATTGTTGCACCCGAAGAGCCTCCTGCGATCCCTGATCCCGATGAACCCCTTCCTGCTTCCGAAACTCCTGCCCCTGAACAACCTGGCACCTTTGCCAAAACCGGGAGCGCTTTGGTGCCACTGCTCATAGCAGCTGGGATCGTAGCCTTCAGCGGCATCGTTCTTATGGGGATATCCTATCGCCACTACCTGCGTGGACGCTCCATCACGAATGCTATCGCACGTAATATGCTCGGCGATGATCGAAGGCGACTATAACGCCTGCACCTCTTCTGAACTACCCTTTCAATCCCAGAAACAACCTGGAGAACCATCATGTTGTCTTCAAGCTCTCGGAAATACCTCTTCATCGCCCTGGTAGCGATCCTGCTGACCACGATCATATTCGGGCTTCCGCCGCTCAGTTCACTCACCGTGCACGATGCAGAAGCAGCCACGCTCAAGCGCGGTGATGTTGCGCGCGCTGCATCGAACGGGATCGTCCTCGACAGCGACCTTCATACCAAGACGCCGATCTTCAATAAAACGATGAGTACTGCGCAAGAAAAGGACAAAGAAACCTCCGAAAGTGTTTATACCTATTCCTATGCCCTCGCTGTTCCTGCAAAAGGGAACGCCACCTTAGGAACAACTATCTCAGTGCGCTGGAACGACGTAGGATTTGATGGCAATGATGACCGAATCGACCTGGTGCTCGAATGGCTCCCCGACTCAAAATGGTATTCAGCAACCTCGATCTCGCACGTACCCCTCCTTCAGCGCTACACCCAAAACGGATACCATACTGCCGGCATTTGCGTTGGTGTCGTAAGTCAAGGAGCGGAGAGCAAAATAAGCTGTGAACAACATATGCGCATCAACTTCTATAAGCATGGAACCACACAACGCGCAAAGGGGTCTTTTCTCACCAAGTTCACGGACCTTGACCAAGAAGGCTGGGACGGAGCTTACGGAGACCGCTGGTGCGAGTCGATCGAATTCATTTCTGGCCACGGACAAAACATGTATGTTCCCGATGAGAACATTCTGAAGATCGGAAAGAATCGTAACGGAGAAGATGCGACCGACTATCGTGCAGTGCAGGAGATGAATGGCTCAAGCCTGAATTCGGGTGTGGTAACGCAGCTCGATTCGGGCGCAGAATTCTGGTATTGCTCGACACATGGCTGGACCGACATCTTGGATCAATTCGATCCTAAAACGATCACTCTACAAGCTAGCAATGGCGGACGTGTGCATTGCGCAGGAAAGCAAGATCGCGTTGCTGTTGGCTGGCGAGGCAACCGTAGCGTCTCTATCGAGGCGGATCGCGGTTACAAGATAGCCGATATACAGGTCAATGGGCGCTCTGTTGGAACACCCAGCTCGTATGCTTTCCAGGATGTCACGGCTGACCGCACGCTTTCTGCCTCTTTCTCTCCCATTTCCTATACCTTCCGCTTTCACGAAAATGGCGGATCAGGCTCCATGAAGGACCTTGTCTTCCATTACGACGAGCTCAAGAATCTTACTGCGAACTCCTTTGCTCGTACGGGCTATCGATTCACTGGATGGAACACCAGCCCCGAAGGAAACGGCACGCCGTATCTTAACCAGCAAGAGATCGCCAATCTCACCTCGGTCGATGGCACCGTGATCGATCTCTATGCGCAATGGGAACCCATCTCCTATCAGGTTTCATTCAACCCGCAGGGCGGAGAAGGAACGATGACTAATGAGCGCTTTGCCTTCGATGAGCGAAAGGCGCTCCCCTTCAATCGGTTCGCACGACAAGGCTATCTCTTCGCAGGATGGAACACGGATCCTGCTGGAAACGCCCAAGCATACACCAACGAGCAGGAGGTCTGCAATCTCGCATCAACTGATGGCAGAGTGATCACACTCTATGCCCAATGGAAGCCTATCAGCTATTTCGTCTCTTTCGATGCCCACGGTGGAGAAGGCACGATGGATGATCAAATGCTCACATTCGATCAGCTTGCTTTGCTCAATGCCAATCAGTTCGTTTTAGAGGGATTCCATTGGTTCAAATGGAACAGCAATCCTTCTGTTCCTGAAACTTGGTACGACGATGAAGCGCCTGTTTTAAACCTTGCCAAACGGGCAAATGAAGTTGTTTCGCTGTATGCCATTTGGATGGCAAATCGCTGCCTTGTTGTGTTCGAAGGGAACGGCGGCACAGGATCGATGGAGGCTCAATCGCTCGCTTACAACACCGCCGAGCCACTCCGTCCCAATACGTTCGAGAAGGAGGGTGCTCACTGGGTTTCATGGAATACTGCACCCGATGGAACAGGAACAAGCTATGAAGACGAACAACTAGTGAAGAACCTCCGCACAGAAGACAACAGCACGGTCATTCTTTACGCTCAATGGGAAGACGACGAGGAAGGCGAGTCAGAAGAGCCTGAAACACCGCCGCAAGACGAATCGAACGAAAACGAACAGGATCCGCCAGCAAACACCACCCCGGAAGAGAATCAACCTCCCGCTGAAGTTGAACTGCCCGATGATGCTGGCACAGGCGGAGATGCCGGCGATGCCTTGGTACCCACCGAACCTCAGCCCGAACCAGAACAAAAAGATGAGCACAGCACAGGGCAGCAGGATGAGACCTGCGAAAATGAGGTCGCGGGCCCTCAACAACCAAGCGCAACGAGCAACAATGGTCTGCCTGCGTCAAAGGCTTTATTCGACAAGACTGGTGCTGCCACGCTCGGCGTCATGTGCGTAGCATTCGTGCTCCTTATCGGCGGCAATGCAATACTCATCGTTGGTGCACACAAACGTAAGCGCGCACGCGAACAGCACCGTCGCATCATTCGTTCCTTCATCGACTCATGAGACTGCAACGTCGATCCCGCAAACTGATGACGGTGGGCATCTTGCTCATGCTCGTTGCGCTTGGCATATTCAGCAGCTTGTTCTTCATGCAGGCGAATGCGAATGTCTCTCCCAATCCGAACGGCATCTCACTCGAGCATGATACTCACGACAGAACAGAAGATGCCTATAATGACTTCGTTGATGTCGATTGGCAATACTGGCGCGCAGTCAATCCCGATCTTATCGCATGGGTAAATGTTCCTGGAACAGCGATCAACTATCCTATCTTGCGTGGAGAGAAGGATGATCCCTCCTTCTATCTCCACCATGATATCTATCGCAATTACAGCGTATTCGGCGTGCCCTATTTTGATACGAGCGATGATAGCTCTGGCTCTGTTTTGAATGCGATCATCTATGGACACCACATGGACAATGGCTCGATGTTCAGCGATTTCGCAAAATACTCCGATGGAGCTTTCGCGCGCGAACATACTACCATCTGCCTACAAACACCCGCAGGGAAGCAGAGACTGAAGGTTGCCTACGTACGCATCATCAATGGGGATGAGGCTGAAAAACATACGCGCTTCACTGATGAAGAGACTTTTCATGCCTGGTATGAAGATGAACGTTCAAAGGCCTGCGTCGTGCTCGACAACAGCACCGATCCTCCGTTTGCCGTCACCTTCTGCACCTGCTCCTACCACGAATTCAGCAACGAACGCACCCTCGTTGTATGCACCCCTATCGACTAGGAGGTGACAAACTACCCGAGTCGTTCGTCGCCTTTAGTTTGCTGCGACTAAAGCGCAGATGTTTTCGATATGGGTGGTATGGGGGAACATGTCGACGGGCTGGATGGCTTCGAGCCGATAACCCTGTTCGCGTAAGTAGGCAACATCACGCGCCTGCGTTTTAGGATTACAGGAAATGTAGACGATGCGGCGCGGATGCAAGCGGACGGTTGCTTGCAGGAATTCGAGGCTTGCACCTGAGCGCGGTGGATCCATGAAGAGCATATCGAGCGCTTCGCCTCTTCCTGCCATCTCATTCATGAACACCCCAGCATCCTCAGCTATGAACGAAGCATTCTCTATGCCGTTATGCTTCGCATTATTGCGCGCATCCACGATCGCAGCTGCCACCTTGTCCACACCGATAACCGAGGCATCATCCTTCGCCGTTGCAGGTGCCTTCTCTTGGAGCGCTCGCGCAGCCACCAATCCGATCGTGCCGGTGCCGCAATAAGCATCAAGAATACGCTCAGTGCCTTGCAAGTGTGCCAGCTTGATCGCCGCCTCATAAAGCACTTCCGTTTGTGCGGCATTCACCTGGTAGAACGAATGGGACGAAATACGGAAGCTCAATCCACACAGACGATCAAGAATGAAGCCCGGTCCGTAGAGCGTGCGCTCCTTTCCTTCTCCCAAGATCACGTTCGTTGAGCGTGTGTTCACATTCTGGACGATCGTGGTTATCTCGGGACAGCGTTTCACAAGTTCACGTGCAAAGTTCTTCGCACCTGGAAAATCTTCAGCATTGGTCACGAGCGTTACGAGCACTTCGTGCGACTGATGCCCCACTCGCACGATCGCGTGACGCAAAAAGCCCTTACCCGTATCTTCGTTGTAGGGCTCGATCCCATAGCGCATCATCACCAGACGAGTCGCTTGAATGATCGTCTTCGCTACCTGGTTTTCGATCAGGCACTCATCTGTGGGAATGATACGGTGAGTGCCTCGCGCATACATGCCACAGAGTATCTCTCGTTGCTCGCTTCGTTTTTTAGCCTTTCGCTTGCCCGATCTTTGTTCCTGCGAATGCTTCGCATCCTTAGCGCACGCTTTTGAAGACACACGTTTCCCTGGCGCATAGGGAGAGATGACCTTGTTGCGATAGTGAAACGGTTCATCCATACCAAGGATCGACTGCATGGTCGCGCCATCTTTCGCAAGCGCAGCCGCAAAGAGTTCTTCTATCTCAGCTTGTTTCGAAGCAAGCTGATCAACATACGGAACTGCCAGCAGTTGGCAAGCGCCGCACTGTTCTTCAACGGGACAAACCTGCTTAGTTCTCAGCGCGTTATCGCATTTCGTGGTGCTTGGTTTTGAGTCGGGTCTTCTTGCAGAAGCATATCTTCTCTTAGGCACAGATCGACTAACTACGCTGCTTTTCGATCTGCCCTTTGATCTGGTATTTGATTTCTTCTGCTCCATGTGATGAATCACACACAAACTTCGAGCGAGTTAAGCGATACCGCGCTTCACGCTGCGACGCTTACGCTTAGGCTCTTCGGTTGGCTCACGAAAATCGAGCATAAGCTGCTCTTGGATCGCGCCTTGTTCAGCTTCAGGAACGCGCTCGATGTCTTTCACGGTCCAGCTAACCGCTTCAGAACCATGCAGCTCGAGCATCTTGTACCGTGCATCTTGGATATTCTGCTTAGAACCAGCGCGATATTCGCTTTCAAACTCGATCGAGCTTGAAGCAGGCGCAGCGCCTTGGGGAGAAACGATAGTTGCACGGTATTTCATGTTTTCCTCTCCCCTCTCCGCATGCAATCACTCAGTTGAATGCAGCGATGCGATTCCTTCGCGCTAACCTTATCATACCCAGGCACACGCACCCGAAAGCCCAGCAAAAAGAACGTATTGCATCGCTGAAACTCCACGCTTGCGCTTCTTGGCCCTCCCTCACGCAGACCTGGAACACATGAATCAGTCTGCTAGACAAGACGAACGAACTTGCGCTTTCCTATTTGGATGACCGCACCCTCAAGCATGCCTGGCTCCACGTTGTACGCTTTTGGTGCGAGCGCTTCGCCATTCACCTTCACGCCCCCACCATCGATCAAGCGGCGTGCTTCACCTACTGAGCTCGCCATGCCAGCATCGCTGATAAGCTTCGCAACATACACAAGGCCTTCATCGTTCGGCGTAAGATCGGCAGCAAACTCGGGAATATCTTCCGGCACATCATGCTGTTTGAACACACGATCGAACGCAGCTTCCGCTTCCTTAGCTGCAGCTTCATCGTAATAGGCTGTCACGATATTCTGCGCAAGCGCACGCTTCACCTTATTCGGGTGGAGCGAACCATCCGCAAGACCTGCTTCAATCGCATCGATCTCATCGACCGATTTCGTGGAAGCAAGGCGATAGTATTTCACCATCAATTCATCGGGAATGGACATGACCTTGCCGAACATATCGTTCGGCTCATCGGTAAGGCCAATGTAATTGCCGTAGCTCTTCGACATCTTCTGAACGCCATCGGTACCTTCGAGCAGCGGCAAAGTAAGGCAAATCTGTGGCTCCTTGTCCATCTTCTCCATGAGCTCACGACCAGCAAGCAAATTGAACAGCTGATCGGTTCCGCCCAGTTCAACATCGGCATCGATGCACACCGAATCGTAGGCCTGCATGGTGGGATAGAGGAATTCATGCAAGCTGATCGGCTGATTGTTGTTGTAGCGCTTCGTGAAATCGTCGCGCTCAAGGATGCGCGCGACCGTGAAATTGGAGGTGATCTTCAACAGTCCCTCAAGATCGAGCGCAAGCAACCATTCAGAGTTGAAGCGCAACGTGGTTTTTTCTGGATCGAGAATCTTGTACGCCTGTTCGATATAGGTCTTTGCATTCTGCTCGACCTGCTCGCGCGTAAGCGGTGGGCGCGTAACATTGCGGCCTGAAGGATCGCCAATGAGCGCCGTGCCATCGCCGATGATGAGCGTGACCTGATGGCCCAGATCCTGGAACGCACGCAGCTTACGCAACGGAACAGCATGGCCAAGATGCAGATCGGGAGCCGTTGGATCAACACCCAACTTGATATTGAGCGGCTTATTGCGCTCAAGCTTTTCCATCAGGGCTTTTTCAGGAATAATCTGAGCTGCGCCAGAAGCGATCACGCGGAACTGTTCTTCTGCTGAAATCATCGATCCTCTTTCGTTATCTTCGTGTGTAGTCTCATCTTTCGTACGGATAATCAGGATACCGCAAAAGCACTCGTTTCGATGCTTGAACGCTCCTAATGGCACGGGGTTTTACGTATAATTCTTGCTACCTGTGCAGATGTGAGCGAAGATGGCCGAACCCGCATTCAAGGGTTTTAACGCATGCGAAGTTCCCAGAATGAAACTGCCGATGCAGCCGCAACATTGAGCGAATCAACACCTTCTCGCATCGGGATCTTCGCAACAAAATCCGCCATCTCGATCGTACGCTGCTGCAATCCTTCACCTTCAGTGCCAAGCAATACTGCAAGTTTTTCAGGACATTGCAAATGTGAATCGTCCAAAAAGACCGATTCATCATGCAGCGCAAGCGCCACGGTGGTGAAGCCTTCGCGTTTCAGCGCCGCTACACCCGATTCATACCAGTCTTCCACCGTGCCAGGAAAACGCGTCCAAGGCACCTGGAAGACCGTACCCATAGAAACGCGGATCGCACGGCGATAGAGCGGGTCGCAACAACCCGGCGATATAATGAGCGCATCGAAACCAAGTGCAGCCGCATTGCGAAAGACCGCACCCACGTTCGTATGGTTCGTGATATCTTCGAGCACCGCAACGCGATGGACGTCTGCCAACAGATCAGTAAGACTTGGCAAAGGTTTGCGCTTCATGGCGCAGAGCACTCCGCGCGTGAGCTCGAATCCTGTGAGCTTCTCTATCTCATCTGAGGGCGCAACGAAGATAGGAACGCTCTCATCTTCTGTGCTGCTGCCCGCATCTGTCTTCTCCTCAAGAGCGTACTGCGTTTCGATGCGCTCGATCAAAGCCGCACTGCGCTGCAAACGATGTTCAGGAATCAAGAGCGAAAGCGGTTCATAGCCCGCATCGAGCGCGCGCACGATAACCTTTTCGGATTCAGCGATGAAGATACCCTTCTCTGGCTCCAGTCGATTGCGCAGCTGGACTTCAGTAAGGCTCACATAGGCCTCAAGCCGCTTATCTTCTAAAGTTTCAACATGAATGATCATTGCTATGCTTCTACCCTAACCGTCATTAGAATTCACCATTCTCTAGAATGGCAACGCATTGCACACCCTGTTCTTCGCAGAGCTGAATGAGTTTGCGATCGAGCGTGAACAGTGTTGCACCGAAACGACGTGCCAGCACAAAATAGAACATATCGTAGGAGGAATGATCCAATCGGATGCTCTCAGAAAGCACCTCTTCTTGGAGCTCCTGAATTGAATAGTATTCGTTGATGAGGGCAGTCGACTCAGTAAGAAAGCTCTGCACTTTTTCAATAGGAATAAGACCGTGCCTGCACAGTTTTCGAAATACGCTTACAACTTCAGCTCGAAGCAGCTCACAGCTGATTACTTTCTCTTCTGAGAGCATGAGCGCGCGAAAAGCCATTCCTTCTTCAGTCTTGCGCACCATATCGCATGCGGCACTTGAATCAAGAACTATCATCGTGCCTCCTTTTCACGAATCTCCGCAAGAATATCTGCGGAAGACGGAGCCAACTCTGAAACCGGAATGGCTGGCAATTTGTCAATCCGTTCGAAAAGGCGCTTGCGCTTCTCGATATAGCTCGGTTTTTCGCCACACCTGTTTCGCAAACTTGATCGATCGTGCGGAACGAAATCTCTGAACCCCAAATAGTCCTCGAGGATCGTGAGCGCCTGCTGAGAGATGCTCCTGTTCTCACGAGAAGCACAACGACGAAGCTCTTCATACACTTCTGTTGGACAATCTTTGACCTGCAACGCTGGCATCTTCATCACCCTCTTTCTTCATTCCTAGTATAGCATGCTTTTTGCATTCATTTCTCATTCATAATGAATCTTTACTAAAACGTAAGCATACTGAGCGACCAAAACGGCCTAATGCCCGAGAAATCTTCCCTGAAGAAAGGTTTTGCATGCACCTATTCAACTGCCGAAACAACCTCATGAACAAGAAAAGCTCTCCCGAAGAAGGAGAGCTTTTCTCAAGCGTGCGGATTATCCGAAGGAGGGATTACATCATGCCCATTCCGCCGCCCATGCCGCCACCGGCAAGTGCGGACAGGTCGGGACCTTCAGCAGGAATCTCGTTGACGGTTGCCTCGGTGATGAGAATGAGCGCCGCAACAGATGCTGCAGACTGAAGCGCCGTACGGGTCACCTTCACGGGGTCGTTCACACCCATGGCGATCATGTTGCCCGTCTCGCCATTCGCGAAGTTCACACCTTCGCCTGCTGGCAGGCCCTTCACCTTCTCGACCACTACAGAGCCTTCGTAGCCTGCGTTAGATGCGATCGCGCGCATCGGAGCTTCGAGCGCTTTGCGGATGATATCAACGCCAACTTTCTCATCGTTATCGGAGACGGAAAGCTTATCGAGTGCCGGGATCGCGTTCACGAGCGCAACACCACCACCAGCAACGATGCCCTCTTCGACAGCTGCACGAGTTGCCTGCAGTGCGTCTTCAATACGGCTCTTCTTCTCCTTGAGTTCGGATTCGGTAGCAGCGCCAACCTTCAACACCGCAACGCCACCGGAAAGCTTAGCCAAGCGCTCCTGGAGCTTCTCGCGATCGAACTCGGACTCGAGGCGCTCAAGTTCAGCACGCATCGAAGCGATACGAGCATCGACTGCAGCCTTATCGCCCGCGCCATCGATGATGACCGTGGTGTCCTTGGTGACCTTAACGGTCTTCGCGGTGCCCAGGTCTTCGAGCTTCACATCAGCAAGCGTCATGCCGAAGTCCTTGGAAACAACCTTGCCGCCCGTAACGACTGCAATGTCCTCGAGGATGCGCGAACGACGATCGCCGAAGCCCGGAGCCTTGATCGCAACCACGTTCAGGGTGCCGCGCAGCTTGTTCAAAAGCAGCGTGCCAAGCGCTTCACCCTCAACATCTTCAGCAACGATGAGGAGCGGACGGCCCGACTTCATAACCTGCTCGAGCAGCGGAATAAGATCCTGGATAGAGGAAACCTTAAGATCGGTGAGCAGAACGAAGGGGTCTGCGAGCACCGCTTCCATGCGCTCGGTATCGGTTGCCATGTAGGGTGAGATGTAGCCGCGATCGTACTGCATGCCTTGCACGATATCGATATCGATGCCGAAGGTCTGGGACTCTTCAACAGAGATCGCGCCATCTTTGCCAACGGCTTCCATAGCCTCAGCGATCTTCTTGCCGATAATTTCATCACCTGCGGAAATGGTGCCGACATTTGCCACCTGATCTTCGGTGGTAACTTCCTGTGCCGAAGCCTTGATCGCATCGACCACTGCCTCGGTTGCTGTTTCGATGCCGCGACGAATGCCGAGTGCATCAGCACCAGCGGTCACGTTGCGCAGACCCTCTGCCACGATCACATCAGCGAGCAAGGTTGCGGTGGTGGTACCGTCGCCTGCAACATCATTGGTCTTCACAGCTGCTTCGCGGACGAGCTGAGCACCCATGTTCTCCACGGGATCTTCAAGGTCGATCTCGCGCGCCACCGTAACGCCATCGTTAGTGACGAGCGGAGCACCGAAGGAGCGCTCGAGTGCAACGTAGCGACCCTTAGGACCAAGCGTCACCTTGACTGCATCAGAAAGCTTCTTAACGCCTGCAGCCATACCGCTGCGGGCATCTGCGTCAAACAAAATCTCTTTTGCCATTAGTTGAATTCCTTTCGAACTGATACGTGAATCTAATTCACAAAACGTTTATGAATGAGGTGCTTAATCGGTGTAGACCGCGTAGATATCATCAGCGCGAAGGATGAGCACTGCTTCTCCATCAACATCTACTTCGGTTCCGCCATACTTGCCATAAAGAACGCGATCGCCCTCTTTCACTGGCATAGGAAGGTTCTGGCCCTTGTTGTTGATGCGACCTTCGCCAACAGCGAGAACAACGCCGGTCTGCGGCTTCTCCTTGGAATCAGGAGCGATGTAGAGACCACCTGCCGTGGTTTCCTGAGCTTCGTCCTGCTTAACGATGATGCGATCACCAAGCGGCTTCAAATTCATATACGTACTTCCTTTCCTTTAACGCATTCGCCTTTGAATGCCTTGTTACCTTCGTTTGCTGGCCGACTGCCCGAGTTAGAGGACCGCTCCGTTTTGAGCGAAACAGCGCCAGATACGAATTAGCACTCTCACTTGAAGAGTGCTAACACAGACTATACTAACAACTTTTATCGTGATTTCAAGCAGAGCGTAAGAAAATGTGCGTATTCGTCACTTAGATTCACAAAACGGTAACTTACCGCCGCCGAAGCACACAAATCGTGCATAAATCCTACTTCCAATGCAGCGAAATCAGCACGCTTTGATCGCATCGTGCCGCGAAAACACATCGACCAAGCAGCGTTTTGAAGCGGCCCCTGCCGAAAAAGCAACTATCAAAAACTTCGAACAACCGTCTCGCGGTCGAATCCACAAGCTGGCTCAAACGAGTAACATCTTGCTTGCTATAATGAACGCTATCACCGTCTTAACCGACCCGTGAACTCCAATTCAACCAACAAAGACAAGGATCTTGAACGAACACTAATGACCGCTGATAGTAACGACAACTTTGAATATCGTCCGGCGAGCGCCTACGAACGAGCCGAGGCCCGCAGACATCATTGGGCTGTTGCTATTGGCCTTCAGGCTGTTGATGGCTTGGAAGTTTCCCCTTATTTGCGCGAGCTGGCAAAAGGCTACCAAACAGGAACGTATACCCTCGATCAAACCGGCCAGTTGATTCGCAGTCATTATGCAGAGTATCGTTCAAGCACTGAAGGCGAGCAAACCAACGATAGCACCATGGAAGCCGACTTGGTCAGCCAGCGCATCGCAGAACTCTTGACCGCCTCCCCCTTCATCCTTGATCCAGAAGTGCTCTCGCAGATTCACAGCTATCTATTCCAAGATCTCGATCCAGATGTTTATCGCCCTGGCCAATTCAAAACAGAGCGCATGATCAAACAAGAAGAGATCCTCAATGGCGATAGTGTGCTCTACGCGGATCCTTTGGCTTATGAGATGTCTTTGCGCATGTATTTCAACTCTGAACGCGAAAAAGATTATGGTGTGAAACTCGAGGACGAAGCACTCGAATCATTCGTGCGAAGCATCGCTTTTCTGTGGCAGATCCACCCTTTCTGGGAAGGCAACACACGCACCATAGCGGTTTTCTCCGAGCTGTATTTGAACCATCTCGGATTCCGCGTGAACAATACACCTTTCGAAGAGCATTCCCGCTACTATCGTGATGCGCTCGTGCGTGCGATGTATCGAAATGCTCTTGCCGAGATCTCGCAAGATGCTCGTTATCTCATCTGGTTCTATGACAACCTGTTGAACGATGCAGGGCATTCACTTGAACGAGAAGACCTGATCTGCAGCGCGCTCTTCGAAGACCCGACTCTTTTGAAGAACCTCTCCCCCGAAGACGCGCTCATCAAGTAGCACACAGTATGTGACAATAGTGGCAATAAAGCCAAGAAAAACCCTGTCAGCCTTGTCAGCGACATGCGTTATTTATACGTAGAACTTGGCATCAGGGAAGGGTGGTTCGACGGCGCGCTTGAACGCATAGGAGTTCGTGCGGCGGATCGCATAGGCCACCTCTTCGGGATCGAAACCTACTGCAACGATCTCTTCGGCGGTTTTACCTTGCTCGAAATACGCAATAAGGATCTGGTCGAGCGTGGCGTAATCGATGCCGAGCGCTTTCTCGTCTTCAGCGCCAGGTGAAAGCTCTGCGCTGGGTGGCTTCGTGATGATGTGTTCAGGAATGGGCGGAACCTTGCCTTCCGCAGCCGCGCGTTCGTTCACCCAACGGGAAAGTGCGAACACGTCGGTCTTATACAAGCCGCCGATAGGAGCGAATGCGCCTGAAGTGTCGCCATAGAGCGTCGAGAAGCCCATGGCCGCTTCGCTCTTATTGCCGGTGTTCACCATCATCCAGTCGAAAGCATTCGAGAGCGCCATCAAGCACACCATGCGGCAACGCGCCTGCGTGTTCTCGGAAGCAAGACCTTCGAGCTTACCGCCCGCTGCTGGTTCAAGGGCAGCAACGAATGCTTCGTAGGGACCAACGATCGAGATGGCTTCGGTCTTGATGCCAAGATTCGCACCGAGCTCTTCAGCATCGGTGAGCGAATGATCAGTCGAGTAAGGACCGGGCAGCATGTAAGCGTGCACCTGATCAGCGCCAAACGCATCGACGCACATGACCGCCACGAGCGCTGAATCGATACCGCCTGAAAGACCGAGCACCACCTCGCTGAATCCTGCCTGCTTCGCATAGGCTTTCAGCGCCTGCACGCTTAAGGTGTACTTCTGCTCCAGATCCATGATGGCCTCTTCCCTCGATCGGTATTCAAGAACGCTCGTTTAGGTGTCGCTCGTTTCGCGCTCTCAAAAGCAGCGTGCCTTCAAGAACTTCCGTATTCGAGCGTATTCGAACTGAGTTCTGGTGCGTTTTAAAGTGAGCGAATCTGATCAGCAAGCCACTCCGCCCATGCATCAACGCCTTTACCATTTGTAGCAGACATCGGGAAGATGGGAGCAGTAGGATTCAGATTTTTAATGTGCTCGTAAAAGAGCTCTTGGTCGAAATTGAAAACGGGAGCCGTATCGATCTTGTTGAGCACGATAGCGGATGCCGCCTGGAACACACCAGGATATTTGAGCGGCTTATCATCGCCTTCGGGAACCGAAAGGATCATAGCCTTCATGCTCTCGCCCAGGTCGAAATCAGTCGGGCAGACCAAGTTGCCCACATTTTCGATGATGATGAGATCGAGGTTATCCAGATCGAGCACGTCCACCGCACGACGGATCATCGCGCTTTCCAAATGGCACGCGCCACCCGTGTTGATCTGCACGGCAGCGATCCCTTGGCTCTTGATCTTCTCGGAATCGACTGAGGAAGCGATGTCGCCTTCGATGACCGCGATATTGAATTCATCGCGCAGCGCTTCGATGGTGGCCAAGATCGTAGAAGTCTTGCCTGAGCCGGGAGAAGCAAGCAAGTCGAGCACGAATACCTTCTTCTCGCGGAACAGCTCGCGATTCTCATCCGCAAGACGGTCGTTCTTATCAAGAATCGGTTTATGGAGATCGATCTGCATAGCATTACTCCTTTTCATGTTCGGAATCGACCGCTTGGTCGGCTTCGCTGCTCTCGTTTTCCTGAGCAGGTTTGGTACTATCGTCTTCTTCATCGGGCAAGTCAACTTCGATGGAAGAAATCTGCAGCTCCTTACCTTCGAGCAACTGCAAGAAGGGGCTGCCGCATTCCGGGCAGAGCATATGAAAGCGATCGTGTGTGAATTCGTGACCACACTGCGTACAGATGCTCTTCGGCTGGATCATCTCCACCTCGAGCGCAGCACCTTCGAAATAATCGTTGTTCTCAGCCAGAGCCTCGAACGCGAACTGGAGCGCGTCTTCGATAGCTTCGGTCATAACGCCCACCTGAAGCGAAACCTTGAGCACGCGCTCGGCGCCTGCTTCACGCGCAACGCTTTCGACCGACTCCATAACTCCTGTCATGATGCCCAATTCGTGCATTATTCGCCTTTGCTCGATCTATCTGCCGCCGTGCTGGCAGACTGGCTTGTCGCAGGATTGGCCGTTTCAGCTGCTGTGCGCGCAGGCTTCTTCGAGGGAGCGAGCTCATCTTCGCTTCCCCAAAGGTGCTCATCGAAATCGTGCTTGAGCTGGCGCAATTCTTCACGCGCCTCTTCTGCTTCTTGCGCCTCGATCTCGGCCTGCTCCGCCTTGGTCTTTGCGCGCTTACGCAACGCAATGCGGGCTACGAGCAGACTTGCTTCATAGAGCAAAACGAGGGCGGCGAACATGAGACCCATCGTCACTGGCGAAGCATCCGGCGTGACCATGGCCGCGAACACAAGCAAGCCGATATAGACATACCGCCAGCTCTTGCGCAGTTTATCGTAGGAGATGAGGTTGAACATGACCAGGTAGAACACGATAAGAGGCAGCTCAAAGCCGAACCCGAATCCGATCTCGAACTTGATGATGATATCGACCCACCTGCTTGCCTCAGGCATGATGGTGGCGAACCCTGATGCCTGATCAGTAAGCCATTCGAACGCTGGTGGCAAAATGATGAGATAGCAGAAGATGGTGCCGAGGATGAATAACCCCACACCCGCGATGAAGGTTGGCACGAACCATTTGCGCTCTTTCGGCTTGAGCGCAGGCAGGAAGAACGCCAGGATCTGCCAGAGGATAAAAGGAGCTGTGGCTACGATCGAAGCCCAGAACGCGATCTGGAAACGCAAGCCGAATGCGTCGAACGCACCGAACACATTCAGAAGCACCTGTCCATCTTCGTTAGCCGGAAGATATTCTGCAACAGGCATGAGCATGAACTGCGCGATGGTTGGCGTTGCCAGATAGAAAATAAGACACGAAACGAGCAGCACCACCATGATACGCACAAGGCGCATGCGCAGCTCGCCAAGATGCTCCATAAGCGACATGCGCGCCGGTCCAATAGGCATACTAAGCTTCACCTCCCGCAGAAGAGGAAGATTTAGAACCGGCCTCTTGTTTAGGCTGGGTTGCTTTAGGTTGAGTTGCTTGAGACTGCACCACTTTGGTGGAACCGGAAGCAGGCTTCTGCTCGCGCACGAATTCCTTGTTCAGCGGCACATTGCCGTAGAGCTCGTCGGCCGAAGGCTTCTTTGCCTGAGCCTCAGCCTTCTTGGCAGCTTCAGCTTTCATTTTCTGACGATTCGCATCGATATCTGCTTGCTTTTTCGCATCGACTTCAGCACGCTTCTTCATTTCCGCACGCTCGCGATCATAGCGTGCTTTACGCTCAGCAAAGGTCTCTTCGTGTTCGCTACGAGCGACCTTTTCCTTCACCTTGCCATGCGCACGATCGATGGCACGTGCTGGATTCTTGAATGGCTCTTCCGCATTGGGATCGAACACCTCTTCGCGAATAACGCCATCCATCTCATCTTTTGCTTTTTTGAATTTATTGACGGCCATACCGATAGTCTTGGCGATCTCCGGCAGCTTATCGGGGCCGAAGATCAGAAAGCCAAAGAGGAGTATGAGGAAAAACTCAAATCCACCGATACCAAACAAGACGAGGCCTCTTATCTTTTACCAAAACCGCCGGCGCTCTTACGAGTTGCCGCCGAGGAACATTAATCCAACCGTTGGAATCGAAAGAGCGAGCACCAAAATAACGCATACGACGATGATGCCGACGCGCTTCAGAAACTCTTTGCGTGCCTGTGCTTCTTTTTGACGGCGCGCACGTTCAAGCGCAGCCTGACGACGCTCTTCAGCCTGTTTAGCGCTTATCTTCTGCTTTTTTCCAGCCATTTCGATACATCACTTTCCTACGATCACGCCCACTTTACCCTACCGCTTGGCCGCACATAGGCTCGATTCGGTGTGATGTAGCCAATCGCAGCGAAGAGGATAGGAAGCCCGCTTTAATTGCTGAGGGTTAATCCTGATCAGGTCTGAGCGTATTGCGAATGCTCAAGACGCGTCCGATATTGCGAGCAACATCGGTGCTATCGACATGCCATTGACCTCGCTCGAAAAGAACATCACCATCGACCATGGTCATCATGATATCGCTGTTAGAAGCCGAGCTGAGCAACGTGAAGATCGGGTCATTCGCTGAAGTTTGATGTGCACCGGCGAAGTCGATCGCAATGATGTCTGCCTGCTTACCCACCTCAAGCGAGCCCACCCTGTCTTCGATACCGAGCACTTTCGCTGCCGAAAGTGTTCCCATCTCAAGCAGGGTTTGGGCGCTGATGAAATCTCGATTGTTCAGCGCGCGCTGGATGAGCAATTCGATGCGCATTTCAGTGAATAGATCGCCGAAATCGAGCGAACCAGGTGCACCTGTTGCCAGCCCAACTCGCAGGCCTGCGCGCAGGTATTCATCGACAGGCGCAACGCCCATGCCAAGCTGTGCATTCAGACTTGGTGTAGCAGCGATGGCAACATCATATTCTTTGAGCTTGTTGATATCGTCATGATTCACGCACACGCCATAGATGACCATAACATTATCCGCTTCAAAGCCATCCCAGTTCAGTACATAGTTCACCGGGGTAACGCCTGTGGGCAACCAAGGTGGAAGCTCCATGAAGCCCGAAAGCTCGAAACGCAAATCGCTCGCGATCGCACGTCCGTTCTTGACGAAGCGATACTCTTCTCGACTGCCCGCAAGACGCATTGCAACTGGCAGGTTGTGTTCGAGAGCGTACTGCGAAATTGCCTTATAGACGAGCGGATGGCACTGGAACACAGGTGCAGGAGATAAGCCGAATGTTACGCGATCTGATTCGAGCTTAGATGCCCATTTTTCCAGGTCGTTCAAACCTTTTTTAAGCGAATAGTTGACAAGGTTCTTATCTATCGCCGAAATCTCACGATATACCACCGCACGAAGGCCGACTTTGTCAGCCGCTTTCGCTGCAGCGCCTGTTGTAGAGATATCACCCACGGTGGTGATGCCACTTGCAAGCGACTCGAGCGCGCCAAGGTAAGCGGACTCATATGACTCTTCGGCCGAAAGACGCCTGCGGAGATCGGAGATCTCCTTCATCCATGCCGCGTAAGGAACGTCACTCATAAGCCCACGCAGAATGGCATCTTCAAGACGCGCGTAGAGATTGATCAAACCAGGACAGATAGCAGCGGTGCCGAAATCGCGCACCTCTTCTTCCGCATAGCGAATGCGCAGCATGTCCGCTTTGCCAATGTCGGCGATCTTGCCGTCTTTAACCAGAACAGCGCCGTTTTCGATCGGTGCAGACGAGACGGGTAAAACATGTTGTGCACACAGCAGCATGGCTTCCTCCTGAGATATTAGCTCACGCGATATCTTATCACGTAAACGCGCGCATTCACTGCCATGCACACTCTATATGCATTACTAGCAAGCTCGGCGGGGAAAGATTCAAGCACGCCTGTTACGATCAGCGGAGAGGGTAAGACACGAGGTTCCCCGCTTCCCTGCTCGCGCATCTGTTTCGCGGACGCGCTCATGCGTCGCTGCTTCGCTCGGGTTTTATTAAAAACGAATTTTAGTCGGCGAAGAGTCACCTCGCTGCCTTGCCCTCTCCACTGATCAGGCAAGCGCATTGAGCTCATCTCTGTCAGTTGGTGAGGAGTTAATTCTTGTGGGCGATATGGACGGCGGCGACGCCGAAGGTGACGTTCGTCCATTCGATATCGGTGAAGCCCGCATCGCGCAGCATTTGCGCAAAACCTTCCTGGTCAGGAAAAGCCTTGATGGATTTGGCGAGATAGACGAACCCCGATGCATCGCCCGTGCAGATCTTTCCCCACAGTGGAATGCCGAAACGCAGATAGAGCCGATAACCAAGGCGCATGAGCGGATTGGGGGGCGTGGAGAATTCGAGCACGCAGAGCGCGCCGCCTGGCTTCAGCACGCGATACATCTCAGAGAGCGCTTGTTCGCGCTTGGGCATGTTGCGAATGCCATAGGACATGGTGATGATATCGAAGCTCTCGTCTTCATAGGGAATTTCTTGCCCGTCTACCACTGCGAGCTCAACGGGAACACCGCGGTTCTCTCCCTCTTCGAGACGCTCTTTGGCCACGTCAAGCATGGCAGGAGTGTAGTCAGAAAGCACGATCTTCGCCGGTTTTTTGCGATTGCAGGCCATAAAAGTAACATCGCCCGTGCCGCCTGCAATATCGAGCAGCTGCGTTTCAGATGTGATAGGCGATTTATCGATGAGCGTTTCGAGCCAAGAAATGTATTGGCCGAAACTCGAAAGACGGTTGAAGCGCTCGTAATCCCATGCGATATCGGTGAAGATCTTCTTCACGCGATCCGACGAGAGCTCCGCAGGAGCACTCTGGCCCGTTGCGGTGTCTATGGAATGTTCGCTTGTCTCGAACTTTGTTGCGCTCATTTGCACTGTGCCCTCAATTGCCCTTCACGTTTCGAGTCATAACACGGCTCGCTTTCTTGTGCGCAATCTATCGTAGCTATCCGCACAAAGAAAGCAATCGAAGGTTTTAGGAGCGGCGCGATTACGGGTTGAATAGCTTTCCGGATAAACAGGCTAGTAAGGCTAGTAAGGCTCATCAAGCGAAACGTGTGCTGCCACATCGCAGTCGAAGTCGAAGAACTTGCCGCATTGGTAGCGTTCGAGCGCAACGAGCGCGATCATCGAAGCATTGTCGGTGCACGCCTTCAGCGGAGGCATGGTCAAACGAACGCCCAGCTCATCGCAGAGATCTTCGTAGGCTTCGCGCAGCTTCGGATTCGCAGCCACTCCGCCACCCAAGCAAAATTCTTTCGCGCCCGTCTCAACAAGTGCTGCGCGCGCCTTGGCAACCTGCACATCGATGACCGCCTGCTGAAAACTTGCCGCGATATCGGGCATGTTCCACGGCCTGCCGGCTTGCTGTTCCTTCTGCAGATAGGTGAGCACCGCCGTTTTGAGGCCAGAAAGCGAGAAGGTGTAGTCGCCCGAATGAAGCATCGCACGCGGAAACTTGATCGCGCGCGGATCGCCCTTCTCCGCGAGCTTCGAGATGAGTGGACCGCCAGGGTATCCAAGCCCGAGCGCCTTCGCCACCTTGTCGAAGGCCTCCCCCACCGCATCGTCGAGGGTCTGCCCGAGCGTTTCGTATTCGCCCCAGTCCTTCACTTTCACGAGCATGGTGTGTCCACCCGACACGAGCGATACCACCATGGGTGGTTCGATATCAGGGCACGCAAGCTTGTTCGCATAGATGTGCCCTTCCAGGTGGTTGACCCCCACCAACGGAAGATCGCAGCTCCATGCGAGCCCCTTGGCGAACGCAAGGCCCACCACGAGCGCACCTACCAAGCCAGGGGCGTAGGTTGCCGCAACTGCCGAAAGATCCTTCCAGGTAAGGTTGGGGTCTTGAAGCGTTTCGCGCGCTTGTTCCAGACATTCGAGCGCCACACCTGCGATGGCCTCGATATGCTTACGACTTGCGATCTCGGGCACTACGCCCCCGAAACGCGCATGGAAATCAATTTGAGAGGCCACCACATCGGCGACGATCTCGCCTTCGCCGTTGATGATAGCAGCCGCTGTTTCGTCGCACGAAGTTTCGATCGCGAAGATGAGCGTTTCAGAAGATGGCACGCTCTCGTGCGTGCGGGCGACATCGTTGATCATGAGATCCATGCCTGCCACATCGTGATGCGGCAACGGCAAGGGGCCTTCGTAGATCACGGCGTCTTCGCGGTCAGAATAATAGCGGGGACGCACGCCGATGTTCTTCAAACCCAGCTCTTCATAGAAACGGTGCGCTCCTGTGTTCGTGATGCGCACCTCAAGCGACATCTCATGCGCACCCAAGTCGCGTGCATCGAGCGCAACTTGCTCGATGAGCGATCGAGCGATACCCGAGCGCCTATAGCGAGGATCGGTCGCAATCTTCAAGATCTGCACCCCACCATCAACGATCCATCCACCTGCATAGCCGATGAGCGTATCGATTCCGTGTTCGACGGTTCGTTTCGCGGTATCTGAAGTAAGGAACGCTGCCCACCAGGTGCGATCACTGCGCGGCAGATCGTCGATGATCTGAGCTGCATTCCACGCGTCGCTTCCCATCACGCGCGCCTCGAGCGCTTCAACTTCGCCGGCCCAAGAAGCATCGAGCGGAACGAAGCGCACTTCGAAGCCTGCGGGAAGTACGGGGCTGCTTTGGCCTTCTGCGCGAGCTGGCTCTGCAGGGCTGCTCACGCAACAACCTTCGTTGGGATCCGCCACTCCCACGCGCAACTCCTGCGCACGCTCTGCGCCTTCTGGCATCTTCGCTAGCTTGATACGCTCGTGCTCTTCAGCATCGGAAAGGCGCGTATAGACTGGCAACAGCGCAAGCGGGTTGCCCAACGCTTTATCATCGGGATCGAAGGCGCCATCGCGCCAAGCGGCTTCAATGCAGCGCAACAAACCAGCGCCCGTGGGATGCCAGTCGCTTTCGGGCGCAAGCGTACCGAAGGGTGCGAACAGCTCAGCGAACTTGCCGAGCGCATCGCCCGTGATGATCTGAGTTTCCGTGGAGGCTCCTAGCCATTCCTTCGCTGCCTCGGCCTTGATGACGAAATCGGCATTTTGACGCACGGGACCTTCGTCGTTCAGCATATAGCGCACGGGATAGACCTCTTTGCGCATCGCATCGCCAAGAACGACCACTTCGCCACGCACGCCCTTCGCCCATTGATCCCATGCCTGCGCATCGAGCGTGGAGACACCGAAAAGCGGCAGGTCCATACCAAGCGCGATGCCTTTGGCGGTTGCCGTGCAGATACGCACACCCGTGAACGAACCCGGACCACGGCCGCAAGCTACACAGGCGAGCGCGCTCTTGACCACCCCTGCCGTTGCGAGCACGGCATCGATCTTCGCGATGAGCTTAGTATTCGAAGCACGAAATGCGGGTGTTTCGCACGATGCGAGCACCTTTATCGTGGCGGTTTCGCGCTCGAGCTTCCCCACACCAACAGCGATGACCTCGTTGGCAGTATCGAAGGCAAGTATGTAGTTCTTCTGGGACACTGTGCATCCTTCTCGCTTCACTCTAGGTGCCTCATCGCTTAAAGGCGCGCGAACCAAGCATCGATGAGCGACTGCGTCTCTTCGCTTGCTGTGCGCGCTTCGATCGAACGCTTGCCGTCTTCGCACGTGGTGATCGAGATCCACAGCGCAGAGGCAGGAATCTCTTCGGGAAACTTCGCGGCCCACTCGATGCAGCTCACCCCATCGGCTTCAACATAGTCATAGAACGCGATATCTTCGAGCTCGAGCACATCTTCCAAGCGATACAGATCGAAATGATAGAGCGGCAATCTGCCTTGGTCATAGATGCTCATCACGTTGAACGTGGGTGACGTGACCGCTTCGCCAACACCAAGGCCACGGGCAAGCCCTTGGGTGAAGTGCGTTTTCCCTGCGCCCAGATCGCCTTCGAGTGCGATCACGGTTCCAGGAACAACCACCTCCGAAAGAGCAGCTGCTATCCTCTGCGTCTCTTCAACATTCGAGGAAGTGATCTTGCGACCCGCTAGCTCCACACGCACTCCTTAGCGCGCGCTGCGCTCAGCAGAACGAACCGTATGCTCCATGGTGCAGGAGGTAGTGACCGATCCGATTCCCCCTGGTACTGGCGTGATAGCTGCTACGATCGGCTCGACCGCCTCGAAATCGACATCGCCGCACATGTGGCCTTCGGCATCGAAGTTGATGCCCACATCGAGCACGATCTGGCCTTCCGTGAAATGCTCCGCACCAAACGCACGAGCACGCCCTGTTGCACAGATAACGATATCCGCCTGACGCGTGATCGCGGCAAGATCGAGCGTTTTCGAATGACAGATGGTCACGCTGGCATTATGGTTCAGAAGCATCATCGAAACCGGTTTACCGATCACAAGCGAACGCCCCACCACCACAACACGCTTACCTTGAAGCGGAATATTGTAATGATCGAGCACCTTGATGCAGGCCTCCGCCGTTGCGGGCGGCAGAGCATCGGGGTCATCGACGAAGATACCACCAAGTGCCGCAACCGAAATGCCATCGACATCCTTATGAGGGGCGAGCATATTACAAAGAGCCTGTTCGTCCATATATTCAGGAAGCGGACGGAACATCAAGCAGCCATGAATGCTGGCATCTTCATTGATGTATTTGATATCTCCCGCGACCAGATCAGAATCAACATTTTCGGGGTAGTCGAACACCTGCACTGCAATATCGAGCGATTCGGCACGCTTAATGGCCATACGCTCGTAACTGAGATCATCAGGGTTCGCGCCGACGCGCACGATGGCGAGCTTAGGAACGATGCCCTGCTGGCGCAGCAGTTCTACGCGCGGCTTAAGTTCAGCCTCCATGGCTTCGACTACGGGTTTTGAGCCGAGAATATGCGGGATCATCGTTCAAGCTCCTTTACCACGGTTTCGTAAGCCTGATCAGCACGTGCGGTATACGCATTGAACAGGTTGCGCATTTCTTCTTGATACCTGCTCGCGCGATCACGATCGGTCATGGAAGCGCAGTTGATCACCACATTGAGCGATGCCCCCTGCAATGCCGCCTTAGCGAAGAGCAGGCTGGCACCGGTATCGGAAAGAGCCATGCGCGAGCCTTTTTCCGCGAGCACTTCAGCAAGCTCGATCACGCGCGCGCAGGTTTGCATAATGGAAAGCGGCACATCGCACGCAGCGATGAGCGCCGTTTGCAGTGTCTCTTCTTTTGCACGCTGTTCTTCGGGTGTTTCACGCGGCATACTATACGCCGCCGCAAGCGGAGCGAAAGCCTTCGCATCCTCTTCAACAAGCTCGATCAGGTGGTCGATAAGCGCTCCAAGCTGGTCGCAACAATCTTGAACCTCTTCCTGAACAGCAGCATAGGCCGCTTTGCCAAGCGTAAGATTGCACACCATAGAAGAGAGCGCTGCCGCAAGCGCACCGCAATAAGCGCTCGCTCCCCCACCACCTGGCGTGGGAGCTTTGCTTGCCAGTTCATCAATAAAAGTACGGTCGATCATGAAAGCCGGCTTAGAACAGGCCGCTGATCTTGCCAGTCTCATCCACATCGATACGCAGCGCCGCAGGCTCTTTCGGCAAGCCTGGCATCGTGAGCACATCACCCGTGAGAGCAACCACGAAGCCCGCACCAGCGGAAACCTTCACTTGGCGCACCATGATGCGGAAATCCTTCGGAGCGCCGAGCTTCGCCGGGTCGTCAGAGAAGCTGTACTGGGTCTTCGCCATGCAAACCGGATACTCGCCGAAACCAAGACTTTCGAGCTTGGCGATCTCCTGTGCTGCTGCGGGTGTGAAGTCCACCCCATCAGCATGATAGATGCGTTTTGCGATCGCTTCGATCTTTTCAGCCAGACCCAGGTCATCGTCGTAAGCGAAGGAGAGCTTGCTCGTTTCATCGCACAGGCGCACGACCTCTTCTGCGAGTTCAAGGCCGCCTTCGCCACCCTTCGCCCATACCTGAGAAAGCGCCACGTTCACACCAAGCTCTTCACAGCTTGCACGCACAAGATCGATCTCGGCTTGAGTATCGGTCGGGAATTCATTGATGGCCACCACACAGGGAAGACCATAGACGTTGCGGATGTTGTCCACATGCTGCAGCAAGTTCGGCAAGCCAGCCTTCAGCGCCTCGAGGTTCTCTTCGTTCAAATCCGCCTTGGCCACGCCCCCATGATTCTTGAGTGCGCGCACCGTTGCCACCACAACGACCGCATCAGGTTCAAGACCCGCCAAACGGCACTTGATATCGAGGAATTTCTCTGCACCAAGATCGGCGCCGAAGCCCGCTTCGGTCACGCAATAATCGCCGAGTGCGAGCGCCATACGCGTTGCCATGATGGAATTGCAGCCGTGTGCGATATTAGCGAAGGGACCGCCATGCACAAAGGCAGGTGTACCTTCGAGCGTTTGTACGAGATTGGGCTTGAGTGCGTCTTTCAGCAGGGCTGCCATAGCGCCTTCTGCGCCGAGATCATGCGCCGTAACCGGCTCGTCATTATAGGTGTAGGCCACCACGATCTTGCCCAAGCGCTCCTTCAGATCGGTGATGGAAGTTGCAAGACAGAAGATAGCCATGACCTCGGATGCTACCGTGATATCGAAGCCGTCTTCACGCGGCATGCCTGCCTTCGGACCACCAAGACCGCACACGATGTTGCGCAGCTGACGATCATTCATGTCCACCACGCGCTTCCACGTGATACGACGCACATCAATGCCGAGCTCGTTACCTTGCTGAATGTGGTTGTCGAGCATGGCTGCAAGCAAGTTATTCGCCGCGCCAATAGCGTGAAAATCACCCGTGAAGTGCAGGTTGATGTCTTCCATAGGAATAACCTGGGCATACCCGCCACCAGCAGCGCCGCCCTTTACGCCGAAGACTGGTCCGAGTGACGGCTCGCGCAGCGCGACCGCCACGCTTTTGCCAAGCCGCTTCAACCCGTCCGCAAGACCTATTGTCGTTGTCGTCTTGCCCTCTCCCGCGGGAGTGGGGTTGATTGCGGTAACAAGAATCAGCTTGCCGTCCTTTCCCTTTGTTTCGTTCAGAAAATTGTAGTCTACCTTGGCTTTGTATCTGCCGTAAGGCTCGATAAATCTGTCGTCAATCCCCGCTTTTTCCGCGATTTCGCCGATGGGCAGCATTTTTACCGACTGCGCTATTTCTATGTCGCTTTTATACATAATCAGTCCTCCCTGAATCTTTCTATTTAAAATATTCCACTCCGGAGCGGAAAAGTCCCATATCCCAATTTCCCGCCACGTTTCTGTACAGCCCCTTGCCTATGCGCTCCGCGTGCCCCATTTTTCCAAGCACCCTGCCGTCGGGGGATATAATACCCTCCACCGCGTTTACGCTGCCGTTGGGATTGAACGGACTCTGCATTGTCGGCTTGCCGTCGAGGTCGACGTATTGGGTAAAAATCTGCCCGTTTTCCCTCAACCTTTGGAGCGTAGCCGGGTCGCACACGAATCTGCCCTCGCCGTGACTTACCGGAACGCTGAAAACGTCGCCCGTTTTGACGCGATTAAGCCATGCCGAGGCGTTGCTCGCAACTCTGACGCGGCTTATTGCGGACACGTGCCGACCGATATTGTTGAAAGTGAGCGTGGGAGCGTTTTCCTCCAACGCTTTTATTTTGCCGAAGGGCAACAGTCCCAGCTTTATCAACGCCTGAAATCCGTTGCAGATACCGATTGCAAGCCCGTCGCGCTTTTCAAGCAGTTCCTCCGCAGCGTCCCTCAAAGAGGGATTGCGGAACATATTTACGATAAATTTGCCGCTGCCGTCAGGCTCGTCACCGGCGCTGAAGCCACCTGGGATCATCACAATCTGGGAGTTGTTGATATATTTAACCATTGCTTCTACGGATTCTTCGATAGCAGCAGCGGTAAGGTTGCGCACGATGAAGGTGTTAGCTTCGGCACCTGCAGCTTCAAAAGCACGGGCGCTGTCGTATTCGCAGTTGTTGCCGGGGAATACGGGGATGAATACGCGCGGTTTGGCGATATTCACCGGAGCGGTCAAAGTCAGCTCGCTCTTGTACAGCGGCATAGCGATGTCAGCAGGCTCTTCTGCCTTCGGAGTGCCGTCCGGGAAGATGCCCAGCAGCGGCTCGCGGTATGCGGCAAAGGCTTTCTCAGCGTCAATCTTGGTGTCGTTGATGGTGATGCCTGCTTCGGCAGTAGTGTGGCCGAGCAGCATGTAATCCAGACCTTCGAACAGCTCTTCCGGTTCTACGCCGGCTGCCAGCTCGAGGACCATGCCGCCTGGCTGCAGAGTGAAGAGGCTGTCGGTATCGTGGAACGGTTTGATAAATTCAAAGCCAAGCTCGTTGCCCAGGCTCATGGTGGTTACCAGTGCAGCTACGC
>OGRY01000143.1_pt1 | contig 61611 bp, 29 predicted proteins | sample 1553551 | NCBI WGS metagenome assembly OGRY01 (sample SAMEA2580101, study PRJEB22360) | human gut metagenome | biome: human gut; feature: human-associated habitat; material: faeces | place: Denmark | collected 2008/2010
CAGCGCCTGGCTGCTGCGCACGTTTCTGTTCGTTCGTTTCACTCATGCCTGCCTCCGATATCCGCGATAGAGCAGGTAGAGGAAGAGCGGCGCACCCAAGAATGAAGTGATCGCACCGATAGGCAAGATAATGGGCGAAATGATCATGCGCGCCACTAGGTCGCTCGCGAGCATGATGATCGCACCGAGCACCAGCGATGCAGGCAGCAGGTAGCGATAATCGTTACCGATGAACCGACGTGCGATATGCGGCGCGATCAGGCCGATGAAGTTGATCAGACCCACAAACGAAACCATGGCCGCCGCCATGATCGAAGCGAACAGCACACCCAAAACACGCACGCGATCCACACTCACGCCTAAGCCCCCGGCCACATGTCCGCCGTTTTGCAGCGCGTTGTAATTCCAGCGGTTGAAGATGAAATAGACCGTGCACACGAGCCCCACCACGAACATGAAGCCCATCTGACTCCACGTTGCACGGGAAAGATCGCCGAACTGCCAGAACATGACCCTCGTGAGCTCAACATCGTCGGCGAAGTATTGGATGATGGTCGAAGCACCCGCGAAAAGAGCAGAGAGCGCCACGCCAACCAAGATGATACTTTCAGGGCGCAGCAGCCCCAAACGTGAAAAAGCGAGTACGACCAAGCTCGATATCATGGCACCTGCGAAAGCGAAGAGAGCGGTCATGCCCATGTTAACGCTGGCGGTCGAACCAGTGATGGCAGGAACCACCATGAGGATCGCGAACGTGGCACCAAAGCCCGCACCCTGTGAGATACCCACCGTCGAGGCTGAAGCGAGCGGATTTTCGAGCACGCTCTGCAGCACCGCGCCTGCAATCGCAAGCCCCGCCCCCGAGATGATGGCACACACAACGCGCGGCAGGCGAATGCCTTGCACGGCTGCGATATCGCTTGCGCTTCCCTGGCCGAACAGCGCTGCAATACTGGTGGGAATATCGATGCCCGAAGCACCACAAGCCAACTCGATCGCAGCGACCACCAAAAGCACCGCCACCATAACGAAGATCGCCACTACGTTGCGGCGCTCGATACGTTTTCGCTCTTGAGTGATGGCGTGCGCCGCAGTATCGCGCGCTTCCGCCAACATCTTAGTCGAACGAACCTGCGCAGAAGGCATCTGCTGATCGTCGTGGAGCTTCGGGTTGTTTGCAGTTTTGCTCACGCGTTTAGAATCCTTCGCGTTCGTAAGCGCTATAGCAATCGAGACAGACTGGCTTGCCATCTTGCAAGCGCAAACCATATTCTGCGGTATATTCGCCACACACCGCGCAATGCTCCGAGGTGAAATGGCGCGCCGGTTCAGGCAGTGCAATGCGCGGCTCCAAAATCTCGAACAGTTCTGCATATGGCGTGTTCAGCAGGTAGTTCTGATATTCATCGCGACTCATCCCTTCGCCTGCTTCAGGCTTCAAGAAGAGCCGAACCGCTTTACCTGCGCTGCCGTTTTCATCACGCACGAAGAAGGTGAACGCCATCTTCCCGCGCAGACGCGGAATAAGATTCGCCTTGCCATATGTGCAGCCGAGCAAGCATTGGATAGCATCGACGCAGCAGGCATCGTTCTCGGTAACGCATACCAGCTCTTCATCGATGGCTGGCAGCTGGGTATCATCGAGTCCCAATTCAGCGATAGCACCCTCCACAGCTTTGAAGCCGATCGCAAGCCCTGGGCAGGTATGCCCATGAAATGCCGCAGCGCGATCCCAATAATCCAATGAGAGCATGTTATTCTCCTTAAATTCGTAACACCACTTATCCTACCCGATTCGGTGGCCACCACGGCGTTACCCTCGGCGGACGGCAGCATGAAATGTAATCCCGCTCACTCAGTGGATAGGGCAAGGCAGCGAGGTGACTCTACCTTCTCGCGGGTGCTATCATGAACCCACGAAGGTTTTTCAGTACGCCAACATCCAATGCCAGCTGCTCAATACGCTCTATCAGCTGCTCGCGTTGAAACGCGATGTCCTGAGCAACTTGAAGCACAAGGAGAAAGGGACCACATAATGGGTGTTTTCGATGATATTCAGGCAGGACTAGGCAAGGGCTTCGATGCTGCAATGGATGCGGCAGGCAAAGGATTCGATGCCGCCGCCAGCGCAACCAACAAAGCTCTTGTTACGCGCGCGCCCTTCATTCAATCTTTCATCCATCTCTGTAATGACGGCTGGCTGCAAGGATGGCATGAACGCAACGGCGGCAACCTCACTTACCGCATGACCGAAGCAGACGCAGCAAAGGTGCGCGGCGGGTTCGACGCCATACCGCGCGAATGGGTTGACCTAGGCTTTAGCGAGCCGACCCTGGCGAACGCCTACTTCCTAGTAACCGGCGCAGGTGCCTACATGCAAAATATTTCCGCTTCGCCCGTTGAAAACATCGGCATTGTTGAGATGAACGAAGCGGGCAGTGCCTATCGCGTGGTATGGGGGCTAGTGAATCGCAAGCCCACCTCTGAGCTTCCTACCCATATCATGAATCATGCTATCCGCATGAAGGCCACGGACGGCGCTTGCCGTGTGATATACCACGCGCACCCCATTAACATCATCGCCATGACCTTCGTCGAACCGCTCGATGCGCGCACATTCTCGCGCGTGCTCTGGAAAGCCATGACCGAATGCGTCATCGTGTTCCCTGAAGGCGTGGGCGTGGTGCCCTGGATGGTGCCAGGCGGCAACGAGATCGCGAAAGCCACATCGGAGCAGATGAAGACCTATCCCGCGGTCGTTTGGGCGCAGCACGGGTTGTTCGCTTCTGGTGCAAATTTCGACGAGACCTTCGGCCTCATGCACTGTATGGAGAAGGCGGCAGACATTTACTTCCGCGCCCGCGCGATGAACGGCGGGTCGGACGAATTTTTGAATACCATCACCGATGAAGGCCTTGCGCAGATCGGCGTGGAGTTCAACGTGAAGATCAACAGGGAGTTCCTCGACGCGTAGTGAGCATGCGAAAAAGCCTCGTATCTTCTTCTCTTCGCCGATCTAGCGCTTCTGCCTCTACTCTGCAGCTGCAGGCCAGGAGGGATTCTTGAAGATGGCGCGCGAGACTCCTACAAGATCGCCAGCCCCTTCGGCAAGTAGCGTATCAACATCTTCGAGCGTACGTACTCCGCCCGTAACGATGACAGGAAGATCAACTGCCTGTTTGACCGCAGTGGTCATTTCCTTGAAATAGCCCGCTTCTTTATGGCCCGGTCGCTTGTAGTAGCACATGCCACCTGAAACATTCAGAATATCGATATCGGTATTCGCTGCAATGATCTTCGCCGCCTCGACCGCATCTTCGATCGTGTTGCCACCTTCTTTATAGTCGCACCCACCGAAGCGCATCGAGATCGGTACATCGGGACCAACCGCCACGCGCACCGCTTTGGCAACTTCGCAGTGGATGCGAACGCGCTTCTCGATCGAGCCGCCATATTCATCACTACGATGGTTGGTGAGCGGGCTGAAGAACTCATTCAAGAGATAGGCATGTGCGGCATGAATCTCAACACCATCGAAGCCCGCTTGCACTGCGCGCACCGCAGCATCGGCGAACTGCTGGATCGTGAGCTCGATATCAGCCTTGGTCATTTCTGCGCAAGGAATAGGATCGCCCAACCCAGTCGCTGCTTCACCGATGACCATACTGCTCGGCGCCCAAGGAACCAAACGGGTAACCTTACGATACGCCGTGCCGCCTGCATGAGCGAGCTGAATGAATGCAACCTTGCCATTGTCTTTGATGAGGCTAGCAAGACGAGAAAGCCCTTCGACCACTTCAGGTGTTGCCAACGAAATCTGGCGTGGTGATGCCTGTCCACGCGGGGCGACAAAACTATGCTCAACGATGATCATATCGAGCACTGGGTTTTCAGCGCGAGGAGTGTAGAACTCGATCAGCTCATCTGAAACGATACCGTTTGGTTCCGCTTTGTAGCAAGCGGTCGGTGCCTGAACGATCTTGCCGGAGAGAATGCGTTTCATCATCTCGTCGCGAACTTCACTCATAGTGCTTCCTTTCTACTTATTAATATATAGAGGGGTTCAACTAGCTTTCGTGATGCTCATCCAGAAAGCTGCATTTCTTTTCCGTTAATTTATCTATGCATTTCTGAGTGTCTTCAGAAGCGATCTTTTCGACCACTTCTTCAACATGACTCTTTATACCAAAAAGGGTGCGCTGCGAAGAGATCTTTATCGGGCCATCGTGCCCCGCAGCTTCACGCGCAAGAAGTTGCTGCATCTGTTCCCAGCGTTCTTCAGCTCTTGTCTTCATTACGAGACCCCTCTGCGACCAAATTACGATTCGCTATCGAATAATGATACCGTGAAACATCCGAACAAAACAAAACGACCGCCCTGAAAGGCGGTCGTTCGGTCAATGTCTATTCTGGCTTATCTTTACTCGCCAGACTCAACTACCTCAGCAGCAATACGACGGCGGCGGATAACTGCAGCTGCAATCGCGGCTCCTGCCGCAATGACGATTGCGCCACCAACAATACCAGCGATCAGCGGATCGATACCAAAGAAGGTTGCTGGCTTCTTAGCAGGAGCAGCAGTAGTGGTGCTCTGGCTAACCGTTACCACTTCTTCATCAGCAGCCTTCTCTTCTTCTACTGCTGGCTTCGGATCAACCTTAGGCTCTGCCTTATTAGCAGCTGGTTTAGGAGCTGGCTTAGCAGCAGGCTTCTTGCCTGGCGTATAGACATCGGGGTCTTTCGAACCGCCGTTGTTGTTCTGCTGAGCGAGCAGATCGTCATAGACCTTCTGAGCTGCAGCAGCTTCTGCAGTGGTGCGATCAAGCTCAGCGCTTGCAGCTGCAAAGCTGTTCTGAGCATTCTCAAGGTTCACACGAGCTGCCTCATGCTGTTCCGCAAATGGCTTTTCCTGCTCACGTGCAGCAGCCAGTTTGTTGGCGAATTCGTTGAGTGCGAAGAATTCAGTGCCCTCATCTTTTGGATTGTTAATAATATCCTCGATGTCGAGCGCCTGTGCGCGCTCAAGAGCAGCCTTTGCATACTGATGCTGCTGGCCAGCTTCAGCCATAACAGCATTCGCTTCTTCGATCTTCACGCCAAGACCCGGAATAGCTGCCTGATACCTGATAACTTCCTTATCAAGTGCGTCAGCCTTATTCTTCAGAGCCTTGATGTTGCGAGCGGTTTGATTGTCGAGCGCATTCACAGCATTCATATATGCAGTAGTTGCATTCTTCTTTGCCTCGTTCGTGCGTGCAAGCTCGCCATCGCGGAAGGTGTTCTCTTCGCGAAGCGCGGTCTCAACGGCGGTGTTCTTAGCGCGGTAGAGTTCCTCAGCCTGAGTCTTCTCACCCTGAGCAGTAGCAAGATCCGTGTTCGCCTGATCGAGCTCAGCCTGTGCAATAGCAAGTTCTTTCTGGCAATCAGCAACAGCCTGCTCCAGAACAGAGTGATCAGAACCACCATAATTGTCGAGGTTGTTCTGAGCTTGCTCAAGTGCAACCTCAAGCGAAGAGATGTTGCCGTCCATCACAGCGATCTGATTCTCGAGAGAAACAACTTCGCTTGCCTTCGCATCAAGATCGGTCTTCGCATTGCGAACAGCCTGCTCGTAAGAGCTCAGGTCAACCGGAGAAGAGCCATTCAGGGCATTCTGGTATGCCTGATCAGCAGCAATCCACGCATTATAGGCAGCAGTCTTGGCGTCCTCGAGACTCTTAATGCTCGAAGCATTATTAAACCTAGTCTGCGCTGCGTCACGCGCGCTTTCTTTGTTCTGTTCAGCTGTCAACGCTGAGTTGTAAATCCCTTGGGTTCGATCAACTTCCGCTTGAGCCGCATCGATCTCGTCCTGGGTTGCAGCGGGGTTGATTTCGGAGCTGCTAGCATCGCCGCTATCTAGCTCGGAAGTCTCACCGCCACCTGCTAGCTCAGGGTTGGTCTCCTCACCCAAATCTGTGCTGCTATCTCCTGTGATAGCTGCTAGCGCATCCTTCGCTGCATTCAAATCTCGCAACGCATCTTGCGTGGCTTGCTGAGCAGCTTCGTACTCTTGCTGGGCTTGCGTCAGCGCTGCTTGAGCTTCTGCATAAGAGCCCGGATAACCAACATTTGCCGCTGCAGAATTGTATTCGGATTCAGCTTGATCGGATTTTTCCTTCGCATCGGCTGCCGCTTGCTTGAGAGCATCAAGATCTGCGCCAGCACCTTCTGCTGCCTTCTTGGCAGCTTCAAGGGCAGCAACCGCATCGTCATAGACCGTCTGAGCGCTTGCCTTCGCTGAACGAGCAGCATCAAGATTGCCCTGAGCCGTGCTTCTCTGGCTCTGGGCAGCGGTCAGATTAGTACGTGCATCGTTCACAAGACCTTGTAGACGCTCTCGTTCAGCATCATCTGCTCCAGCAGCAGCATCCAGACGTGCCTGGGCTGCATCAAGAGCATCTTTAGCCTGAGCGACCTTAGATTCAGCCGAAGTGACTGCTGATTGCGCAGAGGTCACTTTAGAAGATGCGCTATCGAATGCGGTCTTAGCCTTATCGCGTTCTTTAGTTGCCGCTTCATAAGCATCCAAGAGTTCGCTGTGCTTGAGCGCAGCTGCGTTGTATTCCTTCTCAGCTTGAGTGAGATCAGAGACGCTTTGCGAGAGTCCATAGTCGTTCACTTCTGAGACAGCAGAGTCGAACTCGCCACGAGCAGCCTGATAGTCCGTTTGGGCTTTCTTGAGGTTCTCGCGAGCTTCCTTTTCGTTCTTCTGTGCTGCAACAAGAGCGTTATACGTCTCCTGATAACGAGCCTCGGCCGCAGCGACCTCAGCTTCCTTTGCACTTATGGCATCGCCAACTGCCTTGTCCGCTTCTGCCTTTGCGGCTTGCGCGGCTTTCGCTGCATCAGAGTGCGCTGATTCAGCCTCGTTATATTGAGCAGTTGCCTCATCAAGCGCTTTCTGAGCTTCATCCTTGCTTGCGGCGGCATCTGCCTTGTTCTGGTTCGCGGAATCGAGAGCTGCCTTAGCTTCGTCGAGGGAAAGCGAAGCCTTGGCGTTGGAAGAGTATGCAACGAGATCAATGTCCGTGTTACGGAGCGTGTTCGTAATCAATTCGTTTGCATAAGCGGCTGCGCTGGTATACGGCGCAGCGAGCGTAAGAGCCACGATGAACGCGAGGCTCAGTCTTATGAGACTGCTCAATCTCTTTCTTGCCATGGTCTTCATTTTAATTCCCTCTTTTTCGACCTTGGGCGGATCGTCTTCCCCGCGCCCCACCTGTTTCTCCTGCTCAGACAGGAGGTGGAGGGAGGTTCCGAGGATCCTTCTTCTCTCGAACCGTTTATCTACAAAGGCGATCTTTGACGAGATCAGCCTCAGTTACCTGGGATTGGCGAGCATGGCGGCTGGAATTCATAGGACATTTGCCATGTGCCTTTTGAGTGGAAAACCCCTGATGAGGTTTAGTTTTTGAAGTAGCACGCTTGAGCACATCAAGCGGGTTTTTGGGGTTGCTAGCCCGAAAATGGGTAGAGTAGTCCCAAACTATAGGTATTCTAACGGATTGGCAACGGGAAAGCAACGGGCTTACAGAGCAAATTTCGCCCTGAATTGCGCAATATTTGCCACTGAACTGGTGTTGCGCGCCTACAAAAAATTTGCGCGGCATGGCGCGGAAAGATCTCGTTTGCCGCTATTTCTTGTGAAATTTATCCTCTTCAGAGGCATTTGAGGTCGTTGTTTGAGGGAATTGTGGAGAAAATCTCCACAATTATCTTCAGATCTCCCCATCCCTCCAACAGGAGCCAGAGAGCACGCCTTCCCACGGGCAAAAGACTGCCGCGCAATGCCTGGTCAGAGGCAAGCGCGGTATATGATCCGCCGTCCTTGTTGCGCACTCGGCGCCAAAGATGGACAGGGGATAATTGCTTAAAAGGCACAATTTCATAGTTGAACTGGGTTTTTGTGCATTTAAGGACTCGATGCAATAGACATGCGAAGCCCGCGCTGCGTGCCGCGCTTCAATAAGAAATCGCAGGTCAACCAATAAAAAAGGCCACCCATTGCGGATGACCTTGTTCATTATGGTGGAGCATAGGGGGATCGAACCCCTGACCTCATGGCTGCCAGCCATGCGCTCTCCCAGCTGAGCTAATGCCCCTTAAAGCGCGATTGATTATATCACAGGAACGGGAGTGCCCTGCCCTTCAATTTTGATCGAGGCGTAAAAAGACGACGTATCGAACACATCACGAATGGACTCGCCCTCGATAAAGGGCAGGTCAACGAACTCATTGAGCGTTGAAACAAGCTCGCTGCAATCGATGAAGTGATCCTTTTCGTTCAGCTGGTTCGTGTCCTGTGCACGCCAATACAGATCGTTAGCGTTCGTAAGGCAATACGTTTCAGCGCCCGTTTGCATATAAGCTGAGTGTGCCTCACGCAGATATGCGACTAGATCATCGACATTTGCCAGGTCAAGCGCTTCTTCAGCTTTTCTTCCCATGAAATCTCCTTTCAGGTCCTATGAGCCTATCTTAACAAAGAACACAGTGGTGTTACACAGCATCTGCAAGCTTATTCGAAAATTTCACGAACAGAGAAATGCCTGGTAGATTCGAAGTGCGGATACCGTAGAGCGTGATGGGCCCACAGAGCGTCCAAAACAGAGGACCCAGACGTATCCGGGATGGAGCAGGCAGGAAGCAAACCGCATACGAGATAAAGAGAATGAAACAAACCATGGCATTGGGGACTCCATTCGATGGCCCTCGAACCGATCCAAGGGTGTGGGGGTCTGACCCAATCCCCTTCCAACGCTCCTTATCCGTCTGAATGGTCCAAGAATGAGACCCGAAGCGCTGAGAAGCCCTCTAAGACCTTGGTTGTAATTCGGGGGTATTAGGACACCCTAAAAGAGACAAATTCCGCCCCAAATCGGGGTTAGAATCGCGCTCGAAAGAGCCATAAAAGCCGCGCTGGAGTCATCGCCCTTCGCAACCGCAAAAAAGAGGTCAAAAATGGCCATTTTTGGCACGTTTTCGAGTTGATTCCCAAAAAGTTTTTTCGAAATTCCATAATTGCGTTTTCACGTTTGAACTGGGTATTCATTCGCAATATCCTGTTTGTATCGTGAAAACAGCCTTCTTCTTACCCTGTTTTCACCCTCGAAATGAGAAGGAAAGGCGATTTTGGGCATTTTTGGCAAAACCCTAAAAAATTAAGAGAATTTTTGTCTCTTATTCAAAATCCGAAATTTTGTTCATTCTGGCTAACTTATTTGTTACGATTCTTCAGTTCTTCACATTTTTTGAAGCCTCAAGCAAAAACTTTGACGGGCTAAGTAAATTTTTTGCCAAAAGTTAGCTTTGGTGAATAATTTTTCGAGCAAATCGACCGATTTTCGAAGGCTGAAAATCGAATGATGATAGCACCCCATTTTGGCACAGATCACCCGATGAAAGATGGTGCTATCATGCGCTGAAACTGACCCAGAATCGCTCGATTCTAAGGCTCGCGAATCGACAGTCATAATTCTTCATTTTCACTTATTTATCAGGAATGTTATCTAATGCTATGCCAATGCTTTCACCTGTTTTAGCGCGTAGGAAATGCCGCTCATCGAGCCCTTGCCAAGACCCCTCTCTTCCCCATCAGATCATTAACGAAAATAGGGGTATTTTCAGAGGTGTTAGCACCCTAAAATGGGGTCAAAATGGGCCAGTTTTGGAAGAAAACGGAACTTTTTTTGGCAAATTTTGGATCGATCCGAACAAAATACGAACATTTGATCGGTCGAATCAAAAACTAGCGCGATTTTTCATGTTCGACAGTTGGCATACACGCTTGTTCAAACAAGAGCACATGCGGAACACTGCGCGTATTTTTAGAAAATCTGAGCCCGGCTTTGAACACAGGGTGACTCAACGGCTCCGGATCGGACAAGCGAGCGGAAGATGCTCGCAACGCGAATTGAAGATTGGGCGAAAAGATAGCACGAATGTAAGACACACCGTCATCGCTAGAGACGCCAAAGATCCGAACGCTCTTTGTTCGCAAAGCTGTTATCGATATTGGGACCGCCCGTCTGAAGTGACGTAAAAAAATCAGAGCATTCTTTACTTGAGAGAAATGAAACTGTATTGAAAGCAGAACACGCGCGAAGCGCTGAAGCAACTAATTCTTCTTGGAGGGGTCGCGTCGTTTCGCGCGCAAGATGTCATAACGATGAAGCGGCATGGGAGTGATAAAAGCATAAGCACCCATCGCTTTGTTGGCCACCTCTACCGGAGCAGCATTGGCAATAGCCACCACTCCTTCACTCGAGTCGAAGCAACGTTCATTCTGCTTCGAGGCCGAAGTATCTTTTAATGCAGGATCGAGATCTTCATCGCTGCTAGTATCCACTACTGGAAAGACCTCTTCGAGTCCAACCACTAATACTGGCGTTACTTCGCAATGCGGGCTGAGCAATTCAAGCGTATCTCCCTCATAGAAGCGATTGCGGCAATACACGATCGTCTGCCACATGCCCTGAGTGAGATCGAGATCGTTTTCCGTAGCAGCTGCTTCGATCGGACGCGAGTCGACCACTTCGGCCACCCAATCATAGAGCTGCACATAGATATCGTCTTCGAACGACTGCTGCGCGTCTCCATAGAAGAATCCCGTCGAATAGGGCCTGTGCGAAATGCGTTCGAGCTCACTTCCCCATTGCGCAGGGTCTCCCCCATCGAGCACCTGGCGGTACGCATTCACCACCGTGGCCACATAGAACGCCTTCTTAACGCGCCCTTCGATCTTGATGGAATCCACCCCAGCAGCGATAAGTTCATCGAGGTGAGCGAGCATATTCAAGTCTTTGGAGTTCATGATGTAGGTGCCGCGCTTGTCCTCTTCAATAGGAAAGAGCTCGCCTGGGCGAGTCTGTTCTTCCAAGCGGTAACTCCAACGACAGGGCTGTACGCAGTTTCCTTGGTTCGCACTGCGCCCCGTAAGATAATCGCTGATGAGGCAACGTCCTGAAATAGCCATGCACATGGCGCCTTGCACGAATACTTCCACTTCCATATCGGGCAGCTCCGCTTTGAGCTGCGCGATCTCTGCAAGCGACATCTCACGTGCGGTAACGATACGCTTCGCGCCAAGGCGCTGCCACATGCGCGCAGCCTCAACATTTGAAACGGATGCTTGCGTGGAAATATGTAGGTCAACCTGCGGAGCATGCTCACGAGCGAGAGCAAACACGCCCAGATCGCTCACAATGAACGCATCGACCCCCGCAGCAGCTAATGCCGCCAGATACTCAGGAAGATCGCTCAGGTCTTCATCATGCAAGTAGGCGTTGAGCGTTACATACACCTTTGCGCCAGCATCGTGCGCCATCTGAACCGCACAGGGCATGTCGGTAAGCGAGAAATTTTGCGCACGCTGGCGCAAGCCGAACTTATCGCACGCAAGATACACCGCATCGGCGCCGAAATAGAGCGCATAACGCAGCTGCTCGAATCCGCCAGCAGGGGCCAGCAGCTCGGGCTTCTTTGTCTGCTTGATATGTGCAAATGTTGTATCCATGGCTCCTTCAAGCCTCATACAGTTTTGTTCCATGTGGTTCAGATTATCGTATCGCACGCGAAAACCGGCACCCTTCTAACAACCTATATATATTAGTAAGGAATATGACAGCAATCGCAGTAACAGAGCTGAAAGCACGACCTGGGTCGACTCTGAAAGCGCTATGCGCCACGGCAAACCTGCTGAGCAATAGAGCAACGCTCCGTACTAGGTTGCTACACACAAAGCTCCCAGTTGCATGAAGCATTACTGAACGATAGGACCTCGGCCAGAATAGGTCTGCTTATAGCGATTCAAGAACGTGAGGCTATCGGCAAGAGAATCGAAGCTGACATCGAACTTCTCTCCCGTTGCACGACGCTTGACCTCGACTTTTCCTTCTGCCAAACCGCGCTTGCCTACTACGACATGGGTGGGCCAACCGATCAGGTCTGCATCGGCGAACTTCACACCCGGACGCTCTTTGCGGTCATCGATGACGATCTCGAGCTTGGGGAAGTTCTCGTAAAGTGTGCGTGCGAGACGCAACGCAGCCGGATAGACCTCATCATCGTCCACCGTAAGCGGAATGATGCAGAGATGAGCGGGCGCAACAGAGGCAGGCCATTTGATGCCGTATTCATCGTTGTGCTGCTCGACCACCGCAGCGAGCGTACGCGTGATGCCCACGCCGTAGCAACCCATGATGAAGGGCTGGTCAGAGCCATCTTCTGCGGAATAGACCGCGCCGAGCGCCTTAGAGTACTTGTCGCCAAGCTGGAAGACCTGCGAAACCTCGATACCACGCGCTTCTTCGAGTGGGGTGCCGCAGTTGGGGCAGATATCGCCTGCTTTCGCCGTGGAAAGATCAGCCCAGACATCCACCTTGAAGTCTTCACCTTGTGCGGCGCCCACATAGTGGAACCCATCCTGGTTGGCACCTACCACCCAGCGGGTAATCTTCTCGAGATTCTGATCGGCTGCAACGATGATGCCTTCAGGCACTCCAACGGGGCCGATCGAACCCTTGGGGAGGCCGGTTGCTTCGAGTTCTTCATCGTCCAACAGCTGGAAACCAGCGAAAACGCGATCGATCTTGATTTCGTTAAGCTCATGATCGCCCGGAATGAATACCGCGATAACCTGGCCTTTTGCATCTTTGCCCACGAGCGCCTTCACGGTTGCTGCTTCGTCGATACCAAGGAATTCAGCCAGCGCCGCAATGGTGGTAACGCCAGGCGTGGAGATCTTCTCCATGGCAGCAGCTTCATATTCCTGGGGCTGCGTGATGCACTCAGCCACTTCAGTATTTGCCGCATAATCGCAGTTCGGACAGTAGACGAGCTCTGCCTCACCCGCATCGGCAAGCGCCATGAATTCGGTGGTTACTTTACCGCCGATCTGGCCAGAATCGGCCTCGACCGGGCGATAATCGAGCCCGCATCGCTCACAGATCGTGCCGTAAGCCTCGCTCATCTGGTCATACGTTTCCTGGAGCGATTCAGCACTTGCATGGAAGCTGTAGGCATCCTTCATTATGAACTCACGGCTGCGCAACAATCCGAAGCGCGGACGGATCTCGTCGCGATACTTCGTCTGGATCTGGTAGAGCGTGGTAGGAAGCTGGCGATAGGAACGCAGTTCATTGCGCACGAGTGCGGTGATGAGCTCTTCGTGCGTAGGACCAAGACAAAAGCCGTGATCATGGCGGTCGTTCATGCGCATGAGCTCGGGGCCATAATCGTCCCAGCGGCCCGATTCGAGCCAGAGCTCAGCAGGCTGGAGCGCTGGCATGACGATCTCCTGAGCACCCGTGGCATTCATCTCTTCGCGCACGATATTCTCTACCTTCTGCAGCACGCGCATGCCGAGCGGCAAGAATGCGTAGATACCCGAAGCCACCTTACGGATCATGCCTGCACGCATGAGCAGTTTATGCGAGGCGATCTCGGCATCAGCCGGATCTTCCTTAAGCGTGGGAACATAGAGATTGCTCATATAAAGGATTTCGCTCATAACCTTCTCTCCTATCGTTTAGCCTGTTCAGGCATTGTTTATCAAATGTTCGATCTCGTCAAAAAGGGCATCGACGATATGCGCTTCAGGTACTTTCTTGATCACTTCTCCGCCTGCGAAGATAACCCCCTGGCCATCGCCGCATGCAACGCCGATATCGGCATCCTTCGCTTCACCAGGGCCATTCACCACGCAGCCCATCACGGCTACGCGCAGCGGCTTCGAAACGCTGGCAAGGCGCTCTTCAACTTGCTTTGCAAGTGCGATCAAGTCTACTTTAGCGCGTCCACAGGTGGGACAGCTGATCAACTCCGGGTAACGGAAGCGCAACCCGAGCGCACCGAGGAGCATCCAGGCAGCCTTCACCTCTTCGACGGGATCGTCGGTAAGGGAGATGCGCAAGGTATCGCCGATACCCTGTTCAAGAAGTATCCCCAGACCAGAAGCAGATTTTATGAGCCCTTGAAAGAGCGTGCCCGCCTCAGTGACCCCAATGTGGAGCGGAATATGCGGCAGTTCACGCGAGATGATGCGATAGGTTTCGACTGTAGTAGGCACATCGTGCGCCTTGGCAGAGACCACCAGATCGGTGAAGCCTTGCGCTTCGCAGAATTCGACGTATTCGCGCGCCGAGCACGCCAACTTTTGCGGAAGCGTGAGCAATGCATCATCGCGCAAGTGCGCATCTAGAGAACCGGCGTTCACGCCGATGCGAATGGGAATGCCTGCCTCTTTTGCTGCTTCGAGTACAGGGATGGTAGCCTCAAGCCCACCGATATTGCCCGGGTTGATACGCAATTTTGCTGCGCCACGGCATGCCGCCTCAATAGCAAGATCGGCACTGAAATGGATATCGGCCACCACGGGAAGCACGGAGCGTGCGCAGATTTCCTCGAAGAAATCGAGGTCGGTCGCATGAGGGATAGCGATACGGATGATATCGCAGCCCGCCTGCGCCACTCGTTCGATCTGCGCGAGATTCTCTTCCACTTCCGAAAGCGGGAGGTTGAGCATGGATTGCACGGCACAGGGTGCTCCCCCGCCAATGGGCACGTTACCCACCATAACCTGATGCGTTACTTCATTAGGCAGCATGGCACACTCCTAGCCCCAATTCCCGAAGATGAAGCGCTGTACATCTTGATTGAGCATGAACACGAAGAAGGCCATGAATAAGCACATTCCGCCGATGCTCAGATAGTTCAGTGCGCGGATGGAGATGTTCTTGCGACGGATCTTCTGGTAGACCTCGATCACGAAGCGCCCACCATCGAGCGGTGGGATGGGCAGCAGGTTCGCGAGCCCGAGCGAGACCGAGATGACCGCCGAAAAAGAGAGCAAGCTGATGAAGCCCGCTTCGAAGGCTGTTTTCGAGAGGACCGCGATGCCCACGATAGACGTAGAGTTCGCAACGGTATCGGCTGCCGTTGCAGGATTGAACAGTCCTAAGATAGCTACCGCCACCATGCCAATGTACTTGAACCCAGCCACGATGGCATCAAAGGGCGCAAGCACATAGTGAACCACTTCGCCGCTTTGCATCTGCACGTCCACACCGATGATCGAATAGATGACCACAAACACGATCATGGCATAGAGCAAGTTCATGAACGGACCTGCCAACAGGATCGTAATACGCTTCCAGAACGGCAGCATGCAGTATTGCTGCTTCTGTTCCGAAGCGAAGAATTCGTCGAGATTTGCCACTTCACGAGGCGTTCCTTCATCATGCTTCACGCCGTTGATAAGGCATGCGGGCGTGCGGTAGGTGTTGAGCTTGTCCTTACGCGTAGGACGCTTGAGGCTGCCCCATTCAGTAAGCTCTTCAAGGGCCTGATAAGCCTCATCGTCGGTGATGCCGAGCGCATCGGCCACATCTTCCATGTCGGCCGTGCCGTTCGCATACATATAGCCGAGCACCGCTTTCAGGTGCGGGCTGGGCGTGCCCGTTCCCATGCCGCAGACCGCCGCATACCCGCCCAGTGGCACAGCAGTAACACCGAAACGCGTGCCCTTCCAAGTAACACCGATGCTAGGGCCAGGAAGGCCGATCATGAACTCGCTCACGCGCACACCGAACGCGCGCGCAGCGAGAAAGTGCCCGCCTTCATGGATGAATACCAGAAAGCCGAGCACGAGCGTAGCTATGAGAATCGTGATTAGAATGTCCATGTTTCTATTATAGAAGGGTGATGAGCGCTGCCCTCTCAGAGCGAGCAGTTTTTCGCAATATGCTCACGGCAATCAGTCTTGCGGCGTTGCGGCAGCACGCTTCATGCGATCGAGCATGCGCTCCACGAACGAACGCCCTCACTAGCAGGCATTCCATTAGCGAACACTACATAGCGAGCGCCGTCTCATTGGTGGTGCCACCGAGCATAGAAGCTGGAATGTGCCCTTTTCCGTTAGCTGTTGGAAGACTCTCTTCTTTGCTCGCTATTGGAAAGCATCCCGTTCTCGTTAGTTGCTCTCGCTTACAACCTCTTTGCTTCTTCGCATGCATAAACACGGGTTTCAGCATCAACAGCAAGCAATTCTTCGATGCTCGTGGCAGCCTTCACGCTACCTTCGCACACCGCATGGTTCATGGCGCGCTCGACCAGCTCAGCAATGCCAAGGTAGGGGATCTGTTCGGCAAGGAACGCTGCCACCGCCACCTCGTTCGCCGCATTCATGACCGCCGGAAGTGTGCCACCGGTAGTGCCCGCCTCGATCGCGAGTGCCAAGCAACGGAATGTTTCCAGGTCAGGCGCTTCGAACTCAAGCGAACCGAGCGTGCGGAAATCAAGCGGCTCAACCGGCGCCGACCAGCGCGCAGGATAGCTCAGTGCGAACTGGATCGGAATGCGCATATCGGTGGTGCCAAGATGCGCCTTCACGGAGCCATCGGTGAATTCGACCATGGAATGAATCGCGCTCTGCGGCTGTACCACAACAGCGATCTTATCATAGGGCATGGCAAAAAGGTGATGCGCCTCGATCACTTCGAGACCTTTATTCATGAGCGTGGAAGAATCGATCGAGATCTTGCGGCCCATGTTCCACGTAGGGTGACTTAACGCCTGCTCAACCGTGATATTTTGAAGGTCGGATACCTTCTTGCCGCGAAATGGCCCACCTGAAGCGGTGACCCAGAGACGCGTGACCTCAGCAGGGTCTTCACCGAGCAAGCACTGATAGATGGCACCGTGTTCCGAATCGATAGGCAGTAGCGTTTCGTGCGTGGAGAGCGGCATGAGCACATCGCCGCCCACTACGAGCGATTCCTTGTTTGCAAGCGCAAGCTGCTTGTCCGCCACGAGCGTTGCGTAGCTCGCCTGCATGCCAGCGGCTCCCACCAGGGAATTCACCACCATATCAACCTCGGGAAGGTTGCACAGCTCAACGATGGCCTCAGGGCCCGCATGGAGCGTAGCACCGATCTCGGCGAACCGTGCGCGCCAGGCTTCGGCTATTTCAGTATTGGCAAGTACCACCTGCTCGACCGAAAACTCCCGTGCCTGTTCGAAAAGCAGTTCTGCCTGCATATTCGCGCTGAGCGCAACGATCTTCACGAATTCAGGATGACGGCGTGCCACATCGAGCGTCTGCGTACCGATCGAGCCCGTAGAACCGAGCACGCAAACGCGCTTCGGGCGCGCAGGGACATCTGCTTGCATATCAGGCATGAGAACCTCCAAGGACCAGAGCCGATCGGATAATGAAGAGCAAAAGCGAGCGTGAGAGCTAGAAGAACACACCCGTGCTCATAAGGGAAAACGGAATGCAATGCCCGAACACGAGCAAGAGCCACGCACCAAGGGTTACGAGGAATTGCGAATCGCAGCGGTCAAGCAACCCACCATGACCAGGCATGATCGTACCAGAATCTTTGAATCCCGCGTTGCGTTTGATGCGCGATTCGACCAGGTCGCCGATAACGCCGAGCACGCCACAGATCGCACCGAATACGAGCGACTGGGCGATATTCATCTCGACTCCGGGAATAAGCGGGAACAAGCACCAGAACGCCATGGAGAAGACAAGGCCCGCGAAAAAGCCTTCCCAAGTTTTCTTTGGTGAGACCTGCGGCGTCATCTTATGCTTGCCGAACTTCGAACCAATAAGATAAGCGAAGGCATCGTTGCCCCACACGCTCGCAAAGATAGCAAGAATGAGCACGCCGCCCCAATAATCGGGGACCGACATGCGGATGAGCATAGCAGCCGACATGAGCAGCCCCGTATAGAAGGCGCCGAACAGGCTCACGGCAACATCAACGATACGCGCATGGAGCCAGAAAACGTACCACACAAGTAGCACAATGAAGAAGAGCGCCACCACCAGCACCACGCCATTGATACCGAACAGCCACATGGCCAGGGGAAATGCCGCTGAAGCAACAATGCCCAAGAATTCATTCGGAAGCTTCGCATCGGAGCGGAGCATATAGTAGAATTCGCCCGCGCAGATTGCAGAAAGCGCCGCCAAATAGAGGGCCGTGGTTGCATCGGAGGCGATGATGCAAAGCACCGTGAGCGTGATATATACCGCACCAGTGCGAACACGAACCTGCAGGTTAGAGGGGTTTTTCAGCTTTGTGGGAGTCTTGTCGAGTGCCTTTTGCTTGAACTGGCTTCCGCGAGTGGGCTTTTCATGTTCTTCGCGCTTAACGATGATCTCTTCGCGCGATTCGACGATGTTGCCCTGTTCATCGACGTGAGCGAAAGTGCGGCGTATGCGCTTGGTGGGCATAGGTTACACCGCCCCAAAACGACGATCACGATGCTGGTAATACAGCAACGCACGCAAGAATTCATAGCGATCGAAATCTGGCCAGAGCACATCGGTGAAGTAGAACTCCGTATAGGCGATCTGCCAGAGCAAGAAATTCGAGATACGCATTTCGCCCGACGTGCGAATGAGCAGATCGGGGTCGGGAATATCAGCGGTATAGAGGCGGCTTTCAAATGCAGCTTCTGTGAGTGGTTCAGGCTGCCTGCCCTCCGCAACCGCCGCAAGCGCGTCAGCGACGATGCGCTGGGTTGCTTCGAGGATCTCGGCGCGTGAGCCGTAGTTCACGGCGATAACGAGCGTCATGCCCGTATTGTTCTTCGTCTTCTCCCATGCATCTGCAAACGCGCGCGCTGTCTTTTCGGGAAGCGCACTCGTATCGCCGATGGTAGCCACACGCACGCCTTCTTCATGCAGGCCATCGAGCTCGGCGAGCATGGTCTTCGCAAAGAGGCTCATCAGCCCGTTCACTTCATCTTGCGGACGCTTCCAGTTTTCCGTAGAGAAAGAATAGATGGTGAGATAATCCACGCCCACATCATTCGCGCAGCGGATAGCCTCGCGCACCGCATTGATGCCCGCTTTATGGCCGTTCAGACGGTTCATGGCACGCTGTTTGGCCCAGCGCCCGTTCCCGTCCATGATAACGGCAACATGACGCGGAATGCGGCTCTGGTCGAGCTTAGCAGGATCGAGCCCCGCAGGGGGATCGGGGAAGATGTAATCCAGCGGTTGCCTCATACGACGAATTCGCCTCTAACGCATCTGCCTACGTAAGGCTAGACGGTCATGACCTCGTCTTCTTTTTTCTTCAGGATGTCATCGATCTTGGCGACATAGGAATCCGTGAGCTTCTGGATCTCCTCTTCAGCGCGACGCTTCTCGTCTTCAGGAAGATTGTCTTCCTTGACACTCTTATCGACTTCGGAGTTAGCATCGCGACGCGCGTTGCGGATGGCGATACGCGCTTCTTCAGCATAGGTCTTGCATTGCTTAGCGAGTTCCTTGCGACGCTCTTCAGTGAGCGACGGGAACGGCAGACGAATGACCTGACCATCGTTATTCGGAGTCACGCCCAAATTAGCATTCATGATGGCCGCTTCGATCGCGCCGAGTGAGCTTTTATCCCACGGTTCGATAACGAGCGTGTGGGCATCAGGGGTCTTGATGGCCGCCATCTGGTTGACCGGCGTGAGCGTGCCATAATATTCAGCCTTCACGCGATCGAGGATCATTGCATTAGCGCGACCGGTGCGAACCGACGAAAGGTTCGTGTTCAGCTGATCGATAACGCCGTCCATGCGCTTCTTTGCGGTCTCTTTGATGTCGTTTACCATGCTTCCTCCCCTTGATATGCGGCTTAAGGCCGCGTTTTTGGCTGACGCCCACGTGAAGCGAGCGAGCCCTATGATTTCAAACCTCTGTTATTGTAGCGCGAAAATGCCCATGCGCGATGCCTTTATCGTGCCGCTCGCAGGCTTCAGCGCAGTGCGCGCGAGACAAACATCGAACGCTCAAGCAAAGCACGCATATTCGCTGGCTGTTCCGCATAGTTTGCACTGCTGCAGAACACGCCAACTTTCCCGCGCATGCCCCGCACTTCGCGTGGCGTGCGCCGAATGAAGCGCTCTAGCCTTCCGCGGTGACCGTGGTGCCGATATCTTCGCCCTTCAGGATGCGTGAGATATTGCCCGGAACCGTGAGATCGAACACGAGAATGGGCATATCGTTGTCCATGCACAGCGAAGTTGCCGTGGAATCCATGACATGCAGACCCTTCGCGAGCACATCGATATAGCTGATGGTCTCGAAGCGCTTCGCATCGGGATGCGTGACTGGATCCGCATCGTAGATGCCATCGACCTTCGTTGCCTTCATGAGGCATTCAGCATTGATCTCGAGCGCGCGCAGTGCCGCAGTGGTATCGGTGGTGAAATACGGATTGCCCGTACCTGCCGCGAAGATGACCACGTATCCCTTTTCCAGATGATGCGTAGCACGGCGGCGGATGTAGGGTTCAGAGACCTGGCGCATCTCGATCGCGCTCATAACGCGCGTAGGGATGTCGTGACGCTCGAAAGCATCCTGGAGCGCAAGCGCATTCATGCAGGTAGCGAGCATGCCAATGTAGTCTGCATGCGCACGGTCCATACCCTGCGCCGAACCAGCCAGACCGCGGAAGATATTGCCGCCACCCACCGTGACCGCAAGCTCCACGCCGTCGTTCACGATCTCTTTGATCTGAACAGCCAACTCTTCGACCACTTTCGGATCGATGCCGTAGCCTTCTTCGCCCATGAGCGCTTCGCCCGAGAGCTTCAGGAGCACGCGTTTGTACTTGTAATCCGAGTTCATGAAGATCCTTTCTTGTGAAGGAATACCCCGTTGAAGGATATATCTTATCTATATTAACCCATCACTCAGGCACAACGGAGCGCATAGGGAAAAATCGATGCATACGCACAATTCGCACGAAAGTCGCGACCCGTGTTCTTCTGAACTTTGGTATGCACGCTAAGAACGCCGCTCAAGAAGCCTCTTGCAGGCGCACTCCTGCAAGAGGCTTCGGCAAAGAGGCCGACCATAAACGAAAGCGGCCTGCCAGGCAGACCGCTTTCTTTCTCATCCGTTCCTCACAAACGGGAATGACCACGAAGTGGGTTAAGTAAGCACGCGCATCTGAGCCGCGCGCTGCTCAAGCACTAACAATAGCGCAAGTTCTATTGTGTGTCGGCGCCAAGTTTCACTTTGGCTGTTTCTTCCTTGCCATCGCGCAAGTAGGTTACGTCCACTTCATCGTTTGGACTATGTGAACGAATTGCAAGCACCAGATCGGATGCGCTTGCGATCGACTCGTTGTTCACCTTGATGATAACGTCGCCCACTTTGAGACCAGCTTTTTCAGCAGCGCCACCTGGAGTGAGAGAATTGACGATCGCACCTTCAGAAGCATTGATGCCAAAGCGGCTCGCAAGTTCACTCGTGAGCGTCATTGGCGTGATGCCGATCTGAGCATGAGAGGGTGTTTGGCCCTGAATGAGCTGTTCAGCGATGCCGAATGCATAATCGACCGGGATCGCGAAGCCCACACCGGAGCTCGTGCCACTGGTGGACATGATGAGCGTATTGATGCCGATGAGCTTACCTTCAGCATCCACGAGCGCACCGCCAGAATTGCCAGAGTTGATGGCCGCATCGGTCTGGACCATGTTGGTATAGATCGCTCCAGACTCAGAATCAGCATAAGAGCGGTTCACCGCGGAAACGATACCAGTAGATACCGACTGTTCCATACCGAACGGGCTGCCAGCAGCCATGACCCACTCGCCCACCTTGAGTTCGGCGGAATTACCGATCTCGATAGGCTTCAGGGTTGCGCCATCGACCTTGATAACAGCAAGGTCGCTTGAAGGATCGGTGCCGACCAGCTTAGCCTGATAGGTTTCGCCTTCAGCGACAACCTCGAGCACATCGGCTCCATCGACCACGTGGTTATTCGTAAGGATATAGCCATCTGCTGTAAGCACAACACCCGAGCCGAGCGAAGTCTGCTGTAGCTCCTGCGTAGCAGACTGGCCGCCCAACATACCAAACGGCGACATGCTTTGCTGGCTTGTACTGGCATACACATTGATGTTCACCACAGAAGGCAGTGTTTTAGCCGCTACCGCTTCAGCGAGCGACATATCATCAGTATTGGCATTGATGGTAATGCCGGAGTTGGTCTCTTGGATGGTATAGCCGTTGTTTGACGGATTGACCGCAGCGAAGATGCCCAGTGCAAGCACGCATGCAACAGCTGCACCAGCGAATGCGATGAAGAAGGTCTTCACGCTCTTGCGATCCTTCTTCGGCTTGGGCGTTGCAGGCTGCGTATGAGCAGGCGCGGGAGCGGGTGCAGGTGCAGTGTTCACGGGAGCACCTTGCGGGGGCTGAGGCTGAGATTGGGATGATTGAGGTGTATCTGGCATAGTCTGCAGAAACCCCCTTTTTTCGTCTCGGGAATAGTTACTTTGCAAACGTTACTAGAGGAATATGGAGCGCCTATGTTGAGTAAACAAATTCACAACTTTTCTAAACTGCGCCAGATGGAGATCTCCATTATGCGCCTTTCGAGAGAAGGTCTGCCGCAGGGTAACCTCGACGCGTCGCTCGTTCGAGCTAAGTTTTGCTAGCGCAAAACTGGATCTCTCACATTCGCTTTGGCTTACCTCGTTATACCCTACGCGCAGACCTTCTCGGCAAAGCTCGCATCGACTGTGCTCGATCAGCGGAGAGGGTGAGGCAATGAGGTGACTCTTTGCCGACTAACTTCGTTAGTAATAAAACCCGAGCAAAGCAGCGACGCACGAAAGAACCTGCAGGATGCAGGTTCTTGAGCAGGGGAGCGGGGAACCTCGTGTCTCGCGCTCGGCGCTGATCGAGCAAACATAAAACGGGGAGCTTGCTCGCTCCCCGTTCAATAGACGTGACTATATCAGACGCGTGAAGAATTTAGTTGTTGGAATCTTCATTTCCTGTGGCCGCACCTTCACCAGCTTCGCTCACAACAGGTTCAGGCTCGGGAATCGGCTCGATGACGGTAAGGCTTGCAAGATCCATCTGCTCTCCCAACCACTTCTGATCGATGAGCTTCAGCACCCCACCATCGGAGAGCTTCTTCAGAGCCTCGCTGACCGCATCCTGCAGAGCAGAAGCAGTGGTAGGTGCGCCGATGCAGTACTTCGTCTCTTCGGCAAGCAGCGCAATGGGATAGATGGTCTGGTTGTTCGAGTGGGCAACGTAAGAACCGATGGTGCTATCGGTGGCCACGTACTTCGCCGAACCATCTTTGAGCTTGTCGAAAGCCGTTTGAATATCGGAGGTGGCATCGAGGTGATCCTGGCCGAGACGATTCGTGACCTCAACCGCGCTCATGGAAGAAGCCTGTGCAGCAACCACGAACACATCGGTGGGCAGCGGAACACGCGTGCCCTCTTCAGCAGCGAACAGTACGATGGAAGAAGAGAGATACGGATCGGAGACCCAGCAGTTCTTCGCATCGGAGCCCACGCCCATGACGATGTCTACGTTATCGGAAGTGAAGGCACCTTCAGCGTTCGTTCCCACATCGACGAGTTCGAGCTTCAAGCCCAGTTCATCGGCAAGCGCTGCAGCCGTATCCACGTCGATGCCCACGATGGAGCCTTGTGACTGAGCTGCATAGGGCGCATTCGAGGCATCTACGCCAACGCGCAGGGTGCCCGGAGTGTGCAACAGTGAGTTATCGACCTTCTGCTCGGAAGGCTCAGGTGTGTAGGAGTTGCTCGAGCAGCCGCTCATGAGCCCTACGCACAACGCCAGAACGAGCGCAACCAGCGCCGCAACTAACGCACGCAGTGCGAAAGGCTTGTTCGCCAGAGAAGGGAGGGCGGCAGATGCGCTTGCAGCCTGACTACCTACGATGCTTTCAACGCTTGATGCTTTCTTCATGTATAGCCTCTCTTGTTAACCTCTTGGTCTTCTTCAAGATCTGCTTTGAATGCTCATTTGTGTTCAACGTGTAACACAAATGAGCAAAAGCCTCGATTTTCGTACACGAGGGCGCATGCCTTTGTGCGAACGCTCTCGAAGTTCTTTTAGCTGACCTAGTTTTCGACCCCACACCTGCATACTGGGACTTAGCCGCTACATACCGTGCACGCACGAACATTGCAGCGACGCCATCCGCTCGCCAGAGCAGCCCTATGCCGCTTCACCGACGGTACGACTTACACCTAGAATGCGCCGTGCTCATTCAGTGGAACACACGCTGCCGAACTCGCAAAGCGAGAGCGCGACAGGAACGCTGGCATCCAGTTATAGAAGCCAGGCATCCTCTTCTTCGTTCAACCTGCAAAGTGCAGGTTGAACAGGAATAACGCGCGAACAACCACTGAACTTACGTGGATCCTTTCGACCGCATCTGCCATGGACTTGGAACGCTGCGCTCAAAGGCGCCGCATGTCCGCAACTACAGACCTAAAAGAAACCCCCTTAGTATATCAGTAATGCGCCCCTCACCTTAAATTTATATGACGAAAGCGTAAGGATCGGCACAAGGGGTTACAAAAGCCTATAATTAGTCTCAATCACGGTGCTGCTCACACATCCCGCACGCATAGCACACAAAACTTTCGATGCAGCGCCCCTGCTCACGTATGCAAAACGCAAGCCTTCCTTTCAGCAAGATGAACGCTTGCACTGCCGCGCGAGCCACGTATTGGCCGGAGTAAGGAGCCAGGTTGTTCGACGATATGCTATCCACGCTCTCTTTCGTGGATATTTTCAATATCTGTGTTTTCATCACCTTTACGTTTTGCTATGCCTATCAGCTCTTTTACGTTCTTGTCGTACTCACGCGCAAAGCACCGAAGCAAACCGCGAAGAAGAATCATCGCTATGCGGTGCTCATCGCGGCGCGCAATGAAAACGCGGTCATCGGCGACCTTATCCACAGCATTCGCGTGCAGAATTACCCGCAAGAGCTCATCGACATCTTCGTTATCGCAGACAACTGCACCGACAACACCGCAGCTATCGCCCAAGAGGCTGGCGCGATCGTATTCCCGCGCTTCAATACCGAGCAGATCGGCAAAGGCTATGCGCTTGATTACGGCGTAACCTGCATCCGCGAACACTATTCCGAAAACGAATACGAGGCCTACTTCGTCTTCGACGCCGACAACGTGCTCGACGTGAACTACTTCCGCGAGATGAACAAGGTCTTCGACGGCGGCGCCATCGCTTCCACGAGCTACCGCAACTCGAAGAACTTCGGTTCGAACTGGATCTCTGCTGGCTATGGCGTATGGTTCCTGCGTGAAGCGAAGTACCTGAGCCAAGCGCGCCTTACGCTGAACACCAGCTGCGCAGTTTCGGGCACAGGCTTTTTCGTGAGCGCCAAGATCATCGAGAAGATGGGCGGCTGGAAATTCCACCTGCTCACCGAAGACATCGAATTCTCAACCTACAGCATCTTGCATGGCGAGCGCATCGCCTACTGCCCCACTGCCATGCTCTATGACGAACAACCCATCACGTTCCGTGATTCATGGAATCAGCGTTTCCGCTGGGCAAAAGGTTTCTACCAAGTGTTCGGCAAGTATGGGTTCAGTCTGGTAAAGGGCGCGTTCACCAACCCTAAAGGACACCGCTTCGCCTGCTACGACATGCTCATGACCATCGCTCCCGGCATGCTGCTTTCAGTGATCACCATCATCTTCAACGTGATCATCCTCATCCTGGGCAGCGCAGGGCTCATGTCTACCGGCGTTATGCTAACCTCGTCGCTCTCCTCGATCTTCTTCTGCTTGTTCAACTACACGTTATTCATGTTCATGTTCGGCGCACTGACCACCTTCACCGAGTGGGACAACATCCGTTCTACTACAGCGAAGAAGATCAAGTACCTGTTCACGTTCCCGTTCTTCATGCTCACCTACATTCCCATTGCATTGGTTGCGCTATTCAAGAAGGCAGCATGGAAACCCATCCAGCACAGCATTTCAGTGGATGTAGAAGAGTTCAACAAAGCACGCGATAACGCTGAGCGCATCTAGGCACATGGGCTTTCGCCCGCATCTTTCACTCCTGCAGCAATCCCCAGACGTGATCGAAGCCAGCTTGAAGCTGGCTTCTTTCTTTTCTGCCAGGGTCTCTGCCAGAATCGCAAGGAGCTTTGCTCGCCCTGCTTCAGGGCAGTCGCGCCACAGTAAGGCCAAACACCTGCTCGATACCTGCTTCTTTGAGCACGCTCGCAGCTGCCATGAGCGTTGCTCCTGTGGTGAGCACATCGTCGGCGAGGATCACCCGCTCGGGTATCACTCCCGCTGTGCGCAGCAAGCCCTGCGGGTTGAACGCGAACGAACCCTTCATGTTCTGCTGGCGGCTTGAGGCAGAAAGCCCACGCTGATCGTTGCGATCGACCGTGCGCAGCAGATCGAGAAGCGGCAAACCGCACCGTTTCGATAGGCGCAAGCCCACTTCTTTCATGTGATCGAACCCACGCTCGCGAAGAGCCTGTTTGCGCGCAGGGACCACAACGAGCGCAGTTTCTCCCAGCAGGACCCACGAAGGATCGATATAGCTCGCAAGCATATCTGCGAGCACCCCTGCAAGGCGCAGCTCCTTTTTGTCCTTGTAGACCGTGATGAGCTTGCAGCACGGATCGACGAAGGAAAACACCGAAACAACCTTATCGAGAGCACGTTGTGACACATCTGGCATACGCTCGCACTGCGCTTCAGCAGCGCATTCGCTGCACCTTGGCAAAATGCCCCCTTCGCGCAGCAAACCTTGGTCCCCATGCGTACTTGAACGCTGATCGGGCGCAAGCTGGCGATGCGCGACCATGAAGGAGTTGCAATCGATACAGGCGAGCTTTCCATGCGCCTGACCGCAATACGGACAAGCATGGAACGCATCGATATAGGGAATCTCAAGGCGGCACTCTTCGCACAAAAGCGTGCCGGGGACATCACAAAGCACGCATCGTGTGGGCCAGAGAAGCTCTTCAGCGCCTTGCTTCGCAACATCCAGGCGCGAAGCCAGCCTATCGAGCACGGGGTGTTCTCGTGCGACGAGCGCCCCTTTCAAGCTCATTTCAACCTCGATTCCTGCGTGATACATCTCATAGAACCATTGTCCACAGGAAAGCTCACAGAAAGCTGAACTTTGTTTGAAGTTTTCTGGCGCGCGAACTCACGTTTTTCTGAAATGCTGCTAAAAGACGCGTACACTAAAGAACGCAAGAAAAAAGGTGACAAACTACCCAGTCGTTCGTCACCACATGCGGAAGGGGATTACTATGTCACTATCGAGGAATCGAGATGTAGCACGCGCAGAACACGTGCAAAACGGCGAAGGTCATATGTATCGCGATCTGCTCTTGACCGATGAGCAGATTCACGGCGAACTTACCTATGTTTCGAGCATCACGCTTGAGCCAGGCTGCTCGATCGGCGTGCACACGCACTCAGGCGACAACGAGATGTACTATATCTACGAAGGCACGGGTATCTACACCGACGGCGATGAAACCTACCCTGTTCAAGCAGGTGATGTGCTGTTCTGCAACGATGGAGAGACTCACGGGATCGCGAACGAGGGCAGCGCTCCCTTGCGCTTTGTTGCCCTTATGCAGGCAACCTCATAGCTCAGGCGCACGATAATGTGCACAAGCAAAAGCCACGGTACTGAAGGGTCAGCGCCGTGGCTTTAGTTTTGCAAGATCGTATGCTTACAATTTGGGCAGGTTGCCATATACCCCTTGCCGATGGCCAACTCGTACGATGTTGATTACGATTTCGTCGTCAAGAATCTGTCCAAGGATTCGATACGAGCCAACACGCCAACGCCACCCATTATCCGATCCTTGAATCGGCTTTCCTCCGTGTATTGCGCGGGGATCGATGCAATCGTCCAAATTCTTTTCCACCCAAGACAAGAGCATTGCGCGCTGTTTCTTCGGAATATTGCGCAAACCCTTTTGAGCTGGTTTGGTCCAACGTACGCGCCAACTCATTCAGCCATCATGGCCATACGCTTGACCTCTTCTGTTGTGCACCATGTGCCGTCGTCTTCCGCTATGGCCTCTTGGTAAGCAAGCAAATCTGCAGCATCCTCGACGTACTCTAAAGCCGCTTCTCGCACAACCTCCGAAAAGCTCTTCCCAATAAAGTCGACATACGCCTGAATCCAATCACGCTCTTCCGGAGAAAAACGGATCGCCGTTGAAACCATAGCCATGATGCCCACCTCATTCGACTTCCCAATCGCACTACGATGTAGTGCGATTATCTCATGGGCAGATTCACGCGTCAATAAAGGCAATGCGCACATATAATCGCTCCTTCCGAAACATCTTTAAGCCGATGATTTCAGAAAGACCTTATGAAAAGTTGAAGAATAGCTCACGTTTTTTCGCCCGCGAGCTCACAAAAATTTGAAATGAAGCTGAAAGAGACCTATTTGCGCTTGAGGCGAGATTTGCGACGCGCAACAGGACGCTGCTTGGCAAAGACAGGATGAAGTTCGATGCGCTGCCCCATCAAAGGAAAGCGACGCTCAGCAACGAGCGGCATAGGCGTAGCGCCCTTCGGAGATTCGATATGCGCAACAGGCTTCTCGTGAGAAACTGGGTGTACTTCGTCGCGCTCCTGGGCATGGAATCTTCGCTTCACATTCGGCATAGCAATGCTTAAGGATCCCGAATGCATGGTTGGAAGCGCTTGAGCGGTAAAGCCCACTGTTTGCGGACAGACGGTATCATTCTGCTTCGATCTTGCTGCTGTTTCACGAGAAACACGAGATGGAGCAGTAGTGTTTTTCAAAGGCTTCAGCTTCGATGTGGGCAGAGGCGTAGCGGAAAGCGCCACCAAAGATGACAGATTACTGGGTAACGTATCATCGGACGGCTTATCATCCGCCTGGACCGCAGAAAGCGCCTGCACACCAACCGATTGCTTTTGCAAGCTCACCCGTTGAAGCGGCTGCTTGGTGAGCGTCTGGCCCTGCGTGGTGTGGAGCGGCGCCTTTTTCACTGGCGTTGCCGAAAGCGACACGCGCTGTGAGCCAGTTGTAACACGCGACGTAGGCAGCGGAGGAATCTCCTGATTAGGAATGGTATTGCGCGGGGCACCAAGGAAGGTGACCGGCGAATGCAGTTGCGTGTTCAAGAGTGTGTTTCGCGTTTTCGTCATATCAGCAGATTATCAGGGACGCCGCCCTGCCTGTCGCACGCTCGAGAAACACACAGATTATTCGCATACGTGCTTGGACGAAATTCGCTCGTTTTGAACTGGAAGCACATCAAGAACAGGTGTGCGAAGATGCCAGTTATTTAGATTCGGAGTCCTCTTGAGAAGCTGATTCAGCGTCTGCTGATGCTGCATCTGGCTCGCTGGCGGGTTCTGTCGGTGCGGACGCAGAAGGTTCTATGCCAGCCGGAATATCCGTTCCTGAGCTTGCACCCATCTTGGGAGCAGATGGCTCTTCAGATTCGCTCTCAGCTACCTCTCCAAGCATTTCTTGCTCATGTTCAAGAGCTGGATCTTCTCCAGATGCCGCAGCCCAGGAAGTGGGGGTGCTGGCATCCGGCGAGGGGGTTGAGGCAGTTGGAGGCTCGTCTGTGAGAGCGCTCGAGGTTGTAAGAGCTTCAGCGGTTGAAGCAGCATCCGAGGGAGCAGACTCTTCCGCAGGCGCAGCATCCGAGGGCGTAGGCTCATCCGCGAGCGCAGCAGCATCCGCAGAAGACGACGAACGACCGGGTAGCTTGTCATCTTTTGTGCGAGGCTTGCGCGATACCGAGAACTTGTGTGGCTTGTACTGCATCGCCTTCTCGGGCAAGAGCGGGCGCGAGAACAGGAAGCCTTGCACCACGTCGCAATCAAGCTCGCAGCACTTCTCGAACTGCTCGACGGTCTCAATACCCTCCACAACAACGAGCTTGTTCGCCTCATGCGCCAGTCGCACGAAGTCCGCGAGCACCTCTTCGTCGCTCGCAAGCAGGCTCGCGGTAAGCGAGCGATCGATCTTCACCACGTCGGCTGGCACTTTCACGATGCGCGAGATCGAGGCATACCCCACCCCGAAGCCATCGATGGCAATGCCGAAGCCCGCGCCCTGCAGCTTCTCCACGAAATCGGCGGCCTTCTCCTTGTTGTTCAAGAAAAGGTCGTCTTTGATGTCGATGCGAATGAGCTTGCGTGCCACTTCGTATTCATCCAACAGCTCTGCCGTGTAGTCCACGAAGTGATCGTCGCGGATCTTGCCGTAGGAGTAGTTAATCGAAATGGGCCTCATACGGCGCTTGCGCTTCTTCCACGTTGCCAGCTGTTGCACGACCTTGCGCGTGACCTGACGGTCGATCTCCACGATCTGGCCGTTCATCTCAGCCACGGGGATGAACTGTTCGGGCGGATAGGCATCGCCACGCAAACGCACGAGCGCCTCGTAGCCCACCACCTCGTTCGAAGCGATCTCGATCTGCGGCTGATAGAGCACGATCAGATCGTCATTGGCAAGCGCGTCACTCAATAGCGCGGTGATCTGGAGCTTGTTATCCTCGGCCTTACGCATATCCTTGTCGTAGAAGATGACCTTATCGGTCTTACCCGATTCCTCAGCCTGGTGAACCGCCAGGTCAGCACCGGCAACCATCTCTTCGATGGAGGTACCGTGCTCGCGGTTGAACACAGCGATCAACTCATCGAAGACGATCGGGCTCCCTTGCACCATGACTGTCTGGTTGAGCACGCGCTCAAGTTCGGCCAGCGAACCCGAACCACGCTTAAGGGCAGAACCGAAACCAACGATGAAGCTGTCGCGGTTGGGGCGCACCAGGAAGGTCTTCTCCAAAGCATCAAGATGTTTCGCAAGCACCTTGATGGCCTCATCCACCACACTTGAGCCTCGGGTCTCTTCAAGCGCGTCCAAATTCGTGAATGCCACTTCAGCGATCGAGCGTACACGTTTCGCGGCATCGCTACTGGCATAGGCTGTAAGCCACTGCATATTCGGCATGCTGGTCAGATCATCGGTATAGAAACGCTGCTCAAGCGTATTACGCTGTGATACCACTTCGGCCATTTCCTTGGCTGTACGGCGATAGCCCAAGAAAGCGAAAGCGATGATGCAGGCAATACCCAACACCAGAAGCGTGAGAGGCCAGATAACAGGACGCAGCGCGTCGAAGGAAAAGCCGCTCTGGTTGAGCATCGTAGCGCTGGCTGGCACCGCCGCAGCAGAAATGCCGTGCTCAGCAATGGAATGCGAATCGAACACCGTGCTTGTGCTCTCGAAGGTCTCGAGCGGAATATCGGATGTGCTCGTGCCGTTCAGCACCATGACCACGATCTCGCCCGCCCGCTGGCCAGCTCGCTCGTAGTCCACGAAGTTCGACGCCGTGAAGCCTTCGCCCACACCGCCGAAACCGATCGCATAGACAGGTTGCGTGGCTGCCTGCGAAATGTAGTAAGCCGTCTGCGCCGCTCGATACGCATTGCCAGAAGCATCCGCGTGCGCGCCCAGATACACCACGAGCGTCGAATCATCTGCCGCCGAAACCTTCGTACCCAGATCGGCGCGCGAAAGAGTCGAGGCGTTCACGTAGTCCACCGGCAGGCCTGCGAACACCACGCTCTCTGCGCTAACCGCGCCGCCTTCGCTTTGGCTTGCAGCCTCTTCGAACTGCGCACGAGCGCCCAAGCCCGCGGCTGTGTTATCGGTTATGACGAGCATGTGCGTGGCTTCGGGGTTCATCTTCGAAGCAACCTCCACCATGCCAGCAGCATCGCAGCGCTCCATGAGTCCCGTGGCATATCCCAGTTCGAAGGCGTGTTGCGCATGTGACACATCATCCACCCCAACGAACACCACGGGCGTTTTCGGGAAAAACGAATCGTGAAGAGCCTCGACGTAGTAGAGCGCATCGTCGTCGATGCAGACGATGGCCGCATATTCACCGTGGTCGCGCAGCTTCTTCGCAAGCGCGCTGCCCCAATCGCTGCCTGAGAGCGCCGCGCCATACGCAGAAGCACCACTTACGTTCTTGCTTGCGGAAAGCGCTGCGACATCCAGGTATTCGACATCCACACCCACGGAGCTGCGCTCAAGAAGATCCACCACGCCATCGCGCTGAAGCTTGGTTGCAGCATCGGAATCGTCGTGGGAAGCGACGACAAGCACATCGGCACGCGATTCGGTCTGCACCACGCCCGCAGCCACCTGCTGATTGCGCGAAAGCTGCTCGGTAGTGCTCGAGATCATAGAGATGGCCAGGGCAATAAGGACGCAGGCGACCACGAGAAGCGCCGCGCGCACCACGCGATACCTCTTGCTCTCTAAAAGGCTTTCAATGAAACTGTGCATCTTTACTCCTTAGTGAATGGTTCACTTAAGGAGCGGAGGGCGCGACGACGCGCGAGCGATGTCGAGACTGCCCCTGCAACACCTGCCGCAAGTGCGATCACGCCTGCAGCAGTAGCCACCGATCCAATAGCACGCGTGATCTCTGCGGAGGTCACACCCGCAGCGCCATCACCGATCCCTGCGAGCGCTTCCGTGCTCATGGTGATGAATGGCTCGACCGTGGGCAGCACGCCCATGATCGGCACGAAGCTCAAGATGTTCCCAACGTTACCTAACGCATCGGTGAAGCCCAAGAGCGCGCTCATATCAGCTTCCGCGCTCTGATCTTCAGCAGGCGCGGCAGTGCTGGTAGAAGCCGCATTTGCAATGACCGCTTGAGAAGCGCCCACAACCGGGGTGCGGTTCGCACTCGCAGAAGACTCGGGCGTCTCCACAACAGGCTGAGAAGGCCTTGGCGTGGGCGTTACCGGCGCTACCGGTTCGATAGGCGTATTCGGAACATCCGGCTCTTCTACAGGCGCTGCGGTATTCCAGAGCGCGTAAAGCTTGATCCCCGCACCATTGGCGTCTTCGATCGATGAGGTGCGCACCATAGAACGCAGCAACTGTTCAGAGAGCAGCTCGCCTTCATGCACCGAAACTCCCGTGCCAGAAGCATTGGTGTTCCAGCAGAGGAACTCGTATCCTTCCTTCTTGGGCGCAGCAGTGCTCAAGAGCGGATCATCACTCCCGAACGTGGCTTGCGTGGACACAACAGCGCCACCCAAGCTGCCGCCGTTGCCGTCGTAGTCAAGCACATAATCATTGCACTTAAAATTCGCAATGAAGCTCACCGGCCTATAGCAACCTGTAAGATCGGAATGCGCAACGTCCTTCACGATCAAGTAGTCGAGCGCGGCCTTGTCACATACGGGAATAGGCTCAGTGCCATCGGGGGTTTCGATGGTCCAACCGATGAAGTGGTAGCCGATATCGGGCGTTGCCGCTGCACCATCCACCTCTTCGCTGGTGGGCTGACCATTCTTATCGAACTTGAAGCCAGTTGAAGAGGAGATCATGTCCGATCCATACGAAACAGAACCGCCCACGCCTGCTGTATATGTGATCCGAACTGGGTCATCGCTCACCGCGGGAGGTTCAGGATCAGTTACCGTGCTATCACTTGGTTCATCTGGGGTTATAGAAGAACCATCTGAGTTTTCCACATTGGGGTCAACGGGCGCCAAAACGCTTGTACAGACCGTTATCGAGTCCTCGGAAGGTCCCTCTTGCAGCGCCGCGCCCGCACTATCCTGCCGCGCTTCGTTTTCCACAAGCGCGCAGCCGCTGATGAAGGGCAGGTTTTCACTCGCGCACCTGTTCGAGAGCGTCTCGAGCGAAGAATCGGGCATATTCACCAGTGTTGCGTAAGCCGATGAACGCGAGCGAGGGTTATCGAAGGGTGTCTCGCTCGGAGCGTTCGTAGAGGGATCATCGGAAGCAGGGCTTTGGCCTTGCGCATCTGCAGGCGCGCTCCCTACGCGTGTAGCAGACGTTGTGCCATACACAGTGCCAGCCGAAGCTGAAGTGCCCGCGAGCATTCCCGATGTATCAGAAGCGGTAAGGCGTGAAGCGACATCAGCGCTGCCCACCGCAGAAGCATTCAAACTTGAAATCGTGAGCACCGCTTCGCTCTTCGCTGCACTCTCGGCTACGCCACCAAGCCCTGCATCAGCAGAAGACTCAGTCGGTGCAGCCTGCGTGCCAGCGCCGGCGCTAGCAGAGACAGAAGCGGCAGAACTGAACGCAGAACCAGAAGTGCGCGAAGTAGCGGAGTACGTTACCGTGCCCGTCTTCGAAGAGGTCTGCTTCTTGCTCAAGGCATACATGCTTGCCTGGTGAACATGAGCGTTGCTATAGGTCACGCTTGCAGTGTGATGCTCTGCTGCAATGCGCGTTGAGAAGCTCTCGCCAGAGCCAGAAGTGCTCTCCTGGGGTGCCGCGCTTGCCGAAGATGAAGCGCGGGAGGTCGAATTCGTGCTCGAAGATGCCGCGGAAGACGACTTCACGCTTGAATTCGTGCTCTGTTTGCTCGATTGAGTGGCACTAGACTTAAAAGACCCCGTCTTGGTTGTGGCGGGGTCGGTTGAGTGCTGCGTTTGAGATTGAGTTGTAATGCGCTCGGCAGTTCCGGATCCAGGATCGCTCGCCGCTAACGCAAGCCCTGGCGCGAACGCTACGCTTGCCGCAAGAGCAAAGACTGCAAAGGCTGCAACAAATGCCCTACGAACATGCACACCCACAACTCGCCCACTTCCCTGGCCCAGAATAGGAGCCATAGAAGAAATAGAGGCAGAATCAGTAAGAACATCCTTGGAAGCGAAACGATCAGCGAGAGCAGAGAACGCCCCCTTAGACAAAAAAAGACCGGAGGTAGTATGTGCAATCGCAGCGCATGCGAGGCCGCCATCGGCAGGGTTGGTCTCGCATGAACTGCTCACGTTCCTCATACCTCGGAGAGTAACAGGATCGAAAAGACGAACAGCGCCTGGGGTGCAGACGCTGTTGTTGTTCATGTTGTCAGTAGCCTTGAAGCCCTTGTGAGGAGTGAAATCGTCTCCATCCTCGTCCTCTTCATTGCGGCGGCGAAGCGCCAGCACCAGGATCACGAGCGCGAGTCCAGCTACGAGAGCGATCAGCCAGCCGAAGTCTGCATCGCCAGTCTTCGGGAGAACCGAGCCGCCGAGCTCAGGCTCAACAACTTCCTCGGTCTCATAGAGTGCGTCGATCTCGATCGGGCCAACAATCTCCGGCAGATCTGCCAGATCCCAAACAATGCCCTCGATCGTCTCGCCCGTCTCAGCGTCGGTCATCGTGTACTTCCAACCCTGGAAGGTGGAACCCTTCTTCGGGGTCTGCTTGATGCTTGCGATCCACTCAGGATCGAGGGTGTTGCCCCACTCGACCTCAGTCTTGCCGCCCTTAACATCAGCCACATCGTCGCCGCGGCCATTGACGATCACCTTGTAGGAGTTGACCTTCCACTGTGCGTAGAGCGTCATGCCCTCTTCCGGCATCGTCAGGTTCTGACCCAGCTTGTAGGTGGTGCCAGATCCGTCAGGCTCGGTGTTCCAAGAAACCAGCGTGTAGTGCGGCATCTTGACGCCCGTGCCATTGTGGAGCTTGGTGCTCAGACCATGAGTCTGGCTGGTCGGCGGAATCTCGCCCTCGCCACCATTCACATCGTAGTTGATGGTGACGGTGGGGTTCTTCTCGAACACTGCGCGGTAGGTCGCAGCAACCAGGCGGCCATCAGCCGTAGGCTCGAGAACGTAGAACTCGTTATTGGTGCCCGTGCTGCCGCTGTCCTTGGTATCCCAATCGTTCTCGTCAATACCGATGGTACGTGTGTTGCCCGGTACGAGCTCCCAGCGAACGAAGTGGTAACCCGGCTTAGCCGTTGCCACCGAGTGGAGGCGGTTGCCCGCGGAGGAGCCTTCGCCCATAGGCAGGCCGGTAACAGCGCTCACGTAGTCAACAACACGGTCGATCGTACCGCCATCGGTGTGGATGTAGTCGATCTTGATCATGAGTTCCTTCCACATTGCGTAGAGGGTGATCTCGTTCTGAGCAACCTTCGGATCGATCGCGTTAGACATTTCAAGGTACTTGGTCAGATCGGTGATGGTAAGACCGCTGCCATCGCGAGCAGTGTTCCAACCAGCGAACTCATAACCATTCGGTGCGGCGTCGAGCTCTTCATCGCTGAAGAGGTTGAAGCCATCCTGCGTCCACTTCACGTTCTCGATCGGATCCGGGGTGAACGGATTGCGATGATCGGGAACAGGCTTCAGCAGGCCGGTGTTCACATTCTTATCGTTGTTCAGGTCGTAGATGACCTTGTAGAAGTCATTCTCAGTCCAGATGGCGTAGAGGGTGAGGCCGCGCTCCATAAGAGCAACATCGTCATAGCCTGCGCCCAGCAGCGCCTCAGCCAGCTGGCTGTAGGTCATGGTCTCATCGAGCCATGCGCCCGAGCCGTCAGCTGCGGTGTTCCAGCGGTTCGGCATGCTGCCCAGGGTGTAACCCATCTTGGTGGGCAGGTCTGCCGGCTGGAAGCCTGCGATAACGCTGGAGAGATCCATGCCGCCCACGGTCACGGTCTCGTGACCAGTGTTAGCGTTCCAGATGATCTTGTAGTCGTTCAGCAGGGTGTAGACCACGCGTGCGATGTTCTCGCCATCGACCAGGGTGATGGTGACCAGGCTGTCGCCCGCGTTGAACTGGTAACCTGCAGGACGTTTGCCCGAGATCAGGTCGCCCGGTACGTTGAAGGTGGAACCTGCAACGCCCACGCCCGTGATGGTCTCGTCCATGTTCATGTCAACTTCGCCGTTGCCATCGTTCTGGAAGAACTTGATGATCACGTCGTTGATCTTCTTCCACTGAGCAGTCAGCGTCACGTCTGCCAGAGGCATCTGGAAGCTGTTGCCCGGCAACGGAACCATGTTGCTCGAGCCATTTTCGTTCCAGCTCATGATCCAGCCAGCGAACTGCATGCCATCAAGCGCAACGCCTGGGATGTTCACGGTAGAGCCAGCAACGGCGGTCGGGTAACCCGGCAGGCCGGTCCAGCTTGCATCCACGCCAGCGTCGTTCTGGCCGAGGATGTATTCGATCTTGAACGGAACGTTGCTGTAGTAGAGCTTCAAGGTAGTGGAACCATCAGCCTTGACGGTGTCCATCAGACGCTGGCCATACACGCCATCGTCGAACTTGTAACCCTTCAGCATATCCGGATCGGTGATCAGGTACTGATATGCATGGTTGTTCGGATCGAGCACGCTTGCGGTGTCACCTGTCATCATGTGGGTGCAGGTGTCGGTCTTCTTCAGCGTATACTCGCCGTCGGGACCCTGGAAGTAATGCTCGATCTTGAAGCTGTTGAAGTCAGAGATGAACTTCGCATAGTAGGTTGCAGAGACCCATGCCTGACCCGGCAGACACATCGGAACGAGGTGCGTGCCACCATCGAGCGTCGGCTCTTCCCAGGTCGGATCGACCGGGATGGTGCAGTCAGGATCAGTGTACCAACCGTCGAAGTAGTAACCAGCGCCCGGCATTGCGACCGAACCATTGGCGCGCAGGCCAGTGTCAGCCGTGATGTTCTCTACATTAGTAGAGATGGTGCCGAGGCCCGCAGAGCCGTTGCCGATCGCATAGTGGATCTGGAGGCTCTGGAAGTCCCAAACCGGAACCAGGGTAACCGCATGAGCAGGCATCTTGAAGGTGCCGCCCGGCAGAACAACCTGGCCGAGCTCGATGTCGTCGATGATGCCATCGCCATTGTCGGTCCAGATGGCCCAGCCCTTCAGCTGGTGACCTTCCTTGGCCACATCAGCGCGGCCGAGAACCGTTACGGTAGAGCCCGTGGTCGGACGTGGGGTCATGTGGTAATCGCCCGTGCCGCCGCCCATGACGCCGCCTGGCGTCCAGGTGCTGGCCGGGGTCTTGTTGTCGAGCTTGAAGACAACGTCGAATTCCATCGCATCCCAGAGGGCGGTGAAGTTGACATCGGAAGTAACCAGGAAGTCCATGTCAGCAGCGGTGCCCGTGATTCCTGCCGGAGCAGTCGCACCCGGAGCGAGGCAATAGAAGTTCTGGCCGTCGCGCGTCCAGGACCAGCCGAGGAACTTATAACCTGCAGCAGCTGGAGCGTTCATGGTCACATCGGTGCCGCCGATCATCAGCGGGAATTCGTTGACGTTCTTGGTACCCGTGGGGATGTCGTCGCCAGCAACAATCATGCTGGTGAAGCCCGTGCCGCCATGAGCACCCGGATGGTAGATGACCGCGAAGGTCTGCTTGAAGACCGCCGTGAAGGTCATGTCCTGGTTGATCACGATCGAATCAGGATCGCGCGTGGTCTTAGTCGTGCCATCAGCCGGGTCGGTGTAAGACCAACCAGCGAAGGAGTAACCAGTATTCGGGGTAACGCGGATGTTGTTGGTAGCGTTACCAGAAGCAGAAGCATCGGAGAGCGTCTTGCCGTGGTCGACCGTGAACGGCAGGGTGCCACCCATAACAGAAAGCGTACCGTTGTTGTCGGCAGAGCCGATCACGAAGTTAACGTTGTGACCCGTGCGCTTCCACATACCGATCACGTCCACGATGGCGTTCGGCATGGTGAAGGTTGCACCCGGAGCCATGGTGCCCTTGTTGGCGTCATTCTCGGAGATGCTCCACTGGAAGGACCAGCCGTTCGGTGCAGTGATGGTCGGGAGCGTGAGGCTCTCGCCGAACTTCTGCGTGGTGGTGGCCTGGGTCAGACCCGTGGTCGGCCAATTGATGGTAAATTCAGTTGCGTCGGGATGATCGCCTGCGCCATTAGCGTCAACGTTCACGGTGAATGCGTTGCGCTTGTAGAGCAGGACGAGCTTCATGCCATCGACCAGCGAATCGATGCGCTCGATGCTGCCGGTCAGACCAGGCGTGTAGGTGAAGCCGCGAACGGTCTTCGCATAACCTGCTGCCTGAGCCTCGGTGATGGTAGAGAATTCCTGGCCCGACTTGGTGTCGGTAACAGCCAGAGAAGGATCGAGTACGTACACGCCGTCCAGGCCCTCGAACATATGCTCGACCGTGTAGGTAATGGAGCCCAGCGGAATGAACTTAGCTTCGTAGGTTGCGCTAGAGAAGAGCGTACCGTCCTTGACCGGGGTGAAGGTAACGTCGTTCGTGAGAAGGACGCCATCCTTATACCAGCCGTCGAACTTGTAGCCTGCGCCAGCAGTTGCGGTCATGGTCGGAGCCGTGCCCGTTACTGCGTTGATGTCGATGTACTTAGAACCGCCTGCGGAGATGTTGATAGAGTTATCAGCACTTGCTGCGGAACCGCCCACGCTCACGTTGAAGGTGAGGCGAGCCATATTGGTCTCCCACAGCGCATAGAGCGTGATCGGAGCCGCATTGGAATCGGATGCGCCCATGATGTCGGAGATCTTGGTACCAGCATTGATGGTAACCAGCGTACCGGAGGAGTTGCGATACTGCCACTTCGGGTTGTCTTCGTGACCAGCCCAGGAAACAGAGGAGGAATCAGGGATCAGGCCAGCAGCGGTCCAACCAACATTATTCTTGTCGGCGATGGAACCGGTGCCCGCGAACGGATTACCCTGAGCGTCCTTGCCCATGTCGTACTTGACAGTGAAGGGCTTCTCAACCCAGTAGACCTCGAAGGTGATGGTGGCACCAGAGGTTGCCTCACCTGCGGTGGAAGTGGTCTTGGTGTCTGCGATGGTCTTGAGCTCGTAGCCCTTCAGATCAGCGCGGCGGCCAGCACCATTCTGATTCTCGAATTCTGTGATGTAGTTGTGGCTGTTGAAGGACGTGATGTCGATCGCAGTGCCCACGTTCGCGAAACCGTTCAGGCTGGAGAGCTTGTTGGCGGTTGCCATGTTCACGTTGCCCGAGCCGTCGGTTGCGAGGTTTACCTTATTGAAGTTGATGATCCACTTCGTGTTGGCCTCAAGGTCTGCCACCAGGATGAAAGTGGAGCCATCGGCAGGCTTCGGGGTGCCGTCGAATGCGGACACTGGCAGCTTGCCAGCGGTGGAGGTCCAGGTCTGCTGGGTGCCCCCTGCAGGGGTGTACTTCCAGCCGAGCAGACGCTGAGAGCCGTCAGCCGGAGCCCAGTCGAAGTAGTCGATCTGGTCGGTCCACTTGAGACCAGGGACGCTCTTGAGTTCAGTAGCGCCGTTCATGAACTTCACGGTGAAGGACTGCTGTCCCCAAATGCCGTAAAGGGTGAATTCAGTCTTGGTATTGTCAGTCGAGCCGTAGAGCTGCTTGTAGATGTCGGAGACCTTAGTTGCGTTGGTAACGGTGTAACCAGAAGCATTGTTTGCTGCAGCCCACTTGCTGAAGTTGTAACCAGCAGCGCTCATGGTCTCGTTCGCACCGAGTAGGTTCGCATCGTCCCAGGTGACCACCTTGTCTGCCATGGTGATAGCACCAGAAGGATCGTTGGTCTGGAAGTGAACGGTGATCTGACGTGCATTCCACTTCGCATAGAGCGGCAAGGTTGCCGGATCGTCGCCGGAAACCGTGATGCCTGCTGCAGCGATGCCATCGGCAAACGTCATGGAAGTGGTGACCTTCTTAGAAGAGTCGGTGAAGGTCGGGGTGACCCACCAGCCGTCGAAGGTGTAACCCTGACGCTTGAGGTTCTTAGCGTCGGTGGTCATGTTGTTCCAGAGATTGGTGGTCCACTGAACGGACTGGTTCGCGATGGATGGGGTGCCACCATTGGTGTTGTACTCGACCGTGTAACCCGTGCGCGGCTCCCAAACGATGGTGAAGGTGGTATCTGCGGTGATGCGCACATTGGTCAGGCTGGTGTAAGTTTTGCCAGCCTGGTCGATCCAATGCTTGAAGCCGTATCCCGTTGCGCCCTTATAAGCAGGAGCATTGGAGCCGACCGTATTGTTGTAGTTGATGGTTGCCGTCTTGTCCGTAGTGGTGCCATCGGTCCAAGTGCCGTGGTCGCCCACCTTGAAGGTAACGGTGAACTTGTCAATCTCGAAGAGAGCATAGTAGGTTGCCGCTGCGAACACGCCGCCAACCTTGGAAGGCGTGAGCGTTGCGTTGGTGGTGATCAGATCAGACGCATTGCAGGCAGCGCTGGAGTACCAACCCTTGAAGGTGTGGCCTGCGTTTGCCGTTGCAGTTGCGCCCTGAACGGTGCCATTCACCATGTTGACCGTCTCAGAAGAGCGGGACAGGGTGCCCATGCCGGATGCGCCCGTGCCGAATGCATAGTTAATGGTGACCGAGTTCTCACGGAAGACCGGGTAGAGGGTCACACCATAACCAGCATCGCCTTGGGTGTAAACGCTGGAATTGCGCTCGCCCGGGGTCATGGTGAAGGTATTAGTGTAGAGAGGGCTGGTGCCCTGAACATATCCAGAGGAAACGGTGGTCCAACCCAGGAAGGTGTAACCCGTGGGGTTGGTTGCCGCGGTGTAGGACGGAGCCTGAGGCAGGCTGATGGCCTGGCCAGTCTTGCCCGTCTTATCGGTAGTAGGAATACCCTGAACACCCGAAAGGTTCGAGTGGGTCACGTCGAAGTGCAGGTGCTGGGTGGTCTCTTCCCAGATCGCCGTGAAGGTGAGCGACTGGTCGATAGTGGTGGGCAGGTTCACGCCATTGGTGGAGTGGAAGACTGCTGAAGTGCCGCTGCCCGTGTAAGAACCCAGCGCACGGAAGGTCTGACCTTGGATAGCATCGTTCCATTCCCAACCAACGAACTTGTAACCAGGAGCTGCCTTTGGCTGACCTGCATTGCGGTCTGCTGCAGGATCCATGGCGCCGCCGTACATCGGCAGTGCCCAGCCTGCCTGCAGGTTGGAGTAACGCGTACCCGCTTGGGTAACGGTATCGCCCGTTTGAGCGCCATTCACTGAGCCGAATGCACCTGAAGCCGCACCCGCAGAGTAAACGATGGTAATAACGCGACCGAATTCTGCCACGAAGACCGTGTGTGAAGAAATGGTCCACGGGGTACCTGCATCAGCGCCCAAACCAAGAATGGCGTCAGGTGACATCAGCGGATGTACAGTATCGGTCGAAGAGCTCTCCGAACCAGCGGTGGTGCAGTTCTCATACGCACGCCAACCCATGAAGTAGTAGCTACCGGCATCCTTCGGGTTTGCCGTCGGAAGATTAGGCACGCCGTCACCGAAATCGAGCTCATAATGAGTGGTTCCCACCAGTGTTGCACCATAGGTGGTGTTTGTCTTGAAGTAAACATGGTAGGCCTGCTTACCCCAAACACCCTGGATCACCAAATCAGAGTCAGGCATCGTGAAGTTACCGCTGGCAACCTGCGTGTTATTCACGCCCGAGCCAGAGACCAGCTTCCAGCCACTCCAGGTGTAGCCCGTAGGAGCCGTAGGAGCCGTCAAAGTAACGGTCTCACCGAACTTCTTCGTCTGGGTTGCCGGAGCGTACGTCATCGAAGGAGGAACGTCGCCTGTGTAGGAAACGCTCACGGTATGCGAGTTGCGATCGAAGTAGAGCTTGATCACATTGCCCGAAGCAGCCATGGTCAAGGTTGCCGTAGTGCCCGGAGCAGAGGGGTTGTAGGTGAAGCCCGCAATGGTAGAGCGGGTGTAGGTGGAGGTGGTACCCGAAGTACCTGCCGTTGCACCGTACTGCAGCGTATTGCCGAACGGTGCGGTGCCAGAGCCAGCAGGAGTGGTCACCTTGGTGTAACCGCCACCGGTGAGGTTCTGCGTGTAGTACTCGACCGTGTACGCGATCCATGCCGGGGATACGGTGAGATAGTAATCGCCATTCACATAGAGGCCACCGGTCTTCGGAACGGTCAGCACGCCTGCTGTGCTCACACCAGAGCTGAGCGCAGCACCTGCTGCAGAACCAAGGGACCACTTGGAGCCATGAGAGGCGTTGAATTCATAGTTTGCATTCGGCACAGGAGCAATGCCCGTGGAGATGTTCGCAGGGAAAGAGCTGGAGCCCGCAACGGAGTAGATCTTACCGGTTGCAGCGCCAACCTCAACTGCTGCGCCATTTGCCAAGGTCTTGTTGTCATTCCACTTAACGGAAGAGTGAGTATCGCCGTAGAAGCGGATGATGACCTTGTTCTCTTCCCACTGGGCATACGCGGTGAGCGTACCGCCGCTTGGGGAAAGGGTCCAGAAATCACGTACCTTGCTGCCGCCTGCGGTAATGGTGGTACCAGAACCGTTCTGAGCAGTGTTCCAGCCCTTAAAGGTGTACCCCGCATAGGTGGGATTGGAAGGAAGCGTGATGGGGGTGTCTGCATTCACATTATTAGTAGCGGTGGTAGGAGTGCCACCATTTGCATTCCAAGAGATGTTGTAGGTGATGGGTGCCCAGTTCGCCGTGAGCGTTGCGGTACCCGCAAGCGTACCTGCTTCTGAAGAGCCCGACCAAGTGATCTTGAAGTTGGCCACCGGAATAGCCGTAGAAGCGTTCACGGTTGCCGTTGCATTGGAGGAGTTGGTGTAACCCCAGTTGCTGAAGTTGTTGCCTGCCAAGGTGTAGGTGCCAGAACCCAGCGTGGTCAGGTTCGAGCCGTAGTTCGCAGTAGCGGTAGTGGAGCCCGAAGCAACTGCACTGGCATGGCCACCCTGGAAGGTAAAGGTAACCGGAGCTGCTGCCCATACCGCATAAATAGTCTTGGAAGCGGTCAGGTTCGTGAAGGTATGACCCGCATTGTAAGAGCCAGAAGTTGCGCTTGCTGAATCTGCCCAACCCTTGAAGTTGTAACCAACACGCGTGGGGTTGGCATAGTTAGGAATGCTCCAAGAGCTGCCATTCAGCAGAGAAGGCGAAGTGAAGTTACTGGTGGAACCATTATAAGAAGCACCTGAGCCATTCAGATTCAGCGTGACCTGAACGCGATCCTTCTCGGTCCATTTTGCATAGAGCTTCACGCTGGTGGTGGTATCAGCGATGGACTGGAGTGCCCAGATATCGCGCACTGCCATGGCGCTGCTCATCTGACCAGCGCTGCCATTACCGTTGCCATCTTTGGTCAAGAACCAACCAGCAAAGGTGTAACCCGTCTTAGAAGGAGCAGCAGGAAGCGTGATGGAGTCCGTCCACTTCTTACCAGACTGCGTGGTGCCAACCTGCGTGCCGTCGCCTGTTTGGCCAAAGGCATCATAGAAGGAAACGGAGTAACCCGTCTTCTCGGTCCACTGTGCATAGAAGGTGGTGTTCGCGGTGATGTTACCCGCAGAACCACCAGCACTGATCGCAGTGCCTGCATTGTCCTTCTTCCATCCAGCGAAGGTGTAACCCTTCAGCGTAGGAGTGGAAGTAGGAAGGGTATACGCGGTGTTGTAGGTAACCGTCGTGTTCGATGGTGTACCGGCAACATTCGCAGCACCTGCACCCGTGGGCTTATTCGCATTGAAGGTAATAGTAGGATTACCTTGCCACTGGGCATACAGGGTGATGTTCGAAGTGATGTTAGAGATGGTGGCGCCAGCTGCATAAGAGGTGCCAGAGCCATTAGCTGCGGTGTTCCAACCGGTGAAGGTGGAGCCCGTCTTGGTGAAGGGGTTCGCCGCTGCCGTGGTGGATCCGCCTGAATCAACCGTTACGGTTGCCGGAGCAGTACCGCTGTTGTGACCGTTGCCATTATAGGAAACGGTGTAACGTGCGATCCATTTCGCCGTAAGCGTGATGTTGGAGGTCACGTTGGAGATCGTGCCGCCTGCAGCAACCGATCCACCTGCTGAAGAGGTCCAACCATCGAACTTAAAGCCAGAACGGGTTGGGGTGGCGGAAGAAACCGTGTAGTTGCTGCCGTGGGTGGCAGAGCCAGCTGCGGGAATGCCCGTAACGCCCGTTATACCCGAACCGGCAGTATAGGTAATAGTGTAAGTCTTGGCACCCCATACCGCATAAAGCGTATAGGTGCCACCATTCGTAGGAGTTCCCACTGCGGTTGCAATGGAGCCTGCAGAACCGATTGCTGCAGTAGATGCATTATTAGTGGTTGCCCAGCCCTTGAAATCGTAGCCAGTCTTAGAGAAGCTGGCCTCAGGCTTAGTACCTGTTGCCGTGCCGTCTGCAGTTGCAACTGCAGAAGAGTCGGTGTAGGTGAACGTCTGAGCTGCGCCCGTACCGCCACCATTATTGAAGGTAACCGTGAAGGAGATGTTTTCCTTTATCTCGGTTTCACGAATATAAACAGAAACAAGAGTGTTTTTAAGACGATCTGGGTTGTAAGCTGAAGTAGAGTTTCTGAATTTAAATATCGTGTTTAGGGCATCACCTAACGTCATGCCCTCAGTAAACTGGGTATCAGCAACAAGTCCAGAGCCTCCAGCCCCTCCTTGTTCAGCAGTCCAAGAAAGATTCTTACCCGTTCCCGAAGTATGATTAGGAACAGTAATAACGTCTGTTATGGAATAGGCAGTAGAACCGCCCATTGGCTTATTGTCAATAGCATAAAACTGAACTGAAGGAGTAGAAGTATTGAACTTAGGATACGCATGTACATTTGTTACATATGCACTACCCGTTCCCAAATAAAGCGCAAGGCTGTTAAGTTTGGTGAAAGTGTTTGCGGTAAGCTTCTGATACTTGCCTGTTTTATTGTTCTGACCAACAAAAATCCATTCAGAAAATGTGTAGCCATAACGATAGATGGTTTCGAGGTTCTTTGCGATTGCATCTGAAGCGTTGTTTACAACAAAATCACCACCAAAAGCAACCCAATTGCCATTGCTGTCAAACGTAGGATCATCAATATGACCCCAGTCTTTATCTGGAGCATATGGGGTTGTGCTGGTTGACGCAAGCGTTCCTGTGAAACCTTTACCAAAATGAATGGTAATTGATGGAGCAGCTTGCGTTGTAATGTTATCGCTAGCTGCACCGATGGAATTACTGGGAGCAGTTTGCGTTGGCATTACTCGATCTGCTGGCGTTGGCGGTCCGTACACCTCCTCGGTTTTATCCGAGGTGGTGCCGGCATTCTGATCTGCACTCTCCCTATCACCAGGAGTAGCAATCACGTCGTCAGCCTTGCTATCGCTACCAGTTGGATGGGCACTCTGATTAGTATCAGTAGCTATCTCGTCGGTAGAACCAGAAGAAGCACCGTTGCTATCAGCGGTGCTATCATTACCTTTATTTGAATCGGAGGTATCGTCACCCTCGTTAGGGGTGCTATCATCCGTGTCTTTAGTTCCGGAAATGCTAGAATCGCTAGCAACATCGGAGTCAGAATCGCTGTCTTTATCGTTTATAGAGGACTTATCATCACCCGGTGTATAGCTATTTGTAGCGCTATCACCCGCCCCAGTAACGGAATCGACCCCGGAGCCGGTAGACTGCGGGGTCGATTTATACGCATCTTGTTGTGTATACGCTGGAGGCGTTTTGGGTTCGTCCGGCGTTTTGCTCACCGACTTGCTGCTATCTTTGCTAGATAGCAGGATTTCCTGCGACTGCTCAGCTTGCTGGCTACCACCAGCTTCGCTTGACGCGTACGCAAGAGAAGGCATTGCGAACAATAACGCTGCCGCTACGATAACAGCGGCTATAAGAGCTGCAACGGGACCACGATGCCTTGCTGCAGGCACAGCAGTAGATGTGCTAGCGCTAGCCAGCTCCATCTGATCTCTGTTCATGCAATCTTGCATCGTCTTCCTGTTTCTAACACGTGGCCCCGATCCGAGATCCTTCCCTCGAATCTTGGGGCGCCCTTATGGACCTTCGCGCAGGCGTAGACAGCCCACCCCTAGAGCGAAGTACTTGGCATTCTATGCTCGAATGCCGCGCTTGTCCAGTTCGCCGTGAATAAACGCGGCATTTTCCGCGGCATTTTTTGGGACGTTTCCCCAGGTCGCGATTTCTCGATTTTGCTCTTGCGCGGCAATTTTGGCGATTTACCGCGCTTGGAAAACAAGCATTTTTGGCGGCGCGGAAGTGCCGCGCTTGGAATTTTCAACATTTCTGAACCACTTGTTTGACCTCGCCTTTAGGTGCCGCGCTTACCCCGCGCCTAGGGGTCAGCCCACCCCTAGAAAGCGCTCTAAGGCTGTTTTAGGGCTCTTTCCCGGCGCGGCAGCCTCTATCTTGACCCCCTTCTGACCCCAAAATGTGGCATTTCTTCACAATTCCTCCACAATTAAGGCCCATTTTTGACGCCCCGATGACGCTTCGGCATCGCGCAGGATACGTGCTACATGACCCCATTTTTGGGGTACTTTCACCCCCTAATTTGGGGTCAAGATCGACCCAAAATCAGACCTAAAACTACCTCAAAATCGGTCCTCCCTACCCTTTTCTGACCTGGGGGTATGTGGTTGTATAGCAGCTTAGGATGATGCTAGATTCAGCTAGATTTTGCTACACTTAGTTGAACCGGTCTCAGATCCGCCTGTTTCTAGCTCAAAATAGCGTGAGAACACACCTTGAACACGCTTTTGGGACTAAATTTTTAAAAATAATGCTTGTAATACGATAGAACACATGGTATATAGCGCTGCAGAGCTCTGAAATACTGCTCTTCTCGATCAGTGGAGAGGATAAGGCACGAGATTCCCCGCTTCCCTGCCCAAAAGCCTGCTATATGCAGGCTTTTTCGTGCGTCGCTGCTTTGCTCGGGTTTTATTACTGATGAATTTAGTCGGCAAAGCGTCACCTCGTTACCTCACCCTCTCCGCTGATCGAGAAACATTCAGACTCAGCTTCAGCACCTACCAGGACGCATAGACCGCCTTCTAGCTGCTCTCAAATAGGTAATGGAGGAAACAGTGTCGCGAATGACACAGTCATTCGCTCTTTTAGAACCTTCTGACCTGGGGTTTTATGGAAATGAGTGAATGAGAGAGGTTTTGAGAGCGCATGTTGTAAATGGCGGGTAAATACTCAAAGACCTCTTAGAACGCCCGTTAGAAGCGATCTGAAGAGGTCAATTTTGAGCACTATTCAGTTGAAATTGGTGTATTGCTGCTAGATTCGGAATATGAACCAGAGCACGCACGACCCAAGTGCCACTGCAAAGAGGATGGCAGAGTAGAGAGCGAGCTTGCTAGTCTTCACATTCTCAGCTGCCAGCGTAGCCCCATCAAGCGTAGGCACATTGGTGTTGATCCAGCGCTTGCGCACCAGCAGCAAAACAACGGCTGCAGCTGCGAACAGCACGCCCAAGAGCAACATCACAATGCCATTCTGCTGCTGTGCCGGACTCTCGGTAGAGAACGGGCTGCTTGCCAAGGGGTTCGCATCATCTTCGATGGTAGTCTCTTCAGGCGCACCTTCGTCTGCTGGATCAGCCGCGGGCTGATCGGCCGCATAGGCTGGTGTGTTGTTCAGTGCCGCTGCAGCAGCTGCTACTGCACCAGCAACAGGATTGGTGGGTGCAGGGGTGGTGCCTGGCTCATCAGCAGGGTCTTCAGCCGGCTGCGTAGGCTCTTCTGGCTGTGTAGGATCTTCAGGCTGAGTAGGAGTAGTGGGCTGATCAGGCGTTTCAGGAGTTACCGGAGCAGTGGGCTCAGGCTGGAACACCACGTTCACCACGTTACGAGCAGGGTCTTCAGTAATAGTTACCTGCACGCCTTCCGTAAGCGCTGCATAGCCACTCGGGCGCACGGTGTTCAGCTGATCTGCAGAGATCTGCACCGTGGTACCGAAGGTACGCGGGTCTTGCACGCTTGACTGAATAAGGTTTTCCGGAGCAACACTATCCGTGTAGTAGTTAATAGTGTAAGTGAAGCGACCTGGTGAATAGATAACGTTCAGGACGTTAGCTTCTGCATCATAGCCAATAGTGGTAACGCCCTGTGTAACACCCGGTGCCACATATCCTACTGGCACATAAGCGCTAGAATCGTAGGCAACCGAATCCAGATAAGTGCCTTCACCAACGTTGGTTCCCAGCAGATTATCTGCAGAAACGCTGTCTTTGTAGTAATTGACCGCGTAACCGAACGTGCCCTTGGAGTAGACCACGCTCACCACGTTGGCAGCGCCATTAGCGGTGATGGTCTGCGGACCCGTAACGTTGCCCGTGGCCACATAGCCCTGCGGCAGATAAGCTTCTTCGTCATAGACGATGGGGTCTTCGAACGTGCCATAGCCCGTAACCGAGCCCAGCAGTTCCCCATCGGTGGAATCTGCATAGTAGTCAATGCGATACGGCAGGTTGGCCTCTTTCGCATAGACCACGTTCAGCACGTTGTTGGTTTCATCCGTGCTCACGAACAGCGAGCCCGAGGTTGCAGCGTTCTCTGCAGTGTAGCCTTCAGGCAGGTGAGCACCTACCGTATAAGGAATGGCAGATTGATAGGCTGCCGTACCTGTTTCGGATGCCAACCAGTTGCCTTCTGCAACAGAGTCCTTGTAGTAGTTCACCGTGTAACCATAATCAGCCAGCTTGGTGTACACCACATTCATGACCGAGTTTTCAGCATTCGCCTGGATGGTGGTGGCCCCTTCGATGGAAGGAGTTGCAAGATAGCCAGCAGGCAGGAACTTACCAGCGGTGTAGGGAATGTCCGCCTCGAGCGTGCCCGTGCCCGCATCGGAGCCCAGGAAGTTGTCCTGGTTCACACTGTCTTTATAGTAGTTAACCGTATAAGGAAGATCGGAGCGCTTGGTGTAGATAACATCGAGCACGTTATCTTCCGCGTTTCCGCTGATGTAGATCGAGCCACTGCCTTCCTGCGGCGCATAGCCTTCGAGCAGATGTGCGTTCAGGTCGATGTCATACACAGTGTAACCGAAGGTGAATTCATCGGTATAGGAGCCTACCAGGTTCTCCTGCGTGGCTGCATCTTTATAGTAGTTCACAGTGTAATCCACCATCGCACGGCGGTAGACCACGTTATACGTGTTCCAGCTTTCCGTTTCCTGGATGGTAACGTAAGTGTCTTCCGTAATACGCTCGTAGCCCGGCAACCAGAAGCGGTTCTGGAATTCCGGAGTGAGCGTTACTTCGGTGCCCACGGGCTGAGCATCGATGGTCTCCGAACCCAGGTAGTTGTTCGGATCTTCTGCACTGTCTTTATAGTAGTGAACCGTGTAACCCAGTTCAGGGATTGGGGTCTTTTCGGTGTAGACCACATCGAGCACGTTCTCGCTCTCATTTTCAGAGATAGTAAGCGTGAGCGGAGTGGTAAGAGGCTCATAGCCTTCTGGAAGTGCATAGTTGAGCTGGCCTTCTTCAGTGCCTTCACCTACCGTGATAACAGCACCAAGAGGAGCGCGGCTTGAGATTCCACCACAAGGGATGTAGGTGCCCTCATCGTCCACGAAGTAATAATTGATGATGTAGCCGAAGGTGCCTTGCGTGTAGACAATGTCGAACACGTTCTCGCTCGCGTCTTCAGCAAGCGCGTAGGTCTTAACATCGGCGTCCGTTTTAGCATTGTAGCCTTGCGGCAGGTGTGCGTTCAGCACGTCCAAGCCTGGCTGTGCTACAGGGCGATAGAGGCCAGTGGTGGTTTCCTTTGCCAGGGGCTCGGAATCGGTGCTGTTAGCGTAGTACACCAGCGTGTATTCATAGATGGGCTTGGCCACCTTGAAGGCTTCGATAGTCTGGGTATACTGCTTGCCTTCTACCGTGAAGGAAGCGTCTGCCGAAATGAGGCCCATTTCATCTCCTGCAGGATCGTCCGTTGGGAGCACCGTATAGTAAGCCTCGTAGGTCTTGGAACCATAGCCATTGAGCGTTACCTCTTCGAAAGGCTCGTTGCAAATGACGCCTTCGGGAAGGCTCATGTCCGTAACCGTAACCGTCATGTCGGACGTATTGTTCACCGTAATGGTGTAGCGCACGATGTCGCCAGGAGCGGCGAACTCATAGCTGCTGGGAGTACCATCGGGGTTGAGCAGCGTGCCATGTCCGTCGATGGAAACCTGAGGACCGACCCACTTCTCTGCGAAGGCGTTGGCTTGCAGATTATCGTAGATAGCAGAAGAAGAGAACGAGATGCGTGAGCCTGCAAGCTGCTCTTGTGTGAGCTGCACAGGATAAGAGAAGATCTTGGTCTCATTCGCACCGAGGTCGATCACGAGCGGGAAGTTCAGATCGATCTGATCCCCAGAGACATAAACATAGTTAGTGAATTCAATACCGTTGAAAGCATCTTCAGTAGGGTTGGTAATTTCGACCCTAAGAACAGCTTGAGAGGTTTCTTCGTTGAAGTTGATAGCAGCCTGCATGGTGTAGGATGCTTCTTCGTAGCCTTCATCAACAGAAGGATCAGAAGGGTCGGTAGGATCTTCAGAACCGGGAGCGTTGGGGTCTTCTGCGTTCTCGGTGCCATCCGTGCCTTCGGTGCTTTCATTGTTGTTAGCACCTTCGGTGTCTTCCATAGTACCTTCATTAGTATTAGTAGAGGGAGTGGTGGTTTCTTCTACTGTATTAGTAAGGGTTTCGCTCTTGGTGTCTGGAGTGCTGACCTGATCTGCCACCGTATCTGCAGAGTATGCAGGAGCAGCTGGCTTAGCCGGGGTATCTGCAGGAATGGCAGGCACCTCAGAAGCAGCGGGTGCTTCATCCGCAGTTGAGAGCGTTTCTGCCGTTGCTGCAGGTGATGCAGGTGCATCAGCCGCTTCAGCAGCATAAGCGGGGGTACCGAACAGCGAAAAAGCCAACGTGAACGCAGCGATAAAGCAGGTCACGCGCTTCAGAAGATCTTGGTTTTTCATGAGCGTTCTCATTTTGCCAGGTCCCCCCAGGTTAGGTTACGATTTGGCTTCATTATACCATCTTCGCTATGATTTCACTATGACTTCACACGAAGAAGTTTGCTCTCCCGGAAAATAACCCTGCGGCCTGCGGAAAAGGTGACAAACTACCCGGTCGTTCGACACCCCCCAAAGCCTTCCGGACTTTCGGCGCAGAATAGTGGCCTCTGCGGGGCTCTCGCGGCCTCCTGAGCGCTTGAGCGATCGTAGTTGCTATAATGCGATAGCAAGCGTATTACCTAGGGAAACAACGAACGCCAGTTCAGGCGTTCTACCCTCACCTATTCGGTATGCTAGCAAGAGTAATCAAACACCTAGTAAGATGCAAGCAGAAGCTAGAACCACACAAAGTTTTCCACATTTTATCAAAAATGCCAGAAAGATAAGGAAAAAAGCGACAAACTACCCAGTCGTTCGACACCTTTTTTCGAACAAAGCTTTGCTTATGCCCCAAAGAGGAATATTTTGCATCCAGCCTTCATCGCGAAACCCCGACAAGCTAAGCCGCATAGCTTGCATTTCCGGGTATTTTTCGCAGAAGCTTCTCAAGCTTTTTGCACGAAGGTTTTCTTCGGCTTTCACCTCTATAGGGAATACTCGACCACCTTCCTGAACGATGAAATCGATCTCCCCTCTTGAGTTGTCTGCTGACCAGTAAAAGGGATGCAAAGAGCACTCTGAAAGGAGTTGCTGGCATACGTACTGTTCGGTGAATGTCCCCTTGAATTCAGTATAGATACGATTTCCTTCAACGATGGTCCTTGGATCGATCTCCGTCATCGCTCCCAACAACCCCACATCAAGCACAAAGAGCTTAAAAGCAGACTCGTCCGCATAAGCGGACAGCGGAATCCCAGGTTTTGAGATTCGTGGAACTTTTACGGCAATTCCTGACTGGCTCAGCCAGGTTATAGCAGAGCGATAGTCTTTTGCACGTGCCCCCTCTTTTATGTGTCCGAAAATGAACTTCTTGTTCTCTTGTCCAAGATGGGAAGGAATCGAGCGCCAGGCAGATAACACGTATTCAGCCTCGCGAACAGAAAGATGCTTGGAGATATCGCGCTCATAGCCAAGAAGAATGCCTTTTTGTATCGCTCGTACCACACGAAAATCTTCTTCATCCACGTATGATTGCACTACTTCTGGCATACCGCCAGTCAAATAGTACTGGCGCAAAAGCGCTTCGAATCTGGTGCTGAGACTGTTCAAGACCTGCTCATCTCCAGCTTTTAGCGTTTCCTGGAGCATCTCATTGCCTGTTGCTACCAAAAATTCCTGAAAGCTCAAAGGATACAGATCAAGTTCCCTAACTTTTCCTACGGGATAGCCCGTACCACTATGAATGGTCAAACCGAGGAGGGAGCCTGCTGCAGCGATCGCATAATCTGGTGCTTCTTCGTTGAAGTATTTAAGCGAAGTGAGCGCTTTGGGGCATTCTTGTATTTCGTCGAGAATAATAAGCGTTTGATTCGCCTTAATTGCTTCTCCGCTTTCTGCTTGCAACATGAGAAGAAGTCTCGAAATGTCAAAGCCTGCCTCGAACTGAGATGCCAATGCTGGATTATTGTCAAAGCTTACATAAGCAACGTTCTCGAAGTGAAGGCGTCCGAATTCCTTGAGAAGCCACGTCTTGCCGACCTGCCTAGCCCCATTGAGAATGAGCGGTTTTCTTTTTTTCCCATTCTTCCACTCAACGAGCTCGTCCATTAAGAATCTGCGCATCAGAGACACCTTTCGTCCTGTTTCGTCCTGATTATCTCATGAACATGCGATTTTAAGGACGTAAAATCGCAGAATTTGGACATTTTAAGGACGTAACAAGATCTTTTGCAGGTGACGAACGCCGGGTAGTTTGTCACCTATTACAGTCGTTCAACTATCGCACGTTCAGAATAAAGCTCGCTCATTATGTTCCAATCGTATCTTAAAGTATTGCCACAATAAGGTACGGTTTCAAAACACACTTTGAAGTTTACGGGCAGCTTCCCCCAAGCTCACCTTGTTTGCGATGCCAAAAGATGTTGAACAACCGGGTAGTTTGTCACCTAGAGGATGACCCAGAGAAGGTAGAACGCTGCTGCCACCACGGAAAATACGATGGCGAAGCGGCTCATCTTGGTAGCCTTGGCACGCTCGGCAGCCATAGCAGAACCCTTCAGCCCACTCGCTGCCCCCACAGAGCGCTTGCGCAGCACCAGCAGCACACCAGCCGCCGCAGCGAAGAGCGTTGCCGGGATCAGGAGCGCCGCATCAGGAATGCTCGATCCCTGCTTGGTGTGCTTCTTGTTCAAAAGCGGCGTAGCAGCCAGCGGATTGGCATCAGTGCTGGAGAACACCTCGGCTGGGCCGCTCTCTGCGAGCGCTTCTGCCGCCATCTCAGCGCTGTAAGATGGCGTTGGCACGGCGATGGCCGGGTTCACCCATTGCGCCACCGCAGCACCCGCCAGAGCCGCTACAGGAGCACTCGGGCGCGGCTTTGCGCTTGGCTTACTTGCTTGAACACCCTGCTCTCCCCTATCGCCTGGGACGAACACGTCCTGCGCTTGCGGGATGATATTGATCAGTGTGCTGATGGCATTCGAGGTAACGCCTGCACGCGTAAGCGTGACCACCAGCGGAACTTCGCCCTGCGTTGCCTTGCTGAAAGTCATGCCGTAGTTCTTGCTCTCATCGACCACACGCGTCTGCACGGAGCCGTTGCAAAGATAGGTAACGGTATCGCCTGCCATAACGCCCTTAGGAGCAACCACATGGTCGAGCCCATCGTAGAAGACGCGTAGCGGCTCGATGCCCGCAGCGTAGAACTCATCGAAGTTCGGATGGAAGATGACGTTCATCACGTTGCGTGCAGGATCTTGGTGAAGCTTGAAGGAGCGCCCCTGAGAAAGCGGAGCGTAGCCTTTGGGGCACTGGCAGTTGAGCGTTTCAGCTGGAAGCTCGACGACGGTGCCATAGGGCAGCGCCTCGCCCTTCTCTTCAGCAATAAGGTTGTCTTCGCAGACTGAGCCGCGATAGTAGATAACCTTGTAGGCAACGTCTGCGCACTTCTTGTAGACCACGTTCAAAACGTTCTCTGCGGCGTTCTGGGTCACCTGGAAGACGCCTTCTGCCTTAGGCTCGGACTCATAGCCTTCCAGCTCGAAGTACTTGGTAGGAACGATCTGAGAACCGAGGGGCGCGATACCCTCTTCGGTGTCGATGAGGTTGCAGTCTGCGATGAAGTCCTTGTAGTAGTTGACCGTGAAGGTGAAGAGCTGATCGGCAGGTGCTTCGGCAACAGCGATGCTCTCGATTGCGCTCGCAGCAGCTGCGAAGGTTGCTGCGGTGAAAGAGCTGTCTGCTGCGGGAGCGAGAGGACCGACGAAGTCAGCCGTGGAAGCGGTGGTGGCTGCACCTGCGGCGGATGCCGTTGCCGCGGAATTGGTCATGCCTGCGGTGAACACTTGCCTCGTCCCCTGTTCATTAAAAGATGACGAACGACCGGGTAGTTTGTCACCTGCTGCGGCGCGGCGGGGCTCGACGGCTGCAACGTTCATCTGCGGTGCAGCCACGAGTGCGGTCTGGACGCTAAGGGGTTGGCTCGCGTCCAGGCTCGCAGCCGCGGTTTCCATTTCGACGGAGATGACAGTGCCGTCTGGGACGAAATAGGCGTAGAGATCTCGTTCGGTGATATCGTCTGATTTCTCAATATCCGAATAGGTCGTGCCATCAGTTACAGGAGTACCAGCACCATCGGGCTCGGTAAACCATCCCACAAATGTATAACCTGGATAGTCAAAGCCCGCACCCGTAGTAGGAAGCTCAAGAACACCTGTGTATTCAAATCCGATAGCTTCAGAGACTCCATTTGGATAAATATAGTTAATTCTATATTCGATCTTGCTCCAGTCAATATTGATCGTCATCTCATCAAGCAAAGGATCGAACAGCAAGTCTGTCAGGATATATTCACATGTCATCGTGTTATCGATTTCATCGCCCCAATCGGTGGTCTGATAAAGCATTTCATAACCTGACCATTTAAGACCCTCAGCATAAGGGGACACATTCCATGCAATATACTGCACAAGTTCAAAAGCGTTCTCTTCCTCAAATCCATTAGCAACGTAAGTGACTTTAATCTCTCGAAGAGCGAGCTCCGAGTGAACGATAAGCGGACCAGTACCATCCCACTCAAGAAGGTCGGCAAGATGCTGTACAGTAGGCTCGTTGACGCCATCATCATAATCGTTGATCCAGTCTGCATTGAAGAGTTCCTGATACCAGTCATCCCACCAACCCATTGGCTTGTAAGCGATGTAATCATTCGTCAGATCATCGTCCTTGTTCTGGTCATAGTTATAGTCGAACGGATCATCCAGCTGAACGAATACCGTATGAACTAGAACCTCTTCATCAGGTGAAGCTTCAGTGAAGCCCCAGTACTGGAGTTCCACACCAGCGACTTCCCAGACGGCGTAGAGGACGTTCGGGTTCACGTCTTTCCAGTAGGGGTTGCCCAGCGGGTCGGTGAACTTGGTAGTCACCGGCGGCTTCATGTCATACGGATCGCCCGGCATATAGTCAACGTCGGTCGCATCCGGCGTGATAGCCCAGCCCTTCAGGCGGTAGCCGGTCTTCTTGGGCTCGTCGAGCGTCACGCTGGTCGTGCAATCCACGAACCAGACGGTCGGCGCAGGAACGTCGGTCGCATCCGGATCGTTCGGATCGTAGATCAGCTCGACCTCGAGGGCCTGCCATACACCGTAGAGAATAACCTCATCGGCCGGCATGACGAAGTCGGTCGGAGCATCGAGGATGCCGTCGCCATTCATGTCCTTGTAGAGCAGGTCGCTATCGGGCTGCGTTGCGCCTTCCTGGCGAGCCCAACCCACGAACTTGTAGCCCGGACGCTTCAGCATGTCCACGCTCGGGAACGGAACGAGGCTCTGGATGTTGTGGACCGTGCCGTCTTCGAAGCCAGCCGGCGGCAGGCCATCTTCGGTGTTCCAGCCGCCCAGCGCTTGTGCGGTGGTGCGGGTGTAGTCGATGGTGCCATCGGGGTTGTAGTAGATGTAGTAGAGGCTGTTCACGCCCGTGCCAATAGCCGGATCGTTGATGTCGGCATAACCACCCGGAATGAAGGTGATGGGCTGGACGGAGAGCGCCCAGAGTGCGTAGAGCGTGATGTCTTCAGTCCACATGTCGAACGTATCGGCCACATCGTCGGCCTCGACGAAGATGCCTGCGTCGATGAGCGCGTTGATGTAAGCGAAGTTATCGAGGCCGTTGAGCTGGCTTGCCAGCGCCACGACTTCGTAGTCTTCCATGACCGTTTCGGCAACACCATCGCCATCAAGGTCGACGAAGCACAGCGAACCATCCAAGTACGCATAGCCGCGCAGGCTGTACGGACGACCCTGCGCATCGATGCCGGAAGTGACCACACCGCCGTAGCGCTGGTCGATCGGCAGATGCACGGTCTTGCCGGACGGATACATGTAGTTGCCTATCTGCTGGCCCGGGAATGCCGGGAAGTAATCCACAGCCGGGCGGCTCTCGACCGCGTCGTCCTTCCACTTGCCCGCGCCCATGTCGATGGTGAGCTGGTATGCGTGAGCCGTGAAGTAGAGCGGCAAGATGAGACACTGCTGGCCAGCCGGCGGCATGACCACGCCGAGGTTGTCCAGATCGTTGCCACGCGGCCACATGTCCCAATCCTCATGACCCAAGATCTCGCCGGTCTCGATGGAGGTGACGGACTGCAGCGTGTTGGTGGAATCGAGGTAGTTCGCGTAGGTACCTTGTGGCACGTAGTCGTAACCCTTGATCTCGGGCTCGCGGTCGTCGTTCCAGTAGTACGGCTTGTTCGGGTCGTACTGAACCGCGGAAGCGATCTCGTCGGTAACACCAGTGTGTTCGATGGTGTCATACACCCACAGCTTGCCATTACCGTCGATGATGTAGCGCACTACCTGATACTTGGTGTCGGTGTTCGCGCTCCAGACCGTATAGAGGGTCACATCGTGGTTCGGCATGTGGAACAGGCTGCCAGCCGGCGTGAAGTGTACCACGCCGTCGGTGGTGCCGCCATCAGCTGCTGCCGCGTTGGCTGCGTCGATGGAAGCCAGCCCCTTCAGGTTCGCTGCGGCATCCGTGTAGTACCAGCCCACCAGCGTGTAGCCCCAGCGGTTGGTCTCGTAGATGGAAGGCAGCTGCAGATCCTGACCTTCGCGCACGCCATAGTCGCCGTTCGCGTCGACCTGATACTGCTCGTAGATGAGCGGCATGTTAGGACCAGGCAGCCAGCCACCCATGCCGATGTCAAGGATGAGGTTGAGCGGCTCGGACTCCATGACAACCGCGATAACGGAAGGCGTGGATGCACCCGCGATGGTAACGGTGATGTTACCCACAACCGTCTTGTCCCACGAAGGATCGACCGAAGCCGGGCCCATGCTGGAGCCACCCATAAAGCCGGTGAAGGTGAGCTCGGAAGCCGTGGAGTGATAGTTGTTCGGGTCGTTCTTCATCGGGATGGCCGTGGTCATGTAGGTGTAGGAACGCCAATCGATCGCGCTGAACGCCTCGCCCGTGATCACGCAGCTGCCGTAGGTGCTGGAAGCGGCGGCGAACTGTGCCGGATCGTGGGGGTTAGCGATGGTGTAGGTCTCGCCCGCGATGCCCTTCAGGTGGAACTCGTGCCACACCTTCAGCGTGCCGTTGCCATCGACCTTGTAGTAGCGGATGACATACGGGGTATCGGGGCTTGCAGACCAGACCGCATGCAGCGTGAGCGGACCGCCCAGCAGCGTGGTGACCGCGCTCTCAGGCGGCACGACAAAGCGGATGTTGGGGTTCGTGGGGTTATTCGACGTGAAGTAGTTGCCCTGCGTAGGAGTGATGGAACGCAGATCACCCTCAGCAACGCCTGCCGCACGACGTGAATCCATACCCTGCGAGGTACCCACGTTCACCGTGCTACCATCGGGCAGCGTGACCGTAGGATAGATGTACCAGCCGACCAGATCGTAGCTGTCGCGCTTGACAAGATCGGTGTTCGGCAGGATCAGTTCCTCGTCGGTAACAACCTCGAGCGAATACGGGAAGTTCGCGGAATCGATCCAGGTGGTGGTGCCCTCGTCGAAGTAGATGGTGTAGGACCTTGCAGACCAGACCGCGTAGAGCGTGGTCGGGGTGTTCGGCATGGTGAAGCTCTGGCCGGTGCGGATGATCTTGCCCGCAGCCTGCAGTGCGTCTGCCAGCGCGCGTGAATCGCGTGCCTTCACCTGGGTGACATCGAGCGTCTTGCCGTTCACCACGGTTTCCTTGTCGAGCGTCCAGCCACGGAAGTCATAGCCTTCGCGGTTGAAGAGGGTCGGACCATACGTCATCTTGATGGTCTCGCCCGCCAGCACCTTGTCGATCTTGATGGAGGTGTCGGTCGGTACCGTTGGAGTGTTCCAATTGCCGAGGCCGAGCTCGTAGGTCAGGTCGATCTGACGCGGGGTGTAGTAGAGGCGCAGACCCAGGATATTAGTGCCATCAACCACGCCAGAGCGGATGTTCTGGCCGGTGAACAGCGGCGGGGTAACACCATCCGGGAAGCTGAAGCCACCGTCGTCGGTGATCTCGAAGCCTGCGAAGTTCGCATCGCGGTTGTACGGCTTGGAAGCGGCGTCGTAATCTGCCACGATGTCGGCATCCTCGATGCGATCGATCGCGCTCACGGTCTCGCCTGCCGTGCCAACGAGGGTTTCGGTGATAGTGGTCATGACATTGCCGTTGCCATCCACGCGGATGTGCTCGACCACATACTCGACGTCGTCGCGTGCGCTCCAAACAGCCCAGAGGTCAACGTCGGCGCCCGGCATGATGAAGCCGTAGCCTGCGCCATCGACCTTAGTGAAGAGGTGAGCCGTACCGTCGGTGAGGTTCTGGCCACCCTGCCATGCAGTCACATAGGCGTTTTCAGTGCCGCCCCAGCCCGGCCAGGTCTGAATGTCAGCCGCCAGCGTCTGGGAAGCGTGACCTGCTGCGCCATCGGCGCGCTTGTCGGTGGTCCAACCGTAGAAGTCATAGCCCGCACGCATGATGTCATCGTAGAGCTTAGCGGTGGTCTGGTCGGCGAAGTAATAGAGCACGCGATCGTTTGCGGTTGCGTTCTCCGGATCTGCCGTCCAGAGGCCCGTGCCGGTGTGGAATGTGATCTTGTACATGAGCGGTTCATCGGTATCCGGATCCCATGCATACGCTGCGTAATACAGCTCGAACACAGTGGAACCGTCGCCGGCCAGGCGGCCTTCGTAGGTTGAGATGGTGCCTGCGCCCGGAACGTTCACGGTGGTGCCGTCTGGCAGCGTGATGGTTGCCGGGATCTCACGTTCGTAGGTGTAACCCGTAATAGGCAGGTCGCGACCAAGGTAGGTGTGATCGTCGGTATCCACCGCGGTCTGATGCAGGCGGTTCTCCACGTAGTTGCGGTCGACCGTGACCATCTGATCGGTCAAACCGGTCAGGTGGTCGGTGCCTGCGAGCACCTTATTACCATTGCCGTCGATCTTGTAGCGATAGACGGTGTATTTCACGTTCGCGTCTGGGCTCCAAATTGCCCACAGCTGCAGGTCGGTTGCCGGCATGATCACGCTCACACCATCAGGCGTGTAGAACGGATGGTCGAGCAGGCCTGCATAGATGCCGTTCGCCTGCGGGTTAGCCTGCGAAGCAGCGAGGTAAGCGTTCGAACCGCCCGGAACCAGCCAGCCCGCGTTCGCGAGGTAGGCATCGGCCACTACCTTAGCGGCGTTGCCAACATAGCCTGCGCCGTAGTAGGTGCCGGTGTTCTCGGTAGACCAACCCACAAGCTCGTAGCCAGCGCGGTACGGATCAGCAGCCGGGTTGTTGTGCTGGTTGCCTGTGCCCATGAGGTCTGCCGGCAGGGCGACCGTGGTCTGGCCCGTGCGATAGGTGCGGCTAATGGAGCGACCATCAGCAGAGAGCGTCCAGCCTGCCGGTGCGGTGAAGGAGCCCTTCGCCGTATCCGGGTCGAGGTTCAGCGTGAAGGTGTGCTCGTCTGCTGCGTAGTAGAGGTCGAGCACCAGGCCATAGCCGTTGCCTGCCACGCTCTGGATAACACCAGAGTGGGTGGTCGTCCATTCAGGATGCACTGCGTACCAGAAGGCAGAAGCGCACTCGCTCGGATCGAGGTAGGTGTAGCCCTCGATCGGCTTATCGAACTTGTACCATTCCGTGGTGCCGTTCACACCCGGGGTCTGGCCATGGTAGATCGCGTCGGCGTTGATGGTGTTGCCCACATAGCTCTTATAGAGGTGAGAGCTTGCCAGTTCACGCTTGACATCGCCCGTGACCATCCAGCGGTTGACTACGTAGTAGACCTTGATAGCCTCGTCCGGATCCGGATCGGGATTCGGATTATCAGGATCTGGCGGCGTCGGGTCGGTGGGATCCGGGTTCGGATCAGGCTCAGGCGTCGGCGAATTCGGGCCGTATGGGTCATCCGGCAGCGGGGTCGGATCGGGATCGGGGTCGGTCGGATCAGGATCGTCTGGATCCGGGTTCGGATCAGGATCGGGGCCAAACGGATCGTGCGGGTCGGTCGGATCGGGCTGCGGCGTCGGCGGGTTATCGGGATCGGGATCGGGGTTCGGATCGGTAGGATCAGGATTCTCCCAGTAGCCTGCGTAGTAGAAGACATACACAACCGTGGTGCCATCTGCCAGCACGACCTCGCGCTCGTAACCGAAGGCATCGATGGAGCTGGAGATGAGGGTACCAGCCGGAACCAGTACGGAGCCATCGGCTGCCAGGATATCAGCGTTCAGTACGCGGTCCTTCAGGAACGGACCGTTCTTCAGGTGCGTGTAACCGCGCCAATCAGCAGCCGTTGCGCCCTTGTTCGGGTTCAGGCGGCCGTAGCGATCCACGAACGTCTCGGAATCGTGCAGCGTGGTGTTGTCGCGCTCTGCCACGGTCCAGGTGGATGCAGTCTCCTTCTGGTCATGCTCGGTAACGGCCAGGGTGGCGTTGCCTGCATGGTCGATCTTCACATGAACGATGGTCACATCGGCCGGCAGTGCGCGCCAAACAGCCTCGAGGGTCTTGTTGGTGCCCCACGTGTAGACCAGGCTATCGAACCAGCCGTTCGGCAGGGC
>OGRY01000172.1_pt1 | contig 56224 bp, 36 predicted proteins | sample 1553551 | NCBI WGS metagenome assembly OGRY01 (sample SAMEA2580101, study PRJEB22360) | human gut metagenome | biome: human gut; feature: human-associated habitat; material: faeces | place: Denmark | collected 2008/2010
AGATCGCGGATATCCAGGGAGAGACTTTGACTATAAACGTTCCGTTTCCTGAGGTGTTTTATTATAAAAGAAAAAGCTGATTTTAATCATAGAAATAATTCCGATAAGTCTGATCTTCTGGAAGCAGGTAGGGTTTCTGCTCCACATTGCACTGCCTTTTCGGATCCACGCTGCCCTGTTCCTTCGGTAAAAGACAGTGGGCCAACACGTACTCTTCGATTATCTTTGAGATATCATAGGTTTCCGGCTTCTGGGAGGCTACATAGACCCTACTGGTGAAATCCGGGCTGTAATGTCCAAGACATTTGGAGATCGTTTTCATGTTAACCTGGTACTGGGCAAGGATTGTGGCATAGGTATTCCGGAATTTCCTCCAGGGAAGCCGGGAGATCCCGCTCTGTTCCATCAGGCGGTTATAAGGTTTGATATAAAAACTGCGGTTATGGCATTGCCCATTTTCATGGCAGCAGATGTAGCCCAGATCCAGGAACTCTGGATCAGAAGCTTTGCGTTTTTCGTAGCGCTGCCGTTCCAGGAGAATCTCATCCAGGACAAAATCAGCCAGTACCACTGTCCTTTTGCTGTTTTGGGTTTTCAGCGGAAGTTCACTGCACAGTACCGGTCTGCTCTCCTGCGCCACTTCCATGTACAGGTCCTTTCCAAGCTGGCGTTCCACAAAAAGTTTCCTGCCAAGGAAATCAATATCGCTGTACCGGAGTCCGGTGATCTCAGAAATCCGCAGGCCGGCAGTGACGGCAAGGAGCATGGGCAGATAAATCATGGGTTCCTGCTGTTTACACAGATATAAAAGATGGGCAGCTTGTTCAACGGTATAAACCTGCTGCCGGGTATCCACTTTTTTCTTCTGGCATGGCTGTTTTACTTCGGAAGAGATCCCGGTATAGATATCTCTGGAAAGATAGTTGTGTTTCCGCGCATAGCAAAGGGAAGCCGTGACGACACCCGCCGCAGTTCTTAATACTCCCGGATGGGGAATACCAGACAATGCCTTTACCAGGTCTCTTCTCTGCAGCGCATCCAGCTTCTTATGGCCGAGTTTGGGAAGCAGGTAGTTTTCTATGATATTCCGGTAAGCGTTGTAGGTATTATAAGTGATCCTTTTTTGTCCGAGCATATGATGGTAAAACCAGAAATCATAAAACTCTTTCACGGTATAAGAAAAAGGTATGAAACTGCCGTTTGCGATTTCCATGAGGGCCTCATCCCTTTCCTGGCGGGCCAGCTGCTTGTTGGAAGAGGTGGTCCGCTGTACCATCTTCACATCGCCGGACTCAAAAACAAGTAAAAGACGGAAACAGTATTTTCGTCTGGCTTTTATGTATATAACGTCACCAAGGGATTTCCCGGAGATGAGCCTGCCATAAAGGAAGGTTTCCTTTACCGGCATCTGGAGATAGGGTTCATTCTTTTTCACAGGTTTTTCCCTCCTTTTTTCCAGCGCCAAGGACCGGGTCCAGGGAACCTGCAACGACAGCACCAACTTCAGGATCCGTACATGGAATCCTGTTGCAAAATGCCAGTGTTGTAGTCTGTTTTGTGTGGCCAAGGATACCAGAGACTGCTTCAAGGGAAAAATCCTGTTCGAGAAGAAAACGGGCGAACATATATCTCAGATCACGCATGTTCAGTCTTGGAAGACCCGCTTCTGTGGTGATCATTTTTAAAGCAGCTCCTAATGTAGAAACAGACTTTATCTTTGCTGTGGGGCCAAGACAAAGATAAGATTTATAGCCTGTAGCTGATGGATATTTTGTCAGGAGTTTCCTGTTTTCTTTCCGTCGGGCAGAAAGTTCCGAAAATAAAAAAGAAGGAATTTTTAAGCTTCGGTTCTGTTTGGTCCCTTCCAGTTTTTTTAACTGGCAGTTCTTCCCGGAATCGTTCAAGGAACAGATCCTCTGGATTGTGACGGTCTGTTCCTGGTAGTTGAAATCCGAATACTTCAGTCCGAGGATTTCCCCGGGTGTCAGGCCGCAGAAAAGAGCCAGTTGAATCTCCAGGTAATGGTTGGAATTGGAAGCGGCAGTCAGAAATGTGCGAAGCTGTTCCGGGGAATAGAAAACCGGATTTTGGGAAGGCTCCGGATAGTGCCGGATCTGCTGGAAGTCCATATCCGGAAGACAGTTGTTTATGCGGGCGTGTTTCAAAGCACTATGCAGCAGCTTATATGCATAATAACCTCCGTTGCAGCAGTAAGCCTGGCAGGATTCCAGAACCTTATTGAGGTAATCGGGAGTGATACATCCCAAAAGAATATCTTTATGCAGATGAGGCTGGATAATCAGGTTTATGGTCCATTGCTTTTGAACCAGTGTACGGCTGCCATTAGAACCCTGAGCACACACATCATTCAGCCAGTAATCCAGATATTCCGAAAAGGTAAAAGGCATATCCCGCTCTTTTTTCAGTTTAGACAGCTGGTCCTGGTAAGAGGCCAGGGAACGTTGGTAACTCTCTTCTGCTTCTTCCCGGGATGAAAACCCGGTACGACGGCCATACTCGATGGTGCAGATAAGAGGATTTACCAATTTGGTCAGATGGGACCAGGTACCGTTGTCTTCCTGAAAGACGGGGGTTTTTGCTTGTTGTTTCATTGATTTGTTTTCTCCTTTGTGTGTTTGATATGTTTACAGATGTTTCTCTATTACGAAACATTATATCTATATTTTTCGCTATCATCAATATAATTATTTCTTTATTGCGAAATATTGAAGAAAGCGGGGAAGGGGATATGCGGAAATTAAGACCGGATCTGAATATTGGCGGAAATATACAGAAAATCCGCTACGACAGGAAACTTACCCAGGACCAGGTGATTGCAAAAATGAACCTGATGGGAATCCAGATATCCAAGAGTACGTATGCAAAGCTGGAAACCAACCGGATGAACATCAAGGTCAGTGAGCTGGTTGCAATGAAAAAAATCTTTGACTGCGAATTCGGGGATTTTTTTGCAGGGCTGGAGAATTAGTAAAAAGGCGGTATATTCATAAAAACGGGGATAGCTCTAATATTATATGCTGTATTTTTTATAGACACCGTCTCCAAATTTTTTTGGATATTTTATGAAATGTTAGTTGCTGGTTGAAGTGTTTCCCTTATCTTTTCAAGGCAGTTGCTGCAGGGAAGTGCAAATTTCGGATATTTCAGGAAAACTTCCAGGGTAGCAGATTCCAGCTTAAAACACTTCTAATGCAGCAACAGATTTTATCTTGGCGAGTGGAACCAGGTGCCATTCTGATTTTAATATTCTTTTTCAACCTCTTCTGTTATTCCGTATATGCTTTTGAAATCCTCTGAATCTTTCGGAGATTTAATCAGCATAACCTCTTCCATTTTTCCGGTCTGTAAATCTTTAAATCCAGCCACCTGTTCTCCAGTACAAATACTTGCATGGATTATCGGTTTCATGTGCTCTCTGTCATATGATTTTTTCACAGTTTTCTTTTTAAATAAGCCCATGTCATCTTTTCTCTTCCTTCTGTGCCATTAAAATCATTTTTTCAAAGGACTGAGCGAATCTTTCATCATCTTCCTCTGTCCGCTTTTTCGGCCCTTTTACATGATTTTTATGAGAACTTCTTCTTGCTTTTTTATTCAAATGGCGCTCCATCAACATCTGATCAATATTATCATTTGTGTACCATTTTCCTGATTGATGAATTGCATACGCACCTTTTCCCAATGCCATTGCTGCAACACCATAATCCTGTGAAACAACAATATCTCCTTTGTGACAGATACTGATCAGCTTATAATCTACCGCATCAGCTCCTGCACCTACAATAATCACTTCGCTGTAATCAGATGATAAAACATGATTCGTGTCACAGAGTAGCGTCACCGGAAGATTATGTGCTTTTGCAATTTTCTCGACAATGCCTACTACCGGGCAAGCATCCGCATCTACAAATATTTTCATTTTTTCTCTCTTCCTTAAAAATTTACCAGAATAAACTCTGCTGTTCATATTCTGCCTGACGTTTTAACATGACAGATTTCTGATGCAGAATTGCTTTCATTTTATCATTTGAGAACCAATCTCTCAGCTGCTCTTTTTCCAATATCAGTGGCATACGGTCATGCACTTTTTTCATAGATTCATTGGCTGCCATGGTCAAAATCACAAAACGTCGTTCATTTTCAAACCAGTCACAGAATCCTGTCAGATACATGACCGTTGAATCTGACCTGGTAAACATATTCTTCTCTTTCAACTGATTCCATTCATAGAACCCACTTGCCGGAATCAGTATGCGATGATACTGGATTCCATTTTTGAAAGACGGTTTATCCAAAACAGATTCCACCCTTGCATTGATAACCAGATTTTTCCCTTTTGATAATGAATATCCCCATCTGCAGATATTCAATTTTAATCTCTGATTTTTCATTTCAATAACCGGAGCTAAATCAGTTGGATGAACATCACCAATAAATTGTTCTTGTCGAATTCGTCGATCTATATCCTGTACTACATCTTCAATTTCACCTTCCCAACCTGATTCAATATAATATCTGCCACACATTACTATCACTTTCCTTATAATATTAGTCAACCGTACAGATTGCATCTATTTTCTTTAATTTTAGCATTTTTCCGACATAATACCGCAAAAATTTATCTTTTAATACATACTTATTATTCCGGAACACAACCGTAACAGGCTTATCTAAACATCCATGCTCTTCGTAATATTCAAGTAATGCATCTATTTTCTTTTCTGCCGGTCTATTCTTTTTAAAACATGCTGGAACATCAATTTGATTTATAGGAATACTTCTTATTCCTTCAAAATATTCCGGTTGTGACTTTATAATTTTATGATGTTTTTCAATTTCGCTATTTCTAAGATAGATTTCAGCATTTTTTATATCCATTTCAATTTCATTCTCTTCTGATACAGATAATTCTTCTGTAGCTGCGATATAAAAAACACACTTTTCTTCTTGCGTACATCTTTTCCCTACATTTTCAATACAGTTGACATTGTAACACTTATTTTTGGCGTTCTTGTATATACAGGATATATGTATAATCAATTCACTGTTTATTTGTTCAGCTTCTTTTTCTTCGTCTTGAACTTCAGGCAGATTCCTCTCTTCCTTCTCAGATAAATTTGTTACAGGATTTTCTTGAATCTTAGCAGCACCATCAACACATATTGTATTTACTTGTTCCAATTTCAATTTACTGGCAACAACATATTGGGCATAATTATCTTCTAATACATATACTCCTTCTTTCACAGATACCCATATAGGCAGATCCAGTTTTCCGTATTTCAGATAATAATTTTCAATATTCTCCAGCAATTCCTGTACAGGCTTTTTAAATCGAGTTGCATCTTCAACTATTATCTGATTAAAAGGAATGGCCTTTTCTCCTGCAAACACCTGTACCGATAAACTCTCGATATTTTTAACCTCCTGCTTTTTCTCCTTTCTCTCCCATTTTAACGCAGCAGATTTTCTGTTCTTATCCCTTATTTTTTTCTCTGATTTGTTAGTGTTCACTTTTTGATTTTTATCAGATTCCGTGTCATAGCTAACTACAGTCTCATCCACAACAATAATCAGTTCTGATAAGGCTCTGGTATACGCAATATATTTTTCATTACGACGCATTTTTGCGCTTACTACAAAAACCTTGTCAAACTCAATGCCTTTCACCTCGTCAACATACATAATGGATATAAATCCATTATCCATTGTTTCACCTATAATTTTTCGTGTGTTTTCTGGTAAAATATCCATATCAAGGTACTTCATTTTTTGTACAGTCCTTGGTAGCAAAATAGCAACTCGTTCAGTTGTCACCTTTAATCCTGCAAGTTCTTTTTCCAAATCCCTCCTTGGAATTTCTCGTACTTTAGGTCCGTCTACACCAGTTTGAAGTGTTTGTAACCCAAAATTATCATTGCAGAAACGGGTAATCTGATTCGTATTTCTATAATTTTCGTTTAACACATATTGCTCAGCATGAAATTCCGACATCATCAGACTCCAATCTGCTATACCCCTGCCAGATTTCATTAACTGATTCGTATCTCCAAAAATATTGAAAACCACATTATTTTGATTTAATTCTAATAATAATCTATATTCATTTACTGCCAGATCCTGCCCTTCATCTACACATATAAACTGCATATTTCCGATTTTTTTATTAAAATATCTCATTGCAAACATCAACTGTATATACAGATCATATCTATGGCATTTTCCTGTGATACTTTTAATCGCATTTGTCTCTTTGAACACTCGAACAGATTCATCATATATTTGATGATATATATTCAAAAGAGAATATTGCTCCAATTGTTCGTAAAGATATTGAACGGTCTTTTTTATATCCGCTGAATATTGTTCCGCATCAATACGATGATATTCTTCATATGCTATTTTTATATTATCTACAGTTTCATTCAATTCATTTGAAAAACGACTATATTCATCTTTCGTGTTGCTACATAGCCGTACTTCATCCTGCACTTTCTTAACATATATCGAAACCTGTTTCATCCAAGCTAAAATTTCATCGTCTTCCTTACCTTCCTGTTCAATAGACAAAATTTTCTTTTGTTCATCTAACTGCTGCTGTAAAGGAATTACAACTGCTTCAACTTCTTTAATATCTGCATCCAGTTTTTCCAACCTTGATCGTTTTCCAAACATAATCAAAGTACCTTGAATACGGGTATATTCTTCCTGTAAATCCTGAATTTTCTTATTAAGTTCTGTAATCTCTTGCTGTTTTTCCAGGATGTATTCACCAATCTTAGTATTAACTCTCGGTAAGGATTCCTGCACAATATTCTCAGCAAAGTGCTTTGAAGCTGGAATCCTATCTTCTAAGAATGCCTTACGTTCCTCTAATTTCGTAATTTTTTCTTGAGCGGACACCACATCTTGTTCTTTTTTTCTTACCAGATCGTTCAAGGTATCTACCCTATATTTCATCTGAACTGTGAACCTGCTCTCATCTGTCCATGAAAATGGATTATTTTCCAGCCCCATTGCCTCCTGCAGTTGAATCAAAATATCAACTAATCCATTTCGTTTTGCCAGTATACTATTATAAGCCTGATCAAAATCACGCTTAAACTGATCAGAATAAATATAATCCACATAATCCTGGCGCACCTGCATTTCAGAAACAATCTTATTTTCTGGTTTAAAAGCAGCATCATATTGTAAAAGCATTTCTAAATAGTATTGTTCAACAGATAATCTATGTACAGACCCTATTTGCAATCCTTCCGCAAGTCCTTGAATATGTAAGCTAAATTCTTCATTCGGTGTCAGTATCAGGGCATTCTGCGAAAAAACAAAGTATCGCTGTTTATATTTTAATGCTGATAATCTGTGTAATAAAACCATCGTTTTTCCTGATCCAGCACATCCCTGCACAATAATATTCTTTTTAAAATCTGTATTAACAATCTTATTCTGATTTTCCTGAATGGTTACAAAAATATCAGTCAGGCTATGTTGCTTTTTACGCATATTAAGTACACGTACCAAAAACGGATCAGTAATGCCGCTTTGGAAAATTACATCTTCATCCGTCCTTAAATTCGTATATCCATATAAAGATGCATGATCAATATCAAATTGTCTGGATAGCTTAATACTATATTCTTTTCCATCTTTATGGACTTTTATAGTCTGATAATTGATCAATTCATATCCTAAATCGCTATTAGCTGAAATTACCTTTTTTCCATCTTTCAATACAACATCCGCTGCACCAATATAATATGTTTCCGTTTCTCCATCTGCAGTAATATCTACTCTATACGAATATGGCTTAGGTATATAATTCTCCAATTCTTCTAATCTTTTCCCATATTTATTTGCACTAAGCGATTTCGCAAAAGATAAATTACCATCATCATAATCGCCTACAGCATAAGGATTTACATAATCACTACTCCCATGTATTTCTTCAATTTCGCCTGAAATTCCTGATTCTATTTTTTCGAGATGATTTTTTTCCAAATTAAATACTTCACCAGAGGTAATTTGATAATCCGATTCATTCAAATCACTTATAATTGTAACTTCAGGTCTTCCTATTGGATAAATGACATTATAATCATCAATATCCATATAATATTTCTGACACTGTGCGCAATATCCAACAACAAAGATATACGATTTTCTTCCTCCCTTCTTCTGATTTATCCAAATCTGCGCAAGCACTTCTTCCGTTTCATGTCCTTCCAAAGTACAATAAATGGAATCTGATACTATTACAGTATCTGCCTCGGTCAATTTAAAACAATCAGCGGTATGTTTATATGCATATATTTCACGTTTACCATCTTCAACAATATAGTCCGGCTTTATATCTTTCACTTTGATTGATGATTTCTTCGGTTGCTTTTTTACTAATGATTCTGTTTCTATAACCGGAACGCCATTCAATGCACAATTATCTTCTATTTCAGCTACTGCTGAACTTCTTACATGGATTTTATTGCATTTATCACAAAAATATCCTATGAATTCAACTTTACGATCTTTGTATTTTTTTATACATGGAACTTCAAAAAGCGGCTCCTCATGAACAGAACATAGAGGATTATCTTCTGTCCAGATTTCAGGTATATAAATCTTTTCCTAATCTGAAAATTCATAAACTGACAGTTGACTTCTTAAATATCGACTACTGGTTTCTAATGAGTAGAACGTATGGGCAATATTTCTTTTGGTCAACGCCTCATGAATATATTCCTCTCCTGATTCTTCCATGTAAATGCGATTGCATTGCGGGCACACTTTCAAGACAACACCATATGTTGCCCCTTTCCCTGTATATTTAATCTGCTTCTCTATAAACGGAATTCGATGAACAATACATTTATCTGTCTTATCAGGAACTGCCAATGCTTCCAACGGCTCCATATTATCTTTTAAAACTTCCGTTATCTTTTTTCCGTCATAGCGGTTGTTCTGAATTGCTATGAATTCTTCATCCACTTCTTCTGTCACATCATCATCAAGTTCTACATTTTCACTGCCCAATCCATCATGGTCTTCATCAGATATGACTGATAATTCTAAGCTACTGTCTTCTGTCTGTACCATTTCAGCCTTATCTTGATTACTGTCTTTTATTGACACACCCAACACTTTAGCTATATCCGGTCTCGAAGCCAATAATCCCACTTTTCCAATTTCATCTAACGTCTCTACATAATTTATAAACTCTTCCGGAATATCATTTATATCCATCTCATCAATATCCCGTTGCTTAAAGAAATTTAATGCCATCTTCTTAATCCCTTTTATTTTTCATCGGCAAATATTTTGAATGCTTCTTTCAATGCCATAAAATGTCTTGGGCTGTATCTAATCCTACGTGCCTTACCTTCTGGCATCTCTATGTCAATATCTATGGTTTCCTCAGATCCTGGTTCAACTTCCATCTTCATTACCTGATCATATAAAGAACATATCTTCTTAGAACAATAGTTATATTCTGCTGCACAGTTTGGACACAAGCACAATGAATTCCATCCGTATTTTCCACTATTTGCCAATCTCTCTGGTAATTTACTGAATTTTATAATGTTAATTGCTTCAAAATAGTGTTCTCCATTATATTTTCGTATCTGCTTTAAACAAATTTGACAATGACCATCATACTCCTGTTCCAGGAACACTCTCTCTTCTTTATTGCTCGGTCTGCTTGAAAATGAAAGACCTCTTGCAACACTTATGAAATTGTCCATAGAATCTGCTAATTGTCGATCCAAATTTTGCTCTCTCTTCTGCTTTCCTTTCTCAGATATCGGAGAAATTTCCAACTCGGTGACATCTTTGCCAAACTCTCTCTGTTTCCTATCCCCTTGTTCAATCAGTTCTTTTGCTGATTTTATCTTATTTTTCTTTGCTTCCATCTGAGCTTCATTCTTGGCCATCGCCTTTGCAACTTTAGCTAATGCTTCTGGATTTGAAAGATAATGTTTAATCAGGTTTAAATCAGATTTGTCATCTATATTTGCATCTAACCATTCTGTCAATGCACTTTTTACTTCTTTAAAAGGCAAAATAGCCATCAGTCTCTTAGCCGCTTTATATTCAGGAAGTAAATCTTCTTTATCTATTTCAAGAGGAGTATGCGGGAACGGATCTCCCTGTATATAGACCCATTTTTCATAGCATAACTGCAGACCAATCATAGAATATACCATCATGCTTTCCACATTTTTTCCACTGAAATGCTGATCGTCTGCTGCCACTAATTCACCTTGAATATCAAAGTTCATTGCATTTGGATTCAGAAACCTAGCAATCGCTAATGATTTTTCCTTGGTCATATCAGAAAAAATTTCTGGGAATCCCTCGTAATTGAAAGACCAGTCCAGTTTCTTTGATATATAAGTTTTAAAGAAAATATTGAATCGAATATCCGACTCTGCTTTTGTTCCACAATATTTACGAACAGCCTGTAAATATTCATCTTTTGAAGCTGGAATCATCCGAATTCCTGCATTACATCCAATCTTCTTAAAAAAGTCTTCATCTAGTTTCAGACTTCTTATTGTTCCATCAAAATACGCATCTGCAAGATATTTGATTCTGACAATCCCCTTAACTAATGCATATCCACTTCTTGTATCATTTGAGCGAATATACAACTCCGCTGGGCGATACCAACTTTTACCGTCTGTAACAATGTATTTATCTTCTATCTGCTCCATAATAGATGAGTTTGTATAAATGGCATCCTTAATAACTTTTAAATCATCAATATTCTCTGTTATAGGATCGTTTGTTTTAAATTTTACATTCGCACATTCATATTTCGGCAGAATATTTTCAATAGTCTCCTGTTCAATATTGTATTCAGGTATTTCGAGTGCACGCCGGTAAAAGCTTCTAATAGTCTCATTTTTTATAAATGTACTTTCTATTCGATACTTTGCAATGTCCGGATTATTTAAATAAACCTGCAATTTTCCATGTCCATCACGAGCGCAGATTTGTTCCTGACTCACAGTTCTTACAAAAGGTATCTGAGATACATCAATATAATGACTGTCATAGGTCGTTCTTTTTATACAGTAGCTTTCAATCCTTGACAACAATGCTTCCATCCAGGACAACTGTTTCTGGCTCAGGAAGAAAGCATCCATATTCAAAACCAAGTCTTTCCACTCTAACGTCTCCAACTTAAAATTCTGATTTAAAAAAGCTCTGACATCACGATATGCTTCTGTAGAAAATTCTTTTGCCAACCAACTTATATTTCTATTTTTTCTTAACGTTCTAAGATCATTATCATCAAAAATATCTACTATAATGCCCCATAGTGGAACACAGATTTCCTGAATCTTTTTAAACTCCCCAGGAACATTTGTTGGTAACAAAGCTTCTTCACGAATCATATCTATGCTATTCTGATAGATTCCATACAATACATCATCGTTTTCGTATTCATAAACTGGAAAGACTGTATTAAATCCAGATACAGACAAATACCGATGATTTTTCATCCATTGGAACGCAAACCATATCAGTTCGCCTATTGCTTTTACCAGTTCAATATTATGCTTACCATATTCTGCGCCTTCTTTAAAGTTATCTCTCGCCGGTGTCGTATCAAATGGCGCATGTATATAAAAATTCTGATGTGCTTCTTTTGCCGTAGGAAAAAAAGCATAAATTTTACTATTTTTTATTGCTTTCAGCTCTTTGCCTTCTACACGGAATATGATTGCTGTTGCTTCCCTATTGGCATCTGTAAAAAATAAATAATCTGCATCCCTTGTTCTGGTTTGCTTCGTGCTGGTATTCATTATTGTCGTATTCATACTCAATCCGAATACGTTATTCGCATATGTTTTTTTATCTAAGGAGTATTTTGCTTTATTTATTTCTATTTCTTCCGGATATCCGTCAATTTTTATCTTTACATCTGAAATCCGGTCTAACATAATGATACTTTCCGCAGTTATCTTCTTCGTTAAAGCATCTCTTATTTCCTGATATGCAACACCAGAAGGAACTTCATTCTTATCAAAAGGCAGAATCATACAAGTTTCATCATAAGCGATTTCTTTCCTGCCTGACACTTCAGCTGGAAATAACTGATTCTGGATTACAAAGTGATACTCTCCAGAATAAATATATGGATGTTCCGTATAACAATACACAGACTTGAAACCTATTCCGAAATGTCCGATTCTAGTTCCATCTTCCTTTGTGCCGTTTGCAATACCACAGACTCCTTCAATGTCTTTTTCATTAAAGGGACGTCCATTATGTTCAATAACCAGTTTTTCCTTCTCCAAATGGAATTGTATCCTTGTCGCACCAGCATCTTCAGCATTTTGCAGGATTTCATAAATAAAATGCGTCCTATCACTATATTGGTTAATAATAATCCGAAGAATTTTTTCTGCCTCTGTACCATACTTTATTCTATTTGCATCACTGATTTGTTTGTATAATTCCATTTTCTCTATCCTTCTCTATAAAAACCGTCAGATATTGTAAGTATTTTCTTGTTTCTTCTTCAGTAAATCCTAGTTCCGTTTCCGTAACTCTGATTATTCTTTCTACATTTTCCGAATCGTTTTTTAACAGATCAACTACACCTATATCAAATAACATCTTTAATTTTCTTCTCTCGTTAAACTGCTCAGGTGCCAAATCCGATATCAATCCCAGTAATCTTCTTGGATATTCCAGTATTTCCGATCCATAATGATTTCGAATATACTTCATTGTATCAAGCATAGACTGATTTGTAGCTTTTGGTGATTCAGGTTCTACATCAAGTACGCCATACGCCAATAGTTCAAATAATATGTCTGCTCTGCTTTTAGCTTCTTCCAACTGATGCATATGTAAATCATAGTCTTCCTGGGCAATACGAATCTTACCAGTCATCATCTGAATATAGTTCTTTTTCCCACTATTGTTCTTTAACGCATCTTCTAACGACTTCATCCTTGCAGTATGACTTGTACGCAGGCTGGCTTCTTTATAGCTGATCATTTCTTCTGTTTTTTCTTTATGCTCTTTCAAGGCCGCCGTCCAAAAGCTATGATGGGTTGCATCTACCGCTTTCCAGCTTTCCTCCTTTATATCAGTCAAATAATTGACTCCACAACTTTGTTTTAATAATTCAAACAATATTCTGTTTAAATTCGTATTAGAAGAAACAGGAGTCATTTGAATATCCTCTCGTTCTCCCGATAATCTCCATTGATATATTGCAAATGGATATACACCCGCCGCAAATTGATTAGATTTTACACACAGCGAAGTCACAACCTTCCCCTTGCTTTGCAAATAATCTGCAGCAAGTTTTACAAGCGGATGTGTAATTGAAAGTAATGTTGCTGACGGATTTTCTTTCCAACATTTACTTTCAAAAGTAATTTCCATTAACTGCTCTCCTGATTCCAGCCATCTACGCCACGACTTGTTAACTTCATTTCGTGGCAGTTTTGCATGTTTGAAATCATCCAGGAGCAACATACGAGCATCCTGAGATAAACGCAGTTTTTTCAGTTCTTTCGTGCCCAAAATATACTCTTTATCAGCTTCCAGTCTCTGCTTTAAATAACATTGAACCAAATTCTGTATGTTTTCTGCTGAAAGCCAATAATTCGTAGCATTTTTCAGTTCATTGTCAAACGCAGACTGTGGAACGTGGATTCCAAACAAGTCCCTTTGTTTTTCCTCAAGTTCCTCCTGTTCCTTTATGAAACGAACTTTATTATCTGTCATCTGCTGCATCTTTACCCGTCGATCCTCATCAGATAATTGGAAATTATCAACCATTTTCCTGATTTCCCCTGTAATTTCTCCCAAAATATCTTCGCAGTCACCAATTGAGCTATGAAACACTCCGATTCTCATCAAACATCTTTCATATATATCTGCATCTACCGTTCCCGGTGTGACCATATTATAGATAGCTACACTTTCACTTGTCTGTCCATTACGATCAATACGACCAATTCTCTGTTCTACTTTCATCGGATTCCATGGAAGATCATAATTAACCATACAATCGCAGAATTGATAGTCTAATCCTTCACATCCAACCTCAGAAAATAATAGAATATCTAATGCATTTTTATCTTCGCAAGGCATCTGATTCGGATTAAAACGTTTTCTCAATGCACGTCTTTCTTCATCTATGACATCTCCATGAATCAAGCCAACTCTTAACCCTTGCTCTGTTAGTCTGTTGTATAAATAATGCAATGTATGACGGAAACTGTTAAAAATCATAAGCTTATTCTTAGGTTCCAATTGTTTTTTCTTAACAATTTCCATCAATGCATCAAATTTAGGATCTTCATCCGGCAATGCATCAGCGATCTTCAGGATCTCTTCTATTTGACTCTGAATCGAAATAAGAGATTTATCATTACTTAATGCAGAAAGATCAATGGATTCATCATCATTATCTGCAATCTCATATAAATGTCTGTATAAAATACTTCTCAACATTGGTGCCAATCCAAACAAGCAACTAGCTGTCTGACGCCGGATCGTTGTCATCATAAATTTTGTGTTATCTGTACAATGAATCGTAGAGAAAATTTCATGCACAACATCCAATACTTTATCATGCAGTTCCCTTTGTTCAGGAGTAAACTCAACGGTAACTGTATAAGGCTTACGTATTGTAAATTCACCAATATCACGCCGTCTTGTACGGCTAATTAGATTTGAAAACGTGTGCATATTTTCAATATCTGAAATCAGCTGTACTCTTTCTTCGACAGAAATTTCTTTTTGATTCAGTACACGTATAATTCCTTCCATCGTTGGATTCCCTTGAAATACTTTTCTCCCCCAGGAAGTATTGCAGGCATTTACAATTTGTTCATATGCATTTTCCTTCCAACCTTCTTTAAATCCTCTGACATAAGTTGAAGCCATATTGATAAACTGGTTAGGTTCTGCCATATCCTGAAATGTTTTTCTGTCAATAATTAAATCCGGACGTAAAAGATTCAATAAAACAAATAAATCGTCATATTGAAGCTGAACAGGGGTTGCCGTTAATAAAACTACGGCTTCTGCTGCATCACAAAACCGACTAACGGCACGATAGCCATAAGTCGCTGTGTTCCTGATGTGATGTGCTTCATCGACGATTACCAAATCAAATTCCGGAGGATCTACTTCCATCAAACCTTTATGTTTTTTATTTCCAAATACGTTACTTTCATCAAACAGGGAATACGGAATAATCGCTTTTTTGTATTTTTCAGGCCATTCTCCTTCCATATCTAGTTCGTTAATGCAATGACGAAATAAATCTCCATCCAGTGCTGTAAATTCCTCGCCAAATCGCTTCATTTCCTCTTCCCATTTGCGTTCGGAAACTAACGGACGAGGACAGATAATCAATACAGAATCTAAGTTTCTTCTCGCCTGCAGTTCCCGAAGAATCAGTCCTGCTTCTATGGTCTTTCCGACTCCAACTCCATCCGCTATTAAAAGCCGTGGTCTGTCTGCACGTATAAATTTAAGTACTGGCCTAAACTGATGTGGAATAAAGTCAATCTTAGCTGTATTTAAAGAATACAATGAAGAGATAGATGGATTACGAATTAAAGACGCAGTAAGCCCTGCATTAAATCTCTCTGCATCCACTTTCTCCATTTCTTCATCTGATTTCTGAATATCAATCTGCGATTCATAATATGTTTGCATACCAGTTGCTGTAAATACCTGGTATCTCGTTTCTGGATACCCCTCGATAATATTCACAATCGCTCCTGTAATGCCCTTATCCGATTTTAAAGTAATTACCTGTCCCTGTTTAAATCTACTCATAACCCATTCTCTCTATTCTCGTTTGTACTCAATGCCATCCCACTGCCTTCCCAGCCTCATCCGCACAGATAAATCCCAGTATTGCCGCAAAATACCCTACATTATGATTCATAATTCCCCCAACGCACAAAACAATAATCGCCCGGTTTCCAACCCAGATACTATTTGTTTCATGATTATGATTCTTCCGGATTTTATAAAGCAAGTATTGTATAAGCAGCGTACACAAGAAAAATCCAATTCCATAAATCACTAATTCCAGCATGTCTTCTACCTCATCCTGATATTTCTATCCGATATATTCCAAGATTTCTATTGGCATATGTTCGGATACCTGCTCCACTTTTTCCCTGTTCTTGCAATTTCTGTAAAATATATTCAGATACTTCTCTTTCTATCGCGGGTTTATTCAACCTGCTTTCTGCACGAAATTCAAGCACATTCGCCTGTTGCTCTACCAGCTTGTCTATGTATGCCATAAGCCTGTGTCTCAGCAGGAATGAGCATTTATTCTGCACATAATAATTCGCTGTTTTTGCTTTACATGCCGGAAGTTCACTATCGGCTTTATGATCTTGCCCCATCAGTTCATCTGTCAGATTAAAATAGTCATATGCTATACGCTGTTTCTCTTTCCCCAATGCACCAATATCCCAGGTTACATCCAGCTGATAAGGTTCTCCATCAATATTTACAATATTCCATGCGTGTGGTATGTTTTCTCCATTTTTTACTGCATCACCTGTTACAACAATACACTTCACATCCACTGCATTCAAAAGAACCTTAACTGCCTTTGCAATCCCTTCACACTGAGCCTTATGGTAGGCAAATACTCCCAGAATATTGTGTGAAGCAATCACTCTGGATAGTTTGCTTTTATCGGTTCCTTCATAGTCGTATTCAATGTTCTGGCAAATCCAGTCATGTATCCGGATTTCTTTCTCGTAATCACTACATTCCAATAACCGAAGTCGTCCAGCCAGTTCATTCACTACTTTTTCGATCTTCCGGTTATACTCTTTCACTTTCTCTTTGCCGAAAAAATACTGTGGGCATATAGCAAGATGTCCAAACATATCACTTGCGGTACTGCAGGCAGACTGGTTCAAGAAGTAAATCAGTGGGTTATCCCTTGTCATTGCCATAAAGATACGTTCAAAACTTTCCTGGCTAAATTTGCCTCTCACTGGAATCGGTATAATCTCATCATGAGCCATGACACCATCATAAAATGCCTTGTAGATTGCCTGTTCCTGTTTATTCAGTTGATGATAATAATAGCGATCCACAATCATTTTACTTCACCATTCCTGTTACTCTTTTGCAAAATACACCATCACGACAGTTATATCATCCCCGCATCCCAGCTCGCTTGTCTCTGTTAGCCAGTTCTTCAGATTCGCCTGTACGGTATCTGCTCCATGCTGCTGTATCATCTGCAAATAATCCTTACAGGTTTTCTGATATTCCACATCCGAAGTATAGCTGTTTGCGAATCCATCCGTGGAAAGGATATACATATATGGTTCTTCAATTTCCATTTCCCGTCTTCGCACGGATGCCACAGCCTTTCTCCAAGCATCCGGTTTTGACAGAGAATGTGTCTCTGTACCAAGAAATTTCTCCGGTTCCACAATCGGGGCAACTTCATCTTTGGTCACGACACTAATATCTCCGTCTCCAATCTGGAAGGAAAATACAAAACTGTCTGTGATCAACATTCCAAGTAATGTTGTTCCGTACAGGGAAAATACAGATGACCATTTAATATTTCCGTTTTCATCTGTCATGCCATCTACTTTGTTTTTATAAAAAGATTGCTTTACTCTTGCCTGCCATTCTTCACATACATCCTGTGCAAACCGCATATCTCCTTCACGGTTTAGAAAGGTGATTAGATTGGAAAGTCCCACTTCGTATTCTCCATATATCTTCAGATAATTTTTCATTACCTCATAAAAGGAATTGACTGCGATCTGAGAACCACGGTCACTTCTCGGACACTTTGAGCTGCCATGACCATCTGCTACTGCTACAATCGCTATCTGATCGGAGATTTCCACAATTTTCTTATTGTCCTGGCATGGCATTTGATTTCTTACATGAGTCGCACCTTTGACGATTCCGTCACATATATAGCGTTTCATCCGACTCCTCCTTCTTCTTACCAGACAGCTCCCTCATCGAAATCATCTGGATTTGGAATATTACTCATATCAAGTACCAGCGGTGCCCCATTATTTGCAGGAGCAAACGGATCATCTGCCGGTGTAGATGCAGCCGCAGAAGTGCTCTGCACCGGGACAGAAGCTGCCTGAGCAGAAGCAGATGCCGGAACAGAATTCATTGGCTTACTGGATGGTGCTGACACCATAGAAGCCGTGGTAGATGCCCACTTAATCATCTTCGCAAGTGCAGTTGCATTGTTCGCCTGCAATACAAGCTCTTTATTTCCGGTAAACTCAATCAGAACTTCATCGTCAGCATCCTGTCCGATGGAAATGGCAATCTTCACTGCTTTTCGGAACCATGGCAGTTTTTTCAGTTTGTCCATGCTCTTTTTGTAATCATCTGTCGGCTGTCCATCAGAAAGAAGAACGATAACCGGTGGTAATGCCCGCTCCGGCATTGGCGGAATACTTAACTGTGCAGCCAGCAGATCAAATGCTTTTCCAAGCTCTGTCAATCCATTTGCTTCCATGTCTTCCCAGCCATAATCCTCTACCGGCACCGGATTGGATGTGAGCCAGCTTGCACCGGACGAAAACTGTAAAGCACGGATCAGAAGCTGTGCATTTGGATTGTTGTCCGCTGCAGAACGCATTTCCGGGATGCACTCCTGTATTGTGTTATTAACGATGCCAATTTTTTCTCCATACATAGAGCCGGAACAATCCACTACCCAAAAGAAATGAATCGGTCTTGTTGCTAATTCTCCGCCTGGTCTCTGTAATACTTCCATGATAAAACCCTCCCACATGTGTTTTTTTCTTTTTCTCTATAACAAGTTTATCTGAACTCTCCTGTAGACTCTGGAAACAGAATCCTGACATCTTTGGCAATGCCTGCGGTTCTTCCCGGTGCTACCGGTATCTGCGTGCCATCCGCTTTCTGATAGGTCCAGTTCACTTTATCTTCATTTCGGATACCCCAGAGTGCCGGGTTCTTCGGATTCTGAACCACAGATCCAACCACCGTCTCCATATCAAAGTCTCCGTATACATGATGATGCAGTAATTTTGTATTTTGGTTTAATAACACACAGTTCTTTCCGATCGCGATCTTCTGCGGCACCTGCACTGTCTTTCCACAGTTCCAGCAAGTATGTGCTACTCCCTTCGCTTCCAGATCTTCATCATAAAAAATCTGTGCTCCGCAGGAACACTGCAGCATTCCACTCATCATATTTGAGAATAACGTCATCCATTCCGGCTCAGTGATACGTTTGCTCGGCTCATTCAGTCCAACCGTAAATGCTCTAGTAAACATCTGCCGCAGTTTTTCTGGATACAGCGGCCAGTAAATTGTCGCATTATCATGGATGCCTTTTACCGGTCTGTTGGTTTTATTATTCGGATCAAAGATAAAAACAGGATCAGTACCATACAGCTTCACTCTGGCTGCCATATCCATACAGCGAATACTTGCTTCCAGTTTACCCTCCAATGGATGATTCACCATAAAAAGATAGAACAATAATACAGAAAGCGAATATCGGTCTGTATCTTTCGATGGTCTCTTCTCACCCCGGACAATCTCCGGTGCCATAAATCCCGGTGTACCAAGGACGCAACCTGGCTTGCTATTATCAAAAGAAACGTTGTCATTGTCACAGATCAGTACATCTCCATTATCCGGATTAAAAAACAGGTTTCCGAATGAAATGTCCTGATACTTTGCTCCCATCGCATGTAACTTCTGGTATCCCCTGGTCAGATTAAATGCCGTTCTGCAGAGGGTATAAAAAGACGGATTCACCCGCTTCTTCATCAAATCCACAATACTCTTATAATTCTTTAGACGAAGAGGCATGATGTATCCGTACAGATCACTTTTGGCAGGTACGATCAGCTCCATCGGCCAGAGAAAACTTTCATCCGGAGAACCTTTGGCAATGATGGTTTCCAGAATCTTTTTCTGCCGTTCGGTCGCACTGCCCTTAAAATACCATTTTAATGCATAATGACTGCCATTGCATTTTACGTCGTAAACTTCTCCCTGCCCACCGGCTCCCAGGAGATTTACAACCTCATATTTATTTCCACTCTCAGAAGTGAGAATCGTTCCATTCTTTAACTGTCCTTCCATTACGGCACCTGCCTCCTTTGTTTGATCAACTGCAACACCTGATTCACGACATTTCCATCTGCCACTACGATGCAATACGATTTATTTCCGAACTGCATTTCACAGGCATTGCTATAGGGCGTGATTGCGGTCAGATAACGATAGGTCTTATCAAATCCCCATTCCGTTGCCTGAAACACAATCCGTTGATTCGTTATGTATAAAATTCCCCGATGCTGAGCCAGCTCTGTATGTTCCACTGTTCTTCCCCGTCCGGAACTCCATCTGGTATCTTTAAATAATCCGGGCGAACTGGCATCAACGTGACGGAACTCTTTCACAGTCTTCTGTTCCAGGTTGATTGCTTTATCAATAAAATGAATCTTCTCTCCACGCTTCAGGAACAGCTTGTCTGTATTTAAGATTGGAAGTCTGCCCGCCATAATCTCCTGTCTTGCCGCATCCGGCAGGATTGTTGTCACTGTAGGGATCTGGTTGCGATTTCCAAATAACGCATCAAAAAGTCCCATCCTCTCACCTCTTTACCGTGTCACTATATCGTAAATTTAATCTTCCGTTGTCGCATGGCAGGCGACAAATGGAAAGACACCATTGTACCTGCCCGCTTTCAAATTTTCATTATCTTCCAACAGATTAAGATCTTCATCTATTATCTTTTTCCGCTTTTTGCCTCATAACATATGTTGTGTTCTTGTATGCTCCGTGACGTTCCAACAGACCAATATCAACCATTTCTCCAAGAATCGTTCTTGCACGTCTTTGCTTTACTTCCAGTAGTATTTCTGCCTGACGAGATGTAATATTTCCTTCATCTTCTACGAATTGCCAAATCTTTTTTTGTTGCGCCGATAAGTTACTTATCGGTACTTTATCGGCATTTATCGGCATTTTATCGGCATTTTTAATATTACGGTCGGCCTTATTTTCACTGCTAACACTATTTTCTGTTCCATAATCAAACGAATATTCATCATCCAATGGGACAATAATGCGAAATACATCATCTTCTATAAATTCAGGATCTTTCCCTGAATAATATTTACTATATTTGAACAATTTTCTAACACCTGATCCCAGTTGATCTGCATATCCAATGTTTCTGAAAAATGCTGCTATAATCGGATTCTTCGGATTTGGTTCCAGATTATCTACTGTAATAAATCCCTCTTTTGATGCTCGATTCGCATTCTCTACATACATCCGATCTTTTTCAATCACAAATTTAGCTGTATAACTGCTGGTAAATTCCCGATGCATCAATGTATTGCTAACCATTTCTCTGACAATTGTATTGCGAAGGCTTTTATTTACAACACCTTCCAGGAAAAACTTGTCTGGAAGATTTTTTCTTCCAAACTCCAGAAGCTGGTTATAGCTTTCAATCAGATTTGTTTTTACAATTTCACGGTCATCATACCGGTCCACATTGACTTTTCGAACCAATGCATCTGTCACATAAGTGGGTGCTACATTCAGAATCACATCATCTTTTCCCAACAGCATAAGTGCTGCCAGATTATACCCTTCTTCTCCAGTAGCGATATCCCTTCCGTATAAGCCGGCACTTTTTAATAATTCCTGATCATTCATTAACGTCCATGGATGCTGCCCACCAGCATGATTCTGAGCCATAATGCGGATTTGGGGAAGCAGATCTAATCTTAGATCTTCCGGTTTTGCATATGGATAAATCTTTCTTTCTGTAAAAATATTCTGTTTCCGAATATACATCTGCGCAATAGCACCAGTCGCCGTTACTTTCACATCTGCGTCATCTACACGATCATATATGACTTTCTTGTAGCTGTGAACCTCTGCGCTTGGTGGAATATGCACATGGATGATTGTATGTTTTGTATCATATTTTACAATTTCGGGAACCAGATATATCGTGGGCGAAAATAGCATTGGATTACTTATCACTTTTATAAAATTTTTCACCATATCAGGAGCTGCCTGTTCCGGGACACCAACCACTGTTCCATCATCCAGAATCCCCATAAACAGATCTCCGCCGAAACGATTCAAAAAAGAGCAGACCGTCTCATAGGTGTCATTTTCAATTCCGTTACCACAGCGTTTAAACTCTACAGCTACGGTTTCTCCGATTGTAAGAATAGATTCAAACTCTTTTCTGTCCATTTAATCACCCTCTGTTTTATAACCATTTTCCTCATTGAAATACACTTTATACCAACTGATATTTGAATTTGTTCTTTCTGGCATATTCCTCTGCATAAGAACCGAAAGAACATTGAATAATAAACTGCTTATCTGTATTGGTAAATGCATCCTGTCCGATCTGCTGCACACTATCCGGAATGATCAGAAAATCAAGGGAACTACAGCCGAAAAATGCACGCTCTCCAATCTCACTCAGATTCTCATGCAATTCCACTTTTTTTAAGCTGGTGCAACCGACAAACATACTGTTCGGTATTCTGTTGATATTTTCTGGTATCTTCACATGATCCAGTAACTTACAATCTGCCATCAGACCATCTCCAATCCAGAACACACTCTTTGGAATCTCGATTGTTCGCAGTCCTGTTCCCTTCAATGCTTCATTGCCAATCGTTTTTAATAGCATTGGCAGAGAAATTGATTTTAAATTACCACAGTTCTCAAATGCCTTGTCTCCAATTTCTTCTATACTGACAGGCAATACCACTTGATGCAGCTTGTCACAACCAGAAAATGTATTTTTTCCAATAAAAGTAATTCCCTCGGTCAGAATAGCTTCCTCCGTGGATGAATGACTGAAACTGTCATCTGCGATTTCAACCACGGGTGTATTTCCGGATCGGTTCTGAAAAATAATGGTCTGGTTCTTATTTCCCTGAAAACCAGTGACTGCAAGACCTTTTCCCTTATGACTCCTCTCATAAGTAAAAAGATCGCCATAAGCCTTTCCTGAAGATGACTGTTCTCCTTGTATCGCCGGTCCACTTCCTTGCTTCTGTACGGAAATGTCACAGGCTTTTCCTAGCACTTTTGCACCGTAGCAGGAACACCATACCGAAACAATCCAGTCTGCGTTGACATGACTCATTCCAAAATCATCCATCAGCTGCTTCACATATCGGAAAGCAAAGGTGTTATTGATGTAAGATGCTGTCTGAATATCCTGGGCGATTCCCATGTTATAAGCCATCAGAAGCAAATTCACGTTTTTTGCCTGATCCGGGAATAGATCCTTCACCAGTGCTGTAAATTTCTTTCTATCATCCAGAGATGCCTGGTGGTTCCGAAGCATCTCTTCAAAATCCTGTTCAAAAATAACCAATCACCTTCTATCTATACTCCCTATCTACTTACTGCTTTTGGCCCTTCTGCGATGGAGTTTCTTTATTTGATTAAGCTCTGCTAATTTTAATGTGAGCTTAAAATATCTTTACTCCACGCCAAGCGCTTTGAATACTGCTTCTTCCGCTGACGAATAAAAAATTAAACTAAATGCTCCTACCAGATCAGATGGAACAGTTCCAAGATCACCTGCCGAAGTGATTGGCAGCAGTACCTTCTTTGCTCCACTGTCGAGACATACCTGCAGCGTACTCGCCAATTCATCTACTTTAATCAATGTACCACCAATGCTGATCTCACCAAGAATTGCCAGACTGTTCAACGGAGTCTTTCCAAGTGCTGCAGAACAGATCGCAATCAGCGTCGGAAGTGCCAGATTTCCCGTCATTCCGATTCCCTGCATATCCTGATAATTGATGATATAGTCTTTTGTTGTCGTACTAATCTGACCTGAAATGCGATTTCCATTTGCTTTCAAATAGTTAAATGCTGTATTCGTTGCCTCTTTCGGCTCTTTTCCAGAACCAATACCGGTACAGGTCAGCTTTCCATTACCAGGCATCATCTGGGTTTCCAGCATGTAGCATCCGATCATTCCGGTCTTTGATTTGGATACGGTATAAACTGAACCTGGTTTGCCCATTCCTTCCGGGATCAGCTTGCCGCCTCCCTGCTCCGGAACGGAAACATAATGTTCTTCAAAACTGTCATTGTCTGTATAAGAGAAATTCACATCATAAAACTCCATTCCACCGATCTTCTTTAACTGCTCTTTGACTCTACGGCGAAGTTCCAGAGAAATTTCTACTATCTCGCGTAATTCTTCTTTGCTTACCTCTCCGTCCGGATAGAGTAGTTTCGTAAATCCGGAAATCATCTTGCGGACAGCAATGGTATCACGCTGATTCAGGTTATTTCCAAGGCGGAAATACTTGTCCATCAGATCGCTGTAGCTGTCTTTACGCAATTCCCGCATAAATTCAGACAGATAATCGGTAATAAAGCCATAATCATTCGTAAATGAATCTGGTTTATATTTCGGAATCTCCCAGCCAGGAATGTAACAGTGCATACGATCCAGAAAAGCAGTATCGGTTCCCATTTCCGGTGGAAATGGATCAAATAAGCTGGAAGTCTTCAAAAGCGTACCGACACTCTGGTTGATATTTCCTACGAATACCATGGAAGCCTTTGCCTGAATCTCTGCCTTTCCACGGGAAAATGCTCCGGAAGCCATATATCCCTTCATGATCTGAATTCCATCTTTATCTTTGAATTTGATACCGGCAACCTCATCAAAAGCCACACAGTCCCACATGCCGACAAGACCAACCGTATGATTGGACATGTTATAGAAAAGATTGGCAACCGTTGTCTGTCCTCCTGCTACCAGAATACTGTTTGGAGAAATCTGTTCATATATGTAAGATTTACCAGTGGAACGTGGTCCCAGCTCGCAAAGGTTGAAGTTATTCTCTACTAGTGGAATCATACGAGCGATCAACAGCCACTTTGCTCTCTCACTGAAACTTTCCGGTTCCAGTCCGGTAGAACGAAGCAGAATATCCATCCATTCTTCTTTGGTAAATGCTTTTCTTCCATTTCGAACTTCATCCATATCCACATGTGGCATCTGGATTGGGGTCAGCTTGCGGATGCGGATTGGCTGCGTATTCTTCTTGTCTTCTTCAATAAATTCATATTCCATCTGTAGGATACACCAGATACCTCCACAAAGCAGACGGTCATAATCTTTTACATAATCTGGATGAATCGGGATTCCCTTTACACCCAGATTAGAGAATGTTGCTTCATAGCGGTCTTCTTTGGTATTCAGCACTACAGTAATACGGTCAATAACTGTGTAGCTGCCCCGCTCGCGCAAAAGAGAAAGAATCTTCTGCGCCTCATCCGGACGCACATAATTGTCTCTCAGAATACGCTTTACATTCTCTACACCTTCTTCAATAATCTCCTCATCGTCGGAGTTGCAGTATTGTCCAAGGAGATATTCCAGTACATAAACCGGGACATTCGCTCCTTCTCTAATAGATTTCGTTAAATCCTTCCGGACGATACGACCATCATAATACTGGCGGAGTTTCTGCTTGATTGTCTCTCGTTTGTCTTGTATTTCATTTTCTTGTACATTACTAAATTCGTCCATTCCATACCTCTTTATCTACTTAATCGAATTTCAATTTTTGTCTTATTATCCGTATCATCTTTTATATTATTTTCTATTGTATCAAGCTTTTCTTGAATTATTTTCAAGTTATCATTCGATGGATCTACTTTAAATGTAGCATACACTGAGAACAAAGATGTGCATATCGAAATAACGATTGAAACAATAGCTATTATTAAAGAGATTCTTGTTGCTTTTTCGTCTTCTGTCCGGTATCTATTTGAAACATATTTTGTTAAGCTAGGAGTCGGCAAAATTTTCTTATGTAAATATGTCGAGAAAATCTTTAGTTGTTCACTATCAATCTTAATATCTTCTTCAACGTAATCATATGCATTTCTTTTTATGGCATTGTAGTCAACATCTCCTACTTTCCTCTGTAGCTTATCATCAATCATTCGAAGTGGTTCTTCTTCAACGATTGGTATGTAATTACTAGTCTTATTAGACATATTGGTCATTTTCTTGTATTTTCTAAAAAACAACTCAATTTCACTTTTACTAACTTCTTTTTCTGTCTCAAATACATCCAATTCTCTCTCTAAATATTCCCACAAAGAAATAAATCCAACAATTTCGTCATAATCTATTGCAATATTGAAACCTTTTTCATCCCATAAATCATATTCATAACAGCAATTATCAAACGTAACTTTCTTTATATTGTCTGTATATTCTAATTTTGCTGCAACATTAATTCTTCTTTTATTTCCATGGTCTAATAAGTTCTTTACTACATCTACCGGATACTCTTTTCCTGATTCTGCGTTATCAAATGCTGCTTTTATTTTCTCTTTATCAATACTAAAATGCTCATATAAATTAAATTTTTTTACAAAGCTTTCAATATCATATACTTCCTTATTATTTATAGCTTTTATTATATCTCGTTGATGCTTATTAAATCGCATTTATTTTCTCCTAAAACCCAAAATCATCCACGAACGCAATATCAATCATAAATTCATACTGCTGCAGTATGTTCTTCTCATCATTTGCATCTGCCAGCACCAGATAATACTTGTCTCCATACTTATATTCTCTGGACTTCAGTATAAATTTCTCATGGAACGTTCTCTTCTCCGGTGCATCTTCTCTGCTGTTTGCCACAATCGGTACATCAAAGGATATCTTCTCTCCATCCTCGGTTGTAAAGTATGCCACCAAGCTTCTTGCTTTCATGGTATCTGTTACTTTCTCTGTCTGAATGAAATCAAAGTAAGTAATTAGATTTGTGACTTTACGATTGACAGATGTTAAGATCACATCCACGTAATCATATGCCACTGCTCTGGTATTGGTTGTCAGTTCGATTACCGGTATCAGCATTTCCTGCAAGGACGATCCACCATGTACATAATTCTGTCCACCACCAGCTACTTTGAAAATATCTGCTCCAATCGGTGTCGTCACATATAAATTGTTCATATATGCCATCAATCTGGACTTCATTCCCGGTTCTTTTACTTCCTGTGTTGTAAGTAAGAAACGTTTGTTAGAATACGCACAGATTTCCCGGTCATAGGATACCTTATCAAATTCATGCAGCTTGTCTCTCTTATACAGGAAACCATGATCTGCCGTAACAAAGAACTTCGCTGCTGATATATAGCCGGTCAGCTTCTTGATCAGTTTATGGATTTCCTCGATTGCCTCTGAGCAGGCTGTAAATACTTCATTTTCGCTGGCTGGTTTATCTCCACGGGCATCTACCTGGTTGTGATAGATGTATACGATATTTTTCTTCTGTAATAACTCACGGATTTTTTCTTTATTGGCACTTGCCACTTCATCAAAGGATAATACCACATTGTTTTCATTCTGCACTTTTAAAATCTTATCTCTGGAAGCCAGATCACCACAGCTCTGTCCATCCACCGTTACATTCAGCTTTTCATTCACATGCAGTTCCTTGTGTGGTAAAAGACTTGCCATTCCCACAGAGGTTACAGACGGAAGTCCGCTGATCATGCACTCCAGCTTCGGTGTACACTTTTCATCCAGTTCCAGTCGCTCCATCAACTCTTTCGCACACTCGTAGCGAAAAGCATCCGAAATAATCACGATCACACGGTTCTTTCCTTCGTATGCATTCAAATAATTCCGATAAAAATCTTCCTGACGTTTCAATCCGGTATCTGCCATAAGATTTTCTGTCAGTTCCTGATTCCATTTCGGTGTTACTTTCTGCAGATAGGTAAAGGAATACATATTCTCGATTCGCTCTCTCACCTGTGCAAAACGCTCCGTATCTTCCATACAGTCATAGGCACTGTAAAACCATCTATAATAAGAATCAATCAAATACGTCTGTTTCTGGTAATCTGCGACCATTTCTTTGATATCACTGGTTACTTCCATAACAGATACCGCTTTCATCATCTGATAAGCATATTTGATTGCCTGATATTCGTTTTTATATACACTTCCAAAATGACAGGACTTTGCTGTTCGCTGCTCTGCGATCTGTGCAAGGTTCATGCCATCAATCTGAGCATCCAGAATCTCATCATTTAACTGATCCAATGCCCAGTCAATTAAAATGCCGTCCAATCCCCGGAAAGCATCACAGTTCGCAATATCCAGAAGCTGTGCTGAGTGATCTTTTGCTTTGTCCGCATCCTTTTTCAATTCATCCCGGATTCTGGATACAACTCGTAATGTCTTGTCGACTTTTTCTGATAATGCATCATACGCATCCTGATATAATACATTGTCCATCAGATTCCGTACAAAGACCACGACATCATTTTTCTTTTTTAAAATATAAGATTTCAGTACAGCTGGCAACGTATCTTTCAAGGCTACCGATGCATACGTCAAAAGCATACATGCAGCCAGCTCATCCATGTTCGGATTCTCAGACTGATATCCAAAATACTTCTCACATAGTTCCCAGAACTTTTCGAAAAGCCCATTGTCTTCTAATGCTTTTAGATACGCTTCGTTATCATTCAATAACAGCTGTCTTGTAATCTCTTCAAAATTCGGTGTCTTCACATCTGCAAGAACGGCAATAAGACCAATATCAATGGTTTCTACATTGAAATGGTCTATGTCAAGTTCTTTAAACTTCTCGATACGATTTTTATTCTTCCAAAAATTGCTGTACTGTGCCAGATGTTCTTTAAACCGATTATCAATTCCAATCTCCTGTGACATCTGGGATACTCGGTCCGTGTAATACATTGCAGAATAATGGCACATATCTGCTAATGGATTCTCTGCATCACTCGGCTTGGGAAATGGTGCATATACAAGATACTTGCCTTCTGCATCTGACTCATTCAGCAACCATTTGGAATAAAACCAATTTGTACCATCCAGAATATGTAATTTTGCATCATTTAGCTGAATTTCAGACACTTCGTCTTCATATTCTCCCTTATCATCAAACCAGAATATGATACGGGTATCTGGTTTGGATAATTCTGTGTTTAATTGATCTTGTATGTTCTGTAAATCCATTAATTTCTCCCCCAAATTATTTCTTCCCTTTATCAAGTGCTTTCACACACATTATTTCTATTTGCCATTTAAGATTGCATCGTATATCTTCATCACTTGCTTGGTCAAATGGCTTGCTTGTTCTACCTTCCACCATGTGAATACTCAGACATATATCTGGATATTTGCTATTATTTTCAATAACTTTCTTTTTTCCTGCATCTCTGTCAAATGGTATCATTCTATAGATATTTATTGTTGATAAGACGTCCTTTTCCCAATCCAAAAGCATTTCTTTTTGCTTTAAATACTCTAATAATAAATCAATAACTTGCTCATCCGATTTTAACATGTCTCCTATCTAACTCTCCTTCAACATTTCATTCACCCTTTCTTCAGCCAAGCTAATGTTATTTTTTTATTAGCTTAGATTCCGATTTTTTTACAAACATACAAATTGCTTTTTTAGGATTTTTCAGCATTGCATCTGGGAAAACATTCGCTTTTGTCATATTAAATTCACGTATAACTGCATAAATATCACCTCTAATATTTTTTTCTTTTTTCCAGATATTTTTTGCTTTTTCAACAATACGAGAGGCAGGTTTGCTTATTTCCTTTTCATACGTCACACTAGCATTTTGAATCTGTTGTTCTTCAAAGAATTTCATTATATTGTCTTTTGCTTCTTTAGTCCCATAATAAGCATGAACTTCTATTTTACACAAATTCTTATTGATAATGTCTGAAATTTTTTCTTCTATAAATTTTCCTTTTCCCATTGTCCTATAATATTTCTGACATCTATTCTTTGCATTTTCTATCCTTTTTCTTTCCCCTTCTTCTTCATCAGTTATAGCTATGTCCAAATAAGCTTTCAGCATACGTATTGTAGCTGTTCCACATTCAATGTTATCACATAAAAACATTATTTTTTTATTTCTTTATTCTTGTGATAATACCTATTCTGAGATAATTCTATTTCTGAATCAAATAAATCATTAGTTTCCCGACAACTTTTCGTTTTTAGATATTTTTCATATATACTTGTAAGTACACTTTCACTTGCTCTTCCATCTTTTGGCACATATAAAGTTTCTTCATCTTTTCGCATAAACTTCTCATCATCAGTAATATTCGCAAAGTCTAATATCTGATGATAGGTAATAATCTCCAAATAGCTATCAATATTTTCTGAATTAATTTCTGACCAAAGCAAATTATGAATCAGCCTATAGTACAGCTGTGTATCAAAATCTTCGAAAACATCTTTTCCAATTTCCTTCAGTGCCTCTTTTTGTGTCAACACTCTCTTAGCTATTTCATCATATTGTGTCCTACTAATTTTCTTTGCCACTTCTAATGTAAATTGATTATTTTTCTGAATTGTAATAATAGCCGAAAGATTTTTTAATAATTTTTGATCATAAATAATATTTCTACTTTCTTTAGAATCATGTAAGAAGTAGAATTCACTTACATCAGCATATGGATTTATAAGCACTTCATCCGGATCTTCTATATCCTCTATCTTTATATTCAATTCTGATATATTATTTTCTTCTCTTAATTTTTTCAATAAAACCTCAAACTTTAAATCTACATAAATACTGTCTTTCTCATCATCATTCTCTTGTATCCTTCCATTTAAAACATAACAGTCTTCGGGATTTCTAATACATAGATTCTCATATACCCACACAAATTTGCTTTTTAATGGATAAAAATCTAAAGGTTCTATTTCATGTGTTTCAATATTGGGTCTATTTTTATTAGAAAAATTATGTTCACAATATGCATTCTCTTTCTGCCATTGTTCAAGAATAAACGAAATCGAATTTATTGGATCTTTACACTTCTTTACCCAATTTCGCAATAACTGACTTTGATACCATTCATCCTCACTAAATGTATCCAATCCTAATGTATCTATTTCCACATTTTCGTGTTGCAAAAGCAAAATGGCCAATCCTAATGATACTCTATTCATAATACATTCATTACTTATTTTTAAAGCCATAGTCCTATGACTTGACAATGCATCAAGAATATTTTTCTTATCATATACCCTACTGTATTTATCTTTTATCTTTCCCTTTATTATATTATTATCATTTTTACAAAATGGATTAATAGATGCATAATTCCCATCTTGCTTTTTTATAATAAAATCCTCAAACAGAATATTATACATTCCTTCTTCAAATATCAGTCGTAAAAAAAATTCTCGTCCTTTTTCCTGTTTTAACATTTCAGAATAATTTATCAAAGAATCGCCTGAATTCAACTTATATTCTGTAAAAAATCCAATTTCATTACCATGGTAGTCTTTTTCAACATTCAATTCTTCTTTATCTTCATATGACGAAAGTAAAAAATAATTTTTATCTTTATTCCTAATAAGTACTTTGTTATTCAGTTTATCAAAAAATATCATTACCCCATTCTTCTGATAGTTAACTAGATCCAAAGTATCCAATATAGATGCGGATGTTTGAAGATATTCTATAAATTTTAAGTTACATTTATTTACTAATGTATCTAATATTTCTCGTTTATCTTCTTTATTTTTAAAAAGTTTTACTGCCAGCTGCAAAATATGTATTTGATATATTCCAGAATCATCTTTTATATCAAAAAATTTCTGATCCGAAATGACCTTCACTATCATTTCGTGAATTGGAAAAACATACTGCCCTGTTTCATCTTCTTTTATTTCAAAAATGAAACAAATTCTACCTAATTCTTGTAACAGCATTAATATACATTTTTTTAGTTCCTCATCATCTATATTCCAGCTTCCGCCAATTTCTCCATAAACCTTTAATTCATGCAAAAACCAAACAAGCATTACAGCATCATTTTCTTTTTCTTTTTCTGATGCTTCTGTACCTATTTGTTCTATAGATTCAAATGTATTTAACAACTTTTTAAGAAATTTCTCTGGAATTTTTGTTTCATACATATCCTGACAATATTGCAACAGCTGACAGTATACTGTTGCTATAAGTTTACGATGTTCTGAAATTTCTTCTGTTTTGCATTTATTTAATTCTTCAAGGGTGTTCAATATGATATTTTCTTCATATCTTCCTGCTTGCAAAGCTTGCAGACAACTATTAAGCCTTTTCATCTTGTACCTCCGCATTAACTAAAATCAATGCCTCCACAATTATTTGATCATCTTCATTTAAGGTTGGTGCAGAAATTTTTTTTAAATACTCTGATTTTATCCTTTCAAATATTTCAGATGAAATACTTTGATCTTGCACTGCATAATACAATGTATGAACAAAATTACTAAAATTTAATGATCGTCGAGGGATTGAAGTTAATTCTTCATTGTCCAAAATTACTTCCATATATTGACTATTTTGAAATAGGAACTCATAAAACTTCCTATAATTACTTCCTCTGCCTTCACAAGACTTCAAAATATCTCTGCGGAAATTATTTAAACACCACAATTTTGCTTCTGTAATTGTATTTTTCCCAAAAATGTATCCTAAAGAGCCTATGTTAAACGAATTTTCCATTAAATATTTTTGTAATTTTTTTCTTCTTTCCCTCTCCAGCAAAATCCCTGTATAATCATTTTCACTTAATTCATAATTAAAATTATCTTTATGTGATAATATTTTCTTTTCTTCACATGTCAAATTACTTACTTTACCAAAATACTTACTTTTTTCTAAATTTATTGGCAAACCAACGTATGGAAAAAACTGCATCATTTTATCAAAAATCGCCTTTCCCTCAACATCTGGTCTACAAAAAACAACAATATCATCTACATAACGATAGACATATACTCCATCATTTTCAACTTTCACATAATTGACTAATTGATCTAAAAATAATTCCGCTATTATTCTTGCGTATGCTGGCCCTTGCGGTACTCCGATGCGACATCCATTTTTAATTTTTTTCATTAATTGCTCATTGTATTCCACCAAAAAACAGAAAATATTTTTTGCCTCTTTTGTCAAAATATTTTCAAATCTGCGATATACTGCAAGAAAATCTATATGATCATAAAAGCCTTTTAAGTCAATATAAAAAACCTCATAGTTACTCATAAAAGGAATATCCATGAACACACAAATTTGATCAATAAATCTCCCCCATGATGAATACCAATGATAAAAAATATGTTCCTGCGACGTATAAGAAATACGATAACTAAACGATTTCCAGCATTTTTTTATTAAATCACACAAACGAAGTGCCAAATTGGTTGTTATTACTCTATCTTTTGCAGAAAGTGAAACTAATTGTCGTGTTTTTTCTTCATTTTCTATCCTTTTAAAAACTTTAAAATCACTTGGTTCATACTCTTCATACTTTCCGGCTATTACCGAATTAATCAATTTATTATAAAAATAAAGGTCGTATTGCTTCAAGTTACGAAGTTGATTCCAAATACAGGCGTTTGCCACCTCATCATTTTCTTTTAAGTAATTTTTTTCTTTTTGAACTGTAACATTTAAATCTAAAAGCAACTTTTTCTCATTTAATTTTTCAAATTCTTCTAAAATATTTTGTTCCAATCCACATTTACATAATAAATAATGTAACCCCGTTTCATCTTCATCAAGAATATCTTCCATCTCTATGCCGTAAATCCTATAAAGATAGCCAAAAGTTGCCGGGAAATATTTTCCCCTCAATTTCTCAATGTTCTTCTGAGTTTTATTTGCATCATAATTAGGGAAACGTTTGAATACATCTTTTACTAAAGTTCCATTTAAATCACATTCACACAAAGTCCCAAGAATTACTGTCCAATCTTGATGCTCAGAGGTTCCTTTTTGCATCCTTTCAAATATTTGAGCAAATACTTTTGTTTCCGATAAAATATTGATAACTTGATCTGTTGTTATTTCTATATTTCCAATCAAACGATATTTCTTATATTTTAGTTTTGTCATCTCCAAATCTGCATTATTTAGATTCAATTTTTCCATTACTTCATTTATATCGTTCGGTTGGTAGTCTTTCATTATATCTAATTGTTCTTCGAAGAACTGTGCTGAACTAGTATCTTTTTTTTCTTCAAATTGTCCCTTAAATAAATAAGATCTAGCTCCAGACTGATGGCATGATAATGGAAATTTTACCTGCTTCCCAACCTTATTATTTCTACTACTATCCGTAGCTGGAAATCTGTCAATTCCCCATTTTTCATTTTTTCTAATTTCTGCAAAAATCGGATTTTGTCTTTCCAACTCGCATATTATACGAAATCCTAATTCTTTACTAAAAATAGTATTAAAAATCATCCATACATGAATCCCACGACGTCCCGAGAACTCAGTTAGATATTTTATTTTCCAATTATCTAACATCTGTACAAACGGTAATATACATTTTTCATATAATTCATATACATCTGGATCATCTTTATCTTTACAATCAAAATCAAAGCAAATCCACTTGATCTGGTTTGTCTTATATCCCTGCTGATAACATCCCATGGAACCATTTTCTAAAAGCATATTCTCAATCACAAAGGGGGACATCGGAAAATATTTTGTAATATACTTTCCATCTTTCTGCTGAATTCCCGCAGCATAAGTATTTACCACCCAAAGTGAATATTCCAATTCCGCAATATCTTTTATCTTCTGCTCAACTGACATCTCATTTCCTCCCATTGAAAATCATCACCATGCATGGTAATTTCTGCATTCCAGAAAAAGCACTTACTGCCTCAATCATAATCTGCTATTTCAATAATATCACTAACGTTATCTTTAATTGTTCTTATTCTGAAATTCACCATATGTATTGCAAATAGTGTGGCTCTAAATGCGAACTTTAAACTACCGCCTGATAAATAGTCTCTCCCATGAATACATTCATTCCGCACATTACATGAATTTCCATTATACATAATATTGTAAACATATATTAGGTCCGGAACATTTTCAAAACTTTGTTGCTCATCAAAAAGCGATTTCAATAATTCACGTAACAACGAACTTGGATCATTATATTGCATGAATTCATCCATCTTCTTTTTAAAGGGAAAAATCCCAAATAATGTTGCTAATTCTCGTATTTTAATTTCCAGTACCGGAAATAACTGCGTTAATAATGCCAATGACATTGCATTTGTATATGGCAATAATTCTATTTCTGTTTCCTTATTTACCATATTATACAATTCTTCCTCTTTGCAAAATAGTGACACTGCACTTTGTGTCCTCATTTTATATTCTTCATGAATACCTGCTACAAACACACTCTCTTTAAGCAAATTTAATAATTTATATCCTTTTTTTATTTTCAACTCTTTTACATAGTTCAAAAGAATATTGTCAATATCATGCCTTTCATAAACTATTTTGTCTCGCTCCATAGGAAATATAGGACTCAACGTATATCCTCCACACAAATAAATCAATGGACTTTCAGATATATTCATCATTATTTGCAATATTTCCCCTTCCGAAGAAGGTGTGCAGCTTTTTGCAAAAATAACCGGATTAGCCAATGCTATCGCAGAAAATTTTTCAAGCTCCTCTATTTTGATCTGCTGCTCATATGAAAACTCATGCATATTTTCACATTGCTTTTCAAATACTTTTTCTTGCCATGTTTTTTGTATATGTATCATTTCTTTCTGAACATAGCGTTTATCTACATTAGAATTGTTTGCATTAACATCAATTAAGAACACCATATATTCATAATATACAGAAGAAACTATAATATTCTTTTCTTCTTCTGTGTATTTTTCAAACTTTTCACTAACTTTCCTAAGATATTCTGTTGTAATTTTATTTGTCGTATTTTTGTCTTTAAGGTACTCTAATAATTCATTTAGCGAAAAGACATCATCTATTTTCTTAAACTTATTAATAAGGAATTCCGATAATAAATTTCTTTGTTGTTTAGAAATAGGATAATAATTCTCTTTTAGCTTCATCATCCATAAAAGGTCTTCCCATTTCTGTATTACTTTTATCAATTCAATATATTCACGTTCCCTGCTACAATCATTCATCAATTTGTCACAAAACAAATAAGATAAAAAATGATACGATGAACTAGAAAAAATCTTATAACTTTCTTCTTGTGAATTTATTGCTTCTGTTAAGAGCTTACAATGAAGCACTTTTACTTCTTTTGATGGTTCAATATTAAACTTTACATATGCGACAGACTCTATAACAAAATCTGCAATTATATTGTTAAAATATTTCTTTAAATTACCCAAAACTTCTCTATTCCACACAGACACATCTGGAACACTTACATTTATACCAGAAAACATTGGTTGAATTTTTTTGTTGTCAAACGAGATCCGTAACATATCCATCAAATATAATTCCTGCCATGTTTGACATTCTTTCCCATTTATGTTTTGAAATGAAAAAGCATTATAATTCAAAATTTCCTTTTCATAACGTGCTAAAAATTCAGTATCACAAGGATATTCTATTTTATCCAAATTATCATTTAAATATTTTAATGGTATATCCATATCTGCTATTGAAATAGTATTCGCATATTTTATTAACTCTGTTCTTACCTCCAATAATGACTCGCAGTTGATCAATTCGAAATAGTTTTTCTGAGTAAGGAGTCTTGCATCAAATAAATATTCAGATTCATTATCTCCATTCTCTAATTTTGTTATCCACACGCACCAAAAAAGAAGTTTGCATTGATTATGTGATACATTGTTTACACATTCATTAACATCAACACTTCCTACATAAAACTTCGCAATTTCCCATATTTCTTCAAATTCTTTCTTGGAATATGTCCAGCTTTTATTACATATCTCTAATATTTTCACAAAATATCCCAGCACATCTCTTATGGGACCACTCTCACTCAAATACTGCTTCCATGAATTAATTTCTTTAATTTCAAAGCACTCTTCTATTTCGTTTATCATCCATTGCCATTCCTGAGAATGTTGCAGCAGTCCGTCTCCATATCTTACCTTTGTTTTATGCTCTAAATAATTCATTATCTAAAAATCCTTCATGCGCTACTATTTCATATATTTATATGGTTATTTTTAAGCCTGTGAAATCTCACCCACAATCTGAAATAATCTCGAATCATATGTATCAGAGTCAACCACAGATACTCTGCAGTTAATCCATTGAAGTTTTTTATTCATGCTATCTTGTAACGCTTTCATTATCATCTTCTTAGTTCGAGAATATCCACCAAAATCACCTTCAAGAAATAAAATTATATACTTCTTTTTGTCATCATCTGAAAGCGCATCACTTGATAAAAATTGATTGAATTTTTCTAATTCCTTCACGCATTCTTTTCTATTACAAAATGATTTTGCACCGACCAAAGCAGCCACCGTCATTGCCACTTTCTGTGCAACTTCGATATCAAGACTGTCTCTTCCTTCAACGTTAACAGCTGTGTGCGTCGTATCTCGTTTTTGGTTATTTGGTGCAATTCTCCATCGGCAATTACCTTCATCTCCAATACAGTTTTTTACCTCTATAAAAGCAATCTTATCTTTATCAGCCGAAATAAAATCAACGCCTTTTGCCTCTGGCAACTTATTAAAATAGTCTCGATAAAATTTTGTGTCATCAAATTTTATCACTGTATCATTCTCTGGAAACTGAAATTTTAATCCACTTTCTTCCTTGATATTATTCTCCATAAATAATCCTCTGTTCTCTATCATACATCGCATCAAATTCCTGCATGATTGCATTATGCTCCAAATCGGAAGCTAACTTTTTCATTTCATACTGAACATCATGAGATTTTTCATCTTTATACAATGAAATGAATCGGATATCCATTTTTTTAGGATTTAGTTCTGGATACGCAGCAACCATATTAAATTCCTGTTGAATAAAGTAATCATGCGTTGAAACAAAAACCTGTACACCCATCTGAGCCAACGTAATTATTGCCTGTACAATTGGGCGAATCATTTTAGGATTCATATTTGTTTCAGGCTCATCCCAAAATAAAACCGTGTTCTTGTTCAAACTTCCAGAAAGAATCATATAGATAATCATGGATAACTTTCTATAACCATCAGAAAGTAATCCCATCTCAAATTCTCCTTCCCCCTTTATTTTGAAATAGAACTTCTTATTTTTTTGAACAATTTGTCCTTTCATAATATCTTCCAGATTACTTAATACCTGGTTCTGCTCTGTTGTGTTAGGTCCCTTTGAAAGCGGACGATCCAAAAGTTTTGCGAGATCATAATACATTTCTTCAAAGTCTATATGATATTCATCATATAACGATATGAAATGTTCTACTGTAGAAATCATTTCTTTCGTCGGAATATAAATCACATCATATTTTTTCATTGCCTCCTTCCGTTCTACAGAGATATCTGCATGGTTTTCCTGCCGGGTTCCAAAACCAACTGAAATCTTATTACTTTTTTCCAATTCTACTGCAAACTCCGTCCGATTGCAGCCTTGCCTACGACTTACCAAACGACCAATTTTCATGTCATCAGGTCGAAATACTCCCTGAATTTTCTTTACAATTAGCTGTTCTTCCATTTCTTTTGTAAGATTGTCTTTTACAGCATTATTGCTAAAAGGTTTTGTCAAAGAATACATCGCTTTCAACAAAGTTGTTTTTCCAGTGCTGTTTTCTCCGCAAATAATATTAATATTATCTGACCAATCTATCTTTGCATTTTCAAAAGCCATAAAATTATTTAAAGTTATTTTTTTTATTTTCATAATATCTGTCACCTCTATCCATCATTATTTTATTTTTGCCAACAAATCCACTTTTAACGTTTTCTTTCCTTCCTGCGCAACTTCTACGCCCTGGAATTTCTCATAATTAACTTTCACACCATCATCCAGATCAATCTCAATTCTCTTATTTGCAATATGAGCAATCGCTTCATCGTAAATCTTCATCTCTGCAAGCTGCTTTGTATACTTCGTGACTGCTTTCGTTGCTTTTGATTTTTCAGAGGCAGATGAAGCGTTATCAATAGTATATTGAGCACTCTGCATGGCTGTCTCAACATACTTCTGTGCCCGGTGAAGGTAATCAGTTCTTACACGACCAACGGTATCTGCATCATAACGGTGCATGTAGATTAAAGCCTTGAATCCATTCTGCTTGCCACTGTCAAACAGCCAATAGATTGGACGCTTCTGGTATACTTTCAGGTGATCTGCATAGAAATCTTTCAGGAAATAATTGCGGATTACTTCTCTGGATGTGTCACCTTTATTGCCTAATGCTTTTGCAATAAAATCGAGGTTTTCTTCTAATGTGTCCGCACCGTAAACTGTTTTTACGAATTCTACGAACCGACCTACAATATCATCTGAAAAATACTCTTCATCAGTGATTGGAATACAGTTATCTGAATCTGGAATGAACGAAACATCAACCCATTCATCATCTATTTTTATCTTTCCATATTTCTCACCTGTTACAATCGTTTCACCAGTAGTATCAAGAATTGGCTCTCCAGTACTATCGAGTAAAACATCATATATTTTTTTATAAAAATCATTAAAATCTCCTCCCGCATAAATCAAACCTGTTTTATCGAGCGAATATCGCCCAAACATGCAACCAACAGCGTAGGAAATAAAGCTACGAATATCTCTGGATAAGTCTGCCTTGCGGACGGTGATATCTTTGTCTTCTACTTCTGGTGTTAATTCATCCTGTAAGCCGTAAATATCGATAAAGATACGATTCAATTCTTTTTCGTTAAATTTCAACAGATTGAAACGACTATCACATTCATCCTTCCACTGATCAAACGCTTTAGAAATGTAAGAAACTTTGCGGAATAGTGGATGATGTTGAAAATCCCACGAATTTTCAAAAGAATCCCAGTCTTGTTTTGATAATTCTTTATTATTATTCACTAATTCATTAACTTGATACGAATATTTATTTGAATAAATATAAGGAACGTTCCCAATATTACCTGGTTGAAAGTTTATGGTTGGATTTAATATTTTTAAAATTTTTCCCGCATATTTTGTATTAAAAAGAGCCAATAAGTAATTATTTTGATCATGTGACGGAAAAACAGCACAACCAGCATAATCACATATGAACCCTTCTGGTAAATATCTCATCGAAAAAGTCGAAGATGTAATAATTGACCAAGTTATTCCCTCTTGATATAAACAATCTAAATTCTGAATATATCTAGACCAATGTTTTCCCTTATTACGAACCACAGCATAATCTTTAATCTCCTTTCCATCGTTTTCCCAATTTACAACATATTCATAATTCCCATACCATCTTCTAAATTCGCCCCCCTTATTATATGGTATCCATTTATAATTATTACCATCATATTCTTTTGTTAAATAAAAACCTATTTTTTTGCTATTAATTTCATACCATAGACGTAAAAAACGTGCATTATCTCCTGTATTTTGTCCAGATTTTCCTTTTGATATATTTGCCACAGGAACACCAACGTCAAAAGTCCTCAAAAGGTTCTCACTTACCCAATATGCCACCGGACTTCCCGGAATTTTAGAATACTCTTTGGCATTCTGTTCGTAATAAAATCCACACTCATGGTTATTGATTGCTTCCAACGCTTTTTTTCTTTGAACTTCCATTCCACCACGAAATTCTGTTAATCTTAAATAGCATCCTTTTTTATTAACATACGAATTTTTAAATACAAATGTACAGATTGGCACTGTTGCTTCTTCAAAAGCAGAATATTCAAATTGGATTAAAGTTTCTATTGTTGCTTGTGTAAATAAATACTGTCTCAGTTTTTCATAAGATTGAATAAACATCCACACATATGGTGTCAGAAAGCCTAAATATCCCTCTTTTTTTGTCAATGCTGAACTCTTTACGATAAAAGCAGAAAAGAAATCTGATTTATAATCTGCATAATTATCTTTTATAAATTTACTGAGAGTAGCATTCATATTGCTTGCACCCATATACGGAGGATTTGTCACCACTGCATCATATTTCTGTCCAACATTTTTTGCCACTCTTACCAGTTTTCGTAAACTTTCCTGCGTTTCTTCACTTCCCACACTCTCAAATGAAATCTGTCCAGCTGTTCCCAGATCTTCCACGAATCTTTCCAATACATCCCAGTCACAGGCATCCACATTCAAAATAGAACCATACTCTCTGGCATCTATAAAGGTGTCCAATAATCCCTCGATCTGCATCACAGCCAGATTTCGTTCCATATCACTTAAATGCGTACCAAAGAATTTCAGATGATTTCGGTTAATCTCATTACTTTCTGCAATCGCATATACTTTCGGTTCCGGTTTTCCATCTCTTCCACGCAGGAACCGCCTGTTATATCCACGGCCTTTCATCATAACAGCAAAGTATGCCAGCTGATATGCTCTCTGGTCAATATCCAGTCCATGGATGTTATGTTTTACGATTTCAAAAGCTGCTTCTCTCTTATCATATCCGGCACTTTCATAGATATCCATCAGCACATCAAACATGGCAATCAGGATATGACCACTTCCCATACATGGATCAATGCAGGTAATATCGGTCGGTTTCAGATCTTTATAGGTTGTACGGATTTCTGCCAGTTTTACATTGACAGCTTCTTCCTGCTCTGCTTCTGGAAGATAATATTTCCATCCAAATCTCTCAGCAGTTGCTTTTTCATCCGTAGTCGGATCTACTGCTCGTAAATGCTCAATCCAGATTCGCCCCACAGAGTTTTCTACCATATATCGTACAATCCAGTCCGGTGTAAAGAGCTGGGTTGCTGCCGGGATTCTCTCTTTGGTGATCTTGATATTCTTCTTCAGCTTTGCAAAGGTATCGTCTTTTAACTCAGTATTGTAATACTGATACAGCCAGCCGATAATCTCCACCTGCCCAGTTGGATTACCTTCTTCATCCAGTACAGATACATTGAAATCATTTTCCGGAATACCAGTCTCTAGATTGACCAGCATATAAATGACATCATCTTTATTTGTATAAGAGATGCCAAAGAGTAATTCCATATAATCAGAATCTGCCTCAAACAGTCCAGGCAGAATATCATGCAACTGATGGCACTGTTTCAGGAACAACTTGCAGTACAGTTTATCCGTATCTTCCGATGTTCCACTCAGTTTCCAGTTGATGATCTCTTCTTTTTCCTGTGCGGTCAGATCCAGATCTACATCTGGTGCCTTCGTAACCAGATCTGGCTCCATTTTTCCTTCTTTTTCTGAAGAAAGTACACGAACTCTGTTTGGAAGATAATCATTCACTTCCATAAAACGAATGGCACAGATTCGATTGAACCAGGTATATGCCACTTCTTCTACCACTGCTTCAAATCCACGGGATTCAATTTGTGATACCAGACGTCTTCTCTGCTCACACTGTCTTTTATTCAAAGTTACTTCTGTTCCGGCTGTTGTCTGATAGACTTCAAAATTCGCACCTTTTGTAATTGGTTCACTGCATGACTTTTCCGTAATGCCGAGCATACCAGCTTTGTCGGTAACGGAAGCAATCAATTTCGTTCTTGCTTCTATAGCAAATTTCTTTATTGCATTCTTGTTCATGTACATTTCCTCCCACTGGAATGATTAGCTTAATGTAATAATGGTATTTTCATCCAGCTCTCTTAATAATTTCTGCTTCATCTCTGCCAGGAACTTATCGATGTCCTGTTCATTTTCAATCGAATAGGTTCTTGTACCTGCCACATTACTGATAGACATATTTTTGCGTTTCTTCTGTTTTGGCTGAACTGGTGGTGTCACTGGTTTCACTGGCGATACATTGCCTCCACCTGTAGACGGTATTACTGGATTTACTGGTGGTTCCGGATCTACTTTTGGACGATGTGCTTCCTCATATTCTGTAATCTCATCCATGCAGCGAAGCTTCAGTGTATCACTTTCCAGACGGATATTCTTTACGCCTGCGATTTCGTGGGAGGTATCCAGTTTCTTTTTTAATTCTTCAAATGCACGCAGGAATTTATCCCGGAATACCGGTGCAAATTCTTTTTCATCCAGTGTATTTAATACTTTCTGCAGATCATCCTCCACGATTGGACGCATAGCTTCCGCTTCTTTTTCCAGTAAACTGCCATACTGCTGCACGAATTTCATGGACATATCCGGCAGCTTCTGAATCTGTCCAAACGGATTCTTTGCAGTTACAATGGCTTCCATCTGTGCTACATTGTCAATAATCTCCTGCTCCCGGACATAGGTCTTGCTGTTTTCAAACATCTGGATCTGTTCCAGTGCTTTCTCAAAAATCTTTTTCTGTCCGCTCTTGAAAAAGTCAAATACTGGTGCAGTATCATCCGCATCGTCTAAGAGATCATCCCGCTTTTTATCTACAGTCTTGAAAAATTCTACTGGCTCCTTGATTGCCAGAACTTCTTCCAGATTCTTCTTCGCCTGTTCCATCAAAGATTTACATGGAAGTTTCGGATTCACACGGTATTCAACCATGATTTCATCAAATAGTTTCAGCTTATCCTGTACCTTATTCTTGAAATTTCTCATGATAGTATCGTCATCATCACTGGACAGGGAGAATCCAAAGTAGTCTTTTAATACTTCTTTCACGGAACGAATCTGTCCGTCTGTTGCCCGTTCTCGGATATCAATGAGCAGTTTTTCTACAAATTCACGTTTGGTCAGATAGCGTACCAGCTCATCCTTTGTATTGGAAAGCATAGATAAGCTCTGGCTGGTGTAAGTCAGTGATACTCGTCCCATCTTAAAGAGCATAGCCACCAGCCACTGCACATCTTTCGGATCAAAGCCATACGGTGCTGCCCCGAATTTATCCTGTAACGATTTCAGGGAAGTTTTCATATGTCTTGCATTGTTTAGGCTGATCACCTGAATTACCTCTTCCAGTGCCAGTTTATTCGGTGTGGTATCACTGGTTCCAAGGAAGGATAATTGACCATCGTTGCCGTTAAATACAGCAGCAATATCTGATAATTCTGGGGCTGTCTCCATATAGGTCAGCTTGTTATACTGCATTGCCACCAACTTACCAAGTGCTTCGTTGATACGGCTTGCCGGTTCTTTTGCGGAGATGTTCGCTTTATCGCCATTCACATAGATATCTGCGTGTTTTAATGCTTCCTCAATAAAGATCCGGATACGGTCTTTTTTCTCAATACGCTCATCTTCTTTCGCACGACGGATGCTGTCAAAGCTGCCTCTTGCCCCAGAAGCATTTTTATTCAAGAATTTATAAATCTTGATGGATTCTGTAATCTCATCCAGGAAGGTGCTGTCGTTTGGAAGTTTCACGATCACAGTATGTTCCTGTGCGGAAAGCATACGAAGAGCGGAATCCGGATAGTCGCCATCATATGGTGTAATAATGGACACTCCGATATCATTGGACTGATTGCCCTTAAAATAACGGTCATCTACTTTCTGGTTAAATGGGAATAAATACCGGCTGCTGTAGCGATATTTCTTATCAGTAAAGATTTCCTCAAAGATCACCGTGGATGCTTCTCCGATAATCTCTCCCATTTCTACAGACTCATTATTGATGGCATTGTTGATTTCCTGTTCTTCATTGGTCAGGAAAATGTAGATCTCTCCATTCTTCTGTACCAGTGTTTCACGGATCAGTTTCTTTAAGGATTCCTCAATCTTTCCTCTGATTTCAATACGGTCATCGTCAATATTGGAAATCATCAATGTAGTCAGGTTGTCTACGTTTGCCTTGATCTCCTTGACATACTTAATCATAAACAGCACTTTCAGCAGTTCTACATCAAACTCATCCAGTCTGCTGTTATCCTCTGCATCGGTAATGACCTGACTGTGCTGGTGGTCGATAAATTTGTGCAGCGGATCATAGAAATAGCTGAACGGTACCAGTACGCCCGTCTCGCTGTCTTTCAGCCGGATTGCTGATTCCTGGAACAGTGCCAGCATGGAACGAGACTGATCGGATAAATGCTTTCCGCTTGCTCCGTGGGTACGAACAGCCGTCAGCACCTGTCCCAGTAAGTTAAACTGATAGGGAATAAACGGATAGCAGTCAGCGAAATCTGTCTTATCTGTATATAATTTCTTATCTGCAGTATCAGCAGTGAAGGTAATCAGGTTCTTGATAATGGATTCTTTCTGCTCATACAACAGTTTCAATGCAGATTCTGCAATCTCATTCTTCTCCAAGATACGTTTCCGGATAACTTCATCGACGTTAGATGCAGACAGGGAAAGTCTGGTATCAAAACGTCCCTGAATCTTTGAGAAATCATTGCCTTTTGTCTTTGTGATCGAATCAATGTCTTCCTGGCTGGTTACAATCACCCATGCTTTTCCTCTGCAGGCAGTTCCCAGATCTTCTACGATGGTCTGCAGGTTCAGCATCAACTGGGTATCGTCTGCGATATACTGTCCAATCTCATCTACCAGGAATATGACATGGTGGTTTGGTCCTTTTTTCTCACAGTATTCTTTCACCAGAGCCACGAATTTCTCAATACTCAAGTCATAACTGCCTTTCGCATTTTTACACCAGTTACGGGTAGCTTCTTCACTCATGAAGTCCATCGCTACGATGGTTTTTACGATTTTATCCTGAATCACAGCAAAGGCCTGTCTCTTTTTCTCCCACGGTGCTCCTGCGATCTCTTCGAACTTCTCTTTGAACTCTTCAAATCTGCCTTCATTATCCAGCTGGCGTTCAAATTCAGCCAGATAAGGAATGGAACCGCAGTATCCCTGCATCTCATTGAAGACTTTCATAAAAACTTCTACAATAGCCTCTTTACCGGAACCAACCTTTGCAGAACCTTTGGAATCAATATTAAAGAGCATGACATCCGAAGAAATGGTTCCGGAATTGGTCATTTTGGCAATCAACATCGGATCTTCAATCTTCTTGCCATCCGTAAAGTATTCAATGGCTCTTTTTCCCTCTACCACACTGTTTTTCAGCAGGTAAGACAGAATCTTTAAGAAGTGTGATTTACCACTTCCAAAGAAACCAGAGATCCACACACCCATTTTATCGGTATTACTGTTGATTCCTTTTTCGTAGTTATCAAAGAAATCCCGGAAATGTTTTAGCAGTTCTTTGGTAACAACATACTCATCCAATTCCTGATATACATTTTCTTCATCAGACTGACCGACTTTTATGACGCCTTTGATATCACGGTCAATCTTTTTTTCAAACATGTCTTTAATCTGCATTCTTTTTCTCCTTCGTATTTACACGAGCCGGAATGCCCGGTAATAGTTTCTGGAATCCATCGTTCCAAATAATTTCAAATCCTGTCCGCTGTATTCTCCCGGATAAAACATTACAACCGGCACACTGTCCAGTACCTGATGTAAATTATTCAAGATGTTATGGCTTGCTATGATCGGATGACACTTGCCAACTCCTGTCAGAAATACTACGCTGTCTGTCAGGTCTTCCTGCAAGATCTTCGTGATAATCAGATTCAGTTCGTTGGTCTCATCCAACCCTAATGTCTCTACCAGGCTGTCTGCCATATCAAAAAATCCGTTTTCTTTTTCCAGATCAAAGAAGGCTTCCAGGTATCCTTCCTCTTCCAGCACCTGAATCATCGTATGAAACAGGTCAAATTCGATGATCTTAAAATCTTTATTTCCGTTGTTGATTCGGTCTTTTAAATATGCGATATGGTTTCGCACTTCCAGTTCTGCTCTCGGATCATGGTCAAATACATAGTAGCCGACTTCATTTCCAAGACCTTTATTTTCACGAAAAGACTTTTCCAAAATCTTGTCCTCGATCCGATTCAGTCTTTCCTCCAGACTTAATCTTGCCATCCTTAGACTCCCTTCACCGCTTTCAAGTATTCGCCCAGTCCATTTGCCACCAGCAGTTCTTCTGTTCTATAGTCGATATGGATTGGTTTCATGGTTCTCGGCTTCGCACTGCTTTCCAGTAATCCTGCCTCAAACATCATTCTGGTAAAACACTGCTTCAACTTTTTTACCGCGGTGTCTGTCCATCCTGCAACGACATCACTCTGTAATGCTTTATCAGCAAAGAATACATTCAGATCTCTGTCTGTAATCTCTTTTTCCCCAAGTCGAATCTTCTCATCATAAACTTCATGAAGGAACTCAAAGAATAACCGACTGTCTAGTAGAATCGCAATCAGGTTCAGAATCTTTGCTGTCTCCACATCACATATCGTAAATGCCTGTAGGACCGCTTCCGGCAATGCAGATACTCTTCTGTATGTACCATTCAGCACTTCATAGGCCCTGTACTCTGCTTTCACCTGATAGATGTTCTCCTCCCAGGCAATCTTACGGATATCTGCTTTACTGTGCCCTTTCAGAATATAGCTTGCTGTCTTTCTGGATTCCTGTAGCCAGAATAGTTTGGATGTTAATCCTGCGCTGTATTCCATTACTGTCCACCATCCTTTTCTTCCTGGTCAAGCGGACATTCGTAATCTGCTTCCGCTGTTTGTCCATGAACGAAGCTACGCTGCGGCTTGCGTTCATAATGGACAATATCTCCGAAATCGCATTCCAGCTTATCACAGATCTTTGCCAGAACTTTCATGGATACCAGTTCTCCGTTGGTCATCTTTGCCACAGTACTGCTGCTAATTCCTACCTGATCCATCAGATCTACTTTTTTCATATTTTTATCAATCAATAGTTTCCATAATCCATTGTATGATACTGCCATATACTCTACCTCTTTTTTGTATAAAAACTTACGGTTTTCTTATTTTCAGAAGTTGATTTTTGTATTTTCGTTCAAAAATTTTTAATCTGTATTATTGTACCATACTTTATGTATTTCTTCAATGAGAGTTACAATGGATATTTCGACTTTGCGAATTTTTTATTTGATAAGTCCAAGTGTAGAACTAATTTATTTCAATTATCAAATCATTATTTTTTCACCTATTCTTTTACCGTATTCTTTCACCTGGCTTCCACCTATTCTTCCACAGCTTCTTCAGTACTGCTTTTTGACTGCAGTTCCATTTCAACCAGATCAAGCAATTTTTCTAATCTGCTTTTTTTCGTCATTTTTTTTAGCATGCTGCCATCATGACTTTTTATATATTGGAGGACTTCATAAAAATTACCAGAAGGTAAGTTCTGTTTATGATAGCCTTCTGTACATTTCATTCTCTGCTTTTTAAAATATTGTGATCGGTTGAAACGATAATTTTCATGAAACAATTCCGTCACAGTATCATGATTCAAATATATGATCCATCTTGAATATGCTGTACAGATAAATACGGCAGCATTACTAACACTATAAGATACTTGAAAATGCCTGCATATAATATCGATATTCTTTTCTGTAAGCGGTAGTTGCTTTAAGATTTTGCTTTTATCTTTTTTACTGGATGTTTCGCTTTTTCTTATATACGTCCAGTTCAGACGTTTCCATTCTTCCTTTGTGCCACAGCATTTGCATATCAGATATCCTTTGAAAATACTACTTTTGGGTTTCATCAGGATTTTTTCTAAGGGCATATTCCTGACGTAACGGCAATTTCTGGTATGCAATTTTTTTGTATTTGTATTTACAATACAATATTCATCTAGAGTTGCCTGTATGAACTGTTGCCTGCAAATGTAAAATAACTGATATAAATAATTGGCGTCGTGCTTGGAATAATGAAGGTAATTGGGGATATAATCTATTCCAGCACCGATTAGCGCAAGTTCAAACCCGATCATTTTCTTAACATTGCCAGCTACTGCATTCACCACTTCCTGCAGAACAATCACTTGATGTTTCTGCATGGAAACTTTATAATTCTTCATATCTCTTTTGAACAGATCATATATTTCCCGACTCCACACAACAATGTATTGATATTCTGGAAAAGTCTGTGAGAAATTGGTTAATACAATGTCTTCTGGTTTGGCCTGCATAATATTGTTTGCTGTGGTATGTGCAACTTTAATCGTCTCCGTACTCAATAATTCGGGATGTTTTAGCTGAATAGCCATTGAAAAACTTTTTACCTTTTTCATTGCTGCATCTGCCGCAACTACCCCTATCTGAATTGCTTCCCGTCCTTCCAGATCAGCAGTTTCCGGAGCCTGATTCCATTCAATATCAAGAAATAAATATGCCACGTGTTTTTTCATGATCCACTATTTTCTACCTTCTTTGTATGCCTGAATCTCATGCGCCCAGTCATCATCCACAAAATTCATCATGGATTTATTTTCTACTGCTTTCGAAATTGCTTTTCCCACCGCTCGAAAATTCAACTCTACCCCTTTTGCGTCATTCGCATATGTCACAGAACGATTTCTGGAAATTCCAATTTTTTCTGCTTCTTTTCCGGCATCAATATTGGCTCCCAGAAACAGAAACTCCCATCCACATTCCTTTTTTGCCTCGATTTTCCTCCGGATTTGTTCTTGGGTATAATGTTCACTGGAATTTTCTAATCCGTCAGTTGTAATTACAAAGATTACTTTTCCTGCTCTGTGTTCCTCTGGAAGGTGTTTCTGTACATTCTCCATTTTTTCAATCGCTGCGCCGACTGCATCCAGTAAGGCTGTGCAGCCACGGACAAAATATTCCTTTTCTGTCAGCGGTTGTATAATTTCTACTGGAAACCTGTCATGAATGATATCCACTTCATCATCGAACAGGATCGTTGTTACATTTACTTTACTTCCCTGCTTCTTCTGTTTAGCTATCATTCCATTAAAACCACCAATCGTGTCGCTTTCCAGACCGCCCATTGATCCACTTCTGTCCAAAATAAAAACCAACTCTGTTAATTCTGTATTCATGCAATAACTCCTTTCCTGGTCTGTTCCTCAGACCATACAGGCATCCCCTTGTGGGATAACTACTTTCTCAGCTTGATTTAAAAGCTATTTTGGTGTTTGTTATTTACATTGTATCTACAGAATCAACAGAGTTGGTCGCCTGTCAGGTGACATTCTTCTTCTTTTTCCTTTTATCCCCCACAATGTGAGGAATCACACTAGCTCTCGTATCTCTTACATCTTCCCTCCATCATACATTCGTTTGTTATTTTTCTTCATATACTGCCCCTATCCAAATACTGGCTGTCCATATGCCTCCAGTACATCATTGATTTCAAACATATCATAAATTTTATTTTGTAAGAAGTATGCCACAATAATATCTGTCTTAGAGCTTCTGGATAAAGCGAATCCGGCACTTCCCAGCAAGTCTTTTGCTTCATCCAATGACAATTCCAGTGCAATTGTAAAAGCAAGAACTGTTTTCTTATTAGGAACATAATTTACATCTTTTCGGATTTTTGAGAAATGCCGACGATCCACATATGCCCTGGTATATGTTTCTGAATCTGTCATTCCCCGTTCATCAATCATGCGAAGAAGTCGCTGTGAAAAGGTTTCTTCCAGCTGATTCATCAGATTATCAATGTTTCGATTTACTGACATGGTAGAAGACATTCCTTTTTTTATCTTTGTCTTCTGCATAGTGGAAACATCAAATTCTTCTGGAATTTCCTCTGGCCTGCTGTTTGGATACTGTGCTTCTTCCCGCAAAACTTTTTGTTCCGTCCTTTTTTTACGGAAACGGGTGATCTGGTCAAAAATCGATAACATTTCTTTATCTATTTTTATATCATCTTTTGCCGGCTCATAATATTTGTCTATGTATTTTCCTACTTCGTTAATTAATTTCTGATCTGCCATACTGACACCGCCCATTTTATATCTTTGCCACAATTCAATTTATGTTAAGCTCTTATTTATTCAAAGAATAACATATTTTTTCGCTTTTGAAGTCGCTTATCAAGCGACATTTTTACTCTTCTGGAAGCAACCAGCTATTTTTAACCTCTACAAATTCCTGTTCCGCATTTTCACCAATGCATATATTTTTCCAATTGGTTACTTCTGTGCTATGCTTTCCGTTACAGAATTTGTTTTCATATAGATATACCAGGAAAGCAAGGCTGGCACATTGTCTTCTTATTTTGATGCGCTCTCTTATATCCAATTGTTCTGTAGTCCTGTAATTAGCATTTGTATAATTTTCTAAAAGTCTGAGAACAGTTCCAATATTTTCCATAACCTTGGAAGAAAATTTTTTTTCTCTTCGATAAAACAGATTATGCAAAATGATTAGGAAATCTTCTAATCCTGGATCTTTATGGCATTTTACAAGCTTAAACAATTCCAATAGCGTTTTATTTATAATTCGTTCTTCCGTTATTGTTTCAAGGCATCTTCCAGTAGCTATTGTCGCAGAATATACCATATTCGGATCCATTTCATACATGATTTCCAACATTTTTTCTAAAAATTTAGGAACTTTTTCTTCTGAAAGAAAAGCTGCCTCCACTTCCCATATGTAAATTCCGTCTTTTTCAAAAAGTGCTAATAGTTCCAGTAACTTTTGTGCATGATTTTTCTCAATGTTCCTCCATCCGTTTCTGCTAAAAGATGTAATGGCACAAATCATCATTTTTAGTTGCCATTTTGATAAGTCGGATTGAAAGTCATATCGAATATTTTTCCAATAATCCAGTAAATATGAACTACAGGAAATGAAAAGTTCCAGGAACCATTCTTTTTCCTCTTTTGTCCAGAAATCTGCATAATATCGATTCCAGATTTCCAATTGTTTCCAATAAGAAATTTCTGATAGATTTCCACCTTTTAGCTCATTTTTACAAGTTTCTGCAACATGATCATTTATGAAATAGCTTTTGATTCTTGTAAGAGGATCGATTTGTGCAGGATGAGGCCATTTCATAAATGTAAACACATAGTATTGTTTCATATTCGGTAACTGTGTCTCGGAATCCAGTTCTTTCCAGAGTAAGGCACCAAATGCTTTTTCTTGGTCCTCTGATAATTTTTTCCATTCGAACAGTTGTCCCATTCTGGCTAACATGGAGGTACGGTCAGTATCAGGCTGTTCCACATTTTGAAAAATATTTTTTATAAATTTGGGTTCTATATAAGATTTTTTATATAGATTTTTGGATAACTCATACTCTGTAAATACGTCAAAGGGATCTAACTGTTCCGTGAGGGAATCTTTATTCCATTTTTTTAAAGAACAGCTTAACAGTTCATTGAGCTTCTTCCGCTTCACGGCATCATTGGTCAAACGCATGATGCAGGAAATAAACGGATTTAATAAACGACCGTCTTTTACCACCTCTTTATTTATCAGCAGAACCATTAGGGAAATCAGTTTTTCCTGCTGTAAAGGTTCTAATACGACAGCCAATCTTTCTAAAATGGGAAGTCCCGCCACGATAAGGGAAGCATAGATGTTTGTATCATAATAGAAATTGCATTTTTTTATCTCTTCCAGGTTATTGGTTATCGCATTACATATGTACTGATAAAATTCATCCTTTTGTTTTCGGTTCCAGGATTCAATTGTTTCTCTTGTCATGCATTTATGAACGGTGTCTGCGTTTCCAAAACGAAGAAGTAATTGCAAGCTATATTCCAGATGATCTTTCATAATACTCTTAATCAGAAATTCCAAATAATTCTGAAACAATTTGGTATGTTGTAGCTGAATTGGAAATCCACAGTACTCCATGCTTTTGAAAACGGTGTAAGTTTCCCAACATTGATTGTCCGCCTGAACCAGTGTAATAGATTCGCGGTTTAAATCAAACTTTTGATCTGGTATTTCTTTTTTTTGCCAAATTAGGACTCCGTTCTTGAAAAGCTCTTTTTCTCTCTCCAAATTATAGTATTTTTTATAACCAGATATTTCCTGGTATATTCCTCGGCATTTTTCTCGAACTGATTCGTCAAAGGGATCCTTTGCTTGCAATACATAGGCTTTTATATATAAAGTACAGGTTAGAATACAATACAAATATACCTTTTTTTGACTAGCTTCTTCTGATAATTCATTTCTTTCTTTTTGAATAGATTGGATCAAGCGGTCAATTTCTTTCAATGCTTCTTCATTGTGTCCCATTTCGACCTGTATTCCAATAATTTTCAAACAAATGTCATAGGGCTTTCCTTCCAGGGAATACCGTGCTAATTTTAGCGCAACTCTTTCCAATTCCATGTTATTAAAATCATGGAGAATATCTTCAAAGTTCAAATAATTTTTTTCATCTGGCTGATCTATTTTAGAATTGCAGAGTTCTTTATAGATTTCCTGCCACTTTTCTTCATTTCTGTTTTGCCGGTATTGTTCTAACAGGGATAATCCGATTGCAAACCATTTGGGAAGTCGCTCTGGATCCGGTGCATGTTTTTCTTTTTTTGCACTCCATATATTATAGATATCTTCTTCCATTTTTTTATCCCATGGAAGGCAAGTTTTTTGATAGCGTTTTGTATATTCATAGGCAAAATCTAAGAGTTCATCAGCATAAATATTGTCTTTTTTTAAATCGTTTATGTGGCAATATAAAAGGTCTTTTCCATTTGTATAGTTTTTCACTTTCTGTCGCATATCAGCCGGAATTACCAGCCATCCGGGATAGTGCAGAAATTCTTCTTTCCATTGTTGGGTTAATGCGAGTCTCTCTTTTCTTTGAGCCTTAGGCTCTCCTGCGATGCCGTTTATACTGGTGTATTTAATATCCCAGCTAAATTCTTCCCGCATATTTTGGGGATTTTCATGATACGTTCCGTTTTCTGTTCCTGAATTCGCATTTTCTCTTTCGGAGTCATTACTGGATTTCCATTGTTTGTTTTTGTAATGCGGATTGGGAGCTATGTCATTTCGGATATCTTCTGGTTCTGTTTGGTCATACAATATTTCTGGGAAAACTGGAATACTATATTTTTTGAAAAAATCACACTGATTTTTTATGCTTATACCAATTAATGCATTTGCCTGTTCTTCTTCAATATTTTGAAGTTTAATGATTCCTACAATACGATTTTGGGGGTCAAGCATTATGCTACCAGAAAAACCGCTGTAGTCTTTCGTATTTGCATGTTCCACTTGAATAATTAATTCATTGTTTGTATGCTCATTTGCTAGGTTAATCGTATATATTTTTAGCCAAACTTTTTGAGCACTATAACTATTTCCATAACCTACCATTCGGAGTTCTTCATTGACATCAATTTTTTTTGCTGTGAGAGGAATAGCGTCAAGATTAATCTTTTCTTTTAAGTGAAGGATAACCAGTTCATCACGTTCTTTATCAAAAGTCGAGTCTACAGAAGCTTCAATTTCAAAATATTTTTTTGTTTTATCATTTCCGGCCAGCAAAACATCTGTTAAATAACAAGATTTGCTTTCACTATAAACGCAATGGTTTACTGTAAGCGCTGTGCTTTCATTGAGAAATAATACGGTTCCTTTATTTTCATCTGTGAAAATTTGACCTATATGTTGATCTATCTCTTCATTTTTATAATTCATCTACTGCTCCGACTCCTTTAAGCCAATCAATTTCGTAGTTTTTAATTAATGCGGTAGTTTCATCTGCATTTTTTATTATATTAGCAATTACAGTTTTGCCTGGATGATTATGTTTTTTTCCATCAGTAGACAATAAGTAGTAATTTACTTTTTTCTTTTTAATAAATTCTCTTGATATATTTTTCTCGGATCCATGATGCGGAAGTTTTATTACATCTATTTGGTCTGGTAGTTTTTGTTCCAAATATTGAATGGGACAGTCCCCTGGAAAAAGCAAATTTAAGCGTTTATACTGAATGAGGAGTGCGATAGAAGAACAATTTGTTAGCTTGGAGTCTACTACTTCTTTTTTCTCGCATTTTGAATATTTTTCTATCCAGTTAGTCTCTTGTTCTGAATAAGATATATTTTTCCTATATACGTCCACGTCTATTTCCTGTTTTAAAAAATACCCCTCAAAAGCAGCATCATATAGCGTATTTTCAGTAATTTGTATACTTCGAATTCTATTTTGTAATGCTCTTTTCCATTTCAATCCCATTTTTATCAATGTATCGAAATTCGGGTTTAGTATGGAAATTTTTATATCACCAAATATAACAACTTGGTTTTCATTGACTATTTTATTTTCTACAGTAACATTCCACGCATATTCCCCTGATTTTATCAATGCTGTTAAATCACTTCCTTTTGTATAACTTATATTCTCTTGGCGGCATTCTTTGTTTATTGTTAATTTAGCGGGTATCATACTTGTTAAAAGGTTCTTCACTTGCAAGTCCATCTCTTGTTCTGATTCTCGACCTGTCATACATTGGGCTAATCCATTAAACCATATTTCGTCAATACCAATAATATTCGGATTCTCAGAAGTTCCATTCTCTTCTAATAATGCTTTAATGCCATTAATATGGTCATCGTCTACATGGGTGACAACAATCAAATTTAAGCGTTTTCCATTATTTTTCAATTTTAGTAAAAAGTCCTTTAAAAAATCCTGATAAGTTTTTACGTAGCCGCCATCAATTAACATTCGAAAATTTGCATCTGGAAATTCTATATAAATACAATCTCCAGATCCGGCTGGTAGCATTTGTATACAAATACCATTCATTTTCATTATCTTCCCACATCCATTTCTGCTTTTAGTAAACAGAAGTTTTGCCTTTTATTCGTGTTTTCTTGTAACGCATTACTGGTTAATATGTATTGTAAGAGCAATTGTAACTTTTCAAAGTGCCAGTTATTTTCAAAAGTCTTTTTCCAAAGCACTTTCAATGGCATTGAGTAATATTTCTACTGACTTACCCTTTTGAAAAATTAAGTAAGTTTCTTTTCAAAAATTTTGGAAAAAGTTTATTTCTTTTGAAAATGGGCAAGCCTGAAACAGACCTGCCCATCGAAATATTATCCTACTTATTTCATTACACACAAGTTTTCATCAATCCATTTCTGGACATCTTTTTCGCTGAGATTTACGGCTTTCGCGATTTTGTTAACTGGGATTCCCATTTCAGCCAGTGAAAGGATGGTTTCTTTTTTGGCTTTAAGCTCGCCACGTTTCTCTCCGCTTTCCATTCCCTCACTATAGATTTTCTCCATTTCATGGCACATAAGTTCCACCCCTTTCTGCGTCTCCTTCAATTCATATACTCGTTTTGCAAGAATCGGACTGTGCATCTCATCTGCCTTTTTACAGTGTAGATCATGCATCAGTCTTCCAAGTTCTGTATCATCCTGTTTCCTGGAATTTACATATATGATATGTGCTTCATCTTGAAAAGCCTCTTCCAGTTCTTT